>WNFR01005224.1_pt1 | contig 13283 bp, 12 predicted proteins | sample 5400221 | NCBI WGS metagenome assembly WNFR01 (sample SAMN13153357, study PRJNA577476) | soil metagenome | isolation source: 40 cm soil under Madrone tree | place: USA:California | collected 2016-06-14
TGGCTGGGACTATAACCCACCAGTGTTCATTGACGTTCCGCCTGTTCGGGTGCTATAAAAGCTAGTTTTGTGCGGGTCCTGCCGAGGGAGGTTCCAGCTCCCACCTCACGTGCAGACTGCATCGAACGTCCGACGCGGCCAAGCTGAGCACCCTTAAGTCTTGCGGTGGAAGCGTGTTGGGAAGCGGCACCGGAAATTATGCCGCGGAGAATAGGCTTAAAACGCCTAAATCATCCTGAATACGTCATTGCGGAGGACTCCTATGCGCACCTGGTTCGCCAGCATTGTGTCCCGGCGAATATCGAAGCTCACGACCCTCGCGGTCCTGTTGTTTAACGTTTCTGCAGCTATGGCCCAGCCGGAGCAGGTTAGTGGCGAAGCCAATCTGAAATTGCCGGACCTTTCCAGCGTCACTTTTTGGGGCATTGATGGTCACAAGCTGCTGATGATCGGGATCCTCTTCTGCATCCTGGGACTTGGGTTCGGCCTGGTCATTTACTCGCGGCTGAAGAACCTGCCGGTGCACCGGTCCATGCTCGAGATCTCTGAATTGATCTACGAGACCTGCAAGACCTATCTGGTGACGCAAGGGAAGTTCCTGATGCTTCTCTGGGCGTTCATCGCGGTCATCATATTGCTGTATTTTGGGGTGCTGTTGAAGTACGAGGCCGCACGTGTCGTCATCATCCTGCTCTTCAGCCTGGTTGGAATCGCGGGCAGCTACGGCGTTGCATGGTTTGGAATCCGGGTGAACACGTTCGCGAATTCCCGGACTGCCTTTGCCAGCCTGCACGGGAAACCGTATCCGATTTATCAGATCCCGCTTGAAGCCGGCATGAGCATTGGCATGATGCTGATCAGCGTTGAGCTGCTGATCATGCTCTTCATTCTCTTGTTCATTCCTGTGGATTACGCTGGGCCTTGTTTTATCGGTTTCGCCATTGGCGAGTCGCTAGGCGCAGCCGCGCTACGTATTGCCGGCGGCATTTTCACGAAGATTGCGGATATCGGCTCCGATCTGATGAAGATCGTCTTCAAGATCAAAGAAGACGACGCCCGCAACCCTGGGGTCATCGCCGATTGCACTGGCGACAATGCGGGAGATTCCGTTGGGCCTTCCGCCGATGGATTCGAAACTTACGGCGTGACCGGAGTCGCGCTGATCACCTTCATCCTGCTCGGTGTGAAGAGTCCGGTCGTCCAGGTGCAACTGCTGGTCTGGATTTTCGTTATGCGCATCATGATGCTGGTCGCCAGCGCCGCCGCTTACTTCCTGAATGCCGCGATTGCAAAAGCTCGATATGCCGATAAAAACGAAATGAGCTTTGAGGCGCCGCTGACCTCGTTGGTTTGGATCACATCGCTGGTCTCGATCGCCCTCACCTATTTGATTTCGCACCTCATGATTCCAGATCTAGGCGGAGACAGTTCGCAGTGGTGGAAGCTGGCCTCGATCATTTCCTGCGGGACGCTCGCCGGCGCAATCATTCCAGAGCTAGTGAAGGTCTTTACTTCAGTTGAGTCACGTCACACCAAGGAAGTCGTGATTTCGGCACAGGAAGGCGGCGCATCGCTGGGAATTCTTTCCGGATTTGTGGCGGGGAACTTCTCCGCATACTATCTCGGCTTCTCAATGGTCGTCCTGATGGCAATCGGCTATTACTTCAGCACTATGGGTTTGGCCGGCGCTGCAAGCATGATTGCTCCTGCGGTGTTTGCATTCGGATTAGTGGCATTCGGGTTCCTCGGTATGGGGCCGGTCACAATCGCCGTCGATTCCTACGGTCCGGTTACCGATAACGCGCAATCTGTCTATGAATTATCTCTGATAGAGAACGTCTCGCCCGCTGAACTCAAAAGAGACTTCAATATGGACGTCAACTTCGAGCGCGCCAAGCACCTGCTCGAAGAAAATGATGGCGCAGGTAATACGTTCAAGGCCACTGCTAAACCTGTGCTGATCGGAACTGCCGTCGTCGGCGCGACCACAATGATCTTCTCAATCATCATGGCGCTGACGAACGGGCTTACAGAGAACGTTGACAAACTCTCGCTTCTGCACGCGCCATTTATGTTGGGTCTGATCAGCGGAGGCGCGATGATTTACTGGTTCACTGGCGCTTCCACACAGGCCGTGACCACCGGAGCCTACCGTGCGGTCGAGTTCATCAAGGCGAACATCCGGCTCGAGGGCGTGGAGAAGGCATCTGTTGCTGACAGCAAGAAGGTCGTGCAGATTTGTACCCAATACGCGCAGAAAGGCATGCTCAACATTTTTCTCGCCGTCTTTTTTGCCACTCTGTCCTTCGCTTTCGTTGAGCCGTTCTACTTCATTGGATATCTGATCTCGATTGCGGTCTTTGGTTTGTACCAGGCGATCTTCATGGCTAACGCCGGCGGCGCCTGGGACAACGCAAAGAAGATCGTTGAAGTCGATCTCAAGCAGAAGGGAACTCCGCTGCATGATGCAACCGTGGTCGGCGACACCGTCGGCGATCCTTTCAAAGATACGTCTTCGGTGGCGATGAATCCTGTGATTAAGTTCACCACTCTATTTGGCCTTCTTGCGGTGCAACTCGCCGTCGTATTGGCGGCCAAGAGCAGTCAGTTGACCCACGGCCTCGCGCTCGTCTTTTTCCTGATCTCATTCTTCTTTGTCTATCGCTCCTTCTACGGAATGCGGATTGGCGTAGAAGTCCGGAGAGAGCCAGTCCGCGCGGCGGCTGATTGAAATCATCTTTGCTGACGGGGGATTTTCTTCGCGTGCTCAGCGCGACCTTTGCGTTCTCCGCGGTTTAAAGCTTTTAACCGCAAAGGTCGCAGAGGGTTCGCGACGGTCGCAAGAGAAGATTCTAAAACTATTGGGTCGCTGTCAGGGGCTTCAGAGCGCGGATGTACAGCACAATTTGCCATCGCTGAAGTTCCGGCAGCTTGCTGAATGACGGCATCCCCCGGTTGGCGTTTCCGTTTGTAATCTTCCAGAAGAGCGTGGCGCGCTTTGTTGCTGAACGATCGGAAGCTGCAGATCCGCCGAGTGCTTCTTCTCCAAGCCGGTTCCATCAGCACCATGGCACTCAACGCAGTTGCGAATAAAAAGCTTGCGGCCCCGCGGCGAGGTTGGCCTTGGAAGAAAGTGGGTTCTGCCGCGTTGCCGCTTCGGCAGGAGCCTGCCATGAGGGATCGGGCTGGTATCCGGCGTTCTCTCCGACCAAGGGCAGGGCAGACAAAAATAGCAGCGTGATCACGCCGCGTCCAAGCTGCCTCACGGTTTTCTCCCAAACAGGCGCGACAATCGGCTCCCAAAACCCTCCACTTCATATGCGTATCCCAACCGTATGAGCACTGGATTGCTCTCAGGTGTTAGTCCAAACGCCGGCGAGAATCGAAGGGTCGAGTTGTCGCTGATCATCCATGAGATCGCGGGCGCTACATAATGTGCCTTGTCACGCAGGCCGAACCCTAACGTACTCCCCACGCCGCCGTACATTTCCACTCCGACGTTAAAATTCTCGCGGCACAGCCGGCAATTCTCACCGGACGCAATCGTCGCCAGCGGGCGTGAGACGCCGAATGCATAACCAAACTCCACGCCTTCGGACTTGGAGAGGTTCTTCGCCAACACAAAGTTCTCCGAAATATTCCAGTCCCGGTAGTCACTGGAGAAAATCAGCTTGCCCTCGAGCTCGTGGGCGTGCTCGGAAGTTAGAAATCTGTTACGGGAGCTGAGGTCGGGGCCGCCACCTTCGATCTCCTTCTGGATGCGGCTGGCTTCATTTATGTTCTCGTATTCCAGATACAACACGGGATTGATCCAGTGTTCGCGTTTCAGTGGCTTGAAACGATTCTCGAACCGCCACCCGGTGAACACAGAACTGTCACCCCAAGTGGACTGGCCCTCGAGGTACAGTTCAGATGTCCACTGCGCGGTGACTCCATATTCGAGTTCAAGGTAAGGGGCAGAGTAGAACCGCTGCCCACTTCTGGGCACTCCCGTGGTGCTGGACGTCTCAATATCCAGATTGCCGGGCTCTTCCATGTGATGGGTGTAAGTGACGAAGAAGGGACTTTCTTGCGCGAGGGACATCTGCGCGAAGAATATTGGCACGAGGAGCAGAGCAGTGTGAAAGATTCGTTTCATGTAGTTGCAACTAAGTTGCATCAGAGTGCAAAGAACAATCCTAGATGGGTGGAGTTTTTTCGTCAAGGGTATGGAAACTACAGGTTCAGGATTTCGGCGCCGAGTCAGAATCAGCTGAGCGGCACTGTGCACAATATCCGCCCACTTCCAGGCGGCTGACTACAATATGAAACCGGCATTCACGCTGAATCTGGCCTTTCAACCGGTCGAACAAATCACTTTCAAATTCGGCAATCTTTCCGCATCGCAGACAGGCAAGGTGGATATGATCGCGTTGAGGGCGCCTCTCATAAAAATGCTTCTCACCCTGCATATGCATGAGGTCGAGCTCATCGATCAGGCCATGAAGTTTTAGAAGATTGAGAGTCCGATAAACCGTGACCCGGTCGATCCCCGGATCCAGCTTACGGGCCTGGCGAAGGATCTCGTTGGCGTCGAGGTGCTGCTTGGCTGTTTCCACTACGCCGAGAATGGTCCGCCGCTGACGGGTGAGCCGCAGCCCACGCGACATCAATTCGGCCTGCAAATATCCAGGTGTTTCAGTTCGAGGAAAGGGCAAAGTCGACTCCAGCAAAGATGAAACTGTGTTGCAAAAGAATAACTCACTCCGACGAAAAACGCCAAGACAGCAGCTTGAACGAAAACGACCTAGTTGTTGCCCTTCATCTTTGTCTTAACGCTATGCGCGAGCTTTTCGATTTCCTCGGCTTTCTTGAGCACTTCAAGAGAAAGGACATGTTCATTGGTCTTTTCCACATATTCCTTCAATTCGGTGGAAAGTTTGAGAAGTCTTTCCGTGTCTCGCTTTAATTCCGCCTGGCGTTGCTCGTTAGCTCTCTTTTCCATGTCTTTCTGCATTCGTTCAGGGAAAGCGTCCGGATCGTCTTTCGACTGCGTTTGCCGCGAGAGCGGTGGGGAGATGGGATCCTGCTGGGAAGAAAATCCCTGAAGCGAATACAAGAAAAGCAGCAATGTGAGCAAAACAGTTGTCCTGTGCACGGTGGACCTCGGCGGAAACGAGATGATCTGGCATGATTATATGCGTGCTCTGCCGGAACGATGCGGACCCGGATTGCTATAATCGGCGCTGAAATGGCGAATTGGTTACTGAATACGATAGCTCTTCCTGCCCGAGAAAACTTCCGTGTTCTGCTGCGCGACTGGGAAGACGACGCGATGAATTTTCTCCGCCACGACTTGCCCAAGATCGTGCTGGTCGTGCTCCTTGCTTTCGTGGTGACTCGGCTCATTCGTGCGATCGGCAGGAAGAGCGCCGATCTGCACATTCGCCGTCTTCCTCCCGGGGTTAGTGTTCAGCAGGTGAGGACGGTCGCCAGCGTCCTCACTGGAATTAGTGTTTTCGTTGTGTTTTTCGTCGCGGTGCTGGAAGTGCTCTTTTTAGTCGGGCTGAATCTTGGGCCGATGCTGGCAAGTGCCGGAATCGCCGGTTTGGCAATTGGGTTTGGCGCGCAGACACTGGTCCATGATTTCATCAATGGATTTTTCATTCTTTTTGAAAATCAATATGACATTGGCGACAACGTCCGCATCGCTGGAGTGAAGGGCATAGTTGAACGGATGAGCCTGCGCCAGACAGTGCTGCGCGACGAAGACGGGACCGTTCACATGGTCCCCAACAGTGCGGTGCAGATCGTTTCGAACACAACCCGCGACTGGTCACAAATTGCTTTGCGCGTGACCGTCGCCTATAGCGAGCCCAGCGACAAGATAGTCAGGCTGCTGAAAGAAGTGGGCGAGGAAGTCCGGCACGACCCGGCGTTCGCTGAAGATATTGTCAGTGACATTGAAGTGCCAGGAATCGACCGCGTGGGCAATGGAGAAGCGGAATACCTGATGCTTGTAAAAACGCGCCCCACCAAACAATTCGCTGTTAGCAGGGAATTGCGACGCCGAATCAAAGAATGTTTTGAGCAGAACAACGTCCAGGCCGCCGTGCCGGGACGCATCTACGTGATGGACCAGGGAACGGGAAGGGTTTCATAGGCAGAGTTCGACCACTTCCAGTCATCAGGAACGAAGCAGCGGCAGCATAGCTGCGCCAAACAATCCTGCATCGCTTCCCAGCAGGGCGCGCGTAACAATCGTTTTTGTGGGTCCGGCAGCGCCGACGAGGGCCGACGCTCCGTGTGGGTCGACAGGGGTCGCAGGCGCGGTTGCTGCATAGATCATCGAACGTCGCCGCAGCTCTTCAAAAAGAGTCGGCGCGAAGGCGTCCCATGCACTCGAAACGCCTCCGCCAACCACATACATGGGCAGATTCAGGACATTCACCAGATCTGCAATGGCAATGCCCAGGGAACGGCCAACGCGCCGGAAAACTTTGCGAGCGTCTTCGTCTCCTTGAATGGCGAGATTGTAAACAACTTTTGCGCTGAAGTCCGGGTCTGAGCTGGCGGCTTTGGAGAGCTGTGGGGCGATACCGGAATCGATTACCTCTCGCGCCATACGGACAATGGCCGTCGCAGATGCGTATTGCTCAAGGCAGCCGCGACTACCGCAGGAGCACGGAACGCCCTCCGGTTCAATCGCGATGTGACCGAACTCGCCAGCCATTCCGGTCATTCCATGCCATATTTTTCCGCCCAGGACTATGCCCCCGCCCACCCCAGTTCCCAGCGTAAAAATTGCGAGGTCCTGAACGTGGCGCCCGACGCCAAGCCACTTCTCTCCCAACGCCGCGGCGTTCGCATCGTTTTCGAGAACCACTGGAGCCCCCAGCCGCAGCTCGATTTCCGCCCGTACGGGAGTGTCAGACCAGCCCGGCAGATTCGGAGACTCCCGCAGATAGCCGGTTTGAATGTCAATAATTCCCGGCACTCCGATCCCGATTCCCAGCAGTTTCCCGGCGTGCGCATAATGCGAGGTCAGGCGGCGAATAGCGTCGCACATCTCACTGATCACGTAATCACGCCCCAGGGACACACGAGTGCCGAGGCTGACTTTCTCGAGCAGGTTGCCCTGCTCTTCGACCGCAGCAATACGGAGGTTTGTCCCGCCGAGGTCAACACCAATGGTGAAGTTAGGCATTGGGGAACAATCAGCCTAACATCTGCAAAAATCGTTTGTCATTGCTTTTCGGATTGTCGGGCTCCGCTTGCAGAATGGTCGTGTTTATTTCTGGCACTTCGGGCAATAATGGCTGCTGCGGCCCGCGATGACGATTCGCTTGATAGCAGTCTTGCAGACGAGACATGGTTGGCCTTCGCGTCCATAAACTCTGTGCTTCAGTTGAAAAAAGCCTTCCTCTCCATCCGAGTCGACGTAGTCGGAAATGCTGGAACCGCCGAGACGAATGGCTTCTCGAAGGACCCGCTTTAATGCAATACGCAGACGCTTGAGCTCATCCCGACTGAGGGAAGCAGCGCGCCGTCGAGGCCGGATGCCCGCGCGAAAAAGAGCTTCATCGGCATAAATATTCCCCACACCGCTCATCAGTTTCTGATTTAATAGCGCGCTTTTTATCGGAGTCTTGCGGCCACGGAAAAGAGATGCAAAATCCTCGAACTTGATATCCAGCGGCTCCGCACCAGCAGCTTCAAATTTTTCGATAACACTTAATCTTCCAAACCGGCGCGGATCCACGAATCGCAATTCGCGCCCTGACGCAAGCCGCAGAATCGCGTGAGTATGTTTTTCCAGTTGGGAATCAGGGGAGCAAACCAGCAGGGTTCCAGTCATTCCAAGATGCACGATCCACAGGGCCGCGCTTTTTGCGGCGTCTTTGTCCGGTTGCAGGTCGAAAACAATGTGCTTGCCCACTCGGCGCACGCCCGATATTTGGCTGGACTCAAGCGTTGCGGCAATTTGCGCCGCGGGAGACTTGAGCGGCTCAGGTTTCGAACTCAACCAAACTGACTCGATTACATCGCCAGCCACTCGCTTGTTCAGTCCGCGAGCGATAGTTTCGACTTCGGGAAGTTCGGGCATGGGCTGAAGATTGTAGATTTCAGATTGAAGATTCCAGATTGTTCGGATGTGTGCTGCGTTTCGCGAATTGGCTCTTCAATCTGAAATCTGCAATCCTCAATCTGAAATCATTTCATCCCCAATTGCCAAAACAAAAATGAGTAGACGTCGGTCAAATCCTCGATTTGTTTAGCAATGGGTTTCCCTGCGCCATGCCCAGCTTTAGTGTCGATGCGCAAGAGAATGGGACGCTCATGACTCTGGCCGTTAGCTGCCTCAGTTTGCATTAAGGCCGCCATTTTCTTGGCGTGCATGGGATCAACTCGAGTGTCGGTGTCGGCGGTCATGAAGAGAATCGAGGGATATTCAGCACCTTGTTTCACGTGATGATACGGCGAGTACGCATAGAGCCAGTCAAACTGTTTGGGATCTTCCGACGAGCCATATTCCGGTATCCAAAGTTTCGCAATTTGAAAATTCTGATAGCGCAGCATATCTAATAGCGGAACCTGGCACACGACCGCACGATACAGATCGGGCCGTTGCGTGAGGGCCGCGCCCATCAGCAGGCCGCCGTTAGAGCCTCCGCGAATTGCCAAATGGTCTTTGTCTGTGTACTTCTGTGAGATCAGAAATTCCGCGGCACCGATGAAGTCATCAAAAACATTTTGCTTTTTGTCCAGCATGCCGGCGCGGTGCCAGTCTTCGCCGAACTCAGCACCGCCCCGAAGATTCGCCACAGCGAATATTCCGCCATGCTCCAGCCACAAATAGCGATCCCCAACGAAGGCGGGTGTAAGGCTCACATTGAATCCGCCGTAGCCTGTCAGCAGAGTAGGGTTCTTGCCGTTGAGCTCGAGCCCTTTCTTGTGAAAGACGAACATGGGCACGCGTGTACCGTCTTTGGAATTGAACCAGAGTTGTTTGACTTCGTACTTTTCGGGATCAATCCCGGGAGCTTGTACCTTGTTCCAGAGCGACGTGCCGCGATTGGAAAGATTGATTTGGTAGATGGAGTCGGGAACTGTGAACGAGTGAAAAGCAAAAAAGACTTCTTTCCGGTTCCACTTACCGCCCAGTCCAAAAACGCTTCCAATCTCCGGCAGTTGTACATCGCCGAGCGTCTTGCCATCGGTCTCAATCAGCTTGAGCTGCGAGGTGGCGTTCTTTTCGTATTGCGCGAGCAACAGTCCATTTACGATGGCCGCTCCCTGCAGCACAGCACCATTTTCGGGAATGATTTCCTTCCAATTCGCTCGCGCGGGTGATGAAGCATCCACCGCAAACATTCGATAACGGGGAGCGTCTTCATTCGTTGTGACGAAAATCTTTCCGCTAAAAATCTCTCCACCGTAGAGAAAGTTTTTACCGTCAGTGATTCGCTCCGGAGCGGTTCCCGCCTTTAGGTCCTGGAGATATAGTTCACTCTTCGTCCAGCCTTGCTCGACGGTAATCAGAAGCCAGCGGCCATCATCCGAGAGATCAACTTCCGGCCAATCTTCGGGGTCGCGACCCGCGCCAAAAATGAACGAATCTTTAGAAGAATCCGTGCCGAGCGCGTGATAGAACACGTGCCGGTTATAGACTTCCTGTCCCTCAGCGACCTCGCCTTTCTTTGGGTATCGCGTGTAATAGAAACCGGAATTATCAAGTTTCCAGGCAATGCTCGCGGCGCGCGTACGCTCAATGGAATCGGGAAGGAGTTTCCCAGTTGCGGTCTCGATCAGATGAAGTGTGCTCATCTCCGAGCCGCTGGGCGACGTGCCATACGCCACATACTTGCCGTCTTCCGACGGAGTCCACCAATCGAGGGCCACGGTCCCGTCCGCCGCAAGCGCATTCACGTCAACCAGTGCACGGTCTTTTCCTTCAACACCTTCGCGTTCCAGGAGTACAGGCTGGTTCTGCGTTCCTTCACGTTTCGTGTAGAAGTAATATTTGCCTCCCAGTTGCGGTGCCGAAATCGTTCCAATCGCAAGCAATTCACTGAGCCGTTTGTGGAGCCGGTCGCGTCCGGGCAGCGGATCGAGAATGCTGCGCGTATAAGCGAGTTCCTCGCTCACCCACTGCTGTGTCTCCGGACTGCCTGCGTTCTCCAGCCACCTGTACGGGTCGGTGATCTTATGTCCTTGCACAAGCTCTTCAACGGGTTTCTGCGGAGCCGGAGGAGGGGCCGTGGGCGAAGGCCTTGCCGGCACACCATCGGCGAGCACAGCAACCGCAAAAACGCAAAAACACACAAGCACGAAAAACAAACGCAGGCCTCCTGACATGGGCACCTCTTCGGGATCATTAAGAGCGGGACGAACAGCTTAGGTTAGCAAAAAACGGTAAGCGCCGCAGGACCCCGGCTTCCGCCTTTGAGACGAGACGCGATGATTTCGCTCAACACAGATCGAATGTTATTATGAACAGGACGTCCCGCGTCAACCACACTCCTCAGTAGCTCAATGGCAGAGCATCCGGCTGTTAACCGGAGGGTTGTAGGTTCGAGTCCTACCTGAGGAGCCATTCTTTCAGTAAGATGCGAGAGCGGCTCCTTCCGGTGACGTCCCCGTAGGCTGAAGTCGTTGACTGATGAGGTCCCCAAACTTCTGGGCCACCGGTATGGGACGCAGGTAGATAATGAGTTGATCCATCCTGCCGTCTTTGTTGAGGTGCACCTGATCGATCGCCTGAAGCTTCTGGCCCTCAAGCTGCCCCTCAAAGCCAAGAAAGTACCAATTGTTTCCTGCATGAGCCGTTAAAACTTCATTTTTAGACTCCTTGGATTATGGCTCTCGTCCTTCCCAAGTCGCTTATGTCCGGGGATCACTGCGTGTGGGTTGACTCTTTTGTTGTGGGACTTCATATCAGACTTGGGGTTGGCCTTTCTCAGTTGAGTCGTTAAGCCTTGCGGGCTGCCTTCAGTGCTGTTGTCCACCACAGCAAGTCATCGATCATCGTCTCGGCTTGAGTCCCTAGCTCGGCGAGTCCTTTATTCACGTCGCCGCCCTGATAATGTGCCCAAAGGGTCGCAACGGGAATGTGAACGGACGAGCGAACCGGGGCGATCTGAACCTCTATCATGTTTTCACGCAGTTGCTGGACGCCGCGCGCGCCCATGGCGCTGCCATAGCTCACGAAAGCAGCCGCTTTGCGATTCCACTCCGGGTAAACCCAGTCGATCGCATTTTTCAGCACTGCTGAAGGACCGTAGTTATATTCCGGGGTGACAAAAACAAACCCGTCTGATGCGGCGATTGCGGCAGTCCAACGTTTGACAACCTCATTCTCATAAGGCGCGCGGCCGGGCATCGCAGGCGTCAGAGCCTGATCAAAGAAGGGCATCGAAAAATCGCGAAGGTCGAGCAGCCTGGCTTCGATTCCGTCGCGCTTCTTGAGGTGCTGAAGAATCCACTGCGCTGGCTTCTCAGAAAACCGGCCCTGACGCGTGCTGCCGACGATTACAGAGATAACGCTCATATCCTGCTCCTTATGCTGGTTGCTGTTTTAGGGCTTCGCAAACAACCCAAATGTATTGATATCAATATAGTTGATGTCAATATTATGTCGTTGGATGCAGAAAGGACGGAAAGAAAATGCAATGCATGTCTTGGATTCATGTCTGATGGACAGCCAGGCGAAAAGCAACGGATACAGAAGTTGTTAGCAAAGCATTGACAGCGGCGGTGGAGGCAGGAGGGCTGCTCTCCGGTCTAGAATATTGTCGAAAGTCAGCGATTCTACTTCGCTGACGACGCTCTGCCCAGACTCGGCGTCAACACGGTCAGATCACCGACTCTTTCCTGTTTCACCAGCCCGCGAAGATGGGCGCCGCGATCGATCATCCACAGTTCGGGGACGATCTCGCCGACCAGTTTGCCATGACAGAAAAGTCGAACCACCGAGCTCTCTGAAACCACAATTCCGACCGCATTAGTCACGGCACTCATGTTGGCCGCAGCAATATGACGGCTGCCGAGTCCCAGGGGCACTTCGACCTCCGACGCCACGGCGTCGAGGTAACGGCAGGCAGACAAAAAGATGCCGCTGCCACTCACCACGAACCCGCCATCCAACTGCGCCAATTCCTTGATCGTTCCACGCAGGTTGAGATTGCTCACGTGACGGGAAGACTCCGGGTGCCCCGTCAAGGGATCCAGAATCAAAGATCGGGACTTCGCAAGAACGGCTTTCTCGTCTCCCAGTGTGAACAGCGTGCCGATGCGTCTTCCCTCGCGCCCTTCGCGAGCGATTTCGACCGCGAGCTCAATCAGCGGCTCAAGAACTTCGGGATCGTATTCCGTTACCTGGCAAAGGATGCTCTCAAACATCAATTACTCTCGTTACGCGAAGCAAAATCTAATTCGAGTTCATCAATGTAACACCAACCCCAGTCTTCGCCGCGTTCAAACGATCGCATGATGGGATGCTTGGTTGCATGAAAATGCTTGGTAGCGTGTTTATTCTTCGATGAATCACAGCAACCAACATGTCCGCAGCTCAAGCACAAGCGAAGGTGCACCCAACGGTCCCCCAACTTCAGACACTCTTCGCAACCCTGGGTGTGCGGCTTCACGTTCTTGACCTGATCGAGATGGGTACACTCAGTCACCGCTTCTCTCCTGTCTAGTGTATGCAACTTCCAGCTGCGGGGTTTCTGCTGGTTCTTTCTTAGAAAACGAAACCAGCACAGTTTTGAGAATCACGTACAGCACCGGGATGAAGAACAGGTTGAGCACGGTGGAGAACAACATTCCGCCAACGATAGCCGTTCCCACAGAGTGCCGGCCCAACTTGCCGGCGCCAGTTGCAAAATAAAGCGGCAGCACGCCAAGCAGGAATGCAAACGACGTCATCAGGATCGAACGCAGCCGCAACTCGGCCGCCTCGATCGCCGCGTTCGTGATCGAGCGGCCCTGCTGGATCAATTGCTCGGCGAACTCAACGATAAGAATGGAGTTCTTCGCTGAAAGTCCGATCAACATAACTAACCCGATTTGCACATAAACGTCATTCACCAGTCCGCGTGCCGAGATGAGGAGCAGCGCGCCCAGCACCGCCATAGGCACCGCCAGCAGAATAATGAACGGCAGCGCGAAACTCTCGTATTGCGCAGACAGTGTGAGATACACCACAAGAATACCGAGGCCGAAGATAATGATGGCCTTGCCCTGCGCCTCAACTTCCTCCAGCGCAAGACCGGTCCAGCTGAAGGACATGCCCTGTAGCATAT
>WNFR01005225.1_pt1 | contig 13282 bp, 9 predicted proteins | sample 5400221 | NCBI WGS metagenome assembly WNFR01 (sample SAMN13153357, study PRJNA577476) | soil metagenome | isolation source: 40 cm soil under Madrone tree | place: USA:California | collected 2016-06-14
CGAGTCAATGCCGGCGGCATCGTGAATGGCTATCGTCTGCTCGAAATGATCGCGCGCGGCGGCGAACTGGCCCATGTAACAGTGGCTCAGCCCTATCACCCAGTGAGATTGCATAAGCAGCGCCTGGTTCCGGGATTCTTCCGCAAGGCGCAGGCATTGTTCCCCGTGCTCGAAAGCGCGTTCGTATTCGGCTCGCACAACATAAACTATCGCCAGGCTGAACTGCGCGCGAAAAAGCTGAGGGATGTCGTTCAGTTGCAAGCTGAGCTCGCGTGCTCGGATGAAAGCCTGCTCGACTTCCGGCAAGGCATACCCTCTGACGACCATCAGCGATTGCCCCAGCATCGTTTGCAGTTGTAGTTCCTGCCTCCCGCAATCAGCCGTGTCCGGCAGCAGCCGCAGCATTTCCAGACCGCGCTGCGCCAGCACCCCGGCTTCCTGAAGGGCCCATACTTCTGAGGCATTGTTCGCCGCCACGAGGTAATACTCGGCAGCCCGTGCCCAGTCCCGCGCGGACTCGAACAGAAACGCCAGCTCCGAAGCTACCGTCCCGCTCTGTTTCCCGTAACAACCGAGCAGCGCCTCCGCTACCGTCGCGCTCAACTGAGCCCGTCGCGTTGGCCTGAGCGAAGCGTACAGCGCGTTCTGATAAAGCACGTGGACGAACCGATAACGCAACGTCAGCACATGTCCGGGAAACTCCCTTTCACTGACGAACCGAACCAACGCATAGACTCGCTCCAGCGCCTCGAGGCGCTCTTCAACATCCGCCGGATCCAGCTCGAGAGCTTTCGCCACGATAGCCGAATCGAACTCATATCCCTGCACGCTCGCAGCAACCAGCAAGCGCCGATCTTCGTCGCTCAGTTGCGCGATCTTGCGCTCAATCATCCCGCGCACCGATTCCGGCAAGTCACGCTCAATGCCGGGCAGCGATTGTGCGAGCACCCATCGCCCGTGCTCCTCGGCAATCACGCCGCGATCACGCAGGTAGCGCACGAGGTCGGCCATAAAAAGCGGGTTGCCTTCGGTTTTGGAATGAATCAACGCGGGGAGTTCAGCGGGAAAGCGATGTTCCGGGAATTCGAGTGCGAGATACTTTTCGATCTCTGAGCACGATAAGAACTCGAGCTCAATCTCACGGCAAACGCCCCGGCTCTGCAAGTCCGGCTTAACCTGCAGAAATGGATGCTTCGCCAGCAGCAGATCCGAGGGCCGATAAGTTGCGATGATCAGCACTCGCATCGAGTCGAATTTGCTCGCCAGATAAGCCAGCAGATCAATCGTCGAGACATCCGCCCAGTGTAGGTCATCAAAGAAGAGCACCAGCGGCCGGCGTTCGGAAACTTCCTCCAACAGCGCGCCGAATTCCCGTTTCATTCGTTCTTGTGAAGCAGCGCGTTCCGCAACCAGTCGCTCAAGCGAAGAATCATCCGGTTGAAGCGGCATGGCTTGCGCGTACCAGGTAGGGGCAAGCCGCTTCGTCGTCTGCGCAATGGACTCATTACCCACTACCGACATCCGCGGCTGCGTCTGCCCATCCGCCCCGCGTAAAAGGCCGTCAAGCGCTTCCAGCCACGGCAGGTAGGCTTCCGTTCCTGCCAGACGCTCGGAACAGCGTCCGCGAGCTATGATACAAGCCTGGGCGCCGGCGCGCAGATCACTGAGGAACTCTTCGACTAGAGTCGTCTTGCCCATCCCGGGCTCACCTGGCACGCACAATAGCAAGCCCTTACCGGCGAAAACGGAAGCGAGGGCTTCACGCAACTCCGCGTGCGCCTTCTCTCGGCCGACTGTATGACGTGTGCGTGGCCGCAGGACCGGAGAGCGACTCTCCCCGCTGAGGCCGTGCCCTCCGATCGCAGCCAACACGATCTCAACTTCTGCCGCGGTGAGACGCAGCCGCGCGTCTTTCTCGAGCATTCGCAGGATCAGGATTTCAATCGCAGAAGGGATTTCAGGATTCAAACGTGACGGGGTGAGCGGTACTTGTTGAGTAATGGCATTGAGCGTGGCGAGTATCGAATCTGTCGCAAATGGATGCTGCCCGGTCGCCATCTCGTAGAAGATCATCCCGAGAGAGAAAATGTCCGAGGGATGGCTCACACTTTCGCCGCGCGCCTGCTCCGGTGACATGTAGCGAGTGCTGCCGAGGAGTGTTCCCGGCTGGGTATATTGTAAAGTGGCTGCCTCGGCATCCATTGCGGCGGGCACGAGTCGCGCCAGCCCGAAGTCCAGCACCTTCACGTAGCCGTCATTGCGCACCATGATGTTCTCAGGCTTGATGTCACGATGTGTAATACCAGCCGCATGCGCCGCGCCCAGCGCCTTCGCCATCTGGCTTCCAAGTTGCACCAGCGCGTCGAGCGAAGACCCTTCGTCAATCAATGCTCGCAGAGTTCGCCCCTCAACCAGTTCCATCACGATGAAGCGTCCAGCCTCAACTTCACCAAGTTCGTAAATGGTGACGATGTTGGGATGATTGAGCGCGGAGGTAGCGCGCGCTTCCTGCTCGAATCGCAGCAACCGGTCTACGTCGTTGGCGAACGAGGCGGGCAGGACTTTGACGGCGACCTCGCGACTCAATCGGGTATCCCGCGCGCGCCAGACCTCGCCCATCCCGCCCGCTCCCAGGGGTGAGATAATTTCATAAGGACCGAGTTTCACGCCTGTGGTCAGCATCAGTCTTAAGAGATGGATCTAGCGGAGCTCGACGTCGCCGTGCGGCGTGCGGATGGTGGCGATGAGCGCGGGCGCCGAACCTGCGTCTACGTGGAGATTCAGCCCAAGAGCAGTGAGCCCAGCCCGGATTCGATTCGCATCCGGATGCTCGCCTCGAAGAGCGACCAGCACGCAACCTTTCGGCAGTGAGGCGGCTGGATGTGGGGTCTTACCCCAGTCGATGAAGAAAGGAACGATTCCATCTGCAGTCAACACAGGCGAAACGGTGAGACGCCAGGATAACAACACGCCATCAGGACGTCGCCGGCTGCCGGACTGTACCTGGCCAAGTTCGACTCCATGCCTCTTTGCGTTTTCGACGATTGCTTCAAGGTCCGCTCCTTTTACAGCCCAGGTTACGAGCCGGGGGGCTTTGAGTTCGTCGATGCCGAAGCGCCGCGGCCGGGGAGGTTTTGCCTGATCAGGATCGGGTCCAATAATTTCGAGGTATGTTTCATCACCCAAGCCGATCAGCGCGTTGCGAGTGCCTGCCCCCGGATGCTGGCCGCCGGGAACAGCGCGCACGCCGAAGAGCCGTTCGATCTGCTCGACGCTGGTCGCCAGATTCGGTGTTGCGTAAACGAGGTGGTCTATCCTGGATAGCACTGCCTGCTCCTTGATCCTTCCATTGCCCGCCGCCCCCATCATTAGGGAACCCAACAACGCAATGCATACCATTCCGCGCATTTCTCCTCCGAGGGACAGTGGTCAGTGGACATTGGTCAGTGGTCAGTGGCTAGTCATTGGCAGTGGTCAGGGCTGAGTCGTCGGTGGCGAGTTTTATTCTGTCATTCGACCACCGACCACTGACCGCGCCGCCCTTTGCTCCCTACTCCACGTCGTAGATCTTGATCGGCTGATCCTGAAGATACTTATCGAACCAGTTCACGATGTGCTGCAGACGTTCGATGCGATGCCACGGCGCGCCTGACCTCGATAGCTCGTGCGACTCGTTCGGGAAACGTACCATCACTGTCGGAATCTTGCGATACTTCAGAGCTCGGAACATGATTTCGCCGCCGTCCGCCGGCGGTGTGCGATAGTCGGCTTCGCCTTCGATGAACATCATCGGGGTCGTGATGTTCTTGACGTAAGTGATCGGCGAGCGATTGGTGAAATCCTTTGGGTCTTCCCACGGCGCGGCGCGGAACCAGGTCGACATGTACAGCCAGAAATCCGCCGTGTACCAAAAGCCTGACCAGTCGGCGATTGAACGCTGCGAAACCGCGGCGGCAAATCGCGTCGTGTGCCCGACGGTCCAGTTCGTTAGAACGCCGCCGCCGCTGCCGCCGGTCACGCCCATCTTCTTCGTGTCGATGTAGCCGCGCTTGACGACTTCGTCTACGCCGGCCATCAAGTCCTTGTAGTCATCGCCGGGATAGTTGTACTGAATGATGTTGCCGAAGTCCTGGCCGTACGAAGTGCTGCCACGCGGGTTAGTGTAGAGCACGACGTACCCTTTGGCCGCCATCCACAGAAACTCATGCGTGAACGTCAAGCCGTAGGCCGAATGCGGCCCGCCGTGAATCTCGAGGATGAATGGATACTTCTTTGAAGGATCGAAGTTCGGCGGCTTCTGAATCCACGCCTGAATCTTCTCGCCGTCGAAGCTTGTGTACCAGATCTCTTCGGGGTCCGTCAGATTGAGCTGCGCAAACAATTCATCATTGACGCGAGTCAACTGAGTAAGCTTGCCGGTCGCGGTATCGAGCAAGAACACATCGCCGATGTTGGTCGACGTCGAAATCAAGAGCGCTATCTTTGAAGCATCGGGTGTCGCGGTGTAGCTGATGATTTCGTGATTGCCGGTTGTCAGCGCCTCGACCTTGCCGGTCGCCGAGTCGATGCGCTTCAGATTCGCCGCTCCGTGTTCGGCGACGTTGACGTAGATCCACCGGTCATCCTTGCTCCAGACTACTCCGCCCGGACTTCCGCCGCGCGGCGCGCGCTGATCGCCGCCGATGCCGCCGCCAATATCGAAGTCATAACTGGCCGTCAGGTTCTTCGGCGCGGCTCCAGCTTCATTGTTAGCCACAAACAGATCTGGCTGCGTGTAGGATTGCACCGGCTTGTGTCCAGCGACGCCGTCGAATGCGATGCGCTTGCCGTCGTTGCTGAAAGTGTAATCGCGCATGCCGCCGTCAAAGCTCAACAGTTTTCTCTCGTCGCTGCCGTCAGGCGTGACGGAATAAAGATCGGTGTGCGCGGTTTCATAATAGGGCTCGGCGACGCGGCGCGCGACGAAGTAGATCCGCGAACCGTCGGGCGACCAGCTCAAATTGCCCTCGTCGAAATTGCCCCTTGTGATCTGCTTCGATTTTGGTTGGTCGGCCGCTGCGAAAGGCATGCTGACAGTCCACAGGTGCGCGTGTGCTTTCGGATTGAGATAGCCGCCGCCGTTTGCGCGATATACCGCTTTCGAGATCACTCGCACATCGCTTACGTGCTCGGGCGCTTTGTCTTTGGGCTCGGCGTCTTCGGGATTCGGCTTCTCCTTCTCTTTCTTGCCGTCGTCTGTACTGGAAAAGGCAATCGTCTTTCCATCGGGAGACCATTCAAACCCGCCGGCGCCTCGCGGCGTGTCGGTCAGCGGGCGTGCTTCGCCTCCATCGAGCGAGAGCAAGTAGATCTGAGGCGGTTGCGGGCGGCCGTCCTTCTCAGCCGAGCGATTGAAGGCGAGGGTCTTCCCGTCGGGCGACCATCGCGGATTGCCATCGCGAGGACCGGCGGTGAGCTGCCGCGGCTTCTCTCCAGTTGAGCCGCCGTTTGTCGGCACGATCCATAGCGCGGTGTCGTAGCGATCGGCTTTTTGATTCACCCAGACACGGACGAAAACCACTCGTGAGCCGTCGGGCGAGATTTGCGCGTCGGCGATCCAAACAAACTTGAACAAATCCATCTCGGTGATCATCCGCTTGTCGGCGGCTCGTAATGATGAGGGCAGACAGAGGGCGACGATAAGCAGGAAAGCAAGCCCGGAGAATATACGGCGGGGATTCGTGTTCATCTTATGCTCCTTGAATCAGGTGAAGTGAATTCGTGACGCCTGGGCGCGTCCGAGTGTTGATGTATACCACGATGTTCTCGTCGATCGAAAGCGCAGGTAATCAGAGATCAAGCTGAGAAGTCAGGCTCGCGACCTTCGCGATACGCCACCAACGCGGCCTCGTGGTCCGGTGACGCCAAGGCTATTCCATCACTCACTTGTTCGACTTTGGCGGAGCGCGTGTCAAGCGGAGGAATTCTTAGTCGGGCCGCCTTTTCCTTCCTTGCTCAAATCCGCGCGCGAGAATAGCAAAGCACCAAGTCAAGTACAAGAACACAAGGAACGCGCAGGCGTCTTGCCCGACTTCGGTTGCAAAGGATAGGATTTGCAGGCACGCGGGCGAGACGCCTGCGCTCCCAGGAGGATTCATGGCAACACCAGAAAAAGCTATCCCAAACCAGCGAAACGCCGACGGCGATTGGGGTCACCTATTCTCCTATCACGCGTTCGCGCCGGTGCTCGAACGCGCCGAAGGCATCTACCTCTACGACAACGAAGGCAAACGATACATCGACGCCTCGGGCGGTCCGATTGCCATGAACATTGCGCACGGCGATCGCCGGGTCATCGACGCCATTACTCGACAAGCCGAGAAGTACGCTTACTGCCACCCCGCGCTTTCCAATCAACCCAGGGCGGAAGTGTGTGCCAGAATAGCCCGCTTCGCTCCGGGAAATCTCAACACCACCTATCTGTGCTCGGGCGGATCGGAAGCGGTCGAGACCGCCATCAAGATCGCGCGCCAGTATCACCTTGCTCGCGGCCATGCGCAGAAGAACGTCGTGATCGGAACTTGGGATAGCTATCACGGGATGTCGCTCGGCGCATTGTCAGTCGCGGGCGGGCCGGGCTTTCGGAAACCGTTTCTTCCGATGCTTGCGAACTGGCCTCACGTTCGGCATTACCGCAACCCGAGGGAGGCACCCGAGGGAATGAGCGAGGTGGACTGGGCGCTTCAGTGCGCTCGCGAGTTGGAGGAGCTGATCTACTTCACCGGGCCCGACCAGGTCTCTGCCTTCATCGCGACTCCGGTCGGCGCGGGCAAAGACTACGGGTTGATTCCGCCGAAGGAGTATTGGGAGGCGGTGCGCGAAATCTGTGATCGTTATGACGTGCTTCTGATCGCTGACGAAGTAGTGACCGGCTTTGGCCGCACCGGGCGCTGGTTCGCGATGGAGCACTTCGGCGTGCAAGCGGACATCATGACCACAGCCAAAGGGATTTCCGGGCTTTTCGTGCCGATGGGCGCGGTGACCGTTAGCGATGAGGTGAACGAGCCGTTTGCGGCGGGCGAGACTTTCGTTCACGGTTTCACAAACATGGGCCACCCGCTGGCCTGTGCCGCGAGCCTCGCGGTTCTGGAAATCCTCGAGCAGGACCGGCTTATTGAGAACAGTGCTCAGGTTGGAGATTACCTTCACTCAAACGCCGAACGTTTTCTGGCGCGCCGCACGATCGCCGAGTCGCGCGGCAAAGGATTGTTGATGGTATTAGAGCTCGTGCGCGACCGCGAGACGATGGAATGGTTCTCACCTGAGGCTAACGCCGAAGAGAAATTCCAGGGCATAGCTTTGAAGAACGGGTTGGCGCTTTATCTGTCGTTGTTCGGACCTCGTCGACCTGGAGCATTGAAGCGAGGGATGCCGATCTACATCGCCCCGCCTTTGTGCATAACTCGCGAGCAGGTTGATGATTTGATGGACAGGTTGGATCAAACGCTGGGGGAGTGGGAATCGTCGATGGGGATCTAGCAAATTCGATAATCGATGGCGACCTCTTCGGAGCCGTTTGCTATAATGCCTCTGATGTCCAGACGGAAAAACTTGGCGATAAGCCACACGCCAACCTTCGACGCCGCCGATATTCAGGGTCGAGTCAACGGGGTCTTGGTTTCGAATGCCGGCACAGTGTACTGCGCAGGGACGCCGAGCCTCAGCGAGGACGGTAGAACGTGGCGCGTTCCCATTCTTTACGCGACTCCTGGATTCGTAGCCGGTCAAGTGGGTGAGGCGTTGCTAAACGCCTCGACCGGAGAGATTCTGTCACTGACTGATATCGACCTGCTGCATCAGCAGGGAAGAAAACTCGGAAAACAATACAGTGCGGAGATCGAAGCCGCGTTTTCACGCGCAAGAAGAAGCTAGCTCCTGTTTGCCCGCTTGCTTGCGAATGGTTCTATCGGCATACGGAGTGGAAGTTTCTGAGAATGACTTGCGCAAGTCATGCCGATGGGACCCTTTGCTCGCGACTAGTTCAACCGCCGTAGTCACAGCAGCGCGGCAGATGGGATTTATAGGCTCGCGTGAAGACTACGGTTTGCGCGTGTACGACCTACGGGATCTAGTGCGTCGCGGCATCTTCCCGATTCTCAGCGTTCAGCTCCAACCTTATGGCCTGATCGGTAACCACGCACAGGTCGTTGTGAGGGTCACCGCCGGACATATCGAGGTTTACGATCCGCTTCTTGGCCAGATGAGAACGAAGCACAGGACGCTTGACGAGGCCTGGCACCTCGGCGGCTACTTGACGATCCTGATCGAGCGGTGAATCTACCGACCGCAATCGGCAGTCCGCAATTCACGTTCGCAATCCGACGCGACGTCGCTGCCGCTGTGCATAACTCGCGAGCAGGTCGATGATCTAATGGACAGGTTGGATCAAACAATAGGGGAATGGGAATCGTCGATGGGGGTTTGATAGAACAATTCGAATGCGAATGAAGCGCCGCACGACTCAAAGGTTAAGTTTTACGACTCTCAATAAGTTCCCTGGCCTTTTCTTCTGCCGGCGCAATGATGTCTTGCTCCAGCGAAGCGACCAGATCATCAATATCGTCATAGCGGTGCACTTCCAATACCCAAGGATATCTCTTGAAGTGTTCGAACATTCCATATTCGGTTGCGTCGGCTTGCAGTAATGGCTTGACCGGGACTGAGGGAAGATCAGGAATGATGCGCTCAAGCTCTTGAGGGATACTGCGCGGATCAGTAATGTCCGCAATTATGAAGCGCGCCATGTGGGCGAGAAGACTTACTGTCTCAGTTATATCTCGATTCTCGACACCCTCGAAATCAAACAGCACCGGCAAGTAATCCTTCCGGCGAAGCTGTTCTCGTATCGCGTCTAGTACAGCTTTCCTCGCTGGCGGCGTGAAGACGCCAAGAATCAGCACCATCTTAGAAGTGATCGTAGTTATGACCTTTCTAATGTTCTCATTTTTGACAAGCAGATAGATGAATTGCCCCACTTCAAGGTTATCGACAGTGATCTTGGGCTCACCTGCGGGCGTCACTATCAGATCAATCTGGGTTGTCCCATCCAACCTAAGCCCCCATGCGGACACGCCGTAGATTCTACATCCCGTCAAATTTGCCCTGCTGAAGTTTGTTCTTATCATCCTCACGTTGGTGAGGTCGGTATCTGTAAGGTTGGCTCCTACGAGCCTCGCATCGCTAAGGTCGCCGCCGCTAAAGGTTGCTCCACTTAAATCCGCTCCGTCGAGTTCAGTGCCCCGAAGGTCGGCACGCAACGCTTCAGCACCCACAAGTCTTGAATTATTAAGCTCCGCCCAACTTAGGTCCGCATCAAATAGCTCGACGTCCGTGAGATTGGCACTATCCATGTTCGAATCACTTAGGTTAGCGCGGCTCAGAGAGGCGTCAGTAAGATTGGCACCCGCCAGTACAGAGTTGCTCAGATTTGCATTAAGAAGCCTAGCGCCATTTAGATTTGCGCTTAGGTTTGCATTAATCAGAGTAGCCCCAGAAAGCTCGGTCATTACAAGTTTCGCGCCTTGGAGGCTTGCGGCGGTCAGATCGGCGTCAATCAAGGTCGCGCCTTCAAGATCGGACTCAGTCAGTTTTGTACTATTTAGATCAGCCTCAGTAAGATTCGCACCCGATAGATCGGCCCCCGTTAAGTCGGCATCAATGAGGTTTGCCTTGGAGAGATTGGCACGCGCGAGATTGGCACGTATTAGAGTCGCGCCTCCCAAGATCGCTGCGTTGAGGTTAGCTGATCTAAGCTGTGCACCACCAAAGTCTGCACCGATAAGGACCGCTTCGCTCAGATCAGAATTAACAAGGTCTGTTTCCTTGAGACTTGCCGTGCTTAGGTGCGCTGCCGTAAGTTTCGCTCCGCTAAGATCTGCCCGATTGAGATTAGCCCTAATCAAATTTGACGAGCTCAGGTCCGCATTCTCTAGATCACTCGAGCTTAGGTCGGCCTCACTGAGGTTCGCTCCTCTGAGGTTAGCGCCACTGAGGTCCTGGCCTGCGAGGTTCGCGGAGCTAAGATTCGGTCTAATCCTAGGATTATTTCTTCTCCACTCATTCCAATCATCAATACTTCGCTTAAGAAGATCTATTTGGGATTGAATTGCCATCCAAGAGCCTACTGATGCAAGTAACGTTTAGACCCTAGCCTATCCTTCCGACGAGGGCGGACCATATAAACAATCGGCTGCAATTCGACGCAAGCGTTGGAGAAAGGTACATCGCCGAGCCGTTCATGGATCCGCTGATCCAAGTTCTCGTCGATCAAGACTGGCAGCATAGGCGACCGGGGGGCCTCAGGATTTGACGAGTTGTGCGCGACATGCTCGGATGCGAGCGCGAAACCCAGCGGTGTCCTGCTGGCTCTCGATCTCGTGTTTTATCGATTCCGCTTCCGCCCTTCGCTTACGCAGATAAGTCTCCACGTCAGATTCGTCATCGAGATAGTAAGCTATCGCCCCATAGATCTGCGCCAGCGAGAGCGAAGGGAAGCTATCCTGAATCTGCTCGGCCGTGGCGCCTTTCTGAAACGCTCCGATTATAGTGTCCAGCGTCACGCGAGAGCCGGTGATCCGCACGGTGCCGTCCGCTTCCTGAATGAGCGGCGTCGTTTGTGTGAGCGTAAGCTGAATCATTTCGTCCGAATTATACCTTACGACCGCGACGCTTTTCACTACTCGGTAGGTATGACCCCACTACCCACTACTCCCTTAAGGTCGCTCAACGATGATCTTGCTTGTAGTGCAGCGCCAGCAGGTCCGCTCCGAAATCTGAGTTGAAATCCCGCCAGACTGTGTGAATGTGATTCGCGTTGTTCTGAATGTTGTCGTATTCCACCAGAAAAGACGGGCCCTGGATGCGATAGTAATGCGGCTGGCCTTTTTCGAACCCGCCCGCCCACGCGAAAAAGATGTTCCCTAACCCGGCGGCGCGAACTCTGTCCATTCTCGCTGCTGCGATGTCCGGGGCGTGCCTCGAAGCGTATTCGCTCAGAAGAGTCATCAGAATCTCTTGCTGCTTCTGACCCAGCTTGCTGGTTTGAAGACCGGCAGGCTTGAGCGGCTCGGCCTTTCTCAGATTGGTGGAGAGAATATCCGACGGCGCGCTTTCGCTCACGACCGCCTGAGCGCGCTGCTTGTCATCGAGCGACTTGATCAGCGACCGGGCAAGGTCTTCTTCGGGCGCAAGAGCCCGCAGCCCTTTGCGTGCGCCCTGTAAGACTTCAGCCGGATTCGCGCCGAAGAAGGCGGGCGTCGACGCAACGCTCTTGCCTTCGAGGAGCGTGAAGTTCAACGCGACGTGATGTCCTTCCACTCGCCATCCCCAGGGTTTGCCGGAGCGCGCGTCGCCGAAGATGCTGAGGAAGTAGAGCTCCGGGTCGCGCACCGGACCTTTGCCTTGCTCCATCTCGCGGAGAATCGCATCCAGGCTCATGATGGTCGCAGCCCTTATAAGCCCGCGCTGCCCGAGCCCCGCGCCCAGAAGAGAATTGCCCAGAAGGCGTTGAGCAGGATCGAGGTCTTTGAATGGGATGCCCTTGCGCGCGCGAGGAATGAAATGCCAGTCCAGTCGCTGTTCGTCCTCAAACGCGAAGGTGGCCCTGGCCCGCTGATCGGGAGACAACGAACTGATGAACGCCTCCGCTGCCGTGCTCATCATCAGTGCAGAGTGCGCGGTATCGGGTGAATGTATTTGTGAGAGGCTCATCGGATACACACGCGATTCTATCAAGGTAACACCGGCGACGCCGAGCGCCGATTGCAGGAACTCGCGACGGCCGCCGGCGCTTTTGTCGTTTGATTTCTTTTTCATTTCAAGTCCAGTTAAGTCCAGTTTGAAAGAACTAAAGTCAGTCGCGTTTGTTCTATGCCTGAAAGGAGTCTTTGTCAATCTCTGTTACAATGCTTAACAGTTCAAAAGGAGAACGATGCCATGAGTCTTAGAAAAACATTGCTAACCCTTCTATTCTTAGCGATTGTTGCGCTCGACTTCCAGCCTTGCGTCCTCGGTGAATCGAAGGCTCAAGAGAACTCGAAGAAGAACAAGGTGGAAAAGGAAAAACCGCGTGTCGTAAACGGTAACGAGGGTCACCCGCTTCTGTGGAACGAAGCAGTTGACATTGACAGCCTCGACCTGTTTTACGGTCCCGGTGGTAGCGAAGGCGCTCCCGACCTAACCGGAAAATTCACCTACGTTGGCGCTGACACCAAGGGCACACAGAAAAAGATCTACGTCAAAGACGACAAGGACCGAGAATGGACTGTGAAGTTTGGCCCGGAAGCGAGACCTGAAACAGTAGCCACTCGCTTTGTATGGGCCATGGGCTATCACACGGATGAGGACTACTTCGTCGAGAGAGTTCACATCGACGGGATGTCCGGGGGCGTCGCTACGAATGTCAGGTTCAAGCGCCGTCATAGCGGGTTCAAGGAGGTCGGGCTGTGGACCTGGGAGAATAATCCCTTCGTTGGAACGCGTGAACTGGAGGGACTCAAGGTGCTGATGCTCGTGCTGAACAACTGGGATCTCAAAGTTGACAACAACAAGGTGGTTCGCCCTTCCAAGAAGAGCGGTGAGGATACGGATGAGAGGATCTACTATGTGGGCGACCTGGGCGCGACGTTTGGTAAGACCGGTTCGCTAGCTCACGACCTTCACCTCCCGGGCGACCCTCCGGCTGGGACTAAAGGCAAGCCGGACCAGTACGCACACCAGGCGTTCATCGACGGGGTTCGCGATGGAGCAGTCCGGTTCCATTACAAGGGCAAAGATCCCTCCACGTTGAAAGGGATTCGTGTTGAGAACGCCAAGTGGATGGGGAATATGCTTGCTCGACTTTCCGAGAAACAGCTCACCGATGCATTCCGCGCAGGTGGATACAACGCGTCCGAGATATCCACGCTGGTTAGGGCGACGCAGGAACGAATCAGAGAGCTTCAGACTCTGAAGTGAGCGAGGAGCCGCTAAAGAAGTGCTCATAAATAGTGACGTTGGCAGCCACGAAGGAGAGCGCGCCTTTTATCGGTTCTCTTTCAGGCCAGTCTTCTCTGTCGCGCACACAAAACTAGCGGCGTCGTCCCTGCTGCCGCTTCCTTTGTAGCGCGCCACTTGCGGATACGGACACAGAGGGCGCGTGCGAGTGATGGGACTCTTCGGGTCAATCCCCTGCCGCTTCGAAGCGATGATTTGATCCGGCGCCGCGCCTTCTTCAACCCAGCGTTCGAGCGCGATTGACATGTCG
>WNFR01008777.1_pt1 | contig 13282 bp, 8 predicted proteins | sample 5400221 | NCBI WGS metagenome assembly WNFR01 (sample SAMN13153357, study PRJNA577476) | soil metagenome | isolation source: 40 cm soil under Madrone tree | place: USA:California | collected 2016-06-14
CTTTGCAGTCAGCCTTCATACTAATCTCTGCAAGTTTGCATCACCTGAATAACGAACTCGGCGGAAAGCTGGTTTGGGACGGCGGGAATAAAGGCGAGCTCGGTTTTCCCTAATCAAGTCGTTCTCCCGACTCAAACGTGGGCACCCGATCCGTTGCAAACTCGCGCAATGGTTCCCGTCACTTGATCAAAGTCGAACGGCTTCCCGATTATGCCGGCGACCAGATCCTGTTCACCCGACGGCGGCTGGGCCGTTGCCCCATAACCGGTTACCAGGACGACCGGCAATCCCGGGCAGCTCTTGCGGATGGCCCGGGCAGTTTCCCAACCGTCCATCTCAGGCATCGCCAGATCAGTAAAGACCAGGTCAAAGTTACCGCTGGAAACTTTCTGCAGTGCCTCGCGGCCGCCTTCAACAGTCACGACCCGGTGATCAAGGTCCTCCAGCATCTCAGCCAGCGTCTCTCGCACGAACTGTTCGTCATCGACGACCAGCACCGAGAGCGACGTGGTGTGCACATCCGGCTGGTTCGTTTCGAGCGTCAGCCCGGTTGGCTCTGCGTGCGGCAGGTCGATAGAGAACGTCGTGCCCTGTCCGGGTTTCGACTCGACCGAAATCAGCCCCTGGTGACGTTCGATGATGCCGTAGCTTACCGCCAGCCCCAGGCCCGTCCCGTGCACGCCTTTGGTGGTATAGAAAGGCTCGAACACACGTTCGCGCACTTCTTCCTCCATTCCGGTCCCGGTATCGGCGAAACGCAGCCGCAGCCGCTCGCCGTTCCGATTACCGCAAATTGTTAGACTGCCGCCCTGTGGCATAGCGTCCACGGCGTTGACGATCAAATTCACAAACACTTCGCGCAACTCAGAGGCGTTGCCGAGAGTAAACAAGTCATCTTCGGCATTCAGCGTCACGTCAAGGTCAGAGCCTTCGGCGCGCGCTTCGTTCTGCCAGCGAGTGCGCGTGATCTCGATCGCATCGCGCAAGAGGCCGACGACGTCGAGCAACTCCAGCTCAGCATCGATGGACTTGCGCGCGAACGTCTGAATGCGCCGGACCGTTGCCGCCGCATCCTCGGCCGCCGTAACGATAATGCCCAGACTGCGAATCAGGTCTTCGTCCTTCACCCGCCGAAGAATCAACTGTGCTCGTCCCAGAATTGCCGCCAGCGAATTATTGAAATCATGCGCCACGCCTGAAGCCAATTGGCCCAGGGCACGCAGCTTGTCCGCTCGCGCAGCTCGATCCCGTTCCTGCTTCTGCTCGGTAATGTCGTGCGCGATGCCAAGCACGCCAGTCATCTCTCCATCTACAACGATCGGTGCGCTATTTACCGCGGCAAAACGGACGCTGCCATCGCTCGCAATATAACGTGATTCATAACTTTGCGCCTCGCCACAGAGCGCTTCGGCAAATCGTTCCTTCCGCATCTCGCGATCTTCTTCGTGCGTGCGCTCGAGAAAATGGTGACCGATAATGGCATCCAGTTCATACCCGGTCATGTCCAGCATTGCCTGGTTACACCACTTGTAATTACCTTCTTTGTCCAGCGCATAAATCGCTTCGCGCGCGCTTTCCATGATGTTCTTCAAAAGCGACTGGCGCTCGCGGGCTACGGCTTCGACCTTGCGTAACTCTGACAGGTCACGGGCCGTACAAACCGCTCCGACCGTCTGGCCGCGCTCATCAAGAACCGGTTCAACCGTCACCAGGACCGGACGATTTAAATGCTGCGGGACGATTTCCAGATTGATGCTGCCGGATTGCCGCAGCGCCTGCTCGACAATGCAGGCGGCACCGTCAGAACTCGTGCGCAGAATGTCGCAACACTTCTGGCCAAGCAGCGATTCAGGATGGGCCTTGTCCATGGCCGCGCCGGCCCGGTTGACGCGCACCAGTTTTCCGGTTTGGCCGAAAATGAAGATGCCGTCAGACATGGCATCAAAGGTTGATTCCCACTCTTTCTTGGCCCGCGCGACCATTTCAAACAGTTCCGCCTGGGCAATACCGGTGGCCAATTGCGCGGCCACGGATTCGACCAGCAACACTTCATCTTCAGACCAGTGACGAATCGATTCAGTCTGATGAATCGAAATCACACCGCGGAATTCTCCGTTCACCGTGAGCGGATAATCGATTTGCGATAGCGTTCCGGTACGCGCGGCATGCAGCCGGATGCACTTGGCTAACTCAGCCGGATCTTTCGCGTATTGTTGAGCGTCGCCAATCACCAGAGGCTTCGATGACTTCAGGAATTGGCCACGCAGCAATTCGTCATAGCCGGCATCAAAGTTACTGACACTTTCGCAGCCCGCTGCCACGTATTCCCCTTTGGCGAATGAATGGTCACCGGTAGCATCGTAAAGGCGCACTTCCACGCGTGAGGCTGAAAGCGCCTGTCCCAATTCTCGCGTTGCCGTATTGAGCACTGAGGTAAGACTTAGCGAAGCGCGAATGGCGACGCTCAATTTGTTGACCAGCGCTTCTCGCATCGACGTGGCCGCCGCCTTTTGATAAAGGCGCGCCTGCCGGATGGCGATGCCTGTCTGATCTGCCGCGGTCTTGGCCACTTCAATATCAGCTTCGCTCCAGTGACGGAGTTCTCGGGTGGTAGACAGCGCGAAGGCGCCGAGCAGTTCGTTGCCCACGGAGACTCCGACGTACATGATGGATTTTACGTCGAACCGTTTGATAACCGGGTACAAATCCCGGACTCTTTCATCGTTGGCCACATCGTCGAACGCCAGAATGCCATGCTTCTCCATCGCGACATTCAGACCCTGCACTTGTGGCAAATCAAAATCACTGCCGGCCGGCGCCACGTCCGACACATGGTATTCCGCCGCATTAGTGACGCGTCCCGCCTGTTCGTCTTTCATGAAAAGCGAACAACGGTCGACTTCGAGATGGGCGCCTAACTCACGAACCGCCGTTTCAAAGACCTCTGAAACTTCGAGCGTGCGGCGGACGGCCTGTGAGATGCGGTTCGTCAGTGCGGCGCGCTCTGCCTGTTGACTCAAAGCCTCTTCGGCAAGTTTCCGCTCAGTGATATCCCGATCCGCGCCACGATAGCCGACCAGTTTACCCTGAGGATCGAACACCGGCAGACCGTTCGACTCGAGATAGCGATATCCTTCGTGCTTGTGTTTCCATCTCAGCGCCAGTCCTGTCCAGCCCCGCTCTTCTCTGATTCGTCGCTTGAGGAGTTTCTCCAACACTCCGCGGTCTTCCGGATGTACAAAATCCAGCACATTCGTGCCCAGAATTTCTTCCGTCTTATAACCGAGGATGTGCTCGATGGCCGGATTCGTGTAGGTATGATTTCCCTCGAGATCGATCGCCCAGATCCATTCGTTGGTCGTCTCTACGATCGAGCGGAATTTTTCTTCACTGTCCCGGAGTGCGTCTTCGGCGCCTTTGCGCGCGCTGATATCACGCGCGATTCCCTGAACGCCAACCGGTTTACCGCCTTGATAAATCAGACGGCTACTGAGCTCGAGCGGAAGGTGTCGGCCGGACCTGGTGATGATCTCGGTCTCATAAACGCTCGACGTGTCGTCACTTTCGATCTTGCGCGCAAGATTCTCGCGCACGATGGCCAGCTGATTGGGCGCGACTACCTGCGTCAGGTTCATGCTGAGGGCTTCTGCCTGTGTGTAACCAGTCATCCGCTCGCCGGTTTGATTTAGTGAAGTGAAGTTGCCCGCCAGATCAATCGTGTAAATAATATCATTGGCATTCTCGAACAATTCGCGATACCGCTCTTCGCTCTCTCGCATCGCGATCTCAACCCGCTTCTGTTCGGTGATGTCATTCGCCATTACCATGTAAGCAGCTCTTCCGCCAAAATCCAGCTTCTGCCAGTTCACGTCTACATCGATGACCGAGCCGTCTTTCTTTCGGTGCTTCCAGGAGCCCGCTTCATCATTTCTTTCGGGGTGCTCTGCTAAATAAGAAAGCAACTCGGGGATATCCTCGGGAGGGCGAATGTCCAGCACGGTCATGCCGAGAAACTCTTCGCGCGAGTACCCATAGTGATTGACTGCGGCCTCGTTGACGGCCAGAAACTCCAGGCTGCCTTCCGCACAGACATACATCGGGCAAGGGTTGGATTCAAACAGAATCCGATACTCTTCGTTTTGCTTCTGCAACGCCGCTTCCGCGCATTGGCGTTCAGTCACATCACGCGCGACTGCGGTGAACACAGGCTTGCCGTCGGCGAACATTTGCCCGAACGAGATTTCCAGCGGAACCTCATGACCGTCCCGGTGAAGGCCGGGAATGCCGACCGCTTTGTACTGAACTTGCGTCTGAGAGACATCGCCATGACCCGTTTTTCCGAGGCTGTGGATGTGACTTGAATAACCCGGGACCAGTTTTGTCAGCGAAGTGCCGATTATCTCGGAGAGTGGATAGCCAAAGATTTTTTCGGTCGCTGGATTGGCAAACACGATATTTGTGGATTCATCAATCGTGATGATTGCGTCCGAGGCAGTCTCGGCAACTACGCGATAGCGAGTTTCGCTGGCGCGCAGCGCCTGTTCCGTTGTCTGCTGGTCAGTCACGTCACGAACGACACCACGGACGCCCAGAAATGCGCCGTGTGAATCTCGCTCGAGACTGACAATGCCTTCAAGATAACGCAACTCACCCAATGCATTCTTCAAACAATTGGTAAAACGAATCGGTTCGAAGGACTTGATGTTTTGCATCTGAGCAATGTCGCCCGCAGCAGCCCCATCGCCAATCAATACACTGAGAGGCCGGCCAATCAATTCAAACGCCGGCCGCCCAAAGAATCGTGCCCCGGCTTCATTGATGCTGGTAATGCGTCCGTCCATATCGCTCGTGTAGATTATGTCGACCGCTTGCTCGACAATGTCGCGATATCGTCGTTCGACGCGATGACGCTCGGCCAAACGCGCGACGGTGACCAACAACTTCTCGTGACGAAACGGAATTTCGATATAGTCGTCGGCTCCGGCGGCGAATCCCTCCCTTAGTGCCGCATCTTCTTTGCGGAGGGCACTCACCAATAAAACGGGTGTGGCGGAGGTGTTGGGATCCTGCTTCAGTCTGCGACACAGTTCAATGCCGTCCATCTGGGGCATTACGACGTCGCAAATGACGATATCGGTTCTAATGGTGGAGGTGATTTCCAGTGCCCGCTGAGCGCTCTGCGCGGCGAACACTTTATACCCTTCCGGCTCGAGCAAGTCCCTTAGCAGATCGAGCGCCACCTGATCATCGTTGACGATCAGCACGGTCGGCGGATTTTCCGGATGTTTGTTCATCAGGAGATCAACGAGCTTGCAAATGAAGTTGCGAACCCTAACGAGAAGATTTTGAGGAACCTGCCACCCAAGCGGACAGGGACGGATGAGAGGCTCAGACGGCGACCGTCTTGACGCCCAACGGAGTATAGCAGAGGCTAAACGCGTTTGTCACGCAGTGAAATTCCCGCGAATTCAGGGTTTTTTGGGCTTTTCGGCTGGTGTGCCACTCGGTGTCTTAGCAAAATAGCCCGGTCGATATGTGAGCCTGAGGTTTTCCCTGCGGAGTTCCGGGTTGACGATCTCGATTGCCACACGGCGATAGGAACCGTCACGACTCTTATTGGAAGGTGAGTAGGCTACCAGATACTGCTCTCGCAGCTCGCGCTCAATTTGGGCGAAGGACTCCCGCAACTCCCGTTCGTTCCGAGGAAAGTAGGCTCGTCCGCCGGTGCCTTCGGTGATCTTTTTCAGAGCGCCCTCGTTGATGCCAAACTGGTAACGATCACCTATGCCGATAGCGTAGATCAAAGCATCCGCTTTCAAGGCGCGACTGATCGCCTCTTGCATGCGCACCTGGCTGATCGTGTCCTCGCCGTCGGTCAGCAGAATGATTGCTCGCCGCTGATGCTCGGCTGAGTCAGTGAGCAATTCATTCGATGTGGCCCAGATTGCATCCCAGATCGCGGTCGAGCCGGCGAGAGTCTGTTGCGTCCCCGAGATTGGCGGGGTGCCGCCGACGACTACGCCGCCACCGATATAGCCCGAAGGTGGCACAAACTCGACCTGATCGATTGCCCGGCGCAATCGCGCGATATTTCCGGTCAGTCCTTGTTCGAGCGTAACTTCCCCGGTGAACGAAACCACCGCGGCTTCGTCCTTTGCCGGACGCATAACCGATTCAAGAAACGCCCGGGCCGCAGCCTTTTCTTCCGGCAAAGTACGTTCTTCGGACCCGCTGGTATCAATCAGGATTGCTAGTGATAGAGGTAAGTCGCTATTCGGTTGGAAAGTAAAGATCTCCTGCGGCACACCGTCTTCAAGTACCCGCACGTCCTCGCGTTTGATGTTGCTGATGAAGCGCTTTTGTTTGTCGGCCGCAGTGAAGAAAACATTCGTCAGGCTTGTGTCAACGCGCACCACTTCATCCGAACTCAGCGTGACCTCTTCTTCCTTCTTTGGTGGCGTAGGCGTGGCCTGGGGAAGGTCATCGGTACGTCGGGGACGGCTGGAACCCTGCGATTCTGATCTGCTCTGCGCCAGCGACGCACAAGTAAAAGCTACTGAGATCGTAACCGCAATCAGCAGCACACAAAAGCCACTCCACCTGCTCGGTAATAACACTCTGACTCCAGTCATTTTGCCGTCACACTATCAGAGAGAGCCTTGTAGCCACGCTTGGTCCGCGGTTTCATGTTGTCATGTCCTGACGTTAGTCTGACTTCGACGCGGCGATAGCTGCCATCGTAGAGATTGTTGGTTGATTTGTAAGTGATCAAGTACTGCGATCGCAGCTCTCTCGCGATCTTGGTAAATGAGCGCTCCAGTGCCAGCATATCGCCGGTGAAAAACGCCGCCCCGCCCGTTTCTTCACATAATCGCTCGAGCCCTTTGTCGCCGCGGTCTTTGACCATCCCTGCTTCAACACCTGGTACTGCGCCCGACAGACCAGCCTTGGTTGAGATCGCGAAAATCGTTGTTTCTGTTCGCTGGGCGATGTCGATCGCGTCGTTGATATCGGCGCGGCTGTAAGTGTCGTCGCCATCGGTAATAATGACCAGCGAGCGGCGTCCCTGGGCCGAGCGCATCTTCTCGTCACAAAATTGCCAGATCGCATCGTACAGCGCGGTTTGTTTACCGGTCGCTTTGACGGCAAAAACTGCGCGATCCAGCAACTCCAGCCGATCCGTAAAATCCTGCCGCAGAGTAACCTGGTCGTCAAAGGTGGCAAACAACACCCGATCCTTGCGCGGCCGCACGACGGTTTGAATGAAGTTCATCGCTGACTCCTGCTCGAACTTCAGTTTGCCGGCTGTCGAAGGCGATGTATCCATCAGCACGCCGACGTAAAGCGGCAAGTTATTGTTTTCTTCGCTCGTGAACGAATCGATCTGCTGCGGCACCTTATCTTCCAGGATTAGAAAGTCGCCCTGGCCGAGTCCGGTCACCAACTGACCCTTCTTGTCTGTGACGGTTATCGGCAGCCGGACGCGTCGGACGTTGATTACCTCCGGCTTCTCTGGCCCTTGATCGATCACGCCTGGCTGCGCAGGTTTCTGTGGCTTAGGTTGCTGGGCGGAATTCACTGCCGAGCTCGCCAGCAGCAAAGACACAGACAGCAGATGAGAGCCAAACTGTTTCATGATGATTGGATCGGAACTGAGGCATTGCTCGCGAACCGCCGTTACGATGCACTCGCGACTTAAGTCAGTTGCCCTTTCGAAGAATATTGGCCATTCAGTATACCAAGCGGGCGCGCGACAATGCATCCCTATGAGCTGAATCGCCAGCCGGTGATAAGGCCCTTACAATTTATCGATTTTGGCAGCCAGCACGAAATCGCTCTCAGTGAGGCCGTCGATCTTATGGGTCCAAATCGTGACCTCTGCTTTGCCCCAGCCGAAGCAGATATCGGGATGATGCCCCTGCTGTTCCGCTAACGCACCAATTCGATTGACGAACTCAAGGCTTTCCCGAAAGTCCTTGAACCCATAAGTTTTTGATAGATGATGCTCGTTGACCACCTGCCATCCTGCCAGTTGCCCCAGCAGCTTTTCGATTTCCGGGCCCGCCAGCGGCGGCACGCCGCCCCGACATGGCACGCATTGAAGTTCAGCTAACTCAGCCATTCTTCCTCCTCAGAATCTTTGATAATCTTAGAGTACGATCAGACTACCACACCTTATCCAGGCGGCTCGATCCACAAAAGCCGGTCTCGCTACTGACTTCTGTTACGTCGTCTGCGATAATGCCACGAACCGAATCTAACGTTGAAAAGTTACTGAGGGCATCGATTTTTCCGATCATGAGTGAAGCTTTGGACAAAGTGCGTGGCGTTCGCGATCTGCCAATCTTTCCTTTACCGGTCGTGCTCTTTCCTGGGATGCCGATGCCTCTGCACATCTTCGAGCCGCGCTACCGAAAGATGCTGGCCGACATTCGCGCCGGCGATAACCTCTTCGGTCTTTCTTATTTCGATTCCGATTCATCAGACAAAGACTTCCCGCCGGCCGGTCACATCGGCTGCGTGGCCGAGGTGACGGAAACGCAGGCTTTGCCCGATGGGCGATCAAACGTTTTGGCCGTGGGTGTGATCCGTTATCAGGTTGAGGATTACATCGATCGCGGTGATTCTTATCTGGTCGTCCGCGCCAACTATTTCGAGGACGACGAAGAGGATGAGGCGGCTTTAGCTGCCAGCGCGCGCGAGGTTGCGGCGACGTTCATGCGCGTGGCTAATGCGATTAGAGTCATCAACGATGAGCGCGGCAACCTGCCTGACATTAGCGACACTGAGCCGCAAAAGCTTTCGTTCCTGGTGGCCGCCGCAATGGAGATCGAAGTCGAGACGAAACAGGAGTTACTCGAACTGCGTTCCACCTTCGAGCGACTGAGCCGGCTGCGCGATCTTCTGGCGCGAGTGGTCAAGGGCTATGAAGAACGCGGGCGACTTCACTCGGTTGCCAAAGGCAACGGCCACGGCGGAAAAAAGATCGAAATCGAGTAAGGTATAAACCCGCCCGTGGTAGCGAGCGGGTTCACCTGCTTGAGCGAGTGTTTATTTTTCAATGCAATCGGACAGCGACAATACAACCGTCCGCGTTAACGTCCTTTTCTTTGGCGCCGCGCGTGATGCGACCGGTGCCGACGAAACTCAATTGATACTTGATCCGCCTCATGATTCGCAAAATGCGTTTGCGCAAGTCCTAAACACCTATCCGGCCTTGCGATGCTTTGGCAAGTCTCTGTTGTTTGCCGTCAATCAGGAGTACGCCAGGCCCGATCGACAGATTTCAGACGGTGACGAGCTGGCGGTATTTCCACCAGTCAGCGGCGGAAGTGCGGGTATCCGGTCCGCATCTTCATTGTCTTCCGACTTCTTCGAACTGACCACTCACCCGATTGATGTGGGCGCCGTCGCTCGTCGGGTAGTGCTGCCACAGTGCGGTGCTACGGTCACACTCGACGGTTATGCGCGCGAGTGGACCCGCGGCCGGCGCACGCTTTATCTGGTTTACGAAGCCTACCCGGCAATGGCGATTAGTGAGATGGAGCGCCTGGGTCAAAAAGCGCACGAGCAATTCGACATCGCGCATATCGGTATCGTGCATCGCACTGGACGCCTGGAAATTGGCGAGACCAGCGTCGTCATCGCGGCCAGCGCGCCTCACCGCCGCGCTGCTTTCGAAGCCTGCGAATGGGCCATCCGCGAACTGAAGCGCACTGTGCCGATTTGGAAGAAGGAGTTTTTCGAAGACGGCGAGGTGTGGATCGAGGGCGAAGGCAGCGGCCAATAAATCATCCGCAGATTACACAAATTTCTCAGAAGGAAAGGCGACGACGAAGTATTACGAACCTGACCACATCAAAGCCTTTGCTGCCATCTGCGAAATCTGTGGATGCCCTGACAAATGCTACTAAGAAGCAACGTCTTCGCTCTCTTCCTCCGCCGCCGCTTCAACCAGCGACGCGCTCGTGACCATGTCGCCTTCATCCGTCTTAATCAAACGCACGCCCTGGGCGCTGCGGCCGGTCTTACGAATGGCGTCGGCTTCCAGGCGGATCAACTTGGCCTGCTGGGTAATGATCATGATTTCTGAGTCGGCATCGACGGGAAACACGGCCACGACCTTGCCGGTCTTCTCAGTCGTCTTCATGTTGATGACGCCCTTGCCACCGCGTGATTGCAAGCGATAGGTGGAGATGGGCGTCTGCTTGCCATCGGGTGCCCCGCGTGGCCCGGCCCATCGGCCGCGCGTTCTTTTCGTCAAAGCGAATCGCAAAGCCGTTGTGCGTGGCAATGAAGATTCGTTTGGTTCCGTCCGTTGTTACCACATCCAGCAACTCGTCGCCTTCGTCGATGTTGATGGCGATGATCCCGTTGGAACGAATGTTCTGAAAATCAGAGAGCGCTGTCTTCTTAATCACGCCCTTCTTGGTGACCATGAGCACGTAACGGCCTTCCGAGAATTCACGCACCGGTACCACGCCGGCAAGTTTTCGTTCCGACGAAATCTGGATCAGATTCACAATCGCCTTTCCGCGTGCTGAAGCGGCGGCGTCCGGCACCTCATGGACCTTGACCTTGTAGACCAGACCATCGTCGGTGAAGATCATCAGGTAAGCATGGGTCGAAGCGATGAAAAGGTGTTCGACGTAGTCGTCGTTCTTGGCCATCGCGCCAAACCGTCCCTTACCGCCGCGTCCCTGGCGAGAATAAGTGGTGATCGGCGTGCGCTTGATATAACCGCTTTTGGTCACGGTGATCGCGACGTCCTCATCGGCAATTAGATCTTCGATCGAGTAGTCAGTTCCTGCCTCGGTGATTTCCGTCCGGCGCGCGTCGCCAAACTCTTTCTTAACGTCTTCTAGTTCGTTGACGATTACGCGGCGCAGGGATTTTTCGTTGGCCAGAATCTCTTCCAGTTCAGCGATCAGTTTGATGATTCCCTCGTACTCGTCGATGATCTTTTGCCGCTCGAGCGCTGACAGCCGCCGCAGTTGCAGATCGAGAATTGCCTGCGCCTGAATCTCGGAAAACGCCAGGCGCTCCATCGCTTTTTTCAGCTTGGGTAGATACTTGTTCAGCGGCTCTCCGGATGGAATGCCCTTCCAGGTTTTCACCTCGCTGGTTGTTTTTAGTTCGCCTGTCAGCCACAGCCGCGCTTCGTCAACCGAACGCGAGTTACGAATCAGCGTCACGATATGATCCAGCGCGTCGATCGCTTTGGTGAGGCCTTCGAGAATGTGTGCGCGAGCCTTCGCTTTGCGCAGTTCGTATTCGGTTCGCCGGCGCACGACTTCACGACGAAAGTCTACAAACGCCTCCAGGATCTGCTTCAGATTGAGCACGCGGGGCTGGCCATTCACAATAGCCAGATTGATCACCCCGAACGATGATTGCATCGGCGTCAGCTTGAACAGCTTGTTGAGAACCACCTGCGGCACTGCATCGCGTTTCAGCTCGACAACTATGCGCATGCCCTGGCGATCAGACTCGTCGCGCACTTCGGCGATACCTTCCAGCTTCTTTTCATTTGCCAGTTCGGCGATGCGCTCGATCAGCCTGGCCTTGTTAACCTGGAAGGGAATTTCAGAGATGATCACCGCATCGCGTTCCTGCGTGCCGCGGCCGATGCGATCGATGGAAGCCCGGGCGCGCATTTGCAGAATGCCCCGGCCGGTGAGATAGGAATTGCGAATCTCTTCGCGGCCACAGATAAAACCGCGCGTGGGAAAGTCCGGACCCTTTACGATCTTAAGCAAGTCTTCAATGTCGATCTCCGGATCGCGCAGAACTGCGATAGTCGCGTCAACGATCTCAGTCAAATTGTGCGGGGCGATTTTCGTCGCCATACCCACGGCAATTCCATCCGAACCATTAATCAAAAGACTGGGAATGCGCGCGGGCAGGACGGTGGGTTCGCTCAAGCTCTCGTCATAGTTCGGTTGAAAAGTAACGGTCTCTTTCTCGATGTCGGCGAGTAATTCGTTTGCCAACTTCGCCATGCGTACTTCGGTGTAACGCATGGCCGCGGGTGCATCACCATCAACTGAACCAAAGTTGCCCTGCCCGTCGATCAACGGATAGCGCATGGAAAAGTCCTGTGCGAGGCGGACAATCGTGTCATAGACTGCGGTGTCACCATGGGGATGGTACTTACCAATGACGTCGCCGACCACGCGCGCGCTTTTCTTGTATGCTTTGTTGTAAGTATTGCCCAGTTCGTTCATGGCCCAAAGCACACGACGATGTACTGGTTTCAGACCATCACGGACGTCGGGGAGAGCCCGGCCGATAATCACCGACATCGCATAATCCAAATAGGACCGCCGCATCTCGTCTTCAATGCTTATATGTTGTCGTTCAGTGGTTTCCATTAATCAGACCTTTCCGTTACAATCCGCGCTGCCCGCGCTACGCAAGTCGCCCAGTAGCGTTCGCTCACCGAGTTTATCCGGCACGAATTTTCGAAGGCTTTGATGGCTTTCTCGGGGTGCGGGGGAAGAATAATTCATGCAGTTAAATTGCGCCATTATTTTACCCCGAAACACGGTTTTCACCAAGCCCTAAAAGCGCGTAAAGACTAATAAAATCAGGCTCTTTGGCCCGGCTGCCGCCTGGGACTGCAAACTCGAGATCGGGCTTTTCAAGGAAGACTAGTTTATTGGCGAGAGAGGCTCAGAAATATAAAGGAAAATCGCAGCGACAGCGCGAGCGATTTGAGTTGGCGTTGCCGGTCCGTGTGCAATGCCGTGAAAGTCTCGATCACGAATGGATCGAGATGTCGCGCCTGATGGATGTCACACCGTTCGGGGCGCGCCTGAGGCTGAAGCGACCGATCGAGACGGGGCGCTTGCTGCTCCTGACCTTGCCGATGCCGCGACCGCTACGTTGTTTCGATCACGTCGAAGATCAGTATCGCGTCTGGTCGCTGGTGCGAAATGTGAAGCTCCTGGACCCGGCCAGTCAAAAAGGCGCGCTGGTGGAAATCGGCGTGGCGTTTGTCGGCAAACGTCCGCCGCGAAGTTTCGAAGCGGATCCGGCGCAGCGTTACGAGGTTGCGCCATCAATCAACGAGTTCGGCCTTTGGACACTATCAGAAGAATCCAGTAAGTCGATCTCTGAAGTCCCGGCTACAGATAAGCGAAATGAAACTCGTCACAGTATTCCCATTGAGGTATTAATCGAAGGGTTTGCACCGGATGGAAGTCTTTCAGAGAGTGAGAGTACGGTTACCGAGAATATCAGCCGCCAGGGCGCAGCCATTTTTACTACCCTCGATCTT
>WNFR01018297.1_pt1 | contig 13282 bp, 10 predicted proteins | sample 5400221 | NCBI WGS metagenome assembly WNFR01 (sample SAMN13153357, study PRJNA577476) | soil metagenome | isolation source: 40 cm soil under Madrone tree | place: USA:California | collected 2016-06-14
CCGGTCAGCATCGGCACGCCGGCGGCGCGCGCCCTTTTCCAATTGGCGCAGCCGATCTCGTACTCGCGTTGCGCATGGTCGGGACGGCCCTTGAGATAGGCCGGTTCGTGCGGCTGGGTGAAATCGATCGTGTTGCGCGGGTGGGTCAGGGTCGGGGAGATCGTGCTGCCGGTCTCCCGCATCGCCTCGATGCATTCGTCGTCGAGGTGGTTGGCGTGGAAGATCAGATCGATGCCGGCCCGCGCGGCGTAGAGCGTCGCCTCGCGGCCGCGGGCATGGGCGATCGCCTTCTTTCCCAGGCGATGGATCTCGCGGACCATGATATCGGTCTCTTCCTGGGTGAAGGCGGCGACGAGCTCGCCGTTGTCGCGCCGCTGGATCCCGTCCAGCGCGATCTTGATGCAGTCGACGCCGTCCTTGACCTGACGGCGGATCTCTTCGACCGCCTCGGCGCTGGTGGTGACGAGCTTGCCGATCGACGTCTCGGGCGCGCCGATCCAAGTCGGGTACCAGTCGGTCAGGCCCTGATGGGTCGTCAGATAACGCCCCGCTGCCATGACGCGCGGGCCGTCGAACAATCCGGCACGGATCGCATTGCGGATCGACAGGCTGATCTGCCCGGCATCGCCCGGCGAGCAGATCGCGGTAAACCCGGCGGCCGCGACCTTCTGGGCGAAGAACATGCCGCGCAAGGCGCGGAACTCGAGCGGGCTGTAGAGGTCGATGTCCTCCTCGCTCTTGGCGTTGCCATAGGCGAGATGGGTGTGGACATCGATCAGCCCAGGCATGACAAAACACCCGGAATAATCGAGTGTCTTGTCGCTGCGAACGCGACGTGGCGACCCTTTCTCGGGACCGACATAGTCGAGCATGCCGCGCTCGTCGAACACCAGAATTTCGCCGGCGCGGGCGTCGTCCTCGCGTCCGGTAAAGAGCTGGCCGCAACGAACAAAGGTCTTCATCACCGTCGACTCCGTTGAGAGGGCTGAAACCCGAATCCGATGTGCGACTGTAGCATAGCGAGGCGTGCTGGACATAATTAGCGTTCCCGTGTGTTTTACGGGTTAGCGAAGTTCGGGAAGAAAGCCCAGCCTCGACGATGAGCAGCTTTATCCCTGCAAACCCGCCCGGAGAGATGGCTCGGCGGATCCGCGAGATGGACTGGTCCTCGACGTTGCTCGGCGGCAGGGAAACCTGGCCGCAAAGCCTGAGACTGAGCGTTGCGTTGATCCTCGCCTCAGGGTTTCCAATGGCGATCCGATGGGGCCCTGAGCTCGTCCTGATCTACAACGACGCCTATCGACCAATTCTTCGCGACAAGCATCCCGAGGCATTGGGCCGCCCGCTACGTGAGGTCTGGTGGGAGGTCTACCCCGAGCTCGGGCCACTCAATGAAGCCATCCTTCGCGGCGAGCGCGAAGCTTTCTTCGCCGAAGACCTCCCCTGGACCGTACAGCGACAGGGAACGATCGTCGAAGACGCACGATTTACCATCAGTTACAGCCCGATCCCGGACGAAGCCGCTCCGAACGGTATCGCTGGTGTCCTGACGACCTGCATCGAGACCACCGAGCGCGTCCGCAAAGAGAAGGCATTGCGCGTTCTGAACGAAAGGCTGGAGACAGAAATTGCCGAGCGCATCCGGGAACGCGATCGGATTTGGCATGTCTCTGAAGACCTCCTGGGGGTTTCCAATTTCGGCGGCTATTTCACCAGTGTCAATCCGGCGTGGACCACCCTCCTCGGCTGGAGCGAGGACGAAATCAAGAGGATGCATGTCAGCGAGCTGCGGCATCCCGACGACGCGGCGCACTCCATGGCCGGTCGCAGGCGGCTCGCCGAGGGTGTTCCAACCGTCCGCATGGAGAACCGCTTTCGCCACAAGGACGGCTCGTGGCGCTGGCTCGCCTGGACGCTGACGGTAGAGAACGGATTGATCTATTTGATCGGCCGCCACGTGACCGCCGAGAAGCTGGCCGCGGAGGCGTTACGCGAAAGCGAGCGGCAGTTCCGATTGTTTACAGAAGCCGCGACCGATCACGCACTGATCAGACTCAACGCGCGGGGGCTGGTGTCGGGCTGGAATGCCGGAGCGCAGCGGATAGAGGGCTATGCCGAACAAGAAATTGTCGGCCACCATTTCTCGCGTTTCTATACAGCGGCGGATCGGTCGGCAGGTGCCCCCGAACGCGCTCTCGCGGCGGCCGTAACCTCTGGAACCTACGAACATGACGGTTGGCGTGTTCGTAAGGACGGATCTCTGTTTTTGGCGGCCGTGGTGATCGATGCCATCCGCGACGAGGAAGGCAATCTCATCGGTTTCGCGAATATCATGCGCGACGTCACCGAGCGCCATGAAGCAAGAGCGAAACTGCGGCGAGCACAAGAGCAGCTCGCCCAGTCGCAAAAGATGGAGGCTCTGGGGCAGCTGACCGGCGGTATCGCCCACGACTTCAATAACATGCTGATGGTCGTCAGCGGCAACGCGCAGATGCTCAAACGCCGGCTTCGTAATTCAAAAAACCTGCGCGCGGTGGAGGCGATCGAGCTCGCATCGGCGCGCGGTGAAAATCTCACGCGCCAGCTGCTCGCCTTCTCTCGCCGTCAAGCGCTGAACCCCATCGTCGTCAATCTGAGCCAACGTCTCGCGGAATTCCGCGATCTGCTCGCCAGCTCAGCTCGCGGCGATATCAAACTGCTGATCGATATCCGGGGCAGTGTCTGGCCAGTCGCGGTTGATATTCATGAACTGGAGCTTGCGCTGATAAACCTGGTCGTCAACGCCCGGGACGCGATGCCCGGCGGCGGGACGGTGACGATCACGGCCAAGAATCTCCGGCTACAGCCCGAGGATACGCCGGACGGTCTGCGCGGAGAATTCGTCGCCCTGACGGTGACAGATACTGGGTGCGGCATAAAGGCCGACATCCTGCCAAAGGTGTTTGAGCCGTTTTTTACGACCAAGCAGCCGGATAAGGGCACCGGATTGGGACTGTCGCAGGTCTATGGCTTGACCCGCCAGTCGGGCGGCACCGTGACAATCACCAGCGAGGTAGGCAGCGGCACTAACGTGACTATTTACTTGCCGCGCAGCCACCGCCAGCTCACCGAACAACGGATCCTAGAGGGGGAGGGGGAGCCGCCACGAGGGGGCGAAAAGGTTCTCTTGGTCGAGGATAATCCCGAGGTCCAGGAAGTCGCTGGAATGTTGCTGGAGCAGCTCGGCTACCGGGTGTTTCTCGCGCAATCGGCGGCCTCCGCATTGCAGTTCCTAGCATCCGGCGAGGCTGTCGATCTGGTGTTCACCGATATCGTCATGCCGGGTGAACTGGACGGCGTGGCGCTGGCGCGTCGGGTCAAAGACGAATACCCGGATACCGCCGTCTTGTTGACGAGCGGTTATGCCAAAGCGGCAGACCCCCTCGAGGCTGGCTTTCCGATCTTGCGCAAGCCTTATCAGCTACCAACCCTGGCTCGCGCCATCCGCAACGCATTGGATATGGAACCGGCTCCGCTCTTGACCTGAGCTCTATCACGCTGTCGAGTGACGGCCGAGGTATCCGTGGAGGCCGGAAATGAAGATCGCGCGCATCGAAACCTTCGTCCTCGGGACTGGCAGCTCGAAGGACCTGCTGTTCTGCCGCGTCGAGACCGAGGATGGCCTCTATGGCTGGGGCGAGGCCTATGTCACGCACGGCAAGGAGAAAGTCGTCGCGGCATGCATCGAGGCGATGGCCCCGCACGTGATCGGCCGCAGCGCCTTCAACATTCGCCATACCGGCCAGATTATGTTCGAGGATTTCGCGATCAAGCGTGGCTCGCTGGAGCTGATGGCGGCGTGGAGTGCAATCGAGATCGCGTCCTGGGATATACTCGGTAAGCGTGCTGGACTGCCGGTCTACAATCTGATTGGCGGCGCCTCGCGCGGGCGGGTGCGCGTCTACGCCAATGGCTGGTCGCGAGGGGCGACGATCGAGGAGAGGGTCGAGCGTGGGTTACAGGTCAAGGCGATGGGCTTCACCGCCGCCAAATTCGATCCGTTCCCCGGCCCCTGGCGCAGCTTTGTCGATCGCCGCGACGAGGATTTCGCGATCGCCTATGTCCGGGCGATGCGCCAGGCGATGGGACCCGATTTCGAGCTGTTGATCGAAGCGCACCGGCGTTTTGCGCCGGCGCACGCGATCCGCATCGGGCACCGGCTGGCCGAGTTCGGCATCGACTGGTACGAGGAACCCTGCTTGTTGGAGAACATCGACCTGGTCGCCGAGGTGCGGCGCGCCGTGCCGATCCCGATCTTCACCGGCGAGGCGATCTATACAAAGGAGGCATTTTTCGAGTGCCTCGCGAAACGCGCCGCCGACATCTTGAACCCTGATATCTGCGTCATCGGCGGGATCACTGCGATGCTCGGCATTGCGGCAATGGCGCAGCCGCAGGCGGTGATGATGTCGCCGCACAACTTCAACAGCACGCTCATTGGCTTGGCTGCGACCGTGCATGTCTCGGCAGTGATCCCGAATTTCCGGATCACCGAATATTTCGTGAATTTCCAGGATCTGTGCCGGGAGATCGCAACCGCCTCACTGACGATGCAGGACGGCTGGATCGATCTGCCGACGACCCCCGGATTGGGCATAGACATCGACGTCGAAAAGCTGCGGGCGCACCCGCACCACGAGGCTACGCACCGAGGCTTCCGCCAGTACTGGGAGGAATATCCCCGCAAGGGCTATACACCGCGACTTTAGGGCGGAAAAGCGGAGCGCACTCCGCCTTTCTCCGAGGCCGGGCATACTCCCCTCATACCGGACTATCGCCGCAATCGGGTTCCGGGTGGCACGTTCTTCTTCTGCTCGACCGCCGTTCGCATCTGTTGGTGACACAGATCAACGCGTTGCGCGACGCGGTTCGGCAGGTGCGCGCCCACGCACCTTTCCGCATCGACGCCTGGGTCGTCCTTCCCGACCACATGCACTGCCTGTGGACCCTGCCGGAAGGCGATGCCGACTTCCCCGGTCGTTGGCGCGCGATCAAGATCGCGTTCTGGAAGGCTTTGCCCATCGGTGAACCGCGGTCACCCGTCATGACCAACCGTGGCGAACGGGGCATCTGGCAGCGGCGGTACTGGGAGCATACGATCCGTGACGAGCGGGATTTCGCCGCCCACTTGGACTACACGCACTTCAACCCGGTCAAGCACGGTCTGGCGAAACACCCGGCGGATTGGCCGCATTCCTCGTTTCGTCGGTGCTTGGCCAGCGGACTCTATCCGGCTGGGTGGATCGGTGGCAGCGGCGAACCACAAGAGACCGGCGAGCGGCGGTGAGACCGAAACGGCGGGGGCAAGCAGCGCAAAAGCGGGAGAGCGCCGCCTTCTCCGCCCATTATCCTTGGGAGCCAAAGCCCGCGCGCCTACGCAGTGGCCGGACGTCAGCCGGCCACGTTGGTGGCGGAATGCGCTGCGCTTTTCCGCCCTACGCACGCCTGACACGGAAATGGGGTGTGCCCTGAACGAGACATTCAGTAGACGCGCTCCATTGGCGGAAAGGATTGCACTTCGTTCGACAACGGATGGAGGTGCACTGGGCGGTCGCCGAGCCTCACCTTGCCGTCGCCATCCCGCCAGGCAAGGGTGTGCTTCAGCCAGTTCCGGTCGTCGCGCTGCGGGTAATCCTCGCGGGCGTGGGCGCCGCGGCTCTCCGTGCGGTACGCGGCGGAGTGGAGCACCACCGCCGCCTGGCCAAGCAGATTGTCGAGCTCGAGCGCCTCGACCAGATCGGTGTTCCAGATCATCGAGCGGTCGGCGACGGCGAGATCGCCCAGCGAGTGGGCGACATCAGCCATTTTGTCCAACCCTTCCTCGAGCACGCGGGCGGTGCGAAAGACGGCGCAGTGATCCTGCATGGCTCGCTGCATCGAGCAGCGGATCACGCCGGTCTTGAGGTGCCCGTCGGCATTGCGGACGCGGTCGAGGCGTGCGATTGCAGGATCGGCCGCAGCGGCACGCAATTCGCCGTGCGATGCACCGGCCTCGACGATCTCCGCGGCACGCTGCGCCGCAGCGCGCCCGAAGACGATCAGATCGAGCAATGAGTTGGTGCCGAGCCGGGTGGCGCCGTGCACCGAGACGCACGCCGCTTCGCCGATCGCCATCAGCCCCGGCATGGTGCGCTCGGGATCGTCCGGGGTTGGGTCCAGCACCTCGCCGTGAATATTGGTCGGAATCCCGCCCATATTGTAATGCGCCGTGGGCAACACCGGGATCGGCTCCCGCGTCACCTCGACCCCGGCGAAGATCCTTGCGGTTTCCGAGATCCCGGGCAGCCGTTGATGCAGCATGTCCCGATCGAGATGCTCGAGATGCAACAGGATGTGGTCGTTCTGCGGCCCGCAGCCGCGGCCCTCGCGGATCTCGATCTCCATTGCGCGGGCGACCATGTCGCGGGCGGCGAGGTCCTTGGCGGTCGGCGCATAGCGTTCCATGAAACGCTCGCCCTCGGAATTCGTCAGATAGCCGCCTTCGCCGCGCGCGCCCTCGGTGATGAGGCACCCAGCGCCATAAATCCCGGTCGGATGAAACTGGATGAACTCCATGTCCTGCAGCGGCAATCCTGCCCGCAATGCCATGGCGTAGCCGTCGCCGGTGCAGATATGGGCTTGGGTCGTCGAAAAATAGGCGCGGCCGCCGCCCCCCGTCGCCAGCACGACGATATGCGCGCGGAACACGTGCAAAGTGCCGTCATCGAGCCGCCACGCCACCAGCCCGCGGCAGACGCCGTCATCCATGATCAAGTCGAGCACGAAGTATTCGATGAAAAACTCGGCATTGTGCTTGAGGCACTGCTGGTAGAGGGTGTGGAGCATCGCGTGGCCGGTCCGGTCGGCGGCAGCGCAGGCGCGATTGGCCAGGCCCTTGCCCCAATGCACGGTATGGCCGCCGAACGGCCGTTCTCGATGACCGCTGCCATCGCATTGCGGCACATATATTCGATCGCGTCCTGGTCGCCGAGCCAGTCGGACCCTTTGACCGTGTCATACATGTGCCAGCGCCAGTCGTCCTCGCCCATATTGCCAAGCGCGGCGCCGATGCCGCCCTGGGCGGCTACGGTATGGCTGCGGGTTGGAAAGACCTTGCTGATGCATGCGATTTTGAGCCCCGCGGCAGTCATGCCGAGGGTTGCGCGCAGACCCGCGCCGCCGCCGCCGACCACGACGACATCGTAGATGTGGGTATCGATCGGGTATGCCTTGCCCATGATCAGGCCTTCGTGTTTTCCGAAATCTTATGCCGGTCGCCAATTGACACAATTGGCAATTAGCGTAGCCTTGCTTCGTCAAATCCGAAGGATGCCGCAGGAATGCGTTTCGACCTGAGTGATTTGCGGCTGTTCCTGAGCGTAGTCGAGGCCGGCAGCATCACCCGCGGCGCCGAGCGCATGCATTTGGCGATCGCCGCGGCGAGCACGCGGATCCGTAACATGGAGGCGGCGCTCGGCACCGCCCTGCTGCATCGTCGGCGCCAAGGCGTGCAGCCGACACCAGCCGGACGCACCCTCGTTCACCACGCCCGCATCCTGTTGCAACAGGCCGAGCGAATGCACGGCGAGCTGGCGGAATATGCCGAGGGCATCAGGGGGCAGGTTCGGCTTCTGTCCAATACCAACGCGCTGACCGAATTCCTGCCCGAGCCGCTCAGCGGCTTCCTCGCGTCTCACCCGCAGGTCAACATCGATCTCGAGGAGAGGCTCAGCGACGAGATCGTCGCCGCCATCGGCGATGGTACGGCGGATATCGGGATCGTCGCCGGCACTGTCGCAGTAACGGGACTGGAAACCTTCCCTTTTCGCACCGACCGGTTCGTGCTGGTGGTGGGGCCGCAGCACCCGTTGACGGCAGTGGAACATATCACTTTTGGCGAGGTGCTCGATTTCGATTTTGTCGGTCTGGACCGGACGAGCGCGCTGCAGCGCTTTCTTTCCGAAAAGGCCGAAAGGGTTGGCCGCCGCCTCATTTTGCGCGTCCAGCTGCGCAGCTTCGATGCGGTCTGCCGGTTGGTGGAGTGCAACGTCGGGGTCGGCGTCGTCCCGGCGACCACCGCCGAGCGCCATGCCAAGACCATGTCGATCCACAGGATCGAGCTGACGGACGAATGGGCGCTCCGCAAGCTGACGATCTGCGTGCGCCGCGAGGACCATCTGCCGATCTACGCCCGCGAGCTCGTCAGGCACCTGGCGGCGCCGCAATAGAACGGCGCCCGCCGAGAAGAGTAATACACATATTTAAGGTAATACACTTTCAATTGACACCTAAGAGATCGTACATATCTGTCGGGAGAGCGTAATTATCCCAGGAACCGGCGAGAGAGGATAAGCCATGCCGATCGAGACGCGACCCTGCTTTGCGGGCGGGCACCGCTGGCGCGTGACCGGAACGGAGCCTGATCTGGCGGAGGTGCTCGCCGACCCCGTGGTCCATCTCGTCATGCGTCGGGACGGCGTCAGCCCGTGCCAACTGCAAAAGGTCATCGCCGACGCGCGCAAGCGGCTGCGGAGCGGTCTTTGTTGCCGCGTCGCCGCGTGAAAGTGACGGGAAAGGAAGCGAGGGACGAGCGGCAAGGGCCGAAATCGACTTAGACGGGGGGACGGGGAGAGCCCGATGAGCCGGATCGAGGTGGACGTCCGGGACGACGTAACGGGCCTGAAGAACCCGGGCTGGCGGGAGCTCTGGCTCAAGGAGGATTGGTGGGCCATTTGGCTCGGCCTCGGCATCGTCATCACCGGCTACCTGCTGTTCGCCAATGGGTCGAGCCTCAGATGGATCGCCGTGACGCCGGCCAAATGGTCGGGCTTCCCACAGCTCGCCGCACACTTCGCTGCCAATATCGGGCGGTACGTCGTTCAGTTCCTGCTTTGGTTAGCGATTCTCTCGATCGCTCTGACCGCCCTCGGCTATAAGGCGCGGCAGTTCATCCCGGCCTTTGGCTTCCTCTACATCCTCTCGGTTGTGATCTTTGCGATCGGTCAGTGGGATCGGGCAGCGACCTACAATCTGGAGCCGCCGCTTGTGGCGCTTGCAGCCGGTCTCTTACTGTCGAACCTTGTCCGCCTGCCGAGATGGCTCGATGCCGGCTTTCGCGTCGAATTCTACATCAAGCTCGGCATCGTGCTGCTTGGCGCGACCCTTCCTTTCACTTTGATCGTCTGGGCCGGGCCGATCGCGATCTTCCAGGCATCGATCGTCTCGATCGTGACGTTCGCCGTGATCTATTGGGTCAGTGTGCGCCTCGGATTGGACCGGCGCCTGGGGGCAACCCTGGGCGCCGGCGGAGCGGTGTGCGGAGTATCCGCCGCGATTGCCATCGCCGGCGCGGTCGGGGCCAAGAAGGAGCATGCTCCCATAGCCATCGCCACGGTCATCGTCTGGGCGGTCGTCATGATCTTTGTTTTGCCGCTCGTCTCGCGGGAGCTGGAATTGCCGGCAGGGGTCGGCGGAGCGTGGATCGGCACCTCCGAATTCGCCGATGCTGCCGGCTTCGCTGCCGCCCAAGCCTACGGTGATCTGGCCGCCCACGGCATCATCGCCGGAACGAGTGACCAGTGCGTCTGGGCCTTCACCCTGATGAAAGTGGTGGGTCGCGATGTCTGGATCGGCATCTGGGCCTTCGTGCTGGCGATCGTCGCGACGACGCGGTGGGAGCGCGCGGACATTGGGCGCAAACCGCAACTCGCCGAGATCTGGTGGCGCTTCCCGAAATTCGTGCTGGGGTTCCTCGTCGCCTCGGTCATCGTCACTGCGGTAGCGAGCGACTACAGCCTGGCCGAATTCAATAAGACCGTGAACCCGGCGTTGGTGGCTCCGATCAAGGATCTGCGTACCTGGGCCTTCATCTTCTGCTTCTTCAGCATCGGCTTGACAACGCGGTTCCGCGAGCTGACCCAGGCGGGCTCGAAGCCGTTCCTTGCCTTCACCGCGGGCGTTGCCGTCAACGTCGTCCTCGGGTTTGTCCTTTCGGCCGTGGTGTTCGAATCGTATTGGACGAACCTCGCGCGCTGAGCGCATCAGTCCATCACGACCGATTTCACGCTCCTACAGTGCGCATCGCCCGCCAGACTTTTTCGCTGGTCGCCGGCATGTCGAGGGCGCGCACGCCCAGTGGCGCCAGCGCGTTCAGCAGCGCATTCATGACCGCCGGCAGGGCGCCGACCGTGCCGGCCTCGCCGGCGCCTTTGGCGTCCATCGGGTTGAGCTTGGTCGGCACCGGGTGGCTGTGCACCGTCATCGCACACAGGCTGTCGGCGCGCGGCATGCAGTAATCCATAAAGCTGCCAGTCAGCAGCCGCCCGGATTGTGGGTCGTAGGCGACCTCCTCCATCAATGCTTGGCCGAGGCCTTGCGCAACGCCGCCATGGATCTGGCCTTTGAGGGTGGTCGGGTTAATCACGGTTCCGACATCGTCGACGACAATGTAGTCCAGGATCGCGTGCCAGCCCCGGATGAGGCCACGCGAACATCGGCGAGCCGTCAGGTCGTTTGCGCTGCAGGCGTATGGTCATCGTGCCGAGGCCGTCACCGGCCACGTCCTCGCCGTTGAAGACAGCGAGAACTCCCGGCGCGGCGGTCGCCGCCGCGGTGTTGATTGCCTTGATACGGGCATGCGCATGCGGCGATCGCAAGAAGACGGCATACGCCTGGCCGGGCAAGTTCACATCATCCTGGTACCGGGTACCGGCCTTGGCCGCGCAGCAGGCGCGGATCCTCAAACCGCGAAACCGGTTGGCCAATGCCGTACTTCGTTATGATCGGGCACCCGAAAAACGGCAATCTTCCCGTCGTCCCGGCGCAGGCCGGGACCTATGGCTGAAATGGGCACCGGCCTTCGCCGGTGTGACGGTTGAAGCGTGCCGCGAAGTCTTCCGGCTGTCTCAGGGCGAGGCGTGACCCATGAAGATCTGCGGGATCGGCTGGCCCCAGGGTCCGCCGGTGCCTTCGCCGCGTTCCAGCAAATTGGGCGGGGTGTGGGCGTTGAGGACGTCGGTATCGGCCCAGTGCTCGTGCACGCGGCCCCAGGGATCGGCCCAGTAATCGAACAGCTGGCTGCCGATCAGATGGCGGCCGATCCCCCACATGTGCTGATAGCCCTTACCCTGGAGATGCTCGTGGCCGACCATCACGTCGTCGATGTCGGCGGCCTCGTAGGAGAAATGGTTGAGGCCGCTCTTGTCGCCGCGAATGCAGAAGAATGCGTGATGGTCGACATAGTCCTCGCCGCGGTCCAGGCGATTGAACGAGCCGACGACGTTGCTCTTCTCGCCGGCATAGAACTCGTCCGAGCAGCGGAAACCGAGCATCTCGCGGTACCAGCCGAGCGTCTTCTCGAAATTCTTCGACATGACGACAAAATGGCCGAACCGCTTGACGTGCGAAGGGCCGCGTTGGACGCGGAACAGCTCGCCCTTGCGGCGGTATTTGTCGTTGCCGGAATTGACCGCGGGACGCGCCACCGGGATCGGGTCGAGCATCTCCATGCCGTAGACGATTTCGACCTGGTACCCGTCGGGATCCGTCAGGCGCACGCGCTTGCCGCCGCCGGGCTCGTCGACATCCTCGATCGGCGACGCCCCCTCGACCCGCGAAATTCGCTGGACGTCCTCTAGGCTCGCCGCATGAACGGCCATCCCGACATAGCGCGGCTCGCCCAATTCGGTGACATGAATGTGATGCGGCCCATCGGTGCCGCGCATATAGAGAGCGTTCTTGGTCCGATCGGCGCGGACCATGCCGAAATCGGTCAGAAATTCCTCTTCCTTGTCCAGATCGGGCGACCGTATGCGCCCATAAGCGAGATCAAAAGCCTTGATCACAGGCATGACAACCTCCCAAAACGTGCATGTCGGGTGATCTTAGGAGATTTCGCCCGCCCGAGCGACTCTTCGATGAGAGGACTGCACCATGAGCTCGATATTCGAGGCGATCGTCGTCCCGCGGACCCGCGACCTCGGCGGCGGGTTCGAAGTTCGCCGCGTGCTCCCCTCGGCGCAGCGCCGCACCGTCGGGCCGATCGTATTTTTCGATCAGATGGGTCCGACCGTGCTGCGTCCCGGAGCGGGTTTGGACGTCCGGCCGCACCCGCATATCGGTCTCGCCACCGTGACCTATCTCTTCGAAGGCGAGATCCTCCACCGCGACTCTCTCGGGACGGTGCAGCCAATCCGGCCCGGCGAGGTCAACTGGATGACCGCGGGCCGGGGGATCGTCCATTCCGAACGCACGCCGCCCGAGCTCCGCAAGAACGGCACGCGGCTCTTCGGCATCCAGACCTGGGTGGGATTACCGAGAGACCGCGAAGAGGTGGCGCCCTCCTTTGCATATCATCCGACAGCTGAATTGCCGGTGCTGGAGGGCGAAGGCAAGCGCGTCCGCCAAATCGCCGGCGAGCTCTATGGCTCGCGCTCACCGCTCGCCGTCTTTTCGGACATGTTTTATGCCGACGCGGCGCTCGATGAAGGCGCTCGGCTGGAACTGCCGGCCGATCACGAGGAGCGAGCGATCTATATCGCCGAGGGTTCCGTCGATATCGCCGGCGAAATCTTCGGTGCGGGCCGGCTGCTCGTCTTTCGGCCAGGCGCTCTTGTCACAACGCGCGCGGTTGGGCGGGCTCGGCTGCTCCTGCTCGGCGGCGCGCCGATGGACGGGCCCCGGCATCTCTGGTGGAATTTCGTCTCCAGTTCGCAAGAGCGCATCGAACAGGCGAAGGCCGACTGGAGAGAAGGGCGGTTCGCGGCGGTGCCGGGCGAGACCGAATTCATCCCCCTCCCCGAAGAGCCGCACGCCGTCCGCAGCCCCTAGCAGCCCCGACCCGCTACGGCCCCATCTACCAAGCCCTTTCCCGCCACCCCCGTCCAGGTGCTAGGGCATGCACAGATCTCACAGCCAGACAGGTGGCCGAAATATCCCCCTCTCCGCCGGTGGGGCGGAGAGGGTTGGGGTGAGGTGGGGGATCTCCGCGTTCCGAACAGCGGCGCCGCCCACCTCACCCTCCCGTCGCTGCCGCGCCGGTCCCTCCCTCTCCCCCCGCAAGCGGGCGGAGAGGGGCACGACCCTCGCGAAAGATCGGTGCCAGCCGAAATGTGTGCATGCACTAGCCCGAAGTTTTTACTTCTGACGGTCTGAATCTCCAGCGTTTCTGCAGCTCCTGCACCGTTTTTGCCTTCGCTACGTACCCATGTAATAGAGGAAATTTCGATTGTAGTTCCAGCTGTGGAATGTTAATCATTGCGCCATG
>WNFR01005226.1_pt1 | contig 13278 bp, 9 predicted proteins | sample 5400221 | NCBI WGS metagenome assembly WNFR01 (sample SAMN13153357, study PRJNA577476) | soil metagenome | isolation source: 40 cm soil under Madrone tree | place: USA:California | collected 2016-06-14
TATCCCTCCAGGATTGCGTCGGATGCGTTCTTTAGCACGTCTCGCGTGCAGGCCAGGGAGCTGGAAGGGGGGCTGCCTACTCGTCGGACCATCTGTTAACAAGATAGAGGCGCTCGCAGGGCAGCGCTAGTGTTCAGGGGGACAGATTCGGTTCAGATGTCCTTTCTGTTCCTTGTTGGCCGAGCGACTGTACTTCCGGGTCAGAAGTCACCGGGCGATGAAACGGCGAGGTTGCGCAGCGCCACTCAGAGTTCCTGCAAATTCCCGGCATCATTTATCGGATGGCTGTGCTCTATCTCTACTCGCGGGTCGCCGGCCACAATTCACCAGTCACGAATCACCATTCACCAGTCACCGTTCTTACGCTACACTCAACCGATGGGAATTCTGCGGCGGCTTAGACGCTGGATGGGAACAGACGAACCAATGACGCATATTGTTGCTGGGAGCGTGGCTCCAGGATTTTCGCTCAAATCCCTCGACGGCAAGGAATACTCGCTCAACGACCTCTTGCAACGCGGCCCCGTCGTCGCCGCCTTCTTCAAAATCTCCTGCCCCGTCTGCCAGTTCACGTTTCCCTTCCTCGAACGCCTGTACAAACACTATGGCGGCGACGGCGTCACGTTCCTGGGCATCTCACAGGACGACGCGCGCGACACCAGGGATTTCGCCAAGGAATTCGGCGTCACCTTCCCGATGCTGATCGACGACGAAGACGGCTACATCGTCTCGAATGACTACGGCCTCACCAGTGTGCCCACGATTTTTCTAATCGATACCGGCGGGACTGTGAAAGTCAGCTCGATGGGTTTCGACAAAAAAGATTTGGAAACCATCGCCGCGGAACTTGCCCAGCGCCGCAAAATCGCGCTCGCGCCGCTCTTCCGTCCGGACGAAGTCGTCCCCATCAACAAACCCGGATGAGGCTCTAAAAACTAGGTCCGGTCGGACCTGACAATTCTGGAGTGCGGGAGCCTGGCTCCCACTTTTGAAGAGAAAGGAGCCGCGGCAAAAAACTTGATCCCGGATTATTCGAGTTCGGTTTCCAGCAATTGCTTCTTGTGTTTCGCGGGCCGTTTCCGTTTGTCGGGAATCACGCGCGTGACGGCCGGCGCCAGCCCGGATTTCCGGGCGGCACGCCGCGCTTCCACGCCCTTGTCGATGTTCTTTCGTTTCTGCTTCATGGGAAGCCTATTTCGTGGTCAATTCCCGAACGGCACGCCAGGCTTGATCGATTGCTTCATTCGTATAAGCAAACGCGCCGGCATCCGAATTCGCAATATGGACGCGGCCGAACGGCTGGCGGCCGATTTCGCAGGGTGATTGTCCCGCGGGCCACTCCGGATCGTACAGCGAATTGTATTCGTAAGCGTAACCATGGGGCCAGCGATTGACGGTGATGGCCTGAATGTCACGCGCCGGATCGAATTCGCCGGAGGAGAGCATCCGCGCAAGCTGATCGCGCACGTTGTATTCGAATGTTTCGAATTTCGTGGTGTAGAGCTTCAAACGGCCGGCACGCTGTTGATCACGAGCAGGCAACCCCGGTGAGCACGGAACATGCTGCAGGTGAACGAGGCAGGGTTGTTCGGCTTTTTCCGAGTAGCGGTAACCTCCCATGCTGACCGGAAAGTCGAGTTCGACATCGCTGAAATAGCTGCCGGGGCACGACGCGCCGCGAATTTTCAGTTTTTCGAATGCAGCGCGGTTTCGAAGCTGCACATTGGTGTAAACCAGAGGAACCTTCACGCCGTATGCAAGGGCTTCTTTCTGCTTGTCGCTCATTTCTGGACAGAGATAGGGAATGACCGTGTTCCAGCAGGCGAGAATGCACGCAGCGCCGCGCACGGAGCGCGCTTCCCCGTCGCGCACATAGATGACTTCAACGTCGTCCGCGGAAGAGTCGCCAGAGTTTCGTACACTGACTGCCGTCGAATTCAGACGAAGTCGAACAGCAGAATCGGGGGAATTCAGTTTCGAATAGTCCATCTTCGCGAGGACGATGTCCTCCATGGAATGGCCGGAAGCTGAACCGGGAATTAATGCGCGGACCAGCAACCGGGCGATGGAGGCGTTGCCGTCGGGAAAATGATAGATGTACGGCTCATTATCCTGGCGCGTAACCTCCAGCCCAATGCCAGGTCCGGGCGGCCCGGAGAGATCCATGCCCTGAAATCCTGGATGAAAACGGAGACCAGCAAGATCGCCGGCGGGAACCGCATCGATCCCTACGCCATATAAACCGTAGGTGGAAGACTGAAAATAGCGAACGACCTCTGGATGAACCTTCGTGTCGTTCAGCAGAAAATCCTTGTAGCTGGTGCGCCCAAGATAGTTTTTCTTCTCTGCCGCGTTTTTCGCCAGGAGGTAATCGACTTTTTCCGTATAGAGGCGTCCGAGATCTTTCTGCGCGGTCTCCGAAAGCGGCGTTCGGCCAGCGAATTCGGGCCAGGAAGGTTTGCCGACACCGGGCACAAGAAGATCTCTGCCAAACGTCTCTTTGTCAAAGAAAACGCCGCTCGTGAGTCCCCGGGAAGCAAAGAATTTCTGGTCATAGAAAGTGTCAAACTTCCTGGGTTCAATTCCCATCTGGCGGAATAGATTCTTCGATTCCGTACTATATAAATCTGGACCGGCAATCGACTGAGTCCCCCCGTAGCCGAGGAGCAAGCGGCCGCCAGACCGAAATTCGTTGCGTTTGGCGTGGCCGCCGAAATCATCGTGATTATCGAGAATTAAAATGCGGGCTTTCGGCCCGGCCTCTTGGCGATAGAAATAGGCTGCAGAAAGGCCGCTGATGCCGGCGCCTACAATGATCAGGTCGTAGGACTCGGCATCAGGCGCCGCGATTCCCCACTTCTTGCCGTCGCGCAGGGCGTGCGCCACCTCCCATGAGCCATCGTGGCTGCCCCTCAGACCGGTCTTGGCGGGTGGATAGTAGGTTTCCTTTTTTTGCGGATCTGAAGGCGGACCCGGCAACCCGAAGGCGTCGGCCCAGATCGCGTGAGGCAGCGCGAGCGAAGCGCCAACGGCCAAACCGAAACCATTTAGAAAATCACGCCGCGCGATGGGGCGCTTCATCCCCAGCTCGAGGTCGCGCTTATTCTTGCTCAAAGGCCGCTCCCGGATGTTTTGCCGCGGCTCGAAAGGAAGTGGCCTGCCGGCGGGCACTGGATCATTTCTTGTTAGAGCTTAGCTTAAGAAGAGTACGCAGGAAACATACCCGCGCTCCCCTTGCCTCAGATGCGATAACAATGGCCAAAAGTAGATTTGATAAAATGCCGGCTTATGTTTATTGCGGGAGATTAGAAGCTGAACGACACCTGCAAGTCGATGCGCCGATTCGCGGTGGGTGAGGAGAAACCGCGCGCCAGGCCATTGGCTTGGCCGAAGAGCGGCGAACTCAAATTGCCGATGGGCGTGTCGAGATTGACGTTGTTGAAAACGTTCCGCGCCGAAACGCTAAACGTCAAATTGTAGCGGTTGTTGTTCGCTCCGCCGTCCATTCCGCCACCGCCCCGGCCGCCGAAACCGCCCCGCCCGCCACCGGGTCCGCCCGGGCCTCCGGGGCCACGGCCAAACGTGCCGCCGGCTCCGGGGCCGCCCGCTCCGGTGTTCACCGGCTCTTTTTTCTGTCCGAAGCCGAATGTTTTGCTGAGACGCAGGTTCAGCGAAAAACGGCCCGCACTGGTCAATGAATTGACGGGAACGAGAATTTCACCGGGCTGGGGCACAACATCGAAGGAACCATATTTGTTGGTGATCACATTTTGCGGCAGGGATTGCGGCGATGCGAACGCAGGCCGATCGTTGAAGATGGAATCGCCATTCACGTCCTGTCCCGTCGTGATGTTAAAGGGCACGCCGGATTGCGCAATGAGAAATGGACTCAAACGAAAATTGCGGGGCAGCCCCACGGAACCGCCAAAAAAAACGCGGTGCCGCACGTCGAAAGCGGCGCGACCATAATCGAGACTGATGTTGTTGTCAAAAGAAGGAAAAGTTCCGGCGCCGGCGGCGTCGCTGTTCGCGTAGTTCAGCGTGTAGTAGCCGAAGAGCGAAAGCTTTGTGCCCATTCGAATGCTGCTGTTGATGATGAGCTGCTGCTGCCTGAAGATGCCTTCGGATTGATATTGGTACACGTTGGCGGAATTTCCGAGTGGATGGAGAGCGGTTGACGGATCGCAGGGAAGCGTGCTGCAAATTGGTGCATTGATATTTTCCGTGAAGAATTGATGCACGCCGCGCGCATTCAAGTACGTGAGTGAAAGGTTCGCGGATTTCGTGAGCTGGCGTTCGAGCGTCAATCCCGTTTGCATGGTGTAAGGCGTGCGGAGATTCGAATTGGGCTGATAAAGGGTGGGCGCCGTTGTGCTCATCGCCGCCAACTGATCCGTGGACGGAGTATCGGCCAGGAAAAACTGCGGGTTGGCAACCACGAACTGTTTTTGCGTGATGTTGTTCAGACGTTGCTGCTGCAGGACGAGGTCGTAGCCGAAGCGGTCGTAGAAAATGCCAAAGCCCGCGCGCAGCACGGTCTTTGGCGATTTCTTGCCGCTTTCATCGAGGCCCCAGGCAACACCGATGCGCGGCGCAAAATCGGCGTGGTCGCCGATGTTGTTCTGACTTTCATAGCGCAGACCGTAGCTGACCGTAATGTTGGGTTTGACGCGCCAGTCGTCCTGGAAATACAAGCCGGCGTCAAAATACGTTACGTCCGCGAGAGCCGTTCCGGTGGTGATCGAGTACTGGCTGGCACCGCCGCCCGCGGCGATAATTTGCGCCATCGGCATGCCCTGAGCAAGGCCTTGCACGGTCATTTGATAGGCCTGAATGCCGGTAATTTTCGGGCAGTTATCCGGGGTGCTGTTCGGCGGGCAATTGGGGTTTTGGCGCAGCCCGAAATTAAAGCTGCCGTTGTAGCCGGAGCGCGACTCATTCGAATCACGCGTGGCGCGCAGGCGCGCGCCAAATTTCAGGAAGTGCTTGCCATGCGACATCGAAGTGTAGTTTTGCAATTCGTAGCGGTCGAGGGTATCGCTGCTGACTCCCCCGCCATTCCCGCCATCCGCGAAGGCGCCTTGCGCGGAAACCGTTGGCGCCGTGTTCTGCGGCGTCCGGTCGCTGGTTTCGCGCACGAATTGGAAGCGGGTCTCGTTGATGATTTTGGCATTTATGATTTGCGTGTCGCTGATCTGGAGCTGGTGTTCCCGGTTCTGTTGATTGAAGCCCATGGAAGGGAGGCTGAATTGGCCGATGCCGTTGTTCGTTTCATTCTCCCGCTCGTATTGGTAGCGCGCTGTGAGTGTATTGTTACCGCTGACCTGATAGTCCAGACGCGGGCTGAGATTTGTGCGCGTGCGCGGATTGGGAACACCTTCGCTGAACGGGACAATCGTAAAGGTAGCGGGATCCACGATCTGGGCGCTGACGACGGACAATTCATTGATATTGCGCTGCTCGATATTAAAGAAGAACGAGGCCTTCTTGCTGAGCAACGGCCCGCCGACGTTGGCGCTGAATTGCGTGGAATGATAGCCGGGCGACTGCGTTCCGGCCGGGATGCTTTCGAAGGGGTTTCGTGAATTGAATCCCGCCGTGTTGCCCAGCAAGGAGACTTGCCCGTGAAATTGATCCGTGCCGGGCTTGGTGAAGACTTCGATCCGGCCGTATCCCAGCCGGTCGTATTCGGCGGAGAAGGGATTCTGATTGATGCGAATCTCACGAATGGACGCTTTGGGAGGCAGCGTGCCACCCGTGAATCCATCGATGTAGATTTGCCCGCCATTGGGGCCGGCGGACGGGCCCGCTAGCGCCTGAAGATCCGAGAGCAATTCATCGGGATCGTCGGAGAGGGCTTCGAGATCGGCACCCTTGAGAACTACGGCGCCAGCGTTGTTGGTAGGATCCACGCCGACTGTGGTGCTTGAATCCGAAACTTCCACTTTCTGCTCTTCGATCTGGATAGTAAGCGGAATGTTTAGCTGTTGAAGCTGGCCCGCGATGATCTGCACATCTTCCTTTGTGAGGAGAGCGAAACCTTTTGCGACAGCTTTCAACGTGTACGTTCCGGGTGCGACGTTTTTGAATTCGTAGACACCGTCCCGGTTGGTTGTCGTATCGATCGATGCGCCACCTGAATTGATCAATCGGATGGCGGCCTTGGCGACGCTGGCGCCGGATGGATCGGTGACCACTCCGGTCAGGCTTCCGGGCCGTGCCTGAGCATATAGATTTCCGACCGGAAGCAACAAAGACACGCTCGCCAGCAGAATCAGCAGAACACTTCGAACGGACCTAAAATTCATTAAGACTCCTGCGCCAAAGTTCACTGATTCGAACGCGCGGGTTCTCAAGGCGCGGCTGCTTCCCCGCCTGCCGAACTACCGAGACTCCAGGGCGAAAGAATTGTGGATGCGTTGCTGTTGGGTGAGGCTTGAAGAATCGGTTCCACACCGCCAAGCAGGGTGATGGCCGTCGGCATTCCGCCGCGCCGGCCTTCCGTTGCAACGAGCATGACGGCATCGCCTTTCTGTAAATCGGAAAGAGTCGCGGGGGGCATGCGATTGATCGCCTGCTGCAAATCGGGAGAGCCGTTCCCTGCAGGCCTGCCCATTCCATCAGGCCCACCTGCTCCCGGGCCTCCCGTTCGAGAGCCGCGCGGATTCGGATTTTGTGGCGCATTCGCCGGGCCAGCGGCTCCATCTGCGGCAGGAGTCGCCGCCTCCGCGGGAGTTCCTTTGAGGCGCATGGCGATGCGCTGTGCCATCTGGGGCGGCAATTTGCGCAGCTGAGATTCCGATGTGATCTTCACGGTTACGGGCTTTTTCGTGGTCAGATCCTGCAGGGTGACCGTGCTTGCGGATGCATCGATCGCGGAGATGGTGCCAGCAATATTTCGAAACGTGCCCGAGACGACTTCCACGGCGGTCAGATCGGTGCCGTCAGTGTTGCGCGAGCCACGAGCGCGAAGCTGATCGCCGGGCTTGATTTGATCGAGCGTGGAAGGCTTGGCGTCGTCGAATTTCACGGAATCCGGCGCGTAGCGGCGCATTATGGTGTCTTTCGAAACATGGACCGTGAGGTTTTTCTTTTCGCCGATCGCTGGCAAGGAAACGATGATGGTATTCGTGGCCGGATCCACGCTGCTGACCAGACCTCCGGCACCGTGCTTTTGCCACTCTTCGCGGTCACTTGCCTGCTTTTGGGAAATGTCCTCTTTTTTCATGGCGATGACGGAAGCCGCGAGGACGGATCTTCCGTCATCGGCGACTTTGCCCCGCACGAGGATGCGGTCTCCGACTTGAACATCCTGGAGCTGGATAGGGGCGGCGTCTTTGAGGTCTTTTTGCCCGGGCGCGATTCGAACGAGTTTGGTCGCGTCTTGAACGAGAATGGTCACGTCGGTTCCGGCGTCAGTGGTCAACGTAATGGTATTCCCGGAAATGGCCTTAATAGTTCCGACGGGTCTGGCGCTGGATGCACTTTGAGCAGAGGGCTCCTGGGCGCTTTGAGCCTGAGCGACTTGAGCAACGGTTCCGATCCCCGCCCATAAGCTCAAGCAAATCGAGGCTTCCAAGCATGTTGCCCTGCACCTAAATTGGCGTGATGCCATCGTTTTATCCCTCAATCCCCTCGTGTTCACGCTCGGCCTGGAAATGACTCCATCATACCGGCCCAATCCGTTTGAACAGACGAATGGTGCTTCACTGTTAGACGTATTTCAGAAGGAAAATTGTTACACGGGGAGATTCTAAGAGTACCTGCACACCAGAGCGAACTTGAAGCAGCGCGACGATGCAGAATTTGGCATGACCGCAGAATCGGTCAGGAATCCATATGCCCTGTTGTCCCGGGACGTTTATGGCTTCCGATTTGCCCACCAACCAGACTAGTAGATTATTTCCGAGTCCGTCACTCGGGCATAATCGCTCAGTCCGAACGACTCGCGAATAATAGGCGACTTGATTGACTCGCGCTGGTCGCCGTCGTAGCCTGCCGTGTAGCAAATCCTCCTTGGCGGAGCCCATTGGCTTATGCGTCCTTGGTCTGCCTTACCCCGACCTTTCCTCGCCGCGCTTGCTGGCGTGTTTGCCTCAGTCGCGGTCCTTTACGGGTCCCTCTGGATGTACGGTGTGCGTTATCCAGGCCCGGATGTCGAGCTGGGTTTCAATCAGGTCCACAACCCTCACTATGACGCGCGAACGCACTCGCTCTCGGTTGATGACGTGGTGGCAGGAAGCCCCGCGGCGCAAGCTGGACTGCGCGCTGGCGACCGCATAACTGCCGTCAATGGGCGTACGCTGGGCACCGAGATTGGTTCCGACGAATCCTACGTCCGCGGCCATCCCGGAGACGCTGTGGCCTTAACTATAGAGCGGCCGGGTGAGTCCAAACCTTTAGTTCTGCATGCAGTCTTTCGGACAAAAAGATCACTAAACAGAGCCGGCGAAAGCCTTGCCAGATCCTCCGCTCTGCAAGTCATTGGACTATTTCCCATTCCGTTTCTTCTGGTCGGATTCGCTGTCTTGTTCTTGAGGTTGGAAGAGCCAACGGCGTGGCTCTTGGCATTGCTGTTCTGCGCGTTCATCGGCGCTCCCGATCCTGTCATTCCCTCGGGAGTTTCTCCTGCGCTGGCCGCATTCGCGCTGGCGTTCCGGGCGATCTTTTGTGGGATGCTCGGTCCGCTCTTCTATCTCTTTTTTGCCCTGTTCCCGGCCCAGTCTGTGCTGGATCGGCGATTCCCATGGTTGAAGTGGCTGGCCCTGGCCTTTGGGATATGTATTGTCTTTCCAGGGCTGCGGGCCGGGCATCCAAGCTTCCCGCGAGTGGTGGCTGAAGTGGCAGGCACTCGCAACGCTGACTTGATTCTCTCATTCGTTCTGTATGCCTTATTTGTCCTGGGCATTCTTTCCCTGGCACAAAATTCGTTTATGGCCGCCCCTTCGGAAGAGCGGCGCAAATCGCGAGTGATTCTCTGGGGAACTATTGCCGGGGTCCTGCCGATCGTTCTCGAGCGCGTTGCGGTGGACTTCGCAGGATATCGCCCCTCTTTTTGGTTCGACACAGCACTGGTTCTGGTGTTGTCCTTGTATCCTCTGTCGTTCGCTTATGCCGTGGTGAAACACCGGGTGATGGAGATTCCGGCATTGTTGCGGCGCAGCGCGCGGTACGTGCTGGTGCAGCGCGGCTTCACGATTCTGCTCCTGGCCCTATGGCTCGCCGCTATTAGGCTCTTCACCTACGCTGTTTCGGGCTTGGTCGGGACATTCTCGAATACGGTGCTGGGCCTCGGCCTTGTATTTGGCGTCGGATTGGTGTGGATTTCCGCGCCACTGGTTAAGCGCGGAACAGCGCGCATCGACCGCGCCTTTTTCCGTAGCGCGTATGACGCGCGGGTCATCCTGCAAGACCTGGCGGAGAAAACGCGTACCGTCACCGACCGCCGCGAACTCGCGATGCTGCTGGAAAAACACATCAGGGGTGCTCTGAATCCGAAATCCCTTGCTTGTTATCTGGAATCCGGAGATGGAAATCTCGTCGCGGAATTCGGACCAGTGCCCCGAGAGTTCGACACAACTCCAGCCGCATTGCCTCGGCCGAAGTTCCCTTTCCGCTTTGGCGCAGCCTTCCTTCCCAGAGAGTCGTACACAATTCCAGCCACGCTGCCATTGCTCAGGGAGATCGCTCAGCGCGGAAAGGCCTGGGACGTCCCACAAAGTCACGAGGCGGCCGGCGATCTGGGGCCCCTTGCTCCGGAATGCCTGGTGCCTATCCTTGGGCGCAATAACGGATTGATCGGCTTGCTGGTGCTTGGCCAGCGGCTTTCGGAAGAGCCTTACTCCGGCGAAGACAAGCATTTGCTCGATTCAGTGGCGGGCCAGGCGGGAATCACTCTGGAGAACATACGTCTTGCCGAAAAGATGGCCGAGCGGATGGAGGCGGATCGCCGCGTAGGCCGCGAAATGGAGATTGCCCGGGAAGTGCAAGTGCGGCTTTTTCCGCAAAAGTTGCCGGCGATGAAGACGCTTGAGTATATAGGCGGCTGCATCCCAGCTCGGGCAGTGGGCGGGGACTATTACGATTTTCTGAAGCTCCGTGAAGGCCACCTGGCGCTGGTGTTGGCTGATATCGCGGGCAAAGGTGTGTCCGGCGCCCTACTCATGGCCAATCTGCAAGCCAACTTGCGTAGTCAGTGCGTGATGGCGGTCGACGACCTGCGGCGCGCACTCACTTCTGTCAACCACTCGTTCTGTGAAAACACGGGCGACGCAAGTTACGCGACTCTCTTCTTTGCGGATTACGACGACTGCAGCCGCAGACTCCGCTACGCGAATTGTGGACATCTGCCGCCACTACTGCTGTGTGGCGGCGGGGGCGCGGAAGATCAGGCTTCTGGAATTGGCCAGGTGCAGCGGCTAGATGCTACCAGCACGGTCGTGGGGCTATTTGATGACTGGCAATGTGAGGTTGCGGAAGTGAGGCTAGCCCCGGGAGACACGCTGGTACTGTATACCGACGGAATAACGGAAGCCCGGAGCGCCGAGGGCGAAGAGTTCGGCGAGTCCCGCTTAATCGACACTCTTCGCTCCTATTGTCATCTTCCGGTAGGTCCAATGCTCCAAGCAGTCGTTGGCGCAGTCCAGCAATTCAGCGCCGAAGAACAACAGGATGACATCACCATGGTGATTGCGCGGTCGCGCGCATAATCCCATCTGGTCTTACGCCAAGCCGAAGATCGGGGTGGCAAGGGGCAATGGACCCGCCCACACCAATCCATGTGACCGAAAAATCAATCTGTCGTGGAAGCGTTGGCCCGTGCATTGGCGGTATTCTGCGCGAGTGGTTGGCAAGCCGGAAGTAATGGCGCCGAACTTCCAAGCCGCTTCGGCGTAAAGCTTAGGCGACTCCCGCCCCAAATGCAGAATCAACGACAATGTCGGGTCGCGTGCTGTTGACGATCGCTTTCAGCTCGGCTTGCTCCTTAGCGGGAACTGCAAACTTATTCAGTGTCTGCTGAAAGTCGTCTAGGAACGCCTCCCACTCCTTGGCGGTAATTTTCAGATGGGCATGAGAGTCCGCCATTGATCTTCCCGTGTATTTTTGTGGGCCGCCTGTAGCCCAGCAAACCATCTCGGTCACCAAGTACTTGAATCCTGCGGGCGGTACGCGATGATGCGCTTCGTCTACCAAGGGATTCGCATTCAATCTCGGGTCTACCATAATGCGGTCGATGAAGTCGTTCACCACCGTAGCGATGCTGTAGACGCCGCCAAGTCTATCGTAGAGAGAGGCCTTTTCTACTGACTGCATAATATGCCTCCGCATACCAGAGCCGTATTCGAAGAATTAGACAGATTCAAACTCGAACCAGATAAACTTGTTACGGACAAATCGGACACGTGTTTGCCACTCATCGGGGCACAGCGGGCAGCGATTCTGGGCGGGTGGTCGGCAGGCCGGAAGCCACAGCCTCTTCAGCTCTTGCGAACACCGGCGTAGACGAAATGTCGCTTCTCCCCAACTGTCCCACTACAGGCAAACCGGTGGCATTTCCGTCCTAGCCCGCGAGTTTCTTTTCCATCAGGACCGCTGCCTCCGCCGGGTCACGATAATACCCCGCCCGCCGCCCCGCCTCGGCAAATCCGTGCTTGCCGTAAAATGCGATCGCCGCGTGGTTGGATTCCCGAACTTCCAGGAACACCCGGCTCGTCCGCCGCGTTCGAAACTCCTCCAAAGCCGCTTTCAGCAGCGCCCCGCCCTCGCCCCGTCGTCTTCGCGCTGGCACCACGGCCAGATTCAGAATTTCTCCCTCATCGGCGATCTGCCGCCCGATAACAAATCCCGTCACCCTTCCTTCCACTTCGCTGGCCAGCGCCACCGCGCCGCGCCAGCCCAACGACTCCACGTAACTCTTCTCCAGCCAATTCGCCGCTTCCGCCGACTCCCTCAAGACCGCCGTCGCCGCCGCCGCGTCTGCCGCACGGAACACGCGGATGGCCGCCCCCGTCCCGTCGCGCTTGATCTCAGCCTCCATGCGCTGCGCCCTTCCAGAAAATCTCCGCATCCGACCGTCGCACGTAATTCGCATCCAGCGAGAGCGCGTCCGTAAACCGCCCCGCCGCCAGCTGTCTCATCCCGATTCTCCCCACCGCCGGCGCGAGCACGCTCGAAATACTCTCGATCTGCTCGCCTCGCGCTTCACGGGCCTTCCAGTTTTCTTCCGAAGCCAGGACGGCTGCATCGATCGAGACCCAGGAAATACTCCCACCCTTCACCAGCTCTGTCGCAGTCTCGATGAACTTTCCCGACGGAATCACCATCTCTTCTCCGAGCCGCTCCAATCCCTCTCCCTTACGCTGAAATATGGCTCCAAACACCTGTCCACGCTGTGCATCCACGAATGCCGCCACATGTGACCTTCCCAGCGCCCCCTGCATCGCGATCGCCTCCAACCGCGACACCGCCGCAATCCTCTTCCCGTAGACCTCGCCCCATGCCTTTACTGTCGTCAATCCCACTCGCACTCCCGTAAACGAGCCCGGCCCTGCGGCAACCGCATATCCATCCACTCCGTCCATCACCACACCGGAAGTCTCCAGCACCCGCCCCACGGCCGGAAGCAGCCACGACGAGTAATCTTCACTGGAGCCATGCACCACAAGCTGCAGCACGCAATCGTCCCGCAGCACCGCCACGCTCCCCCGCGAATCGCACGTATCTATAACCAGAACAATCACATCCGTATTCTATCGCATCCCCGCCACATCGCTCGACTTCCACTCTCCCATTCGAACACCACCCCGCCCATCCCAACCACAGGCCCCTTTCGACTCGTCTCCACACGCGGATTCCAATCGTGTCCCCATTCGAATCGTCCCCACCCATTCGAATCCCCCATTGTTTACCCTGCTGAGACTCCTATCCCCTATGCTCTGCCACCCCCCCTCGAAATTCGTCCATCCGCAAACCAAACTTGCCCCCGCCGCCCGAGCAATTCCAGTGCCAAATTCGCACCCTATTTTCCCTAACCTCTTCATTCCACTGCATATATCTTGACTCTTGAAGCACAATCCCCTTATACTCGTTGTGCATCTCTCTGGGGGGCAACCGAATCTATGGACTACAAGATCGGCGACAAAGTCGTTTACCCGAACCATGGTGTGGGCAATGTTGAGCAGATCAGCTACGGAATACTAAACGGTAGAACCGAACGTTACTTCATGATTCGCATTGTTTCCAGCGGCTTGCGCGTTATGGTCCCGCAGTCGAACGCAG
>WNFR01005877.1_pt1 | contig 13276 bp, 10 predicted proteins | sample 5400221 | NCBI WGS metagenome assembly WNFR01 (sample SAMN13153357, study PRJNA577476) | soil metagenome | isolation source: 40 cm soil under Madrone tree | place: USA:California | collected 2016-06-14
CTGGCGCACGCCGGCCCATTCCGTGAATTTTCTTGCCTGTGCGGGCATGGCTTGACGAGCGGGCTGCGCGGTCATCTGCACGAATCGGCTGGTTATGTCCGATGCGCGGCGCCCAATGCACCAGTCGGATGTGGCGGTGCAAGTCCGGAACCCCTTTGCCGTGAGCAGTCGCAGCGCGATATCGGCCGCATCATTCCCCAGTGCCGGGCCCAGCCCCTTGTCGCGCCGCTGGTCGGCTCGGAACGCCGTTCGAACAGCCAGGTCGGCGGGATTGCGCGGCAACCAGCTATCGCGGCCATCCACGGTCATGCCGGCATAGAATGGCGTGCGAAGAACGGCGAACAGGCGCTCCATCCAGGCGCGCGAGGTCAGATCCAGTAGCGCGCTGCAGACAACGGCATCGACCCTGGCAAGCGGCAGGCCATTCGGCACCTGATCGAGATCGGTTGCCAGGGTTTCGATGCACCATTTGCCGAGCAGACTGTGCAGAGTCAGTGTCGATTTCCCAGACCCGCCAGACAAGACCGCGGTGAAACCGCGGCGTCTTGCCCATTCGGCGGTGCGATCCAACGCTGCCTCCAACAGCAACACGTCGGCATCGGCGAAGATCCAGCTCTGCGGGCGTCCGATGATGGGCGCCATGAATCGGAACAAGCTGCCGGTTCCAGCACCAAGATCGAGCAGACGCGGCTGCTTTGGCAGGCGGTTCGCCAACGCATCGGGAAGCGATCTGTCGCGGGCCGCCCGATCGAGATTCTCGCGCAAGTCAAGCCAGCTGGCGGCAAATCGCAAGGACGGCCGTCCATCAAGCCCGCAACGGCCGCGGACCTTCAATCACCGTCTCCTTGCACCAGCACCGATCCCATAAATCTCTGGGGCATCACCGGCAACCCGGGTGATTGAACATTGGTCCGGTCAAGCTCTTAGGGTTGGGTCCAGGCCCTGAAATCCTGGTCGGAAACGCTCGGCAGCTTCTTGAGGAAGGCGACGATCGTCCAGATTTCCCCGTCCGGCACCCCGGTGGGACCGAAGCTAGGCATGCCGGTCATGTTGATGCCGTTCTTGATCACCCAAAAGAGTTGTCGGGGCTCAAGCCCATTCACGACCTCCTTGAGGTCAGGCGGACTCGGGTGCAGGCCCTCGGAAAATTTCGCCCAATTTGCACCCGGCCCGCCATGACAATTTACGCAGCCCCGCGCGCTGAACGCGCGCGCGCCGGCCTGCACGACGGCGGGATCGTCGAGAGAAATCGACGGCATGTCGACCGCGTGCCGATCGATCGAGGCCTGTCGGACGTGAATAAGCGCGGATGCTACAATGCCGGGCTCCTTCTCGGTTCCCGCCACGCTATAGAAGCCACCGAAGAAAAAGACAGCGGCGGCAACGGCGACGACGATCGCGATGACGCCAATGATAGCGAGGAATTTCATCCTACACCTCCCAGATGATTGGCCTTGCGGCGGTTAGTGTGCTCCCTTGTTGGCTTCGGCAGCAAGGTTGCGCGGCCTGCGGTCGGATTACAATCTGAGGAGCTTTGCCGGTACGTCCAATGCGATCCATGAGTCCGGGAAAACGAACATGCTGAAACAGTGGAACGAAATGGCGGCGGCGGAATTTGCCGAGCCGATCGATGGGAAGGTGTTCATTCTGCCGGTCGCCGCGACGGAACAGCATGGCCCCCATCTTCCCACCGGCACCGATGCGTTCATTCTCGAGGGTATCCTCCGCGCGGCGATGCGGGCCGCGGGCCCGGTTCGCGGCGTTGCATTGCCGCTGCAGCCCATCGGCTGGTCGATCGAACATGGCGGGCTGCCCGGAACCCTTTCCCTCGAGGCGAATCTGCTGACCGCGGCCTGGGTCGATCTGGGATCCTGGATCGCGCGCGCCGGCGCCCGTCGTCTCCTGATCTTGAATAGCCATGGCGGAAACGCCTCCGTGGTTTCCACGGCGGCAATGCGGCTGCGTGCGGAGCACGAGATGTTCGTCGTCAAGACCCATTGGGAAGCGCTCGCCCGCCCAAACGAATTGGCACCGGCCAGCGCGCCGGCACAGGACTGGCATGCCGGCTGGATCGAGACGTCCGTCATGCTGCATCTTCGGCCGGATCTGGTAGTCATGGAGCGGGCAGCGCCCGGTTCCTTGCGCCATCCCGAAGGGCTGACGCCGAACGGGTCGGCGCCCTGGGCGTGGATGACGGCTGATCTCAGCAGCAACGGGGTCATCGGCGATCCGCGCATTGCCTCGGCGGCGCTGGGTGCCCGACTGGTTGAGCGTGCGGTCGCCGGCCTTGCGGCACTCCTGGACAGTATGGCGGCCGCAGTCTGGCCGCCGACGGCCAGCGGTGGCGTAGAGCACTGAGGGCAATCTCACCGCAGCTCGTCCGGTGATCTTGACGTCAGCGCCGCCAATCGGCGCAAGACAGCCGCTGCGTCATATTCATCGGGCACGGCGCAGAGCCGGCGGCGAACCATCCAGCGGCCCAGGGTCCTGCCGGTCGTGACGCAGGCGAATGGGATCGCCAGTGCGGCGGCCAGCAGCGTCGGCGCGGCCCAGGGCAGGGAACCGGGAGCGACGGCCGCAAGGGCGCCGGCGAACAACCCGCCGAAAACCATCTGCGGCCAGAGGCCGCGCCATGCCTCCCGAATAGATATCCGTTGCCCGTCGCGCTTCTGTGCTTCCCAGCTGATCCTCTGGCCAAAGGCCAAACCGGCCATGAACCGCGCTTGCGCAATCATGATCAGCGGACCGATCAGCAGGGTGAACAGCGCATCCGTGAATGACCCGGCGAGGAGGCGCAGGACACCGCCATGGCGCGCCCATTGCCCGGGGCGCAGCAGAATATCCAGCACCCCCAGAAACCGCGGCGCGAAGCCGATGCCCAACATCCCGAAATAGAGGCCGAAGGCAAGATTCGTCGGGAAGGCCGAGACCACGGTGCCCGACCGAAGCAGTGCAAGGCCGAGGCCGGCCGCCAGCATCAGAAACCAGAGCGGCGCGCCGAGATACATCATGATCGCGCTGATGAGCTGGAATCGTCCCATCGGCGTCAAGCCAGGCCGGGCGATGAGCTTCAGGTACTGCAGGTTCCCTTGGCACCATCGCAGGTCGCGTTTGATGAAATCCGGTAGGCTTGGCGGGTTTTCCTCCCAGCTTTCGAACTCCTCGGCGATGACGCGCACTTCGTATCCGGCTGCCTGCATCAGCGCCGCTTCGACCTGGTCATGGCTCAGCACCGGTCCACCGAGCGGCGGACGCCCCGCCAATGTCAGCAAGTGACAATATGCTACGAAGGGGTCGAGCCGAATGATCGCATTGTGACCCCAATAGGGCCCGCTCGGTCCCTGCCACCAGGCGATTCCGACGGTATGGGTGCGCATGCCATGGCGCATGCCGAATTGAAAGATCCGGGTGAAGGCGCTCTTCGAGGGTTGGCCGACCACGAGCGTCTGGAGGATGCCGAGACACGGGTTGGCCTGCATCACGCGAACCAGGCGTAGAACAGCCGCGGCTGACATCAGGCTATCGGCATCCAGCACGACCATGTAATCGAAATCCCGGCGAGCTCGCAGGGCGAACTCGTGCAGATTGCCGGCCTTGAACCCGCTATTGGCCGGTCGACGCCGGTAATGCAGGAAACCGGCGCGCGGATGCCTCGACGCCAAAGCCGCGAAGGCGTGTTCTTCCGCCACCACGATCTCCGGTCTGCTGCTGTCGCTCAAGAAGTGGAAGGAAAAACGATCGGCCCAGGGGGTTGCCTCGAGGCTCTCGATCATCGCCTCGAGACGAGCGATGACAAGGCCGACATCTTCATGGCGAACGGCCAGGCAAATCGCCGTGCGCGCGGCAATCGGACCGTCGGGCGGGGCGATGCGAAGGCAGGGATTGGTGTAGCCGGCAGGATCGCGCACCAGGCGCAAAATCACGAAGCCGATCACGGCGTTCCAGAAGCCCATGAGGGTCCATGGCAAGCCCGCCAAAAACAGCAGCATGATAAGCCCCTGCAGCCAAGACCAGCCGCCGGAGCCGATGAGGCGCGCCATGACCACGGCAAGGCCAATCCAACTGGCCGCATTGAGCCCGATCACGAGCAGTCGTCGCCCGACCAGGCTTTCCGAGGCGCCTTGGTCGTGGGAAGCGGATACGGTGCCGGCTACGTCCGTCATCACCTATCTGTTACATCTCCTCGGCAGGGCTGAGGTATAACTAATCCGTGAACCGGAGTTGATCCTTTGTCGCGAAATTCGGACGAGACGGCAGCAGCGCTTTGGATTGTGGCACCGGGGCGCGCCGAGATCCGGCGTGCCGCCGCGCCATCTCCCGTCCCGGGGTCGCTTCGAATCCGCGCCTTGGCGAGCGGCATCAGCCGTGGCACGGAATCGTTGGTGTTCGAGGGCAAGGTTCCCGAGAGCGAATGGCGCCGGATGCGCTGCCCGTTTCAGGAAGGCGATTTTACCTTTCCGGTGAAATACGGCTATGCCCTCGTTGGGGTGGTCGAGGCGGGGCCCGCCGACAGGATCGGCGATCGGATTTTCTGTCTTCATCCGCACCAGAGCCGATTCACGATTCCCGCCGAGGCCGCGCTTGCGATACCGCCTGGAATTTCAACCGAACGGGCCGTCCTGGCGCCCCAAATCGAAACGGCGCTGAATGCCACCTGGGATGCTGGCCCGCGCATCGGCGATCGAATCGCCGTGGTCGGTGCCGGCGTGATCGGATGCCTGGTGGGCTATCTCTGCGGCCGCTTGCCCGGAACCGTCGTCACATTGATCGATATCAACGAAGACCGCCGCGACGTAGCCTCGGCCCTAGGACTATCTTTCGCGACGCCATCCGAGGGCCTGCCCAGCGGCTGCGATCTCGTATTCCACGCCTCCGGGCAAGCCGAGGGCCTCGATCTCAGTCTTTCGCTTGCCGGTTTCGAAGCATCGGTGATCGAGCTCAGCTGGTATGGAACCACGCCCATATCGATCGGCTTGGGGGGTGCCTTTCATAGCCAGCGGTTGACTCTGCGTTCCTCGCAGGTCGGATCGGTGGCGCTCGCCCGCCGATCGCGCTGGAGCCCCCAGCGTCGTCTGGCACTGGCCATGGATCTCGCCGCCGACCCACGACTGGATGTCCTGGTCCGCAGCGAGAGCCCCTTCGAATCGCTGCCGGCGATGCTGCCCTCGATCCTCGGGCGGCCCGGCGCGCTGTGCCATCTTGTCCGATATCCCGGATCGTGAGGCCTGCCATGTACGCCGTTGAAGTTCGCGACCACATCATGATCGCCCATAGCCTGCCGGGCGAGGTCTTCGGCCCGGCGCAGCGCCTGCACGGCGCCACATTCCTCGTCGATGTCGCATTCATGCGCGAGAGTCTCGGTGCCGACAATATTGTCGTCGATATCGGTCGCGCCTTGCAGGCGCTGCGCGAGACCTTGCAGCCGCTGAATTACGTCAACCTCGACGACCATCCGTCGTTCGTCGGCGAAAAAACCACCGTCGAATTCATGGCACGCCACATCTTCGAGCGCATGGCGGAGGCGATCCAGGCGGGGCACCTCGGCCCGGAGGCGGCCGGCATCAAGCGCATGCGGGTGACGTTGAAGGAGTCCCATGTGGCGCGCGCCTGGTATGAAGCGGCGCTCAGTGCCTGATCTGCGCTTCGCGGTCCCGGGGGATATCGAAACCCGAACCGGCGGCTATATCTACGATCGGCGGTTGATGCTCGAACTGCGGCGCCTCGGCTGGGCGATCGAGCATCTGTCCTGGGGCGCGAGTTTTCCTTTTCCCGGTTCGGCGGATCTGGCCGCCTCGGCCAAGAGCCTGGCTGCCATGCCGGACCGCAGCCTGATCCTGATCGACGGCTTGGCCTATGGCGCCATGCCGGCGCTGGCGGAGGCGGAAGGCCGGCGGCTCCGTCTGGTCGGCCTGGTCCACCATCCGCTTGCCAATGAGACCGGCCTGACATCTGCTCAGCAGGCATTGCTGCTGGGTGCGGAACGCCGCGCCTTGCAGGCGGCCCGCGCCGTCATCTGCACCAGTGCGACGACGGCGCGAACGCTGATCGATGATTATGGGATCGCATCGGGTCGTCTTTTCATCGCCCGGCCGGGGTCGGATCGGTTGCCATCGGGTCAAGCGCCGACGCGAGCCACGAATGACGTTGTGCACCTGTTCTCGGTTGGCACCGTGACTCATAGAAAGGGGCATGACCTGCTCGTTGAGGCGCTGGCCCTGGTCGCCGACCTTCGCTGGTTCTGCACGATCGCAGGCAGTTTGGACCGAGAGCCCGCGACGGCGGCTGCGGTCGGCGACAAGATCGCGGGGCATGGCCTCGGCAATCGGATCGTTCTCGCCGGCGAAATGGCCGACCTGTCCGACCTGTACCGCCGTGCCGATATTTTCGCGCTGGCGAGCCGATACGAGGGTTACGGGATGGCCTTTGCCGAAGCCCTGCAGCATGGGCTGCCCGTGATTGGAACGACAGGCGGCGCAATACCCGAAGTGGTGCCGCCGTCTGCCGGCATTCTGGTGCCGCCGGACGATGTGACGGCTTTGGCCCTGGCCCTGCGCCGGTTGATTGCCGACCATGCGGCGCGGCGCGGATTTGCCGCCGGCGCTCGTGAAGCGGCGGCAGCATTGCCCGGCTGGGACGAGGCCGCGCAAGGTGTGGCGACGGTGTTGCAGGGGATCGAGCCATAAGCGAGCTCGCGGTACATCGGCCGGTCTGTCGTAAAGCAGACCATGCATTGCCTTTGGCGGGGTCGGGGCGATTCAACCAGCCGCGGGCCGTATATTCTGGTTCATGCGGAACAGGTTCGATGGATCGTAGCGGCGCTTGACCTGCGCCAGCCGGCGGTAGCTTGTCCCGTACGCCTTTTCCACGCGCTCGCCTTCGTCGCCGGGCATGAAATTGATATAGGCGGTTCCGATGGCAAACGGAGCGGCTGCATCGAAAACCTTCTTCGCCCAGGCGATACACTTCTTGTCCATCGACGCCTCGCGCCAGCGAGTATGGACGTTCATGCCGAAATGTGCGTTCCGTTGAGAAAAGGCGGTGACATCCGGCGTGATACGGCCCGCCGCTCCGCCGACATGGAAAATGAAGATCTCGCATTCCGGCCCCGGCAATTGGCGGACAGCATCAATCAGGATTTCGATCGTCTCATCCGACAGTTGGGCGAAATCGTGGCTCTTCCAATAGTTCCGAGCGCCCGGAGTCAGGAGCGGATCTAATGCTGACTGCCAGCCTGCGAAGGGATGGGGGCCGACGACATCGGCGATAGGTTTGCCGAGCCCGCGCAACCCGGCCATCGCCTTCTCGCCTTCCTTGATGTCGCCGCTGTAGCACATCGCGAAAACCAGGACCTCGCGGCCGTGCCATTCGGCCGGCAGGAAAGGCAGGGGCGGCGCCTTGCGCAGGACCACCCAGCATGTGAGCTCGTCCGGCGCCGAATCTAGGAGGCGGCGATAGTCTTTGAGGAGTTTGGCTGCATCATCGAACGGGTGAACCACAAGGCCAGACAGTACTTGCGGTCCGAGCTTGTGGAGCTGGAACTCGAAGGCGGTGACGACCCCGAAATTGCCGCCGCCGCCGCGGAGCGCCCAGAACAGATCCGGGTTTTCTTTCGTGGTCGCATGCACCAGGTTGCCGTCCGCCGTGACCACGTCGGCAGAAAGAAGATTGTCGATGGTCAAGCCGAATTTGCGCGTAATCCAGCCGAAGCCGCCGCCGAGCGTCAACCCGGCGACGCCAGTGGTCGAATTGATGCCCGTGGGCACGGCGAGCCCAAAAGCCTGTGTCTCCTTATCGAGGTCGGCGAGCATCGCGCCGGGCTCGACCCACGCTCGCTGCCCCGCCGCATCGACCCGCACCGACTTCATCTGCGACAGGTCGATCACGACACCGCCATCGCAGATCGCGCTGCCGGCGATGTTATGACCACCGCCCCGGACCGCGACCAGCAATTCGTTGTCGCGGGCGAATCGGACAGCACGAATGACGTCCGCCGCTCCCAAGCAGCGCACGATGAGGCCGGGCTTGCGATCGATCATCGCGTTCCATATGGCTCGCGCCTCGTTATAGGCCGGCGAACTTTGATCGAGTATTTTGCCGCGTAGTGCCCCTTCCAATTCGCCGATGGTGGCGGCATCGACTGCCTTCGTGCCGGCATGCAGGGCCCTGAGGTTCATGACGGCCATGTTCGCACCTCCCGACTATCGATGAATTTCAAGCCTTGTTCCGGGACAGTCCTGAATCATATTCGGGTCCGCTTCGCCAACGCGCTGGTCATGTCCCGTGCCCCGTTGCCTAGGCAGGGGCCAGGCACGATTTCATAACCGACCCGCCGCTACTCGGGCAGGACGTCGCCCGAGCCACCCATCTCTTTCGGCAGGTCCTTCATTTTCGGCAGCCCGTCGCGCATCGCCATCGCCTTCTCGGCGTAGTGCACATGGACTTGGGGCTGGAAAGCCAGATCGGGAACGACGGCGGCATAGACGTCAATCAGGTTCCAGGCGGGATGCATTGTCATCAGATGGCCGCCGCAGATCCGGCAGAACTGCCGATGGCTGCGGTCGGTCTTGTGAAAGGTCCCGATGCTCTCGGCTCCCTTGGTTACCTTCACCTTTTCGGGATTCCACAAGGTGAACCCATTGACGGGCGCGGCGGCCCAGGATCGGCAGGATTCGCAATGGCAATAGCCCATGGCCTCGGGGCTGCCGGTCACCGAGATCTGCACCTCACCGCAGAAGCAACTGCCATTCATAGTATTATCGGGCATGACGGGCTCTCCCAGAAAGATTGTGGCGGTCGAACGTTACACTCGGGCAGGGCGCTTCCGCTGACACATACCCGATGGGCGACTTGTCGAGCTTAGGGTGAGGCAACGGACAGGCACTGGCAAGACCAAACCCGCAGCCCTGGGGCTGCCCAGCACCGAAGCCAGTGCGTCAGCGCACTCCGTGCCCGGGAACCAAGTCATTCGATAAGATCGAATATACCGAGCCAATATCTTCCTGTCGCACGGACGATGTCCATCAGCCATTAGTCGTTGGACGGCAGTACCTCTGCGCCTAAAATGCCGGGAGAATGCACGTGGGAGCATGGCATGCAGGTGGACTGCCCGAACTGCCGGACCGCGAATGAGCCGGGCCTCCAGTTCTGCACCGAATGCGGCACTCCGCTTTCAGCCATTTGTCGCCTCTGTGGTTTCGCCAACCGCCCGGGAGCGAGGTTCTGCGGCAGCTGCGGCCAGCCCCTCGCAAAACCGGACGGCGATACAGCCCGACCGCCGGTTACGATCGGCGACCGGCGCCAGGTCGCGGTGCTGTTCGCCGACCTTTGCGACTTCACCCGTCTCAGCGCAGAACTGGATGCCGAGGACATTCATCAACTCCTAGGCCGCTTCTTCGAGACCGTCGATGGTGTCATCGAAAAATTGGGAGGCCGGATCGATAAGCACATCGGCGATGCCGTAATGGGTATTTTTGGCGCGCCGGTAGCGCACGGCAACGACGTTGAGCGAGCGCTGCACGCAGCAGTCGGTATCCATCTCGCCATTGCGAGGCTTGCCGAAATGGTGGGGCGACGGCTTGAAGTCCATATCGGTATCGCCAGCGGTGAGGTCGTGGCCAGCGGCACGGGAAGCAGCCGGCACCAGGAATACACGGTCACAGGCGAGGCGGTTAATCTCGCGGCCCGGCTGAACGATCTAGCCAAACCCGGGGAGACCCTGGTTTCAGAGGCGATTCACCGAGCGCTCGGCGGAAAGATCGACAGCGAACCCCTCGGAGAGGTGGCAATACCGGGTCTCTCCGACCCTGTGAAAGTCTGGCGCATACTCGGCTACAGCGTGGCGCGCCGTTCGCTTTCGCCGTTGGCCGGCAGACGCAATGAGCTACGGCAATTCGTCGCTGCGCTGGAAGTCTGCCGCGACACGTCCGCCGGTCAGACAATCTATCTTCGTGGTGAGGCGGGGATCGGCAAGACACGGCTCGCAGAAGAGTTCATCTCGCTGGCCGAGGCAATGGGCTTTGCCTGCCATAAAGCCTTGGTACTCGACTTCGGCGTGGCCGAGGGCGAGGATGCAATCCGATCTCTCGTCCGTAGCCTTCTTGCCATTACCGCCGATGCTGGTCGCGCTGAACGCGAACGCGCAGCAGAGTCACTGATTCGCGAGGGATCGTTCGTCCAACCGGCTCCCGTGTTCCTCAACGATTTGCTCGATCTGCCGCAACCCACAGAATTGCGGGCAGTGTTCGATGCAATGGACGCCTCCACGCGCAATCGCGAGCGGCAAGCGGTCGTGACCCGCATCGTCGGCACGGCGGCGCTCCGCCGCCCGTTGCTCCTGGTGGTCGAGGACATTCATTGGGCGGAAGCGTTGACCCTGCAATATCTGGCCCAAATCAGCCGCAGTCTGACCGACTGTCCGGCCGTCCTTCTGCTCACGTCGCGCATTGAAGGCGATCCGCTCGACCAGGCCTGGCGCGCGATGACGAACGACAGCCCGCTTCTTACCCTCGACCTGGCGCCGCTGCGTCGCGAGGAGGCGATGGCGCTCGCTGCCGGCTTTACAGACGTGATCGATCGAATGGCCCAGCAATGCATCGAGCGGGCAGCCGGCAATCCGCTGTTTCTGGAGCAGCTATTGCGCGGTGCGGAGGATTACGCCGCTGGCGGTGTCCCGGCATCGATACAAAGCCTCGTACTCGCTCGGATGGATCAGCTTTCGCCAACAGACCGAGGCGCGCTGCAGGTCGCCGCGACTCTCGGTCAGCGCTTCACCCTTGATTCACTGCGCTCAATCCTGGACGAGCCCGGGTACGAACTCGATGGATTGATCCGCGCATTTCTGGTCCGGCCGACCGGCAGCGAGTATCTTTTCGCTCATGCGCTGATTCGCGACGCTGCCTATGGCTCGCTGCTCAAAGCGACACGGCGCGAGCTGCACCGCCGAGCCGCCACTTGGTTCACCGGGCGCGATCCAACGCTAACCGCCGAGCATCTCGACCGTGCGGAAGACGCCAGCGCGCCTGCCGCATATCTTGCGGCGGCGATGGCGCAAGCCGCAGTGTATCGCTTCGAGCGCGCGCGCGAGCTGGCGTACCGCGGCCTGGAACTGTCTGATAAGCCTGCGGATGCATTCGCCCTGAGCCTGCTGAAGGCCGAGCTTCTACTCGACATGGGTGCGGTCGCTGATGCGATTACGGCCTATCGTGACGCAGCAGAGCGGGCGCCGGACGATATCGCGCTCTGCCGCGCGCGGCTTGGATTGGCTGCGGCGATGCGCGTATCCGACCAGTACAAGTCCGCCTTGACGGAACTGGAGTCGGCGGAACCGATCGCCAGTACGCAGGGGCTCATCCGCGAACTTTCTTCGATCCACCATTTGCGTGGCAATCTCTACTTTCCGCTCGGCAACATCGAGGGTTGCCTGAAAGAGCACGAGCAAGCGCTCGACTATGCCCGCCAGGCTGGATGGAAGGAAGGCGAGGCGCGGGCCCTTGGCGGGCTGGGGGACGGCTATTATCTGCGCGGCCGGATGGCGACCGCGCACGATCATTTTGCCCGTTGCGTGGCACTGTGCCAGGCAAATGGCTTCGGCCGGATCGAAGTCGCAAATCGCCATATGATCGGCTGGAGCGGACTCTACCTCGGCCCGCTCGCCCATGCTGAACGCGAAGGCGTTGCTGCCATCGAAATGGCTTCCAGGGTCAGCCATCATCGGGCCGAGATGATCGGCAGGCTCCTCGCCGCATTTGTCCGGATCGAAACCGGGCAACTCTCGGAGGTGAGAGGCGAACTCGATCTCGCTAACGGATTGGCCCGCCGGCTAGGCGCCCGCAATTTCGAGGCAATGGCATTGGTCTATTCGGCTCGCCTGTTAGCCTTTGAAGGCCATCGAACTGAAGCAATGGCGGAGGCGAAAAAGGCCCTTGAGATTAGCCGGGTTGCGGGCATTGCATTCCAGGGCCCGATGATCCTGGGGACCATCGCGCGGCTTGCCGAAAATCCGGCCATATATCGCAATGCACTCGCGGAGGCGGAAGCGCTTCTGGCCGCCGGGGCCGTTGGCCACAATTATTTCTGGTTCTATCGGGACGCGATCGACGTGGGCCTTGCATACGAAGACTGGGCTCTGGCTGAGCGTTGTGCCACCGCGCTCGAAGTCTATACGGCGAGCGAGCCGATCGTATGGGCCGATCTGATCATTGCCCGCGGACGCGCACTTGCAGCTCTCGGGAGGGGCCGCAGCGACAGGGATCTGGCTATGGAGATCGCCCGCCTGCAGGGCGAGGCGACCCGCCTCGGTTGGCAGCAGGCGATCCCAGCATTGGATCGTGCCGTACAGGCGCTGGGTGCAGCCTGAGATTTGCGCTATCGGCGAACTGTGGCGGGCAATGTCCGGTCAGGGGTCGATTCCAGTCATCCGGCAACGTGATGCAGTAGACCGCTGCCGGCCCCCAAGCGGACGTGAAGTGCCAGGGGCGCTAGGCCCGGTCTGGAGCCAACCCCCAGGATCGTGCCCCGTCGCGTGACTCAGGGACCACAAATGGGGACCACAAATGGGCCGCCGCCGCCGGGGCCGAAACCTCTTCTCACGCCTCCCAAGTCACCGCGGCTCGATTGCAGGACAGGCAAGCGAACTTCGTACGAGGTGAAGCGATAGGCAGTATCAAGCGACGAAGGGCCCCGCCGTACCAGCGGGGCCCACTTGACCAACGTCGGGCGCGCTCCGATTACGCGACCGCCGCCAGAATCTTGTCCATCTCGGCCTCGGGGAAGACTTTGATGGTGGTCGTGCGCACATTGCCTTTGGATCCGAGAGAGAGAGCCCACTTGGCTACAGCCTCGTCGGCCGCGGCTTCGATCATGAGGACGACATCGCACGCCCCCATGGCGAGATAGCTCGCCTTCACTTCGACGCCGAAGGTTTTCCCCATCTCCTTGGCGGCTGCTCTACGCTTCGGCGAATCCTTGACGTTCCGGATGCCCTGATCGGTGTAGTTGCAAAGTATAACGTAATTGGCCATGGAACCCCTCCTGTCTCAACGTGGATTGCCCGGAGGCAAGCCGAGCCTTCGTCGGCCCCGCTTACGCTAGTCCTGGAACGTTACCGATACAATCGCCGGAGTCGGAGGGGTGAAAGTGGCCACAATAGAAAGATAATGGATGCCTGTGCAAAAGTGCGGGCATGACAGTTGAAGCCCGCTTAGCCAAACGCACAGTCGAATAGAACGTCTTCGCCTAGATGATGGATCGAGGTCGCCGGCCGCAGTCCTGCGTCCAG
>WNFR01006903.1_pt1 | contig 13276 bp, 12 predicted proteins | sample 5400221 | NCBI WGS metagenome assembly WNFR01 (sample SAMN13153357, study PRJNA577476) | soil metagenome | isolation source: 40 cm soil under Madrone tree | place: USA:California | collected 2016-06-14
TTGATCTACGAGCAGGGTCTCTCGCTCGCCAACAACTCGCTGCGAATCGAGTACGTGCTTTCCCGAACGGTTACCTTGCGCGCTGAAGCAGGATTGGTGAACGGAGTCGGCATCTACTACACGCGCTCGTACGATTGAATGAATGCGGCGAGGTCCTCGCCTCGTCGCGATCGGGCAGGCTCATCGACGCAGACGATGCGCGTCCACGGCCGGCCAGACGAACCACATCGCGACAAACATCATTGCCAGAAAAGCGCCAATAAGCGCGCCCACGACGAGGTTTCCTGCGATCACCATGCTTACCACGAATGCATCAAGCGCGATGGAGAGCGCGAGCGGGGCCATCGCTGCCGCAATCAGCCATGACGCAAGTTCGGCAAAGCGAGATGAGAGCCGACCACGCTCCGCGATGCGGTGATAGGCGGCAGGCGTCATGACCAGCGACATCGAAACCGCGCCAGCAACCAACGCGATGAGATGGATCGTTTGCAGCGAAGGCGTCAGTTCGTCGAAGCGGGTATTGAAAACGGCGATGAGTTGAAACCCGAACAAGGCCTGAATGCCCGGGAGCACCATCCTCGCCTCTGCGAGTATTGCCCTTGTCTCCTCGACGAGCGATTCCTTCTGCTCGGTTCCGGCAGCCCGTTCGGTGGTCACCGCGCGCAGACCAGGATTACTTTTTCCTGTGGTCATCGATGAATCGCATCGCCTTTCTCGCGGATGCCCATCCTTTGATGTGCACCTGCTTGTCGGTGAATTTAGCGGTGCTCACGAAAAAATTTTCGACTTGTGCACGCACTTCACCGGGCAAGTCCGACGCTTCCTCGAGATGCGCGTCGCGCCACTGCGGCAAGAGCACAATGCGGTTGTTGACCTCCGATTTACCTCCTGATTCGCGTTGCACCAGCTCGACCATGCCGATCGGCCGGCAACGCACCACAATGCCGGGATAGGTCGGTACATCGTTGAGGATCATCGCGTCGACCGGATCGCCGTCGGCACCTCGTGTGCTTGGGATGAAGCCCCAATCGAAGGGGTAGCTCATCCCGAGAGGCAAGGGTCGTCCCACCGTAAAAGTACCCAGTTTCGGGTCGAAGTCGAATTTGAGTCGCGACCCGCGCGGCGACTCGACGATAACGTTGACACAGTCGTCTTCGGCTCGTGTTGGAAGCCGGTCGAGGGATTTTTTCATAGCGTTCGTGCTTGGTGCGCTGAATGGACGATCACACTTCGTATTGTGAAAGAATTTATTCCGCTTCTTGCGTGTCTCTGGACCCGTTCGCTTAAGCCCTCATGCGTACGCAATTGTGCGCAGTTGCCTCCGCTGCTTGCATCGGCAATTCACTGAATTCGCTGTAGGCGCGGCGGCGCACGGCGTGGGACGCAGGCCGACAAGTCAATGCGCGCCACGCCAATCCAGTATCGGGGTCGCTGCGCTGCGCCGTGCGCGTTGCAAGAAATATCGGAGGAAATTACACGTAAAGCCGGGGCATTGACGCTTCGCACCTTGTTCCACACGGGCCGCCTATGGGTGCCAGCGCTCTCGTCAAGCGGGGACAACGCACGTCGCAGCAGCGGCACGATTCATGCTGACCGACTACAGGATCACCCCAAGGAGGTTCGCCATGACTACCAAGCAATCTACGCGGCCGCCCAAGACGGTGTCGCGCGCGTCAAGTGCGGATGCCGCCCCGCGGCATCCCAAGCCGCCGTTTCCGGCCCAGCACCAAACCAGCCCCGGTATCGAATCCAAACTGAAGCCGCGGCCGTCCGGCATCGGCCGCGCCGTGGCGGTGCTTTACGCACGCGAGGGCGCCAATGTCGCGATTGCCTACTTGCCGCAGGAAGAGTCGGACGCGCAGGAAACCTGCCGCGCGGTGGAAGCGGAAGGTACGAACTGCCTTATGCTGCCAGGAGACCTTACCGTCCCCGGGTTCTGCGATGAAGTCGTCGAGCAAACGGTCAAGGCTTTCGGCAAGCTTGACATCCTGGTCTCGAACGCGGCTCATCAGAGTCGCAAAAAGACACTTGATGAGGTCACCGATGCCGAGTTCGATATCACATTCAAGACCAATGTCTATGCCTACTTCAGGCTGTGCCGCGCGGCACTCAAGCACATGGACCGCGGCGCAGCGATCATCGCCACCAGTTCCGAAACCGGCATCTTCGGCTCTCCCAAGTTACCGGATTATTCCGCGACCAAAGGCGCCATCAACGCCTTCACCAAAACGCTGGCGACGAATTTGATCGAAAAGGGTATCCGGGTCAACGCGGTAGCGCCGGGCCCGGTCTGGACACCACTCAACCCATCCGACAGCGGCCTGAAGCCCGACGAGGTTGCAAAATTCGGATCCCACAATCCGATGGGGCGCCCCGCACAACCCGAGGAGCTCGCCCCCGCGTACGTGTTCCTGGCCTCTAACGCGGATTCGTCCTACATCACCGGCACCGTCATCCAGATCATGGGCGGAGAAACCAGCGGAGGCTAGTGTAAAACGCTTGCATGAGCGAACAAAAATGGCCGCAGACGCTGTGGCTCGTCCGGCACGGCCAAAGCGCGGGCAATGTCGCGCGCGACGCCGCCGAATCCGCGACGCTGCCGGTTATCGACATTGCCACGCGCGACATGGATACGCCGCTCTCGGCGCTGGGCGTGCGGCAGGCCGTCGCGCTGGGACACTGGTTCGGCGAGATGAGCGATGCGCAGCGGCCGACGGTCGTGTTGTCATCGCCGTACGTGCGAGCACGGGAGACGACGCAACTGATCCTGGAGTCCGCGGGTATGGTCTCGGACCGACTGGCCTGGCTGGCGGACGAACGCCTGCGCGAAAAGGAATTCGGCGTGCTCGATCGGCTGACCAAGTTCGGCATCGAGCAGAAGTATCCCGAGCTCAGCGAGCAGCGCCGACATGTCGGCAAGTTCTATTTCAGGCCACCCGGCGGAGAAAGCTGGTGCGACGTGCTGCTGCGTCTGCGAAGTCTGCTCGACACCATCGTTCGCGAGCATCGCAAAGAGCGGGTCCTGATCGTCAGCCATCAGGTAATCGTCAATTGCTTCCGCTATCTGCTGGACCGCCTGGACGAACAGACGATCCTCGCTATCGACCGCTCGGCCGACGTTCCCAATTGTTCGGTGACCTCGTATGAGTTCGACGCGATGCGCGGAAAAAACGGAAAGCTCGTCGCGCGGCTGGTGAATTTCGTCGCACCGCTGCGAGATGCCGGCGCGGCGGTGACCGCTGCGCCCGATATTCCGGTTGCGCCCAAGTCCTGATGCCTTCACCGCGCACCAGGAATCGCGCCAAAGCGTCGGGCATCATCGCGTTGAACGACGCGTTGCTTCGCCGCTGGGCCCTGCCCGTGCCGGGAATCGACGGCGACAAAGAAGACCGCGGCCGGGTGCTGGTCGTCGGCGGCTCGCATCAAATGCCCGGCGCGGTCATCCTTGCCGCAATCGCAGCATTGCGCGCCGGTGCCGGCAAGCTTACGATCGCCACCGCGGCGCGAGTTGCGCCGATGGTCGCTCAGGCGGTATGCGAGTCGCGCGTCATCAGCCTTGCTGAAACAGGCAGCGGCAGCTTTGCGCGCGCCAGCGCACGCTCGCTTCCGGATGATTCCAGCGCAGTGCTGATCGGACCCGGCATGGAAGGCGACGCGCGGAACTGTGCGTTTGTCGCTGCGGTTCTCGAGCGATTGCGCGATACCAAGGTGGTGCTGGTTTCGGGGGCGATGGATGTCATCGGCGCACTGCCGCGACGTCTCATCAAGGAGCGCTCCGGCGTCGTCAACCGGGCCGCATCCTCCTCATCACCGATGTTGCTCACGCCGCACGCCGGAGAGCTGGCGCATTTGAGCGGCAGCGATAAATCCCGGATACTCGATGACCCCGAAGCTGCCGTGCTCGATGCCGCGCGGCGATGGAACGCCGTGGTCGCGCTCAAGGGCGCGATCACCTTCATCGGTGCGCCGGACGGCTCACTATGGCGGCACGAAGGCGGGAATATCGGCTTGGCGACGTCCGGATCCGGAGACGTGCTTTCCGGACTCATCACCGGTTTCGTCGCGCGAGGCGCGACGATCGAGCAGGCGAGTGTGTGGGGAGTGGCGTTGCACGCACATGCCGGCAGCGCGTTGGCCGCACGCGTCGGAACGCTTGGTTATCTGGCGCGAGAGCTCGCCGGTGAAGTGCCGACAATTATGCAAGCTCTCATGCGCAAACCTCGGCGGTCATGACGGGCTCAAATCGCGATTGCTGTTTTCATTGCCTATCATTTTGATTATCATGCTAACCAAAGAACTTTCTATCGCCGCTTGAGTGACTCTAAAGCCGAGCCTTACGAGCCAGATAGATATTCCTGTCCCTTCTCGCCCTCGACTGGCGGGCCTAAATCCAAGTCAAGTACAGTGTTCAAAAGTAAACCAAATCGGGGGCGCGTGTCATGAAATGTTTAAGGCATTATTTCATCAGCAACAGCCTTGACGACCTGGAGGTCTTTGAAGAGCAGCTGGAAGCGGCCGGCGTTTCAACACCACAAATCCACGTACTCAGCAAGCACGACGCGGAGGTGCACCAACATCCTCATCTCCACGAGGTCGAATCATTCATGAAGAACGACATTGTCCACTCAACCATACAAGGCGCCCTGATCGGGATTTGCGCTTTCGTCCTCGTTCTCGTCGTCGCCTATTTTGCGGGCTGGACAAAAACCGCTGCCGGCTGGTTGCCTTTTATTTTTCTCGCTGTCTTAGTCCTCGGCTTTTGCACGTGGGAGGGTGGATTGCGTGGAATCCAGATACCCAATCACAACTTTGCCCGTTTCCAACAGGCCCTTAACGACGGCAAGCATATCTTTTTCGTGGATCTCGAGCCCAAGCAGGAGGCGGTATTGGAGACGGTGCTGAAGTCTCATCCGCAAGTCGAGCTGGCCGGAACGGGATCATCCACCCAGCACTGGCTTATCGCTTTGCAGCAAAAGTCGGGGATGATTCGCCATTCGTGAAGCAGGATAATCGTTCCGGGTAGCTCGCGGAACGCAACAGCATCTCTTCGTCAGTCTCTACTTATGCTGCGCCGCCGCCGCGGGATGCTGCGCCGGCGCCGCGGACTCCGCACCGAAGAATGTGCCTCGTGTAAAGAACGTGTAGTCCCCTTCAAACGCCCCGATCCCCAGAAGGACCAGCAACAATAGCGGCGGGAGCAGGATGGCATAGACCATGGCCAGTCGCTCCCAGAGCATGTGCATGAAGACGGCAACGATGAGGCCGGCTTTCAACAGCATGAATATGATGATCAGCGTCCACCTGAGATAACCCTGGAAGTGGAAGTAATCGACAAGGTACGACGCGGTGCTGAGAACGAACAGCAATCCCCAGATCTTGAAATAGATGCCGAGCGGATGTTGTTGCCCCTCGATGTGAGGTTGCCCTGCCACCGCGGCGTGTTGTTGACCCGCCGCAGGTTGGTGTTGCCCGGCCGCGGGATGTTGCTGCCCCTCTGCATGTGCCATGGTTTTTCTTACCAAAGATAAAAAACCGCGAAGATGAACACCCATACCAGATCGACGAAGTGCCAGTACAGACCCATGGTTTCGACGATCTCGTAGTTACCCTTCCTGCCGGTCAGAAAGCCTGGTCTCTGCGTATCGAGGTCGCCGCGCAACACCTTGATCGCCACGATGATCAGGAAAATCACGCCGATCGACACGTGCGTGCCATGGAAACCCGTGATCATGAAAAAGCTCGAGCCGAACTGGGCCGCGCCCATGGGATTGCCCCAGGGGCGTACCCCCTCCTCCACGATCAGCTTGGTCCACTCGAACGCCTGCATGCCCACGAATGTGGCGCCCAGTGCCGCGGTGAGCAGCAGGAAGATAAACGTTTTGACACGATCTCTCCGATAGCCGTAGTTGACGGCCAGCACCATCGTCCCGCTGCTGCTGATCAGGATGAAGGTCATGATCGCGATCAGGATAAGCGGAATGCTCTTGCCCCCGATCGTCAAAGCGAAAACCTCGCTGGGGTTCGGCCAAGGAACGGTGGTGGACATTCGCACCGTCATGTACGAGATCAGGAAAGAGCTGAAGATGAACGTGTCGCTGAGGAGGAAGATCCACATCATCGCCTTGCCCCAGGGGACGTTCTTGAACGCCCGCTGATCCGAGGACCAGTCGGCGACGATGCCTTGCATGCCTTCAAGCCGCGGGAGAGATTCTCCTGTGCTCGTCAGCGCGGGTTGCGCCATTTACTTTGATCCCCTTTACGTATGCGTGTGCAACAGCACCGCGAACAAGACCAGCCAGACCAGGAGCAGATAGTGCCAGTACACCGTGCACAGCTCCACGCTTAATCGTATCTTGCCGACTTCGACGCCTCGCAGCACTTTGGCAGTGGTCCTGCCCCAGACCCACAGACCACCCAACAAGTGCAAGCCGTGCAGCGCGGTAAGCAGATAGAAGAAAGAGTAGGCTGGGTTGGCTGTCAGAAAATAGCCCGCGGCGTCCATCTGTTGCCAAGCCCAAAGCTGTCCGGCCAGAAAAGAAAAGGTGAGCACACCCCCGGCAATCAAGCCGTTTTTCACGCGATCGAGCTGTCCCCACCGCGCGGCAACGCGCGTCCATTGCATCGCGACACTGGCCAGGATCAGCACCGCGGTGTTGAGCCACAGCACCCTCGGAACGACGAGCCTGGTCCAGTCCTCCCCCATCATTCGCATGTGGTAGGCACTGATGAGCAGCGCAAACAAGGATGTGGCGACCGCAAGAAAGACGCCAAGACCGACTTTCACCGGGGGTAGGGACAGAGCGCCGTCGCCGTGAACGATTTCGATCGGGCGCTGCTCCAGCCAAGGCTTGACGTTGACCGTTTGTCGCACCAGCCACCAGACGATGATGGCCATGATGCCGCCCAGAAATAGCAATGCGTAGGTCACGATTTCCCGCCAGGTGGCTTCTCGACGACCGCGGCGGTGATCACCTGGGCACCAAGCTCGCTCGCGTCGGGGACTTTCTCGAGGCCGCCTTCGGCCCTCTTGGTCGGTGGCTGGTTCTGCGGTATGAAGTCCTCGGCGCAACCTGGCACGCTGTAATCGTAAGCCCAGCGATAGACCACAGGTAAGGTCGCGCCAAAGTTGCCATGCTTCGGCGGTGTCTCGGGGGTTTGCCACTCCAGCGTGGTCGCGCGCCAGGGATTGCCACCCGACGGCTTGCCGTTGAAATAACTCCAGATCAAGTTGTATAGGAACACCACTTGTACTGCGCCCACGATCAGCGCCGCGATGGTGATCGCCTCGTTCAAGGTCTGTGCCGAGTCGGGGATAAAGACGGTGGACCCCATCGCATAATACCGGCGCGGCACGCCCAGGAAGCCCAGGTAATGCATTGGGTAGTAGATGGCATAGGTCCCGAGAAAGGTGACCCAGAAGTGAAACTTGCCCATAGTATCGTTCAGCATGCGTCCGGTAACCTTGGGGTACCAGTGGTAGATCGCGCCGAAGACAACCAGGATCGGCGACACCGCCATCACCATATGGAAGTGGGCAACCACAAACATGGTGCCCGAGAGCGGAATGTCCACCGGCACATTACCCAGGAAAAGGCCGGTCAAGCCGCCGTTGATAAAGGTGAAGACGAAGCCGATGGCAAAGAGCATCGGGACGGTGAGGTGGATGTCACCCCGCCACAACGTCAGCACCCAGTTGTAGACCTTGAGGGCAGTCGGGACGGCAATGATCAACGTCGTGGTGGCAAAAAAGAAACCGAAATACGGATTCATCCCGCTGACGTACATGTGGTGAGCCCACACCATGAAACTGAGGCCGCCGATGGCCAGAATTGCCCATACCATCATCCGGTAGCCGAAAATGTTTTTTCTTGCGTTGACACTGATCAGGTCGGAGACGATGCCGAAGGCCGGCAGCGCGACAATGTAGACCTCGGGGTGGCCGAAAAACCAGAACAGGTGTTGAAACAATATCGGGCTACCACCGTTGTAGCCGAGGTGCTCTCCCTTCGAGACGAGGGAGGGCATGAAGAAGCTGGTGCCTAGCGCCTGGTCCAGCGTCATCATGATGGCGCTGACGAACAAGGCGGGAAAGGCCAGCAGCGCCAGGATGGTGGCCATGAAAATGCCCCACACGGTCAAGGGCAAGCGCATCATCGTCATCCCCCGCGTGCGTCCCTGCAACACGGTCACCACATAGTTCAAGCCGCCCATGGTGAATCCGATGATGAAGAACGCCAGCGAGACGAGCATCAGGATAATTCCCCAATTCGCCCCGGGAGTACCGGGGAGGATGGCCTGGGGCGGGTACAGCGTCCAGCCGGCGCCCGTGGGCCCGCCGGGCACGAAGAAGCTCGCCATGAGTAACAGGACTGCGAAAAGGTAGACCCAGTAACTCACCATGTTCACGTAGGGAAAAACCATATCGCGGGCACCGACCATCAGCGGGATGAGGTAGTTGCCAAATCCTCCCAGAAACAATGCAGTGAGCAGGTAGATCACCATGATCATGCCGTGCATGGTGACAAACTGAAGATAGTTGCTCGGGTTGATAAAGGCGAACGCGTGCGGGAATCCCAGTTGCAGCCGCATGATTCCCGACAACACCAAAGCTACCAGCCCAACCGCGATCGCGGTGATCGCGTACTGGACAGCTATGACCTTGGCGTCCTGGCTCCAGATGTACTTCCCAACGAAAGTTTTCGGATGGTAAAGCTCTGGCTCTTCGACTTCGGCAGCCGGGACAAAGGCCGATTCGTCATGCGTAACGGAAGTCATCGCTGGTTCCTCTTCGCTAACCTTTGGACGATGCTCGATTCACTCGAGTCACATCAATCTCATCGTTATAATAATAGCAGTCTGAAAAGTATGGCGCTCGAGCCGGCCGGTCATCGGAAGGTATCGATGTAGGCAACGAGGTCGTCGGTTGCCTGATCATCGGCCAGAGCAGCCATGAATGTCATCTGCCTGCCGTACAGATCTTTTGGATGGGTGCCGCGAACACCTTGTTTGAAATTTTTCAATTGAGTAACCAAATACCAGTCACTCATACCCTTGAGCCGGGGGGCATTCGTTGCCTGTATGCCCCGCCCATCGGCACCGTGGCAGGCTCCGCACGTGACATAGGGATCCTGGCCGTTCTTCGCATTACCGTGCACCGTGGCCGGGGCAGGATTATCCGGCAGCGTCCTGATATAAGCGACCACGTTAGCGATAGCGGCGTCATCGGTTAGCGTCGCCGCCATCGGCGCCATCATCTTACCAAAGACATCTTTTTCGTGTGTGCCCCGAGCGCCGTCCTTGAAATTCTTCAACTGCCGTTTCAGATACCAATCTACCTGGCCACTTAATTTCGGCGCATTCAGCGCAGGATTACCCTCCGCCTGGGCGCCATGACAGGCAGCGCACACCGCAAACAATGGCTTGCCTGCTGCGGCATCGCCGTGGACTTGAGTTCGGGATTGCGCATACGTCGGATAGCCGGCTAACCACGCCTGAAACGCAGGCTCCTCTTCAACGATGACTTTGCCCCGCATGGCGAAATGTGCAATGCCACACAATTGCTCGCAGAAGGCGTCGAAGCTGCCGGTCCGGGTTGGAGTAAACCATACATAGGTCACCAGGCCCGGCACCATATTCATCTTCGAGCGGAACTGAGGCACCGTAAAGTCGTGCAGGACGTCTATCGAGCGGAGCTCGAGCTTGATCGGCTTGCCCATCGGGAGATGCAGCTCCGGGCTTGCTATCAGGATGTCGTCCTGCCCGTTGGGATCGTCTGGATTCATACCGAACGGGTTCTCATCGGTGATGAAACGGGCATCGACGGTTCCCAGGACGCCGTCCTTCCCGGGAGCGCGATAGTTGAAGTTCCACTGCCGGCCCACGACCTCCATCACGGCTGCGTCTTTCGGGACCTCGATGAACTTCGCCCATGCGAACAAACCGGGGGCCAACATGGCGATGACGCCCACCGTGGTCCCCAGGATAAGCGCTCCTTCCAGCTTTTTGCTTTCCGGTTCGTAGTGCGCCTTTATTCCCTTCCGGTGACGGTAGCGCCACACGCAATAGGCCATGAACAAATTGACGGTGACGAACACAAACCCGGTGACCCAGAAGGTGATCGTTACGGTCTCATCGATCGCGTCCCAATTGGAAGCGATTGGTGTGAAATACCACGGGCTCAGGTAGTGAAACAGGATGGAGCCGACGACCAATAAGATCAATGCGACTGCTACGACCATAGCGATGGCCCCAGTTGATTGGACAGAATTTCGCAGCCGACACGTGATGAACCGCGGGCACTGTTCTCCACGGTGCCGGTTGCGGCCGCTCTCACGCCGCGGAGCCCGGCGCGATGGGCAACCCGATTCGTGCTCACGCAGCTTGTCTCATTTCCAGAAATGCATTGTCGGCCCAACCACCCCTTGCCGTCCAGACCTGGCGCGCCCGACAGGAGTCGAACCTGTGACCTTTGGCTTCGGAAACCAACACTCTATCCAACTGAGCTACGGGCGCCCGCCGTGCATTTTACGCACCGCGTACGCTACAGTCCATTGGACCGCGGCGTCTCAGTCCGGTGCCAATATGCCCGGGCTATAATGCGCGCTTCGCGCTACCGGCCCTTCGGGCCGCGCCCGAAGGATCTCGAAATGAGCGACGGCCAGTCCACATTCATCAAGACGCACAAGCAGCTGGTCATTGTCGTGGTGCTCGGCTTCCTGATACCAATCGCTTTGATCGTATCGCTTTCGCAGCTTGTCACCGACATGAAGCCGCCTGGAGGCGCGGAAGCCCACAGTCAACTCCTGTCGCGCATCAAGCCTTTCGGCGAGGTCACGATTGCGGATGCGAGCAGCCCGAAAGGCAATCTTACCGGCGAGCAGGTCTTTCAATCCGTGTGCAAGACCTGTCACGAGCCGGGGATCGCCGGCGCACCCAAGGTCGGCGACAAGGCTCAATGGGCCGCCTCGAACAAGAAAGGCTACGAGACCCTCGTGCAGCACGCTATCAATGGTGTTCAGGAAGCCGGCAAGGTCATGCCTCCCAAAGGCGGCAACCCCGATCTTGCCGATGTAGAAGTGCAGCGCGCGGTGGTTTACATGGCCAACCGTTCGGGCGCGAATTTCAAGGAGCCTGCTGCCCCTTCCGCCACAGCATCGCCATCGCCGCCCGCCACGGCGGCGATGGCAGCGCCGGCTGCGGCAGTCCCCGCCGCCTCATCTTCCGCAGCACCCACGGCGGCCACTGCAAGCGGCGTGACGCCGGCCGCCACGACCGTGGCACCGAGCGCAACTTCGAGCGCGAGCGGGCCGCTCGATATGGCCGCCGGTCAAGCGATGATGCAAAAGGACGGCTGCGGCGCGTGCCACGCCGTCGACAAGAAGATCGTCGGTCCCGCGTATCAGGACGTCGCCGCGAAGTACAAAGGCGACGCCGGAGCATTGGCCAAGTTGAGTCAGAAGGTCAAAGCAGGCGGTGCCGGTGTTTGGGGCCCGGTGCCGATGCCGCCCAACCCACAGGTCGCCGACGCTGACATCAAGGCTCTGGTGAGCTGGATACTCACCCTGAAAAAATAGCCGGGTCGAACAAGAGTAGATTCAGCGCGTCAGCATCGCGCGCAGACTCTTCAAGCGCGCGTTTCCTGCTTCCTTTTCCCGCGCGACCTCTTCCGGACCGGCGGGCACGTCAGCGTGGCGTAAATCCCCTTGGGTCAACTCCGCGATAAAACGTGACGGCTCGGCATCGTGCCACTCGCCCGCGCGTTTGCGCCGCCGGCACCACGATAACTGCAGGCTCCGCTGCGCGCGCGTCATGCCGACGTACATCAGGCGCCGCTCCTCCTCGACGCTGCCCGAAGCGACCGACTCGCGGTGCGGCAGAATGCCTTCCTCGACCCCGACCATGAACACGTGGCGGAATTCGAGGCCTTTAGCCGCGTGCAAGGTCGACAAACGGACTGCCTCGGGCGCGTCGCCCTCCTGACCTTCGAGCATGGTGATCAGCGCAACCATCTGCGTCAGCTCGAGCAGATTCTTTCCGTCGGCCTCGCCTTTGGTCGATAGCCAGCCGACAAAATCGCGCACGCTTTCCGAGCGTGACTGCGCCTGTGCCTTGTCGAACGTATCGAACAGATAACTTTCATAGCCGATGGCCGAGACGAGATCGGAGAGCAGCGTGCCCGCGGCCTCGCGCTCGGCACGGTGCCTCAATCCGTTGATCAATGTGCCGAACTCGAGCAGCGCACCGTGCTGCCGTGGCGGCAGACCGAGCGCTGGCGAATCGACGTAGATTGCCGCGAACAGGCTGCCACCATGTGCCTTGGCAGCGGCGCCGAGCTTGTCCAGCGTTTGCGCGCCGATGCCGCGCCTGGGCGTCGTCACAGCGCGTACGAATGCCGGATTGTCGTCGTCGTTGACGATCAGCCGCAGGTACGACACGAGGTCCTTGATCTCGGTGCGCTCGAACCAGGATTGGCCGCCGCTGATGAGATACGGCACGTTTTGCGCCGATAGCGCGCGCTCGAACGCGCGCGCCTGATGATTGCCTCGAAACAGGACGGCAAAGTCCGAGAACCCGCTTCGCTGCTCGAACTTCTGCGCGAGCAGGCGGCGCGCGACGCCCTCGGCCTCAGCCTCCTCGTCCGCCGCGGGCACGACGCGAATGAAGTCGCCCAAACCCCGCTCGCTCCATAATTTCTTATCGTAGAGCTTGGCATTGTTGGCGATCAGCGCGTTTGCCGAACGCAGTATGCGCACCTCGGAACGATAATTCTGCTCGAGCTTGATGACCTTGAGCGAATCGAAGTCGTGTCGCAATTGCTCCAGGTTCTCGATGGTCGCGCCGCGCCAGCCGTAGATTGCCTGATCGTCGTCGCCCACGGCTGTAAATGCCGCGCGTGTGCCCGCCAGCATTTTGAGCAAGCGGTACTGGACAGGATTGGTATCCTGGTACTCGTCGATCAGAAGGTAGGAAAGCCGGTCGCGCCATCGTCCGGCGGCGGCAGCGTCGCGTTCGAGCGCTGCGAGCGGCATGGCGATCAGATCGTCGAAGTCCACCGCCTGATAGGAGCGCAGCGTCTGGTCGTAGCTCTGATAGGCGCGCGCGGCGGCAAGGTCGGCATCGTTCGCCGCGGCTCTGAGCGCTTCGGCGGGTGTGACCAGCGAGTTTTTCCAGGCACTGATTCGCCACTGCGCGGCGCGTGCGCGTGCCCGGTCGGAGGTCGCCAGCAGCTCCGACACAATCGCCTCGATGTCGCCCGGATCGAGAATGGAAAAGCGGG
>WNFR01009757.1_pt1 | contig 13275 bp, 8 predicted proteins | sample 5400221 | NCBI WGS metagenome assembly WNFR01 (sample SAMN13153357, study PRJNA577476) | soil metagenome | isolation source: 40 cm soil under Madrone tree | place: USA:California | collected 2016-06-14
CATAAAGAGCACCTTTGCTTATTTGCCGCTTACTACGGCGGTGATGTTAAGGGCGGCTCAGTTCTGGGCACAGGCCCGCAAGAGTGGAAGGCCAATGGCTGTCGATGCGGCTTTGGACGCGGACGTCATACTCTCGGCTCAGGCTGCCATCCTGATTGACGAGGGAAGCGCAGTGGTCATTGCCTCGTCAAATCCAAGGCACCTGTCAATGTTCGTTCCGGCGGCCGAGTGGCAGACAATCAGCTAGAACCCGCTAATCGAATTCATCCTCGTTGATCGAAAAGTCGTTTCCACCTACTCGCTCGCGCGCCCTTCTAAGGCGCTTATAGAGGCCATTTCGGTCCACCCGTAACATGTGAGCCGCTTGAGTGTGAGTGCCGGTCAAGCCGCGAAAGTGCGAGTACAGGCCTAGCAGAATACGATCGAGGAACTCATCAAGCGAATCATCCTCGCGAAAGACCATCGGCACCTGAGGGCCAAATTCAAACAAGCTAACATCTTTAAGAGCTTGGTGTACTTCCGGGGCGCTGATGTGACCATTCGTTCCGCTGGCAACGATCCGCTGGAGAACATGCTGTAGTTGGCGGACGTTGCCCGGCCATGTATACAGCGATAAGGCCGTCATTGCGTCTGGATCGATGTGAGGAACTGCTTTGCCTTTAATATTCCTGACAGCCTCTCGCACAAAATGCTCGGTTAGAACAGGAATATCTGTTGGGTGTTGGCGCAGGGAAGGTGTGCTGATAGTGAGTACGGCGAGTCGATAAAAAAGATCCTGACGAAAGCGCCCAAGAGCAATCTCATGTCCGAGGTTTCGATTGGTGGCAGCGATCACTCTCACATCGATCGGAATTTCACGATGAGCGCCAACCGGACGCACGGCCTTCTCCTGCAAGACCCGCAAAAGTTTCACCTGGCAGGCGGTAGACATTTCACCGATTTCATCGAGAAAAATCGTTCCTTGATGAGCAGCTTCAAAAAGTCCCTTCCGGCTCTGGTTCGCCCCAGTGAAAGCCCCACGTTCGTAGCCAAAAAGTTCTGACTCCAAGAGGCTCTCGGTGATGGCGCCGCAGTTAAAGGTAATGAATGGCAAGCTGGCCCTATCGCTTAAATTGTGAATGGCGCGAGCCACCAATTCCTTGCCAGTTCCCGATTCGCCGGTAACGAGGGCGGTCAGGTCAGTACGCGCCGCCGTAGCGATTTGGCAGTCTAAAGTCTTCATCACCGGCGAACTGCCGATAATGCCGTTATTGTTGAACGGCAATTCCGAAATCACAAAGCGTCTTCTCCTATGCTGACAAGTTATCGTTGTAACGAAATGTTGATCGCCGAGGCAGAGAGTGACCCTAATGCTTCGCTCCTTAGAACGACTTCAGGTTGGCGCATCGTTGGACGTAAAGGCTAGGCTGCTAGACAGTTGGTCACCTGCTGCTTTACAACCTGATAGCACTCACACGAAGCGGCCTCCAAACCGTGCCGATCGAGAATCGTTATTGAGCCGGGCTTATAAGTAATCAATCCGGCCTTCTGAAGTGCCTTAGCTGTTCGGCTAGTGTGAGCACGCTCCGCTCCCAGCATGTTGGATATGATTTCATGTGTTAATGGCAAAGAGTCCGATTCAACCCGGTCACGCATACACAACAACCAGCGGCAGAAGCGCGACTCTGTCGTGTGAAACCGGTTGCAAACGGCCGACTGCGCGATTTGAGCGAACAGTGAATGGGCATAGCAGATCAAAAGGCTATGCAACTTACCTCCACGAATGAATTCATCGCGAACTACTTCCGCGTCACATTGCAGTGCGTCACCGGGAATCTGTATCAGCACTCTATATGGCAACTCCTGCGCATGAGTTATAACCGGGATGAGCGTAGTGCCCTCATTGCCGACCATGCCCACCTCCACCATCTCTCCCGCTTGAGTGCTTGATAGCAGGGAAACGACCCCGCTTAGTGGAAAGTAAACGAGGTTAGCGCGATCGCCGGCATCGTAGAGAACTTTTCCCCTGGGCAGAAGTACAGGCTGTAGTCTGGGAGCAAGCCGCCCATATTCCTCGGCGGACAGCGCTCCAAGTAGCCGATTCCGAACCTTCAGTTTGGCTGGTGACGGACGCATCTGAATTGAAAACCAAGCATTTTGGCTAAGCGAGTACGTTTGTAGAACTTGGCCTCTACTATGTTATTGACGGCGTATTTTGAGTTTTCCTCGTATCGGCCTGAAAAAACATTTTCATATGGTGAAATTAGGGCCAAAAATGAGGGCTTACGCACGTGGGAGCATTTCTTGCCCAATGAGGGTGGGCAGAAGTAGACTCAATTCCCGTGTTCTAGGACACAGACAGCTTTGGTTTCGATGGTGTAATCTTTCCTGGAAAGTAATTACTTGAAGGGATAAACTGTCTCCCCAGACAGACTGCCCAAGCCTAAAAGAGGCCAACAAAAACTTAAAGTAATCGAGGCGTATGTTCGTGCTCTCTCTGCAAAGCAAACGGTGGGCGGCAATCGTCGTCTCTTACCTGTTGCTGGGACAAAGTTTCCTAGTGCTCGGCCAGAGTTCCAACGGTGCCGGAGAACTGGATGCGCTACCTAAGGTCCCGGCGTCAGTTGTGCGCGAGGTAAGTCCATATACGCGCATGTCATCATATGGGCTAGTTGGTTGGCATCCCTCACGACGTGAACTTTGGGCAAAGGCGATTACATCTTCCTATACCGGTGTTGCGAGCGTTGAAGCGCCTGGCGATTCTCCTAAATTGCAGGGTTTGTTACCGCCCGGTATTTATGAGGTCTATTATTCGCCGCAGGGAAAATCCGCAGTCTATGTCAAAGATAGCGATGGAAACGAACAGTTCCAAGTCTATGCCTATGATTCCGCCAACCGTAAGTCCTTCTTGGTCTCTGACGGAAAATCGCGAAACACCGAACCCGTTTGGTCTAACCGAGGCGACTGGCTGATTTATTCATCCAATCGCCGGAACGGCAGCGATACCGATCTTTATTTAGTGAAGCCGTCCGAACCGAACACGACACGGCTGCTCGCCCAAGACAAAGGCTATCTGAAAGTTTTTGATTGGTCGCCTGATGATCGGAAAGCCTTGTTTTATGACTGGCTTTCGACCAATGAAAGTTATCTTTACATCGTTGATGTAGCCTCGGGCGAGAAGACTATCCTGACGCCACAAATCGGTACTGACAGAGTTTCATATGACTTTGCGCAATTCAGCGCGGACGGTAAGGGGATTTTCCTGACGACGGATCGTGGTTCGGAGTTTCTCAGGCTTGCGTATATGGATCTCGCCACGAAACAGCTCACGTACCTCTCAGATCAAATCAAATGGAATATCGAAAGTTTCAATACCTCGCCGGATAGAAAGACTGTAGCTTTCGTAAGCAATGAAGATGGAGTGAGTCGCCTTCATTTGCTGGACACAACTACTAACAAAGAGAAAACGGTTCCCTGGCCACGTGTCGGTGTAATCTCAAATCTTCGTTGGCACAACAACGGCACTGACCTAGCGTTCGTATTCGTGTCGGCGCGTTCGATCTGGGATATCTATTCGCTGAATATTACGACAGGAAAGATCGAGCGTTGGGTAAAAGGCACCAGCGACGGTGTCGACGTGGATAAGTTTTCGGAGCCTGAAGTTATTCATTGGAAGTCTTTCGATGATCGGCAGATCTCTGGATTCCTCTACCGCCCGCCAGCTAAATTCTCAGGCAAACGGCCTGTAATTATCGACATTCATGGAGGTCCCGACGATCAAGCACGGCCGGATTTCAATGGGGCTGACAACTATTTCATTAACGAATTGGGAATTGCAAAGATCTATCCGAACATTCGCGGATCGAATGGTTATGGAAAGACCTTCCTGAGCCTCGACGATGGCTACAAGCGAGAGGACGCAATCAAGGACATCGGATCGCTCCTCGAATGGATAAAGCGCCAGCCGTACCTCGACGCTGATCGGGTCCTCGTCACAGGATCGAGTTACGGCGGCTATGTGGCCCTCTCCGTCGCTGCAAACTACTGCAACCAAATTCGCGCGGCGCAATCCATTTCAGGACAGAGCAATCTTACGACCTTTATCGAACATACAGAGGATTGGCGTCGCGAGCGGCGACGCGAGGAGTATGGCGATGAACGAGAACCAAAGATGAGAGAGTTTCTCAGCCAGATCGCACCTCTGAACAATGTCCAGAAGATCAAAAACCCCCTGATGATTGTTCAAGGTGAGAACGATCCTCGCGTACGCGCGAGCGAGTCTGAACAAATGGTTCAGGCTTTAAAGAAGACGGGCACACCAGTCTGGTATCTGTTAGCGAAAAACGAAGGCCATGATTTCACCCAAAAGACGCTTGACCTTCAGTTGTATGAGACGGTGATGTTCGTCAAAGAGTTTCTGCTGAAATGATAGAACGCAAGGTTCTAACTAATTCTTGTCCCATAGGAGAACAACATGAAAAAACTAAAACGCGCATTTGCCGCATCGTCTTTGTCTCTTGCCCTGCTGTTGGGCGGGGGCGCTATCGTTCAGGTTCGGGCGGACGGGCCGCAGGGGCAACAGGACAGCAAGTCCAAGCAGGCAACACAGACCTCAAACGATGCCTATTGGTTGTGGATTTTCATATTGTGGCTGTTGGGTTGGCTATAAGAGAGCGTTAGCTGCGAGGAACGTTTGCCGGTTCTTCGCTGCGTTGTCTCTTCGGGGAACTCGTTTTTGTGGTTCGGACCGCTTTTGGGGAGCCGGGGGATGACTATGCGGTTTTTGAGCTGGGTTCTTCTTCTGGTCTGTCTGATTTCGATCAGGGCAGGGGCTCAGCCAGATAGTGCTCGCATTCAAAACGAAGAGCAGTTTGCCTTGTCGCTCTTGAACGCCAGTAAGTCCTCAGCCACAACTCTGCTCAACAGCCGCAAAGATCTGATAACTGCTCGGCTTTGGCAGCGATTGATCGACAATGCTCCCAACTACCCAGCCTCAACGCCTACAATCTATCAGACCGCATTACAAGTCGCCAACGACCTTCGCGATCAAAAACTCATCGCTTTCACGTTCTACAAGTCTGCGCGCTACTACTTCAGCTTAGGCAACATTTCATTGACGATAGAGAACTATGAACTCAGTAAGCAGGCTTTTGAGAGAGCTGGTTTGAAACGTGACCTGATCTATGTCCTGGCTGACCTCGGCACGCTCAATATTTATTCTGCAAATTACGAAAGAGCCAAGCAGTACTCCGAAGAAAGCCTTGCTCTGGCCCAGCAATTAAAAGACAGCAAGGATCCCGCCGGCGCGTACCCGGACGAATACGGTATTGGAACAGCGCTCTCGAATCTCGGAAACATCAGTAAAAGAGACGGCCAGTTTGAATTGGCAATCGATTATTTCCAGAAGTCCCTCGGCTTTTATCAGAAGATAGACGCGGGCAGCCTCAAATATAGCCTGGACATTCTTGACGATCTGGCCGACATCGGTCGCGTGTACCGCGACATTGGCGACAATGTAAATGCTCTTTCCTATTTGAACCGAGCAATGGAGATTGCTAAGACCTCCGGAAACATCGAGCGAATGGCAGGTCTCTACAATAGCCTGGGTATTCTTTATTTCAACCAACGCGATCACTCGAAAGCCATCGAATTCTTTCAGCAAGGACTTCAACTGGCAGTCAACGACCAGATCAAGCAAGCAGAGATGTTGCTCAACATTGGCGTCGCATATCAACTTCAGAGAGACTACGACCGAGCGGTCAAGAACTTCATTAAGGCCCGGGAGATCGCGAAGGCAATTGACTACAAGGAGGTTGTCATTCCTGTAGGTGAAGGACTGGGGGCCGTCTATAAAGAACAAGGCAAGTACAACGAAGCTCTCGACGCGTTGGACGGCAGTCTTGAGCTGGCTAAGCAGATTGGCGACAAGACGAGGATAGCCGAACTCCAGTGGCGCCAAGCAGAAGTCCTATATGCGAAAGGAAACTTCGCCGAATCTATCGCAATCGGTTTAGAAGCCGTCAGACTCGCTGATCAGCTCAACTTACGAAACGTTCGATATCTGGTCCTCACGACATTGGGCAAGGCCTATCGTGCTCAAGGCCAAAACGAGCTTGCGATGCAAACGTTTTCCAAAGCGACATCTGAGATTGAGGAAATGCGCGGCCAAGTAGTTGGGTTGGAGCACGAGCGCCAGCTTTTCTTTGAAGACAAGATTGGCCCGTACCAGGAGATGATCGATCTATTGCTTACGCGGAATGAAGCGGGTAGTAAATCCGAAGCGCTCGTAATGGCGGAGCGCGCAAAAGGTCGTGTACTTCTGGATGTACTGGCCACTGGCAAGGTTGATATTTCAAAGGCAATGTCGGATCGAGAGAAAGAAGAAGACCGAGGATTGAACAAGCGCATTGTCAATCTTAACATTCTAATTGGTCAGGAAAATAGCAAGAAACATTCGGACGATGCGCTTCTAAAGAACCTGAATGGACAGTTGCGATCAGCGCGCATCCAATACGAAGCGTTCCAGGACTCCCTCTATGCCGTTCACCCCGACTTAAGAGCAAAACGTGGTCAGACGGCGGCACTGACACCTCGTGAAATTGGCGGGCTGGTCAAAGATGAGAAGTCAGCGTTTCTCGAGTACGTTGTAACGCAATCGAAGACCTATCTGTTCGTCTTAACCAAGGGCCACGGCAGCGATCCACTCAACCTGAGAGTCTATTCGATCGAAGTTGCGGACAAAGAGCTTATCAAGCAGGCGCGCGAGTTTCGTGAGATGCTTGCCACAGAGAGCCAAATATTCAGTGACACGGCCCGCCAACTTTATGATCTGCTCTTGAAGCCTGCTGAGGAACAGTTGAAGGATAAGAGCACGATTTGTATCATCCCTGATGGCATCTTGTGGGACCTGCCATTTCAAGCATTGGAGCCTAAAGAAGGCCGCTACCTTCTTGAGGATTATGCGATATCGTATGCTCCATCTTTGAGTGTGCTGAAAGAAATGGCAGCTCGAAAGAAAACGGGTCAACCTTCGGGAACGTCAGTACTCGCCTTTGGCAATCCAACTCTGCCGAGAGAAGTTGCTGCGAACATGAAGGCGGTTTACCGAGGTGAGAATCTTGGTCCGCTGCCTGACGCCGAAAAGGAGGTCGCAGCATTGAGAGATATCTGGGGACCATCATCAAGCCGGGTGTTCATTGGGCCAACTGCTGATAAGAAGACGTTTCTAGCGGAAGCTTCGAAATACAGCATTATCCATCTCGCTACGCACGGTATTCTCGACGATGGCAGCCCTATGTACTCGCGGTTGGTAATGGCTCGCTCGGAAAACGATCCAAGCGACGACGGCCTGTTGGAAGCACGTGAAATCGTTCAGCTAAATCTCCATGCAGACCTTGTTGTGCTTTCGGCTTGTCAAACAGCGCGAGGACGTTACGGTGCTGGCGAGGGTATGGTAGGCATGTCTTGGGCTTTCTTCGTGGCTGGAGTGCCGACAATGGTCGCGAGTCAATGGAAAGTGGATTCCGCGAGCACTGCTGCATTAATGATCAATTTCCATCGCCGGCTTAAAGAGACATCAAACAAGAACCTATCGAAAGCAGATGCTCTGAGGCAGGCAGCTCTCGACATCATGAAAGAGCCACGTTATCGACATCCGTTCTATTGGGCAGGTTTTGTGATGATTGGAAGCGATCGGCAGGGTATCAATTAACGTGCAGGCTCTTTGTCCGACCTCCGCATATTGGCGGAGCGACACGAAAGAAGAATCAGCGCTTTTGCCAAGAATCAATTTCCTTCAGTATCTTTTTCGCAAATGACGAGCCAGGATTCTCGGTTGCCAGAATTTGAAACTCCCGTTTAGCTTCGGAAATCATTCCCTCGCGTGCGTAGAACACTCCCAGCGCCAGGTGGGACTTAGAGGCAGCCTTCAGCCGATTAAGTTCTTTCGCTTTCTCGTCTTCGAGTATCTTGAATTTCCCTCGAGAGGTCATCGATGTTGTTTCGCCTTGCGTGTTGATAGCTCGGATCGTCCACGTATATACGATGCCACGCTTCAATGGCGCTGTAGGCGTCCAGGTAAGGGTTGCGGCTGGAAGATCTTCGCTCTTCGCTACTTGGTGAAATCCTGCGTCCCCAATCTCAACTCGATAAGCCTGAGCCGTTTTCGAGGGCACCCATCGCAGTATCGGCCTGTTTTGCGCAACTACAGTATTCGCAGGGTAAATAACTACAATACGTTCTTCATTGCCGTTCGGAGCCCGCAACGAGCCCTCAGTGCGGGTCACCTCATCGAGAACATCTGGCCTCTTTATTGTTTGTCCTGACAGGGCTTCCTTCACCGCTTGTTGCGATTCGCGTGGCGCTGACTCAAGCCCTATAAGATTCCCGTTCATGTCTAGAGCGACTTGGTTTTTCCCATCATTTAGAGCAACCGCATAGGGTCGCGATTCTGTCGAGTCTTTGATTGGCTTGTTCTCAGCTAGCTTAGTTGGAGGCTCCCCAAGACTTGGTGACGGAGTAATATCGGGCCGGTTCCTTTGCGGAGTATTGAATGGCGTTGGTTGCGAACCGGCGGTGACCTCCTTTCTGACGGGGAATTGATCTGATCCCATCTTCAGCCTCCAGATAAAAATTCCGGCGATTACCGCCAAGCCTATCAGCCCACTAACGGCAGAGACCCGTAATGGCGTTGAAAGTGTCGGTAACTTAGCGAGCGAAAGAAGTCTGTCTCTAATAGTAGCTCGCCTGCCAAGTTGGGCAACAGAGGTTGACCTTATCGTCACAAGTGATTCTCGGAGATCCGTGACATCAGCCAAGCATTCTGCGCATTCTTCCAAATGCAATTTGGCCGTACCCCGGTCAATTGCATCGAGTCTCTCATCCACAAATGCTTCGATCGTTTCATAGTCGAGATGGTAAGGCTCATCACCCTCACGAGGTAAGAGGTGTTCAGAAAGCGTTCGGAGAGCAACGGCCTCAGTCTGAGAATCGACGACTAGCAGCCGGCACAGCTCGCAGGCAAGAATATGGTCATAGATGACCGCCCTATCTCCTTCGGCCAGGGCTTGAGCATGGAACCGTTCAACAATCTCATTTGAAAGGTGTGCTGTCATTTCATCCTCACAGAATCAGAAGTGCGTTCATCGAAGAAAGCGCGACGACGCCTCTCCAAACGCTCTCGTACTGCTCTTCGCATATTCATAACTCTTGTTTGACTTATGCCCAGTTCGCGCGCGATAGCGTCGTCTGTCATCGGCAAGTCGTTCAGGAGATTCCTAAAATCGGCGACGGAGAGTTCGAGCAGGTCTGCAAGATGTTCCTCAGTCGCAATCCGACTGAAGAGGAACCACTCTATGCCGTACCCGTAGCAATCCGTCATGTTCAGAAGTAATGATTTACGCTGTTCGAGTCGTAAGTTCTGGATTTCCGCAAACAAACGATGAAGCAGACGATGATTATCAATAGTGGCCACTATGTCTGGCTGCGACGTTGCTAGTGAGCTGGATTGAACATAGTGCTTGTCTTCAATACTGATCGTTTGAACTTGAACGCCCTCGGCGGCAATATTTACCAAGTCGACCAATTCGTCGAACCTAACAGGTCGACCCAAGTTGTCGAGAACAAGGAGAATCAGTTCGCCGGTATTTTTCGTTCGCGCGTCAAGGAGCTTATTTTAGACGGATGATCTTCTCGCGTAGGTTTTTTCTGCGGCGATCTCTTCCACGCAGAAGATCTGACAACACTGTTGACGTTGTTGTCGCGGCCAAACCTGCAAAATTCGAAATCGGGTACTGTTGAGGATCAGCTTTTAGTGCTCGCAGGCTTTGCAGAAGTCTGAGGCAAACCTCGCCGAAGATGTCTTGCGTGGTCAGGTGGGCAATTGCATTCAAGCTACTGCCGCCTGACCGCATGCTTCGGACTATCCGATAAACGATCGGTCGAGCTGTTTCCAGGAGTCTATGCAGTTGCTCTTGGGTGTCGGCGCTATTGACAGAGTTTAAGTAAGGGACTAGCTGATCATCGATCGTTCCGTTTTTGCTGTCCTTCTTCAACGACAAATCTACCTTCGAGCGTTCTGCGCGGATCCGGTGATTCCGGGCCGCGCGGAATAGGTGGAGCCTGTTCCAACCCGGTCGAGGCAAACCCAATTGCTAAGTGTACGGCGATGACAGAATGACCAACAAGGAAACCTTCTGGGCTGACTCGTGTTTAATTCGCCTAACTATAAAGCAACGGTGTAAATTCGTCTGTGTCCTGTGACACAGGGCCTACTAACTTCGATGCGATATTACGAGGCGGTTCTGAAACATCATCCTTGCGCTTGGGTTAGCTTCAAATGATACTTAAAGGACTTCGTCGTCCTCGGAGCCATTGCTTACCGAAGCCCGGCGTGTAGTTGATCCATAGAATAAGGCTAGCGCATCGCTAGGATCGCCTTGCTAAGCCGGATTGCGCTACTGTCACTCAGGTGATAGTTTCCCGGCGCGCCGTGCGGTCTTATGGCTTGAGCGATTGGGATCGGGAGTGGAGAGTAATCTCGCCGCCAGAATGCCCGTAAAACGAGGGCATAACATAACTGAAATGGAAGAAGTTAAAAGCGAACTCGGGACGAATCAATTGGACGGGCTTGAAAGCGCAGACCGCTTGAAACCCAATACAATTGTTCGTGGACCGATCTTTCCGGAGCCGGTTCAGATAATTGTGGTTATTCCTCTCGGTGAATCAGTGAAGCTCATCGGCAAGGGCCTTACGACCGGACAGGTCTACGAGCCGATTCTCAATGCCTTCCAATTGGCGAAGCTGGAAATGACGCCGGAGAAGGAACCCTTCGATGGTGACGCGAGCCGCTTCCGGCTTGGCGTGGAGGCACTTAGGCTAGGCCTGGCTTACGAATACGACCCTTACTTCTCACTATCGATCGCCCGAGTGGACCCGCTGCCTCATCAACTCGAAGCCGTCTACGATTACTTCATGAAGCTCCCTCGAATTCGGTTTTTGTTGGCCGATGATCCGGGCGCCGGCAAGACAATCATGGCGGGTCTGCTCATCAAGGAGTTAAAAATTAGAGGGCTCATCAAGCGCACGTTGATAGTGACGCCAGCGAATCTATCGTTCCAGTGGCAGCGCGAGATGAAGGACAAATTTCGCGAAAACTTCGAATTAATCCGCAGCGACGTACTTCGAGCGTCGATGAAGCTCACAAGATGAGCGCGTACGACACGGACAAGAAGACGCGCGCCTACAAACTCGGAGAGTCGCTCTCTGGGATGACTGATCACTACTTGCTGATGACGGCGACGCCGCACAAGGGAGATCCAGAAAACTTCAGGCTCTTCCTTGAACTGCTAGACCGCGATGTCTATGGTGACGTCAAGAGTCTTGAGGAAGCTATGCGGCGCCACGAAGCGCCATTCTACCTGCGTAGAGTTAAGGAAGCTCTTGTCACCTTCCCCGATCCTGACAGCGGCAAAGTCAAGATGCTTTTCACAAAGCGCAACGTCCAGACCAGCGAGTTTCAGATTACCGATGACGAATGGGACTTCTACGACGCGCTGACCCGCTACGTCGAAGACCAGTCCATCAAAGCCGCCAGCGATGATTCAGCTCGTGGCCGTGCCCTTGGCTTTACCATGGCGATGCTCCAGCGACGGTTCGCGTCCAGCGTCTACGCAGTAAGGCGGTCTCTAGAGCGGATGAAGGAGAAGCGCGAGAGGATTCTCGCCGACCCTGAAGGCTATCGCCAGGAACAAATCACCAAGAAGCTACCTGAAGACTTTGAAGACTTGCCCGAGGAAGAGCGGCAGGATGTAATTAACCAGTTGGAAGGAGTCGTCGCCTCGGTCGATCCAGCCGCGCTCAAGGAAGAGATCTTCCAGCTCTCCAAACTGATCGACCTAGCGCGGACGTTGGAAGCGCGGGAAGTCGAATCGAAGCTGGTAAAGCTTCGGGATGTCATCACCGAGCACGGAGTCTTTGCCGACCCTAAGATGAAGCTCCTGATCTTCACCGAGCATAAGGATACGCTCGACTACCTTGTCGGAGACGGCAAGGACGGACGGCCTTTCGGCAAGTTGCGCGAATGGGGCCTCACCGTTACCCAGATCCACGGAGGCATGAAGATTGGAGACCGCGACACTCCGGGCTCGCGCATCTATGCTGAGCGCGAGTTCAAGGAAGAGTGCCAGGTGCTTGTTGCCACCGAAGCCGCAGGTGAAGGCATCAACCTTCAGTTCTGCTGGTTCATGATCAATTACGACATACCGTGGAACCCGGTTCGGCTTGAACAGCGCATGGGGCGCATACACCGCTACGGCCAGGAAAAGGATTGCCTCGTCTTCAACTTCGTCTCCACTAACACGCGAGAGGGACGCGTTCTGCACAAGCTGTTCGAGCGCTTGAAAAGCATCGAAGACGATCTGGACCCAAAGCGCACCGGCAAGATATTCAACGTGCTCGGCGATATCTTTCCCGCCAACCAACTTGAACGAATGCTTCGAGAGATGTATGCCCATAACCTCACCGAAGAGGTGATCAAGCACCGCATAATCGAGCAAGTGGATACCGATCGATTCCGACGAATCACCTCCTCAACACTTGAGGGACTCGCCAAACGTCAGCTGAATCTTTCGGCGATAATCGGCAAGTCTGCCGAAGCTAAAGAGCGGCGCTTAGTGCCGGAAGTAATCGAGGATTTCTTCGTTCAGGCCGCTCCGCTTGTTAGCGTTAATCCAAAAGAGATCAAGACAGGCCAGCACGTCTATCGAGTTGGTCGCGTTCCACGAACGCTCTGGCCAATAGGAGAGCGCCTTGAGCCACGCTTCGGCAGGCTCGGGCGTGAATATAAGCACATCGTCTTTGATAAAAAGCTGCTTACGGACGATGCAACGCTTGAATGGGTGACGCCCGGCCATCCACTCTTTGAAGCCGTACGCGAAGACGCGTTTGAACAAGTGCAGTCTGATCTTCGGCGAGGCGCGGTCTTTCTCGATATCAATCGCAACGAGCCGGCTCGGCTCGATGTGTTCTCCGCCGCGATCCGCGACGGGAGTGGCAACGTGCTGCATCGTCGGCTCTTCATCATTGAGTGCGATATTAAGGGCGAGATGATCGCTCGCCAACCGACTATGTTCCTGGATTTGGCTGTAGCCGATGGACTGATGAGCGTGCCAGATGATGCTGCACTCCCAGCACGGGATCAGGTCGAGCAAGCATTGATCGAACAGGCTCTACAACCGTTCCTGAATGAGGTCGCTGCCGAGCGCGAGAAAGAGGTCGAGACTATCTCTCGCCATATGG
>WNFR01005229.1_pt1 | contig 13274 bp, 13 predicted proteins | sample 5400221 | NCBI WGS metagenome assembly WNFR01 (sample SAMN13153357, study PRJNA577476) | soil metagenome | isolation source: 40 cm soil under Madrone tree | place: USA:California | collected 2016-06-14
GCTCCTCGGTGATGGTGCCCCGCAAGGCCCAGTTGTGTGTTGACTCTTGGGCTTCGGCAAAGCGTGTATGGCCGAACCTGATTTCTTCCGGAAGATAGGCTGGATCGGGGTAATCCGGCCCGGCTTCCAGCAACAGCACTGAAGTCTGCGCGTCTGCCGCCAACCGACTGGCCAACACACATCCAGCCGCTCCCCCGCCGACGATCACCACGTCATATTTCATGGGTGCCCTTCCTTCATCGACATTCCGCGGATTCTCGCGTCCGCGATGGCTATCGTCTCGCCTTTTCGCGGGTATGGCAACCAGCGCACCCATGACAAATACTCTTGGTTGCCCCCATCAAAGCGCAGTTCTGCCGTCGTGATGCGCACCCCCTTTCGACCCCGAACCGGCCTATTCCCGCGGGGCAGCCATTGGCCTAAGACAGACCTCGGCCTTGTGGACGGGAGCTTTCGCGAATGACCGAACCGACAGGCAGCGACTTGTTTCCGACCCCGGAATTGGCCTCGGCCGACCGCCTACGGGATGTGACGACCGGCCTCCTGCCGTCGCAATTGCTGCGCGAGGCGGTGGCGCAAGGGCGCGAGATCCTGTCGCCGCTGCCGATCGGCGACGACCAGATCCAGCCGGCGAGCCTCGATCTTCGGCTCGGCGAGGTAGCCTACCGGGTGCGGGCGAGCTTTTTGCCGGGCGGGCGAGCGCGGGTGCGCGACAAGCTCGACCTCCTATCGATGCATCGGATCGATCTCTCCGGCGGTGCAGTGCTCGAAAAGGACTGCGTCTACATCGTGCCGCTCTGCGAGTACTTGGCGTTGCGCAGCCGCACGTCGGCCTTCGCCAACCCGAAGAGCTCGATCGGCCGGCTCGATGTCTTCGCCCGGGTCATCACCGACCATGGTACGGAGTTCGACCGCATCCGCGAGGGCTATAAGGGGCCGCTCTACGCCGAGATTTCGCCGCGCTCGTTCAGCATCCTGGTGCGGGCCGGCTCGTCGCTGGTGCAGTTGCGCATCCGCCGCGGCTCGCCGGCGTTCAGCGACACCGCACTTCGGCGGCTGCACGAGGAGGTTGGCCTGGTCGGGGCGCCGCCGGGAACACCAGCGGCGCGCGAGGCGATCCGCGACGGCCTCGCCTTCACCGTCGACGTCGCCGGCGATGCGGCAAATGGCGTCGTTGGCTACAAGGCGCGCCGTCATACCGATCTGATCGATGTCGACCGGGTCGACCATTACGAGCCGCGCGATTTCTGGGAGCCGGTCTTCGCCCATCGCGGGCCGGGAGGCCCGGGCGGGATCGTGCTGGACCCGCACGATTTCTACATTCTCGCCTCGCGCGAGGCGGTCGTCGTCCCGCCCGACCACGCCGCCGAGATGCTGCCTTACCACACCTTCGTCGGCGAGTTCCGGGTTCACTTCGCCGGCTTCTTCGATCCGGGCTTCGGCACGTCGGAGACCGGCGGTGCCGGCAGCCGCGCCGTCCTCGAAGTGCGCTCGCACGAGGTGCCGTTTCTGATCGAGGACGGTCAGGTGTTGGGCCGCCTCGTCTATGAGCGCCTGATCGCCCGCCCGGACAAGCTTTACGGCCGCGCCATCGGCTCATCCTATCAGAGCCAAGGGCTAGCTTTGTCCAAGCATTTCAAGAATTTCACGCCGCCTTGAAAGCGCCGACCATCTCACCGCGCCGCCCACAGCCGCCGCAGACGATCGCAATGCCGCAGGAGCCAGTAAAGGCCGATCAGGGTGTGACCGCTCTCGATCGCACCGGCGTCGATCAGCGCCTCGATCTCGGCGAGCGTCTTGACAACGACGCGGATGTCTTCGTGCTCTTCGGGAAGGCCGTGCACCCCTCCAGCCGCGGCGGAATCGACGCGGCCACAAAACAGGACCACGCCTTCGTCCGAATTGCCTGAGGACGACAGATAGCGCTGGATGCGGATCGGCTCGCCTATCAAGGTGAGCCCAGTCTCCTCGCGCGTCTCGCGGATGGCCACCGCTTCCGGCGTCTCGTCGGTGTCGATCAGCCCGGCCGCCGCTTCGAGCTGCCAAGGCGAGCTGCCGGCGAGCAACGCCGGTAGGCGGAATTGCTCGACGAGCACGACGGCATCGCAATCCGGATCGTACAGCACGATCGCGACCGCCTGACCGCGGCGCAGCACGTCATAGCTGCGCTCCGCACTCCACTCACCGGAAAACAGGCGATGCCGGAACCTGAAGGTGTCGATCCGCAGATGGCGGGCGGCAACCGTCGTCGTTCCAACGAACTCCACATCGGGATGCGACGGCGCGGGCTCGGTCATGCAATCTGCTCGCCGATGACGGCTGCCGGCGACGCGCTCTCGATCTCGACTACCCAGAGGTCGGGGTCGCGGCTACGCTGGCGCTCGATATAGGCATCGGCCTGGGTCTCGTCGACTGGGACGGGCCCGGTCGCCCGCATCCACAACAGCTCGCCCTCCAGTCCGCGGGCCTGCGCCAGCACGAAGCAGCCCAAGTCGCGGCCGTTGAACTTGAGCAGGACAGCACCAGCGTCTGCGTCGCCCCGGGCGATGACGGCGACTGCGATAGCGGCAAGATCGCAGCGCCGGATCAGCGCCTTGACCCAGATACCCGATTTCAGCCTGGCTTCCACGAGTTCGGCGCTGCTCGCCTAGCCCCGGCTCGGCGCCAATGGCAGTCGAATCCGCACGGCCAGACCGTGCGGCGTTCGATTTTCCGCCGCGATCGTCCCGCCCATCGCCTCGACATTGCGGCGGGCGATCCATAGGCCGATCCCGAAATAGCTGGCCGGGCTCTCGTTCGCCGTCTCGGCCCGCCGCTCGGAAAAATATCGGTCGAAGATGCGGTCGATCTGGCCCGCGGGCACCCCTGGGCCTTGATCACAGACGGTGAGATCGGCAAACGAGCCGTCGCGGGTCAGGTGGATCAGAATCTCGCTCCTTGGCAGCGAAAACGAAACGGCGTTGTCGATCAGGTTCTCGAGCACGGTTTCGACCATCTCCTCGCTCCCGAGCACAAACAGACCTGGCAGGAGATCTGCGGTTATCGTCAGGTCGTGGCTAGCCAGAACGATCGTCACGCCACGACTGGCGAGGATCGCCGATCGGATCTGGACCAGCCGCCCCACGACACGTCCGAGATCGACTGGGACGCGCGGATTGGCGATCACGTCCGCCACCGCTTCGTCGAGACTGCGAGCCGAGGCGACAAGCCCGTCCAGCCGGTCGAGCGAATGCTCGACCACCCCGATTGCTCGCTGTGCTCGTTGATTGTCGGCGGGCAACACGCGCCGCAATGGTTCGAGCGATTGGCGGATAATCGCAATCGGCGTCTTGAAGGCGTGAGCGTTGTCCTCCGCGGAGCGCCGGAGGTCGGCGGCGGAGCTGTGCAAGGCGTCAACCATCCGGTCGAACTCGGCCGCGACCTCGGCCAGCTCCGGGAGACTGTGACGGGCTGCGAACGACCCGGCACCTGGCCCCCGCTCGCGGATCCGGCGGGCGCGTTCGGCAAAGCGACGCAACCCGGCGCGTACGCTGTGCAAGGTGGCGAAGGTGATCACCGCCATGAAGAGGTAGATCGCGGCCGCGATCAAGACTGGCGGCGTCGCCCAGTAAGGCTGGCCCAGATGTGCCGACGGGAATGCCTCGGCAGAAAACGAGGCGATTACGGCCCAGCACCCCGCCGCGGTCGATAGCGGCGTAACGGCGGTGACGATCTCGGCACCCCCCGTCGGACGGTGATAGATCAGGGAGAACGGCAATTCGCCCCAGCAGTTCTGGGCGAGACGGTCGAGCACACCCTGGCGAGCGAGCGTTTCGCGTTCCGCCTCGAGATTACCGGGCACCACCGCGGGCCACGACGCCACGTAATAGAACCCGTCGCTCCCGGCGCCCGTGCCATTGGGGGCGAGCAGCACCTTGATCGTCGTCACCTCACCGGCGAAGCGGGCAAGATGACGGCCGAGCTCTGGAAGCGACCCGTTGTCGGAAATCTCGAGCAGCGGCAACAATGACTGACTGATGACCCGGCCCTCATCGCGCACGCTGCGCAGCAGCAGCTCCTGGCTGTCCTGATCGGCCGACCGGAACTCCATGTACAAAAAGACTGGGACGAGCACGAAGATGACAGCGAGCAACACGGTTTTTGCCGTGAGCGACCAGGCCCATCCGGATACGCGACGCGCACTACTCTCGGGCGGTCCAGCGGTATCCAAAGCCGGGATAGTTTTCGATGTGGTCGAAACCAGGATCGACATCGCGGAACTTTTTGCGGATACGCTTGATGAAAGTTCGTACGTTGGCACGATAACCCTCCGCGCCGTGTCCGGCGATGAAGTCCTTGCCGTGGACGAGATCATAAATCTCCCGGTAGCCGACGTCCTGCTCGGTCTTTTCGGCTAAACGGGTAACAATCTTGAATTCCGTCAGAGTGAGATCGACCGTGTGGCCGGCCCACAGCGCCCGGTTCACGTCGAAGCGCAGCTCCAGCCGGCCGAAGCGCATCGATATTGCCTGTCGCGGTTCGGAATCGAGCGCCGGGCGTACGCCTTCCGCGATCAGTTGGAGGCGCTTCAAGAGAATTGGCAGCCGGCGGGATTTGTCGATGAAATCGACCGCACCCCCCGCCAGCGCGGCCTCTTCGTAGATGTCGTCGGACAGCACGGTTAGAAAGATCACCGGGATCGCGATCCCGGTGCGCCGCATACGGCGCAGCACCTCGAGCCCGGTGAGGTTGGGCATACGCCAGTCGAGGAGCGCCACATCGGCGGTGCCGCCGCTCGCGAAATAGGACAGCGCCTCGCTGCCGTTGCAGAAGCTGGTGATCTCGTATCCTTCATCGATCAGATTGAGGCCAAGCGACTCACGGAACAGATCATCGTCGTCGACGAGGAGGAGGTGTGCCATCGGCAGAGCTTTTAGCCGTTTCGAGTGGCCAGATCTCTGAGACAGTTCTGGCGGTGGGCCGAATCGGCGGCGTCGCCTTTGAACGCGTAATGCAGTGTCCGCATCCGGCCACTGCGCAGATCGAGGTAAAAGAACAGGTCGAGTTCGCAGTTGGCCGTCTTGTAGCGCCAGATCGTGGCGGGCGGTTCTTCGCGTCGCTCCGCCGCCGGCCCGAATAGGCGGGTCGCTGCCGGCTGGTCCAAACCGATCAGCTCTTTCACTTGCGGGGATAATGCTGCGGCAGTCGGGTCGGAGGCGCCAGCTGGAGATTGCGGCTCGATCACCGCCGCAGCCCCGTCAGCAGACTCTGAAGCTGCGCTTCCCGGCGGGGAAGGGGGAGTGGGCTTGCGCGCCGGACGCGGAGCGGTTGGCGGGGGCGAGCCTTTAGGCAAAAGTGGTTGCGGCGACTCAACCGCCGCCGTTGTAGATGAGGGTGGAGGCCGCTCCCCAGCGCACGATGCCAATATTCCCGCCCAGATGCCGAGTAGAATACAAGGGAAAGAAAAACGCGTCCCGCCCGCAGTCATCAACCCCAACGTGATCCCGTGTGCCCGCGCTGCAACGGGCACAGCTCTGATGTGACGCCGATCAGCGGCGCACCAAACGGTCGATCGCTCCAATGTCGCCGTCACGGTAGATCGCCACAAGCTGACGGTCATTCAGCAGCACATAGGTTTGATCACCCCGGTCGCAGTCGAGCCGGGCAATCGGATAGCTCGGTTCGACCAACAGGTCGGACAATTTCTTGCGCAAATCGGGCTGCCGCGGGATCAGGTCGGTTAGCGCTTGCCGACTTTGCGTGTCATAGCCAAAACGGAACAAGCCGCGGCAGGTGTTCTGGTCAAGCGCCGTGCTTTGACCATCGGCTTGAGTCTGGACGATGGTGTCCTGTCGGATGGTGACGCTGTCGTTGTCGGGGGTGGTCCAGGTCCCGACAAAGGGGTTCCGCGGCAGCGTCGGCTCCGGCACGATGCAGGCAAGGGGGAAGGCCCCGAGGATCAACAATGCGACGACGCTTTCGGTCCGTTTTCGATATCCGCCGGGCGGCACCGCCTGCCCCTCCATTACGTCTGCCTAGCGTAATATACCCGGAATTCGGCACCGCGACAGGTAGTCCCACAACGTACACCGGATCCCTCTTTAGGGGGAGGCCGCCCGCGTCAGATGGCCGGTTTCGTTCATCGACAGCACGGCGCAATCGTCCCCCGAAAAGTCGATCTCGCTGATCGCACAGGGATGCTGCCCAAGCCGCCAGTACCGCGACAGGGGCAGCCCCAGCGCATGCAGCAGGATGACACGATTGACGCTGTCGTGCGCAACCAGCACGAGAGTGTCGCTCGGATGCCCGTCGACCACATCGCGCAGCACAGAGAGAGCCCGGACGAGAACATCCTGCAACGTCTCCCCACCCGGGATCGCTGCCCAGTCCGGAGCGCGATACCAAGTCTCGAGGAGCCCCGGCCAGCGGGCTCGGACCTCGTCCGGCGTCAACCCTTGCCATTGGCCATAATCGATGTCGATCAGGCCATCGAGCGGGCGCGGCGAAAGACCGAGCGGGGTCGCGATCGCCTCTGCGGTCGCACGGCACCGGCTGAGCGGGCTGGCAAAGACGGCGGCGGGCCGCCAGGTCACGCGAATGCGATCCGCGGTTACCGCCGCCTGGCGGCGGCCTTCCGCGGTCAAGGTGAGATCGACGCGCCCGCGGAACCTCTCGGGGGAGATGCCTTCGACGTGGCCGTGGCGAACAAGGATGACCTTGGTCATCCGGTCGTCCTTTTCGGTGGCAAGGTGTTCAGGGTACCTTGGCATCGTCTTATGCGAGGGGAGTTCCTCAGATGCCCGCCGACCCCAATCGAGTGATCTTGACCGGAGAAAACCCGTTTATCCGCCTCAGCGCCAGCGACGGCGGCGCCAACACGACAAATGCCAGTTTCTGGCGCATCATAACCTGCCCGGCGGGACCCGGACACGTGCTCTATCTCCAGAGCGAGCTGACCGAGAACCGCTGGCGGATCTACGCCGACAACATCGCAATGGCGCGCTGGCTGCAGTCGACCGTCCAGGGCATGCTCAACGCCGAGACCGCAGATACGACGATCCCGGTTATCGATGCCCGGTTCGCCAAATCGGGCGACCCGCGCTACTTCTGGACTGAGCGGGTGCGCTCGCGGGACGAGCAAATCGCCCTCACCTGGTACCAGATCGGCGAGCCGCTGCTGATCCACACCGAGCCTAATGCCGAGCCAGGCCGGCCCTATGGGGTGTGCACACTCTTGATCCCGGCGCTCGGCGCTCGGCTCACCCGAAACGGCGTCGAAGCGGCCGGCCGGCCATGGCCGCGAGAGCGCGAAGGTAGGCCCTTCAGCACCTGCGCATTGGCCTTCTCCGAAAGCTGGACGGAAGCCCGCTAGAGTGGTGCCGGGTTTGCTCGTCAATTGATAAGCTGCACCAGGCCAACGGCCGGGTTACGCGGCGCAGGGCACCCCGCGCTGTTTTTGCTGTTTTGGCGGCGAATTATCAGCCGTCGACATCTCCTTCTGCGCGGAAAATCTGGGCCGCCTACGGTTTGGCGCGCGCCGGAACAGCGGCAACGTCCGCTGTTTTGGTCGAAAACACCCAAGAATCGCAAAAAGGGCACCACCTCCGGAGACAGGTTCCATCGCGCCGAGTCATACTCCGCATGCCCGCAGCAATATCGCAGCAACGGGCCATTGTCAATCAAGAAATGCTTTGTTCGCACCACCCGCCTGCGCTCTATCTCGGTGGTGAGCTAAATATCGGCGTAGGTGTGAGTTTCGGCGCGGGCGCCGGGATGGGTTACGGCGCCCTTCTCGGCGTCGCCGACGGTCTGCGCGTATTTCCACAGCGTCCCCGATTGATGGTCGTGCCGCCGCGGCGACCAGGCGCGGCGGCGCTCGGCCCACTCGGCGTCGCTCAGCGCAACATCGATGGTGCCGGCGACGGCGTCGATGGTGATCATGTCACCATCGCGCAGCAGGGCGATCGGCCCGCCGACCGCGGCCTCCGGCCCGACATGGCCGATGCAGAACCCGTGCGAGGCGCCCGAGAAGCGTCCGTCGGTGACCAACGCGACCTTTTCGCCGACACCTTGGCCGACCAGCGCGCCGGTCGTCGACAGCATTTCGCGCATGCCGGGCCCGCCTTTCGGGCCCTCGTAGCGGATGATGATCACGTCGCCGATCGTGTAGCCGCGCTTTTGCACTGCGGCAAAGGCATCCTCCTCGCAATCGAAGCACCGCGCCGGACCGGTGAATTTGAGCCGCTCCATGCCAGCCACTTTGACGATCGCCCCCTGCGGCGCAAGGTTGCCCTTGAGCACGACGACACCGCCGGTCGGCGTGAAAGGGTTTGAAGTCGGCCGGATCACGTTCTGCTGCTCGGGGAAGACAACCGCCTTGAGGTTCTCGGCGATGGTTTTGCCGGTGACGGTGATGCAGTCGCCGTGCAGATAGCCGCCGTCGAGCAGCGCCTTCATCAGCACCGGCACGCCGCCGATGTCGTAAAGGTCCTTCATGACGTATTCGCCGCCCGGCTTTAGATTGCCGATATAGGGCGTCCGCGCAAAGATCCGCCCGACTTCGTGCAGGTCGAAATCGATCCCCGCTTCGTTGGCAATGGCCGGCAGGTGGAGCCCGGCATTGGTCGAGCCGCCGGCCGCCGCAACCACGGTCGCCGCATTCTCCAGGGATTTGCGGGTGACGATGTCGCGAGGGCGCAGCTTGAGCCGAAGCAATTCCATGACCGTCTGGCCGGAGGCCTCGGCATAGGCGTCACGCGAATCGTAAGGCGCCGGTGCGCCGGCCGAACCAGGCAGCGCCAGCCCGATCGCCTCAGACACGCAGGCCATGGTGTTGGCGGTGAACAGCCCGCCGCAGGAGCCCGACGAGGGGCAGGCGACGCATTCGAGCTCGTGCAAGTCTTCGTCGGTGGCGTCGTTGATGCTGTGCTTTCCGACCCACTCGTAGACGTCGCCGATCGTCACGTCGCGGCCGCGGAACCGCCCAGGCATGATCGAGCCGCCATACATGAAGACCGACGGCACGTTGAGCCGGACCATCGCCATCATCATCCCGGGCAGCGACTTGTCGCAGCCGGCGAGGCCGACCAGCGCGTCGTAGCAGTGACCGCGCATCGTCAGCTCGACCGAGTCGGCGATGACCTCGCGGCTGATCAGCGACGCCTTCATCCCGGCATGTCCCATGGCGATGCCGTCGGTCACCGTGATGGTGGTGAACTCGCGCGGGGTGCCGTGCGCGGCGGCGACGCCTTTTTTGGCCGCCTGCGCCTGGCGCGCCAGCGCGATGTTGCAGGGTGCCGCCTCGTTCCAGGTCGTCGCCACGCCGACCAGCGGCTGAGCGATCTGCGCTTCGGTCAAGCCCATCGAATAGAGGAAGGCGCGATGCGGCGCGCGCTCGGGCCCGACCGTTACGTGCCGGCTCGGTAGGCGTGACTTGTCGATTGCAGGCGTGCGGGCGTCATCGGGCATTTCGAGATCTCCGGTCGGCGACAGTAGCGGCGGCAACGGTACCGGTCCGCTCCGGCGTGATCAATCCCGAGGACGTTGCCCGTCCCGTGCTTATCTGCCTGCCTGCGGGCCTCGGCACCCTCGATCAGTCATCGACCTTCAGTCTGAGATAAGCATCCTTTGGTCCGTGCCACTGGAAGACCGTCGGATGAAGGAGGTAAGCCAGCAGTTCGGTTCCCTCGACCACCCGCGGTCCCGGACGAGCAAAATAGGAGCTTGCATCGACGGCATACACACGGTCGTTTCTGACCGCTGGCACCTCGGACAAACCCGGATAGCTGAAGAGCTGCCGTGCCTGATCCGCGGCCTTTGCCGATCCACAACCGCAAGGCATGACAAGCAGAACCTCGGGCGCCCAACGCAGCACGTCACTCCACGGGATGCGAACGGAAACAGCGCCCTCTCGCCCGAGCTTATCGATGCCGCCCGCGATCTGCACCATCTCGGGAACCCAATGCCCGGAACAGTAGACCGGATCGATCCATTCCATGCAGAAGACACGGGGTCGAGCCGTTAACCGAGAAACTTGCGCGGCGATCAGTTCCAGCCGATCTCTGCCATCGGCAATTATTTCTTTCGCGCGCTGCTGCCGGCCGGTTGCACTGCCCAGCTCCTGCATATTCTCGAATATTTGCTCGATCGACTTTGGCGTCAGCCAGAGAACCTTGGGCTTCGCGGGCAGCGAGCTCAATACCTGAGATACTTCGTTTCCCGAAGGCGCACAGACCTGACAGAGGTCCTGGGTGACGATCAGGTCCGGAGCAATGGTCTGTAGCAGCCTCTCGTCGACCTGGTAGAGGCTGAGGCCTTGGCGGAGCCGCTCGGTGACCGCGACATCGATCTCAGACTGGCTCATTCTTTCGGTTGGCACGGCCGAGCGTACGACGATCGGTTTGTCCCGAACTTCCGGCGGAAAATCGCATTCATGCGTAACCCCCGCCAGCCGATCCGCCAACCCCAACGCACAAATCATCTCGGTGGCGGAGGGCAGGAACGATACGATCCGTCGAGCTGCGTCCATCGCGACTGCCGTTGCCGTGCGGGTGGGAATCTACCCGCGACCCGTTTCGCCCCGCCCGATCGACGCCTCGGCATGTCCGTGTTTGCCTTCAGTCGGTCGGCACCAGGTCGCAGAACCAAAACGAGTCGCGACAAACCTTTTCTCCAAATCCGAACTTTACCGGATCGCTGAAGATCGGCCCATCAAAAACAAAGGTATGAAACTCTCCGTTCTCACCGCACGGATCGACCCCGGGCGGGAGTTGCGAGAGAAAATCTTCGTCGATCAGCCGACCAAGAAATGACGGGTGGAGCTGCGCCGGGTCGACGCAAACGACAGCGGTTTTGAACCCGAGACTTATGAACTCACGGATCAAGGCGAGAGTGTCGCGTTTCCAGACGGGATACATTCCGAGCATCGCGTGCCTGGTGAGCAGCCGCTCACGATAGGCCCTGATCTCTTCGAGAAACAGATCGCCAAATGCAACCGTGTCGATCCCGCGCTCGCGATAAATCGCAAACGCTTCACCTATTTTTGTCTCGTACTCGACGTTGCTGGCGCCTTTCGAGATCAGGATCTGGTGCAGCGGAACTCGGAGGCTGACAGCCTGCCGCTCCAGCAAGATGCGCCGCACGCCGTGCATGCTGATCCGGTCGTAATCGCGCGTGATCGTCGTGAGCAAGGCTTCGACCCGAAGGTCGGGCGACCGCTGGATTTCGCGAAGCACCATGCAGCTGTCTTTGCCGCCGCTCCAGGAGACCAGCACGGCTTTATTCCGAGGAAGAAGCTCCGTTTCGGGTTCCATAGTCCCGAGCTCCAAGGACGACGACAACGAGTGCGGAGCGGCGCCCGCTTATGGACACCGCTCCTCTTCTAACGAGTGACCGTGTCTCCGCTGACGCAGGGTGACCGGTGCGATCACAGAGGCCAGAAACTACGATGACCCGGCCGGTTTGACGACGATCTTGCCGATCATGTACGGATGGATCGTACAGATATAGGGGTATTCGCCCGGTGCCGCGAACGTGTGGGAGAAGGTGTCGTCGGTGTCGAGCGCCGCCGATGTGAAGGTTCCGTTTTTGTCGCCGATCCGGTGCGGGCTGTCGTCGTCGTTCTTCCAGGTCACCGTCGTGCCGGCAGTGACGGTCAGGGCCGCAGGCGCGAAGGCGAAGTTGTCGATCTCGACGGTGGCGGGGCTGGCGGCGGCTGCGACTACCGCCTCGCCCGCCGCGGTCAGCTCGGGCAGAGCGGCAGCCAGCAGCGCGGTCACCCCGACCGCGCCGAGCGACAGGACAATCCACCGGCGTCGCGGCGCCGGATTAATCGGCGTCAACATGGCTCTGCCTCTCAAGCGACGAGCGGGCTGTCGGTCAGGGCGGGGGCGCCCTTGCCGCGGACGTAATTGACCGTCCGTATGCCGAGGTATTTGCGCAATTCCTCGGCCGGCACCTCCTTCATCGGGCCGGGAGCGGGGGCGGTGCCCGCCGCCGGTATGGGGAATGCCGTCGACCTCGCGGTATGGAACGTTACATTGCCCTCGACCTTTTGGATGATCTGATGGATGTGTCCGCTAAGCACGGTCACCGAGCCGAAGCGCTTCAAATAGCCGAGTGCTCGGCCGGCGTCCGCGGTGCCCCAGCCCCACTGCTCGTAAATCGTCCACATCGGCAGGTGGGCCATCAGCACAATCGGTGTGCTCGCCGAGCGGCCAGAAACATCCTTTTCCAGCCATTCGAGCTGCTCGTCGCCGATCTTGGCCAGGCCGGCGGATTTGAAGCCTGGTTGAAATTCGAACACGTTGATCAGCCCGATGAAATGTACGCCCGCCATGTCGAAGCTGTACCAGCCTTTGCCGTTGGTGTTTTTACCGTAGCGCGCGAGATAGGCCTTGCCGTTGTCGGCGTCGGCGACGTCGTGCTCGCCCGGTATGTAGAACACCTGCTTGTTGGCCCCCTTGATGACCTGATCGGCGACATCCCATTCCTCTTCCTTGGAGAGGTGGCTGATATCGCCGGTGTGGATTAGGAAGGCCGGCTGCGTCGGCATCGCCTTGATCTTCTCGATCGCCTCGCTCAGCGTGGCGCGCGGGTCGGGGTTGGGCGGCAGGTGGAAGCCGATGTGGCTGTCGCTGATCTGCACAAAAGTAAGCTCGCTTTGTGGCGTCTCGGCGGCCGCAGCCCCGCCGATCAGGCCGAGCGTGCGGGGCACGCCGCCGCTCAGGGTCCAAACGACACCGGTGCCCGCCCAGGTCATGCACTTCAACAGGCCGCGGCGGTTGACGCTCGCACCGCCCGACAGCTCCTCCGCATCTCGATCGGCCATTTCCTTCTCCCATTAGCGTGGTGGATGACGCCAATCCAGACCGACCGCCCGGCCGGTTTATTCCCAACCCCGCATTGAACCCGGAATAACCGGTCCGCATTGGAAGTCTGCTCACGACACCATTCGGAGTGAGCCGGCATGCAGGGTTGGCACCAGGTTCTGGTAATTGCCGGGATCAGCGCGCTATGCACCACGACCGTCAATGGGGCGTCGCCCGAAGACGGCAAGGCAGCGTTCGAGCGGCGCGAGGACACGATGAAGCGCATGGGTCGGCCGCTTTACCTCGGCATCGGCCGCGTCGTGAAGGGCACCGTTGCCTACGGCCCGGAGACGGTGGTCGCAGCGGAAACCGTCGCCGCGCTCGCGAGTACTCTCGACCGGACCCTGTTCCCGCCGGGTTCGGACGTGGCGGAAAGCAGGATCAAGCCGGAGATCTTCACCGCCACGGATCGCGTCGATCAGCTGA
>WNFR01005230.1_pt1 | contig 13273 bp, 9 predicted proteins | sample 5400221 | NCBI WGS metagenome assembly WNFR01 (sample SAMN13153357, study PRJNA577476) | soil metagenome | isolation source: 40 cm soil under Madrone tree | place: USA:California | collected 2016-06-14
ATGCGTGCGCCGTCGGCCACGCCGCTGTCGATGAAGCCGAGCACGCGTTGCATGTGAGGGCGATCGATCAGGGCGCCCATCTGGGTGGCGGGCTCCAAGGGGTGCCCTAAGGTGATGGTCGCGGTCACGCGGCCGACGGCCGCCAGCAGGGCGTCCTTGGCGGACTCCTGCACAATCAGGCGCGAGCCGGCGTGGCAGGTCTGACCGCTGTTGTAGTAGATCCCCCAGGCGATGCCGTAGGCGGCGGCCTCGAGATCGGCATCCGCAAACACCACCTGCGGTGTCTTGCCGCCGCACTCGAGCGCCACGCGCTTGAGATTCGAGTCGGCGGCGTAGCGCAACATCAGCCGGCCGACCTCGGTCGAGCCGGTGAACGTGATCAGATCGACCTCCGGGTGCAGGGCGAGCGCCTTGCCGGCTTCTTCGCCAAAGCCCGGCACGACGTTGAAGGTACCCGGCGGCACGCCGGCCTCGCACGCCAGCTCCCCCAGTCGGATCCCTGACAGCGGCGACTGCTCGGCCGGTTTCAGCACCACCGAGTTGCCGGTCAGCAGCGCCGGTCCCACCTTCCAGGCGCTGATGATGAGCGGATAGTTCCACGGCACGATCGCGGCCACGACCCCGAGCGGCTCGCGGCGCACCAGCGCCAGGTCGTTGGGCCCGGTGGGCGCGACTTCGTCGTACAGCTTGTCGGCGAACTCCGCATAGTATTCGATGCAATCGGCGCAGTTGGCGACATCCACGCTCACCGAATTCATGATCGGCTTGCCGACGTCACGCGTCTCGAGCAGCGCCAGCCGGTCGACGTCGGCGCGGATGAGTTCCGCAAAGCGCCGCAGGATCCGCTTGCGCTCCTTCGGCTCCATGCGCCGCCACGGGCCGGTCTCGAAACTGGCGCGCGCCGCGGCCACCGCGGCATCGACATCCGCGGGCCCGCAGCGGGCCACCTGACACAGGACCTGGCCGTCGATGGGACTGACGTCATCGAACACGCGGCCGTCGCGGGCCGCGACCGGGCGGCCTGCGATGAAGGCGCGGCCTTCGGGCCGCAGGGTGGCGGACAGCCGTTCCCAGGTGCCGCGGTCGCGCTGCAGGGCAGGGGTGCTCATGGGACTAAGCTTCCTTAAGTCGTGCAGGGCATCAAAGCCTAGAATTTGAATAGCCCCATCTAAAAGAGGCATTGGGGCGCCGGGGACCCTGATTAGAATAGCGCGCCCGAGGGCCGCGCAATCTGCACACTGATCAGGAGACACCGCATGGCAGTCAAAGCCAAGTCCAGGGGGAAGACCGTGAAAGGCGCACGCGCGAGCAAGGCCCGCGGCGAGGAGCGGGATCTGGTGGCGCGCCTCAGGCAGGGGGCGGTGATCTGCGCGGAAGGGTACGTGTTCGAGCTCGAGCGCCGCGGCTACCTGCAGGCGGGCGCCTTCGTGCCCGAGGTGCTGTTCGATCACCCCGAGGTGGTGGAGCAGCTGCACCTGGACTTCGTGCACGCAGGCTCCGACGTGACCCAGGCGCTCACCTACTACGTGCATCGTGAGAAGCTGCGGGTCATCGGGCGCGAGAAGGATCTGGTGCCGATGAACCGGGCGGCGCTCAAAATCGCCAAATCGGTGGCGCGCAAGACCGGCACGCTGTTCGCCGGCGACCTGTGCAATACCAACATCTACGATCCGGCCGACAAGAGCTCGATCAAGGAGGTCGAGCGGATCTTTGACGAGCAGGTGGGCTGGGCGGTCGAAGCGGGCGTCGACTACTTCGTCGCCGAGACCCTGGGGTGGGCCGGCGAAGCGCTCATGGCGCTGAAGGCGATCCGCAAGTACTCGAAGGTGCCGGCGGTCGTCACCTTCGCCATGCACCAAGAGGAGCTGACGCGGGACGGCCTGACCCCGGCGCAGGCCTGCCAGCGCCTGGAAGGGGCCGGGGCGGATGTGGTCGGGCTCAACTGCCACCGCGGACCTGCGACCATGATGCCGCTGCTCAAGGAGATCCGCAAAGCGGTGAAGTGTCACGTGGCGGCCCTGCCGGTTCCGTATCGCACCGTCCCCAGCCAGCCCTCGTTCATGTCCCTGACCGATCCCTGCTGCGGCAACGCGCGGGCGTTTCCGGTCGGGCTCGATCCCTTCATGTGCACGCGGGCGGAGATCTCCGACTTCGGCCGCGAGGCGTTCGCGCTCGGCATCCGCTATCTCGGGGTGTGCTGCGGCGCGGGTCCGCACCACATCCGCGCGCTCGCCGAGGGCCTCGGCAGGCACCCGCCGGCCAGCCGCTACAGCGCCGACATGTCCAAGCACGCGTTCTTCGGCACCGACAAGAAGATTCGCAAGATCCAGACCGACTACCAGGACAAGGCTTAGAGCCGGCGTGAACTACTCGGCCCTGGCGCTGCTGCGCGGGGCGCTCACGGCGCACCGCAACTGGGTTCCGGTCTGGCGCTCGCCCGCGCCCAAAGCCGCCTACGACGTCGTGATCGTCGGCGGCGGCGGGCACGGGCTGGCCACCGCCTACTACCTCGCGAAGAACCACGGCATCCGTAACGTTGCGATCCTGGAGCGCGGCTGGATCGGCGGCGGTAACACCGGCCGCAACACCACCATCGTGCGCTCGAACTACCTGTTCCCCGAGAGCGCGCGGCTGTACGAGTTCGCGCTCAAGTGCTACGAGAATCTCTCGCGCGAGCTGAATTTCAACATCATGTTGAGCCAGCGGGGACTCGTGATGCTGGCGCACAGCCGCCACGACCTGGACTCGATGGCGCGCTGGGCCAATGCCATGCGCATGAACGGCATCGACGCCGAGATCCTCACGCGCGAGCAGGTCGCGGCGCGCGCGCCGCTCCTTGACATGTCGCCCGACGCCCGCTTCCCCGTGCTCGGCGGCTTCAGCCAGCGGCGCGCCGGCACGGCGCGGCACGACGCCGTAGCCTGGGGCTACGCGCGTGCTGCCGATGCGCTCGGGGTGGACATCATCCAGAACTGCCAGGTCACCGGCTTCCTGACCGGTGCCAACGGGCGCGTCGTCGGCGTTGAGACCCACCGCGGCCGCATCCTGGCCGAGCGCATCGGCATCGCCGCCGCCGGCCATAGCTCGGTGCTGGCGAAGCTAGCCGGCTTTCGGCTGCCGGTCACCAGCTACGCCCTGCAGGCGATGGTGACCGAGCCCCTGAAGCCCGCGCTCGACACGGTGGTGCTGTCGCCAGGTACCGGCGCGTACGTGAGCCAGTCGGACAAGGGCGAGATGGTGATCGGGGCGAGCCTCGACCTGTTTCCCTCGTATGCGCAGCGCGGCAGCTTTGCGGTGCTGCAGGGCGTCGCCGCCGCAACCCTCGCGCTGTTTCCCTGCTTCAGCCGGCTGCGCCTGCTGCGGCAGTGGGCCGGGATCGTCGATGTGGTGCACGACTCCAGCCCCATCATCGGACCCACACCGGTCCCGGGGCTGTACATCAACTGCGGCTGGGGAACCGGGGGATTCAAGGCGATCCCCGCCGGAGGCTGGACGCTGGCGCACGTGCTCGCAACCGGGCGCAATCACGAGCTCGCCGAGCCGTTCCAGCTCGAACGCTTCATGACCGGGCGCTTGATCGACGAAGCCGCCGCCGCAGGGATCGCGCACTGATGCTCGAGAGGCCATCGAAGCCATGATGCAGCTCAAATGCCCGTGGTGCGGATTGCGCGACGAGAGCGAGTTCGTCTGCGGCGGCACCACTCACCTCATCCGGCCCGACGCCGCCGCAAGCGATGCGACCTGGGGCGAATACCTCTTCTTTCGTGACAATCCCAAGGGGGTGCATCGGGAGCGCTGGCGGCATGCGTACGGCTGCGGACAGTGGTTCAATCTCGCCCGCCACACCGTGACACACGAGGTGTTGTCGGTGTACGCCATGACCGACCCGCCACCGGGTCTCTCCTGAAGGGCGGCGCGCGTACATGGCAAGCCAACGCCTGGCGGAGCCTGCGGGAACGTGGATCGATCGCTCGCATCCGCTGTCTTTCACATTCAACGGGCGGCAGCTGTACGGCTTCAGGGGCGATACCCTCGCCTCGGCGCTGCTGGCGAACGGCGTGCGCCTGGTGGGACGCAGCTTCAAGCTCCACCGCCCGCGCGGCATCTGGTCGTGCGGCGCCGAAGAGCCCAGCGCGCTGGTCGATATCGGCCGCGGTGCACGCCGCACGCCGAATGTGCGTGCCACGCTCCTGCCGCTCGCAGAGGGACTCGCCGCCGAGAGCGTCAACTGTTGGCCGAGTGTCGGATTCGACGTGGGCGCCCTCACGGGGGCTTGCGCGGCGCTCCTGCCGGCGGGGTTCTACTACAAGACCTTCAAGTGGCCGAACTGGCACCTGTTCGAACCGGCGATCCGGCGCATGGCGGGCCTGGGAAGGGCGCCGACCGCGCCCGACGCCGACCACTATGAAGAAGTCGCCGCCGACGCCGACGTGCTGGTCGTTGGTGCAGGTATCACCGGCCTTGCGGCCGCAGTGGCGGCGGCGCGCGCGGGCGCGCGCACCATGCTGCTCGCGAGCGGTGAGCATCCGGGGGGCGCGCTCGCCTGGGGCGCGGAGCCGGAAGTCGCCGCGCTCGCAGCGAGAGCACGGCAGCTGGGCGTTCGGATACAGCTGCGCACGCTGGCGTTCGGCGTCTACGACCACAACCTCGTATGCGCCGGCGAGAGCCTGAGTCCCGAGGGTGCCGCGGATCTGCCCGGGTGTGTGTTGCGCGAACGGCTGTGGAAGATTCGCGCCCGGGCCGTGATCGCCGCCACCGGCGCCTTCGAGCGGCCGCTCTTGTTTCCGGACAACGACCGCCCCGGCGTCATGCTCGCTTCGGCGGCGCACAAGTACGCGCAGGCCTTTGGCGTCGCCTGCGGGCGGCGCGCGGTGATCGCCGCGAACAGCGACAGCGCCTATGAGCGGGCCGTGGCGCTTCGCGATGCGGGCGTGGAGATCGTCGCCGTTGTCGATCGCCGCGACGGGTCAACGGCGGGTGAACGCAGCCATGGCCTGCGTGTCATCACCGGCGCGGCGTTGAGCGCAGTGTTCGGGACTCGTGCGGTGCGTGGCTGCACGGTGACGCCCCTGGCGGGCGGCCGTGGCGAGCGGCTCCGTTGCGATCTCATTCTGAATGCGGGCGGCTATGCGCCGGCCGTGCACCTGCATTCCCAGGCAGGCGGGAAGCTGCGCTGGCTTGGCGAAAGCGCGATGTTCGTGCCCGACGGCGCAGCGCCGGGTCTGGTGAGCGTCGGTGCGTGCGCCGGCGTGTTCGCGCGCGGGCCGGCGGTGAGCCACGCGGCTGAAACGGGAGAGGCGCTCGCGCTCGGCCGCGCACCACCTCAGGCGCCGATCGGTGGGGCAGGGAGGTCGGATGCCATCACGCGCGTCCGGGACGTCAAGGGCAAGCAATTCGTCGATTTGCAGAACGACGTGCTGGCCGAGGACGTGGCGCTCGCGGCCCGCGAGAATTACCGCTCGGTGGAGCATCTCAAGCGCTACACCACCACCGGCATGGGGACCGACCAGGGCAAGTCGAGCAACATCAACGCGCTCATCCTGATGGGCGAATACACGAGCCAGGCGCCCTCGCAGGTCGGGACGACGCGCTTTCGCCCGCCGTTTGCGCCGGTGACACTGGGCCTGATCGCCGGCCGGCGCGTGGGCGCACTGTACCGGCCTCTCAAGCGTCTGCCGGCCCACGACTGGCACGCCGCGCACGGCGCGCTGTTCGAGACCTTCGGCGACTGGTGCCGCCCGGCAGCCTACCCGCGGCCCGGTGAGACGCTGGACGGCGCCGCGCAGCGCGAAGCGCGCACCGTCAGAAAGTGCGCCGGGCTCCTCGATGGTTCGCCGCTCGGCAAGCTGGAAGTGTTCGGGCCGGACGCCGCGCGCTTTCTCGATCTCATGTACGTCGGCACGATATCGACGCTCAGGATCGGCCAGGCGCGCTACGGCCTGTTGCTGAACGAGAACGGCACGCTCGTGGACGACGGCATCGTGGCGCGCCTTTCCGGGCAGCGCTACTGGGTGAATACCACCACCGCCGGCTTTGATCGCACCGCGGCCGCGTTCGAAGAATGGCTGCAGTGCGAGTATGCCGACTTCAAGGTCGTCATCACACCGGTGACCTCGCGCTGGGCCAACATCACCGTCGCCGGACCGCGCGCCTGGGAATGGCTCGCGAGGCTGGGATTCGAGGCCGCGCTCGCCCCGGCGGCGATGCCGCACATGACACTGCGCGACAGCGCGCTCGACGGGGTGCCGCTTCGCGTGCTGCGCGCGAGCTTCAGCGGCGAGCTCGGCTACGAAGTGAACCTGCCCGCCGATCACGCCGCAGCGCTCCTCGCCCGCCTGTGGGCGCACGCCGGGGAGCTGGGCGCGGCGCTCTACGGCATCGAGGCCCTGCAGGTGATGCGGGTGGAGAAGGGCTACATTCACATCGGTACCGACACCGACGGCACGACGCTCCCCGCCGATGTGGGCTTTGCGCGCGGTATCGAGCGCAAGACGGCGCCCTTCGTCGGCCGACGCTCGCTCCTGCGGCCGGCCTCCCGCGATCCGACACGGCTGCAGCTCGTGGGACTGGTGCCGCTCGATGAGCGTACGCAGCTGCCCGTGGGCGCACAGATTGCGCTCCGGCCGCCACCCACGCTGACCGAGGGCCATGTCACTTCGAGCTACCGGAGCCCCGAGCTTGGGATCCCCGTCGCGCTCGCCCTGCTGAAGGGCGGCTCACAGCGCACCGGCGAGGAGCTGCGCGTGCACCATCTGGGAACGACGATCGCCGCCCGGGTCGTGAAGCTGCCGTTCGTCGATCCGGCCGGAGAGCGCGTTCATGGCTGAAGCGCCGGGACTCACGGTGCGTGTGGATGAGACGACGCAGGCCGCCGCGCTGCGCTACTTCGTGAGGGGCGGCGCGTTCGCCGCTGCCCTGCAAGACTCGGTCGGGGTCCTGCCTGAGGGGCTGCAGGCCGCGGAGACGCGCGACGGTGCGCTCATCCTCGCGTGGCGCAGCCCTACGGAAACCCTGGTTCTCACGGGTGACCCGGCACGATTGTCGGACCTCGAAGCCCGGGTTGCCGAGGCTCCAGACGGATGCCTCGTGAACCTGAGCGGCGGCCTCAGAGTGCTGCGGGTCACGGGTGAGCGGATTTCGGATCTCCTCTGCCGCCTCGGCGGCACCGGATCCATCCCGCGCCCCGGCGAAGCGCGGCGCGGCCGCATGGCCGACGTGCCGGTGCTGGCGCTGTGCGTGCGTGCGGGTGAGACGCTGCTGGTCGTCGATCGCAGCTATGCCGAGCATCTGTTGCGCTGGGTGCACGAGACGCTGCTGGACTTTGCCGACCCGTGAGGCGACCGGATTGTCCGCGCGGCGTGTCAGGTCGCCGGCGGCGGGGCCTGCAGCGTGCGGCTCACGGCGAGCCGCCATCCGGCGATGAGCGCCGCACGGCGCGTCGCCGTCATTTTCGGTGTGAATACGGCAGCGGTCTCCCAGGTGCCGGCCACTGCGGCCAGATCCTTCCAGACTCCGGTGGCGAGTCCCGCGAGGAACGCCGCTCCGAGTGCGGTGGTCTCGAGCTCCACCGGACGCTCGACCCTCGCTTCCAGCACATCAGCCAGGAACTGGCAGAACCAGCCATTGGCCGCCATGCCGCCGTCGACGCGGATGGCATCCGCGCGGCGCGCGCCATCGCGTTGCATGGCCTGCGTCAGATCGAGGGTCTGAAACGCGACCGACTCGAGCGCCGCGCGCACGAGGTGGGCACCCGAGGCATCGAGCGTCAGGCCACAGATCAGGCCGCGGGCATTCGGTTCCCAGTGCGGGGCCCCGAGCCCCACGAACGCCGGCACCATGTACACACCGTGATTGTCCGGCACGCGCGCCGCGGCGGCGGCGGTTTCGGCCGCGTCGCTGATGACCTTGAGACCGTCGCGCAGCCACTTGATCGCCGCTCCGGCGACGAAAATGGATCCCTCCATGGCGTAGGTGATGCGGCCGCCGATGCGATACGCCGGCGTCGTGAGCATGCGGTTCTCGGACGTGACCGCCACCTCTCCGGTGTTGAGCAGCAGGAAGCAGCCGGTGCCGTACGTGGATTTCGCCATGCCGGGCATGAAGCAGGCCTGCCCGATGAGGGCCGCCTGTTGGTCGCCGGCGATGCCGGCGATCGGAAGCGCGCGCCCGAAGAGCGCGGCGTCCGTCGCACCGTAGACCTCGCTGCTGTCGCGAACCTCCGGCAGCAGCGCGCGCGGCACGCGGATGAGGGACAGCAGCTCCTCATCCCAGCTCTGGGCGTGAATGTCGAACAGAAGCGTGCGCGAGGCGTTGGTGACGTCGGTCGCGTGCACGCGCCCGCCCGTCAGGCGCCACAGGAGAAAGCTATCCATCGTGCCGAACGCCAGCTCGCCGCGCTCGGCGCGTGAGCGGGCGCCCGCCACGTGATCGAGCATCCAGGCGACCTTGGTGCCGGAGAAGTACGGGTCGAGCAGCAGGCCGGTCTTTTTGCGAACCAGGGGCTCGGCGCCGGCGGCCTTGAGCGCGGCGCATTCATCGGCGGTGCGCCGGTCCTGCCAGACGATGGCGCGATGGATCGGCTTGCCGGTGGCGCGCTCCCAGATCACCGCCGTCTCGCGCTGATTGGTGATGCCGAGCGCGGCAAGTCCCTGCGCTCCGACGCCCGCGCGCTCAATGACCTCACGCACCGTCGCCAGCGTATCGCGCCAGATGTCCTCCGGATCGTGCTCGACCCAGCCGGAAGCGGGGTAGTGCTGCTCGAACTCGCGACGCGCGATGGCCACTGCGCGTGCCTTGGCATCAAACAAAATGGCGCGCGTCGAGGTGGTGCCCTGGTCGATGGCGAGGACGCGCTGCGGCCGGCTCATGCCGGGGCCTCCGCGCCATCCTTTTTCGCCCGTACGCCAGTGAATTTCCGCATTGGTGCGCGGCTCCAGATGTGGAAGAGTGCCTCCACCGCAACAACCCGCACGATCTTCGCATGATCAGGCATTCATCGGCTTCGGCGCGCGCCCGCCGGCCGGCGCAGCTCCTGGGACTCATCCTGGCCTGCACTGCCGTGGTGCAGGCGCAGACGCCCGGGCGCGCCAGCCGGTCGGTCTATGCCCATGACGTGCAGGCCGCCCTGGTCGAGCATTTTATGACCTCCGCGTGCACATGACGGGCCATCCGTTCGGCGGCGTGGGCTTGCGTCCACGGCCCGGGACTATCTGCGGTTTGCCCAGATGCTGCCGAATGGGCGGTGAGCTCGAAGTGCGGATCCTGGGACGCAAGACTGCCGAGCTCATGATCTCCGACCATCTGCCGCCCGCAACGCACGGCTGGGCGCCCGGGGTGCGCTACGGCTTGGGCGTGTCCGTGCTCAACGATCCGGCGCAGGCGGGCAACCTCGGCTCGCGCGGGCAGTTCGGCTGGCCCGGGTTTGCAAGCACCCAGAAACGTGGACTTCGACGATGAGTTCCAGACGCTCGTCTATCAGGCACTGGTGAACTAGATCGTGAGCGCGTTCGCCATAAATGTGTTGCGACCGCCGTTTGAGTTATATATTATCGACCACATAATATTATAGATCCGGGTCCTCCGACGCGTGTTCTGGCACCGCGACACGATTCCCGCCCGCGCTCCCAGCGCGAATGCCGCGCGATGCCTTTTTCGAATACGCGCATCTACTTTCTCGGCTTTGACTGGTCCTGCGTCTGTGGAAGTCTGTAACCGAGCTTCAGGAGACGAGCGCCAGTAGTTCGTAAGCAACGATCTTTAGGGGAGGTCGAATCTGCATGAAGCCAAATACCAAGGTCTCACGTGCGGTCGCCGCCATATTGAGCGCGCACGCCGCCCATGCCGTATACGCCGCGGAACCCGCCGGCGAAACGCCGTCTGCATCGGCCGGTGGATTGCAGGAAGTCATCGTCACCGCCAACCGGCGCACGGAGAACCTGCAGAACGTGCCGATCACGATCCAGGCGCTCACCGGGGAAACGTTGACACAACTGAACGCCACGACGTTTGACGACTACGTGAAGTTTCTGCCAAACGTGACGGCAGCCACCAACGGCCCCGGTCAGGGCCAGATCTACATGCGCGGCCTTGCGACCACCGAGGACGGTCTCCAGTCGTCCGGCGCCACGGGCAGCTTCCCGAACGTCGCGGTCTATCTCGATGAGCAGTCCGCGCAGCTGCCCGGCCGTAACCTCGATATCTACGCCGCCGATATCGAGCGCATCGAGGTGCTCGAAGGCCCGCAGGGCACACTGTTCGGCGCCGGTGCGCAGGCAGGCGTGATTCGCTACATCACGAACAAGCCGAAGATCAATGTCACCGAAGCAAACTTCAACGCGGGCTATGCGACGACCGTCCATGGCAAGGACAGCACCAATTTCGACGGCATGCTCAACTTGCCGTTGATCGAGGACAAGCTGGCGGTGCGCGGGGTTGTCTATAACGACTCCCGGGGAGGCTACATCGATAACGTCGGCGGGTCGTTCAAGCGCAACCCCACCGACGTCGGCATCGCGTATCTCTTCTGCCCGCAAACGGGCGGGACGCCGGGCAGCGCCGTATATACGCCATACAATCCGGGTTGCCTGGGAGGCAACGGCCGGACTGTCGTTTCTCCGGGCGTGGTGCCCAAGAGCCCGACCATCAACAACGACAACATCGTCGCCCGGTCAATCAACCCGGTCGTCTACAAGGGCGTGCGCCTCTCAGCGCTGTACGACATTACCGAGCAGTGGAACGTTCTGGTCTCGCAATCGTATCAGGACATCAGGGCCGATGGCGTGTTTGCGGAGATGCCATTCGGCCCCAGCGGCGAGACGCTGCCGGACCTGTCGGTGGTGCAATTCAATCCGTCCACGAACGATGACCGATTCAGCAATACGGCCTGGACGCTCGACGGTCGTATCAATCAGCTCAAGGTCGTGTATACGGGCGGCTATCTGGTGCGCAACGTCGAGCAGTTTCAGGACTACACGAACTACGCACGCGGCAAGTATGCTGATTACTATCAGTGTCGGTTGCCGGGGACTCCGTTCGCTGGGTACAACAGCGCCGTCGGCGGCTACCAAAAGGTCAACCCTGCAGATCCCGGCGAGTGCTTCTCGCCGAGCTCGACGTTTCACGTCCTCGAGCGCAACACTCACCAGAACCACGAGCTTCGCCTGAGCACTCCGGATGACTGGCGGCTGCGCGCCATCGGCGGCCTGTTCTACGAGGATTTCCTGGTGCAGGACCAGTCCGACTGGTTGTACAGAACGACCCCGCTCGGAATCTATGGCACCAGCTTCAACCCGCTGCAGGCGCCCGCCAATTCCTCGGCCAACAACCACAACGTGCGCCCCGACAGCGTGGGTTTCTACGACGACGTCCAGCGTGGCTTCAAGCAGAAAGCGGCCTTCACCTCGATAGACTTCGAGCTGCTCCCCAAGAAACTGACGCTCACGGTTGGTACCCGCTACTACCGAATGGACACCTTCGAGACGGGCGCCAAGGCCAGTAGTTTCGGCTGCCGCGCGGGCGGGATCTACAGCGCCGCTACCGTGACCAATCCCTGTACAGTGAGCGCGCTGAATCTCGACACCGTCGCGGTCCCGGCGGGCAACTCGGCCTATACCGACAGGTCCGTGGGCCTGGACAAGCTGTACACAGGGTTCAAGAGTCGCGCCAACCTGAGCTGGAAAGTGACGGACGACGTTCTGGCCTACGCGACCTGGTCGCAGGGCTTCCGGCCGGGCGGCTTCAATCGCGGCTCGGGCTTCGTCGGTGCCGCGGGCGTCGGCGGCAGCAGTTCGCCGCTCGCCGGAATATTTTTCGTTCCGATCGGCTTCAAGCCAGACGTGCTGACCAACTACGAGATCGGCTGGAAAACGCAGTGGCTCAACCATCGCGTGCAGTTCAACGGCACGGTCTACCGCGAGGACTGGAAGGACGTCCAGATCGGGATTTTCGAGCCGGGCGTGACGGGCAATCTGACCTTCACGACCAATGGACCGAACTACCGTGTGAAGGGCGTCGAGACCGAGCTCGTGGCGCGCGTGACCCCGCAGCTTATGGTGGCCGGCGGCGCCTCGTGGAACAGCAGCGAGCTGGTCAACGCGCCGGCACTGATTGACAAGAATGGCAAGCCGATCACGGTCGTGAACCCCTACGGAACCCAGGGCAGTCCGCTCGCGCAGTCGCCGCCCTTCCAGGCGAACCTGCGCGTGCGGTATGAGTGGCAGTTCAACAATTACGACGCGTTCGCGCAGCTCGCAGCCACGCGCCGAGCGCACTCGTATGCCTCGACGGATCAGCTGACCCATGAATTGAGCACAACCGTGGGCCAGGTCGGACCCTCGATCGCGTACGACCAGGCGGCGTTCTCGACGCTCGACGCATCGACCGGGTTTGCCAAGGACTCCTGGAACCTACAGCTTTACGGGACCAATTTGACCGACAAACGAGGCAACCTGTACACGAACTACAACCAATGGATCAGAATGACGGGTATCAACCGTCCGCGCACGCTCGGTCTGCGGGTCAGTTACCGGTTCGGAGGTAAATAGCCTCCGGAGTCACTATGGCAGCAGCGGAGCTGAATCCGTCTGAGTCACGCATCGAGGCCGAAGTGCGCCGTGCCCGCGGCCTCATGGAGAAGCGTCAGTTCGCCCCCGCGCTGCTCGCCACCGAAGCCCTGCTCGTGGAGGTGCCAGAGAACCGGGACGTGCTCTACATCCTCGCGGCCTGCCAGCGCTACCTCGGTCGCATCGCCGACGCGCTCGCTACGCTCGGCCGACTGGAGCAGCTGCATTCGCAGTACGCGCGCCTGTACCAAGAGCGCGGTCACTGCCACAGAGCACTCGGCGATACGGTAGCTGCGATCAAGGCCTACCAGCGCGCCGTGGCTTTGAACGAAGCGCTCCCCGCCACCTGGAAGGCGCTGCACGAGCTTTTGCGTTCGGCAGGCCGTGACGCCGAGGCCGACCACGCAAGACTATTGGTCGAACATCTGACCCGGCTCCCGCCCGCGATCATCAGTGCCTCGAGCCTGTTCGCCGAGGGCGATGTTCTTGGCGCCGAACAGATCGTACGGCAATTCCTGCAGACGCACCCGGACCACATCGAGGGCATGCGACTGCTGGGACGAATCGGCATGAAGCTCGACGTGCTGGATGATGCGGAATTCCTGCTCGAGAGCGTTCTGGTGTTCGCTCCTGACTATCACGCGGCCCGCTACGACTACGCCGAGGTCCTGTGCCAGCGCCACAAGTACGCCCAGGCTCTCAAGGAAGCGGAA
>WNFR01010408.1_pt1 | contig 13272 bp, 11 predicted proteins | sample 5400221 | NCBI WGS metagenome assembly WNFR01 (sample SAMN13153357, study PRJNA577476) | soil metagenome | isolation source: 40 cm soil under Madrone tree | place: USA:California | collected 2016-06-14
CTGGGTCCGTTCGGTTCATGAAACGAATTCGGGATATCTGGCCGGCACGTCCGGCTAGCTAATGTTGAACGCTGCATCGTTGCAGCACAAGCTGGTAATTTGGCTGAAACAAGCGGTTGGTCCCGGTCGCCAAACAACCCATGACGTTCGCGTCGTAACATAAATCTCAACGAAACTACCCCGTCAAAGAGGCCAGGCGGAGTATTCACCCTACTGTTGACTCTCCAAAAGTCGCTCGAGATTGGCGGGCAAGAATCTCGACGACTATTCACTGGAGACGGTGAAGATGTTCGCCGACGACGCGATCGCCGCGGTGTTCAAGCCTTAACTGGCTAGATGCCAGAAAGAGAAGCCAACAATGTGTCCAATGGGCTGATTTTAGTCAAGTTTGAAAATACACCTGTTTGTGCGCTCGATCCAGTCCGCCCTTGACGGAAGGTTTTCCGAATTGTGACGATACAAGACCCCCGATCTATCGGCGAAAACAACCCACTGAAGTGGCCCGCATGGACTGAACGTGCTAGGCTTTTCCATGCGGTTTAAATACGGAGCTTGCGGGCGTGCGAAGGTTCTTCTTAAAGGAAGCTAGGCCGATTGATACGAGCGGGTCGGGGACATATTCGCGGCCGGCCTATGGCACCGCCGTTGAGACGGTTAAAGCGGTTTCGCACATTGTGCCGTCGGGCCAAACTCAATGGTATCCGCCGGTGTTGATTGGTGCGCAAACGGTCGAGGCTCACTTGTTTAGCCAAAATTACGTTGAGCGCGGTATCGAGCTGATGCGCCGTCTGACGCCCGACGATTACACGGCATTTCTGATTCAATTTTTTTCTGATGGGTTAAGCCGCTTCGGAAGAAATTGGCGCTACGCGGATATTGTGACCGTGCTGTCATGTCTTGCCGACTTGCTCGCGCCAAAGCGTTACCTCGAGATTGGGGTGCGCCGCGGTCGCAGCGTTGCAGCCGTCGTTTCAGCGAACCCTGAATGTGCGCTGGTCATGTTCGATATGTGGGTCGAGGGCTACGCTGGGATGGAAAATCCGGGTCCGGATTTCGTTAGGCAAGAGCTCGAGCGCATCGGGCATTGTGGCGATATGAAGTTTATTGATGGCGATAGCCACGTCACTGTGCCCTTGTACCTTGCTCGCAATCCTGACGAAAGGTTTGACCTCATTACTGTCGACGGTGATCACACCCCAGAGGGAGCTGTTCAAGATCTTTGCGACGTCCTGCCGCGACTCAAAATCGGCGGAGCGATCGTTTTTGATGATGTTTGTCATCCCCTACATCCCGAACTCGGAAAGGTATGGCACGACGTCGTAGCTTCCGATCCAAGATACTCAGCTTTCACTTATGCGGATTGTGGGTACGGAGTTGGTTTTGCGGTCAGGAAATATTGATAGTCGCCTTCGCGGTTCATATGGTCGACTCAGAGATAGACAGCTCTAGGTCCAGATCGGATGGCGAAGTTTCCAGTCGTTCCCTCTCTGGCAGGGCATCAATCGCATGCAGCAAGACATCTACAATCGACGCCTCGTCCGTCGCCAGGCTTGCGGGGCGCGCGAAAGCACTTCGCAGCCCGCGGCTTTGGCGGCCGCGGCGATGTCCGCGTCGTCGCTCGAGAGGATCGTTCGATCGACAAACTGCGAACCCCGCGCTGCGGCAACGGACCATGCGACGAGCGGCATACGTCCAAGATCAACAAGTTTTTTTCGGTAATCCTTTAGATCCACCCCGCACAGCTATGACGGCCAGCACGTTCCGGTTACCAATCATCTCATTCTCAGAAAATCCCTACCGGCTGGCATTGTTGACCTGAGCCCCTGAATTTCCTCCAAAAATGGGTAGAGTCCATCACCCGCTAGGGGGATGGACATGAAGGCAAGTCGGTTCACGGAAGAGCAGATCATCGGGGTTTTGCGGGAACAGGAGGCCGGGGCGAAGACGGCTGACATATGCCGCAAGCAAAGAAGGGGCTCAGGTCATTGTGGCCGTCCTGGTAGTTCGACCGATTTGAAATTGATCGGCCCCAATTCGGTGACGTTTACAAGGTTATGCGGGGCAGCTTGCTAGGCATGAAAGCCATCTCTGTTTTTGCTTTAATCCGAATTCACACATACGAACCAGGCGCCACGAGAGATTCGATCCGACCATTTCGATGACATGATCCAAACTTTCATACCGAAGACTCTCTGGAATTGATGCAGCCACCAAGCTTCACTATTATTCCAGTAGCTTTGATACGGCGTGATCCACCCCTCATCTAAACCGCTGCGGGATACCGGAACCTGATGAAAGTTTATGCCACGGCAGATGCGACCGCATTCACTTATCGCCTTTTGGAGGCCGCTAACTGAGAAATGCTCGAGCGAACCAATTGAAAAGACGTATCGGAACTCGTCGTCTAAGTAATCAAGATTGGTCGCGTCAGCGACGCGTAACCTATCTGCTCGAATTCCCCGCGCGATAGCTTTTTCGATAAGAGGTTTTGAAATGTCACAACCATAATATTCGAGTTCTTCAAATTGTTTGATGAAATCGAAAGTACGACCCGTACCGCAAGCTAAGTCGAGAACCCGTCCTCGCCTATGGCTCAAAAAAACTGGATTTCTTGCCAAGTATTGTCGACGCCCCACTTCTCCAGTAATTCAGCGAATTTTGGATCAAAATAGATATCCGTATCTTGCCTGTCCCCTGTTCTCCGCCTGAAATTCTTTGTAAGAGCGCGATATGGTCCGCCGATCATGACGTCAAAGTTCATTAGAGATCCTCTCGGGAATATTATGATCAAGATCAAGAGTCTGCAAAACCGATGCGCTCCGGGCTCAACTTGACGCGCTCTCGACTCTAGCATCTGGACGCGACCGTGAAGGGTTCGGCCGGATCAATCGATGCAAACTGGAATTGCCTTGCGATGGTGCATTTCGATGACATTGCTGGTATCGCTTGAGTGCAACGGCCTCAATCAAGATTGACCAGTATTCGACCGTCTCTTCGAACCTTTTTGCGGGAGAGCAGGACGATATTCAACCCCAGAGCCCCCAAATTGAAGAAAAATTCGATTTGTAAAGGAATTCAGTGGTGTGTCCGGAAACGTCCATCATCGGGCATCATGAATAGATTCGGTCCGGACTTTCTAAATGCGCTACTGTTGAAGTATTAACTGGTAAACTTGCGGGTGCCGTTTTCCGACTTGCTTAAGGGAATGTCGAATATGGAAGTTGAGGTAGAGTCCCCTGTCGCGTGGGTGACGATGGTTTCAAGGTTACGGGATTTTCGCGTCGGCCTATCGCGCCGGCGTCAGCCGCCGAATGGGGGTTTGCAGCAATCGAAGTCGGAGATTTCGAGCCTCAAATACTTAGGAGGGCTCATCGGCAGTTCGGCGCGCCTGCTGTAGTTTTCCATGCAATTGGCAGCGGTTCGGTAGGCCAGGCTGCCGACGATCCGACAGCGGATTACGAGCGCACATTTGGATCCGCCGAGCTATTGACCGAGGTGTTGGGCCAGCTTTCCCCAGCGACGCGACTTATATATCCTTCGAGCGCGGCAGTTTATGGAATTGTATCCGAGGGAGCAATCTCCGAAAGCGCACCCGTTAGTCCGATCTCCGAATATGGCAAGACCAAGATGCTAACAGAAGACATGTGTCGCGAGCGGGCGCAAATTTACGGAATGCAATTGATCGTTGCGAGATTTTTTTCCGTATACGGTCCATGGCAGAAGAAATTACTTCTATGGGATATTGCGCAACGTTTGTTATCCGGGCAAACAGCTGTAACGCTTGGAGGGACGGGCCGCGAGAGCCGAGATTTCATTCATGTGGTCGACGCAGCTGCCATGGTGGTAAAACTAGCACAGTACGAGACAGCGTTGGGAACATTCAACATTGGGACTGGCCGTGCGACACCCACAATGGCTCTCGCGTCAAAATTAGCTTCCGCAATGAATTCGAATGCCGAGATTTCATTTACAGGAATATCTAGACCTGGAGATCCGATGCATCAACAGGCGGACGTTCGACGGCTTTCTGAATTCGGCCAGATTGCCCGCGTGCCTCTTGAGGAAGGTCTAGCTGACTATGCGTATTGGATCCGCCATGGAGGGCAAGCCGTTGAACTGCGTGCTACCGGATTGAATAACCTGAGATTGAATAATGAAGGGTAAGCTTGTGTACCAAAAAATCGTCAAGGCGCTGGAAGCTGACACGCGATGCTCTCGCAATTGAAGGAGCTCACCCGCCGTTTGCTTGGAATCCATCTTGTATCGTATGTACGGTCATTCACTCGTTATGGGATCGGAAACGCGAAGCGGATCGATGGAGCCGCAGCAAATCTGCGCTCGGGTAAAGAGGCAATCGAGCGTCGCGAATTCGCTGCTGCTCTTGAACTGTTTCAACGCGCAATCGATAGCGGTTTCTTCATTTCAGAAGCCTCCTTTCGATGGGGCGTCGCGGCGCTGCAACTCGGCCGCACCGCTGAGGCGTCGCACGCCTTGCATCGTGCGCTGAACGCGAAGCCGCCGAATCCCGAGGCTGCTTTGAAATTGGCGGAGCTGGCACTTGTTGATGGCGACGAAGCTGCAGCTTTCGAATTATATGGCCGGGCACTTGAAATTGCGCCGGATTTTGCCGAAGCGCATTTGGGCCGTGGCAAGGCGGCGGCTCGCATGGGACTTGAGGTTGAGGCGCTCAAATCCTTCCGTCGGGCGTTCGATATCAATCCTAAATTTCCGGAAGCGGGGCTCCGGCTGGCAGAGTGGACTTTAGCAAATGGCGCTGCAGCCGAGGCTCTGGGAATCTACCGGAAGGTTCTAGATATATTTCCTGACTTTGTCGAAGCTGAGTATGGTCGCGGAGTCGCAGCTTTGGAAGTTGGACACGTCGAAGAGGCTCGAAGTTCATTTGATCGCGCACTGAAGCTCAGCCCTGGATATCCGGCTGCCATCACGGCCGCCACTTTCCTCGCAATTTTTCCAACTGTCGAGCATTTGAAGTCCGCAAAGTCGGAACGTCAGCTCATTTGCGTGCCCTTATTGCCATATCTGCGCAGTTGGCTTGGAGGCCAGATCTATTTGCTTAATTTCGCACGAATTATGGCTACCTTGCCGAAGTCACAACGACCCCGGCTCGTCGTCGTTGTGATGGATGATGCGCAGAAAAACTCAAGCATGAACGAACTAGTTGCCGCTCTGTTTCAATGCAATTCTGTGATAGGCATATTTAATGAGGCAGGGCAGTCGCTCTTTGTGAAGCCGCTGCTTGACCGCTACCTTCAGACCCATCGCGGCATACACAACGACCAAAGCCCACAACGCAAGCTTTTTGCCAACGTCGACTGGACGTTTCCAGTCCTGTATCCGTCCTGGGGCCTCGCAACCGTTCCTCGCCCCATATTCTGGATTCCAGATTTCCAGCATCGGTTCTGGCCGAAATACTTTAAGGCAGAAGAGCTAGTGGCTCGCGATCGCGATACCATTGCGTTGGCGAAGCGCAGTGTACCCATAGTTTTCAGCAGCCGCGATGCAGAGTCCCATTTTCATCGCTTTTATTCTGAGCGACACTGTCGAAGCCATGTCTGGCATTTCCATGCCGCGCCCGATCCGATGCCAAGCATTGGCGATACCGGTGAGTATGCGGCACTTGATCTGCCGCAACGCTTCTACTACACGCCGAATCAATTCTGGCCACACAAAAATCATGTAACTCTGTTCCGAGCTTTGCGTCGGTTGCTGGATGACGGGCATGACATAACCTTTGTTTGTACCGGAAGCGAGCTTAATTTGGAGCCGGATTCCCATCAGCGCAGCTTGCTTTCGCTCATCGCAGAACTCAATCTTGGTCGAAACTTGCGCCTGCTCGGCGTCCTGCCGCGCGCGCTGCAATTTGAGCTGTTTCGTCGGGCCTGTGCGGTTATTCAACCGTCTCTCTTCGAGGGGTGGAGTACGGTAGTCGAAGATGCCCGCGCTATTGGCCGACCGCTGATTGTCTCGGATATTCCACTTCATCGGGAGCAGGTCGACGGCGGTGCAATTTTCTTTTCAGCGCAAGATCATATCTCGTTGGCCGCAGCTGTTTCCGAGGCAGACAGTCGGCTTGCTCCCGGACCTGATATCGAGCGCGAAAATGCTTCGCGAGAGGCATTGCGAGGAAGCATCATGGATTCAGCCCGAGCTTTCCTGGACATTTTAGGCTCCGAGAGACGATCGTCATAGCAGGGGAGTCTTGAAGCACCTACCATCGTCGCACATTGCGGACTGGTTCACTAACTGCCCCATCAAAACAGAAAATGCCCAATGGCATAGCGAAGCGTACGACGAACCTGCGGTCGCCAACTCAGAATTTGTCAAATGTATTTTTCGCTGATTTCCACCATACCGCGTAGGGTTGCGCCAGCCACCATTTGAGAGGCACCCGACCATGGTGTCTTCTTACGATCTGCATAGCTTCTCGATAGTGAAGCTGTCGTTGGGTGTTGGTTTTGGTATCAATATGATCCCGATTGAGCGCGACAAATTCGGCGGAGTTCTTCACTCAACGAACGAGGTGCAAATTCGGACATTGGCATTCTTAATCTTGAGGAAATTATGGGCTAATGGCGGCCTTGCGGAAAATCATGACTTGTGGGCGCGTGTATTTCCGCTCGCAGCCACCTTCGAACCGATTTCGCTTAACTTCTTCCCAAAATGCAGTGACTGTTTCTTGAGGCTGCCGCGCAAGACGACGGTCAAACTTTTCCGTTCCCGCTGAATCCGGATCGCCAAGTTCGTTGAACCCAGCGAGGCAGTTGCCATCGTATCCGTCAGGCACGATGCCGATTAGTTTAAATCCTGCTAACTCTGCGCTTTCGACGTAATGATGAGCGGGATAGGGCCACTCGTAAAGCCCATAGCGCACGGCAAGAGGGTGGCCGCCGACCGCCTCGGCGACTTCCCGTGCACTGTCTGCGTAATATTCACGAAAGGAGAAGAACAGGCCTTCATTTTTTAATCGCCTTCTGAGTGAGGCGAGGCCGAATCCGATCGGGCGGAAATGGTGGAGGCAATTCTTTGTAATGAGAACATCGTAATGTCCGTTCTCAGAGAGCCACACGTCCAGGTCATTGTGTATCCGAACTTGGTCGGCATCAGAGCGACTTCGCAGATAACCGGTTCCCGTGACGTGTTCGCCGCTCGGCTCGACAACTTCGATGTTGAAACCGGCGCGTGAGAGTGACCACGAGAAAAAGCACGACCCGGCTCCAACTTCGACGATTCTATCAATCGGTTTGACATCGAACAATTTGAGCAGGCGCATGGAGGCGGCGAAGTCCCGTGTTTTACAATAGCGTGTAAATTCGGCGTCGCGATCGGCACCCAGAAAAATGCTGTGAAGCAACGACCTAGCTGACTCGTCGGTAGCGGCGAGGGCCTGTGTTTCTCGGATCGCCGCTTCGACCAGCGCTGGGCTTTCGCGTAGCTTCCAAAGAGGAATTTGGTCGAGCTTGTCGGCGGGAGTCTGGTCTAGCATTTTGGCGCAACTACCTTAATCCAACAGTTTACCGAGCGCGCAACCTACCCCACCCAACCCCACGGCGTAAAGCCGCCTAAAGACACACAATCCAAGGATTCCAATCGGCGTTGCAGTCGATCGGGCGGTGATCGCGCTGCACTGCATCCAACCCGGTGGCTAGCGGCAAGAGCGGTAGCAGGTTCGTCAAAACAAAAGGACCGCCAAATCTTACTCCCCGAAACAGCCGTACCAAATCGCTACGATATTCAATCTAGCCAGCTCCGTATCCGTTGAGAAGTTATTCGCAGACATTTTTTTACCCTGCCAAATATTCTCGGCCGCAACGCGTCGCGGTCTCGCTCCACGGCGCGCAGTTTTGCTTGGAGCGCCTCGTTTCGGGCACCAAGTTCCTGAAGTGCTGACCGATATGCTCGAAGTCCATTTTGGAATTCTTCATGCAGAAACAAGTGCGCCGTCCAGCGCTTGACATTACTAAATTCCATTCGCGAAGCAAAACCAGCATCAATCCGATGCTTCTCAAATAATGCTTCCAAGAACGACCCCGCCGGCGGTGCGAGGTTGCTTGGTATCCCTGAGCGGCGCCAAAGCTCATTATAGAGGTGGATAAACTTGGCCCCGTTGTTGACCAGAGCTTCGCGTTGATCCGGATCGAGCGGTGCGGATACTTCCGAGCCCAGAATCGGATATGCGGTGGCTGCCGGCTGCGCCAGCTTCGCCAAACCATATTTGTTGACAAGTTCGGTGAAGAGCAGAGGTCCAGTTTCACCAAAAACGGGCTCGGTTTCTCCAGCAGCGACGCATCTTTCAACAGCCTCTAACAAAAGCTGGTGGCCGCGAGGAAACTTCAAAATAGCAACACTGAGATTCGGTTCGTTTTCGATTGCAAAAAAGATTTCGTCGGCTGGAAGAGCGGAATCCAAAAGTATCACGTCAAGATCCACCCACCAGCCACCAAACATGTGCAGCATGGCGTAACGAAATAAATTTGAGTGCAGGGAGGGACTCCCGCGGCCGAGCTCTGTCTGATAGCAGAGCACGTGATTTGTTCGCCATACTTCGTTTGCATCTCGTCGTATAATCCAGGAGGGGACGACAATCTCGGGATCGTACGTAAAGAGTTCGATGCGGTATCCCCGGTCGACGAAGCTACGAAGACTGAGAAGCTGGTACGGACTAAGTGGACTGCCGTGCCAGAATCCACGAACCGTTTCCGGCTTTAGGATTTCTGGGTCAGCTCGTCCCGACTCCGCGAGCGATATGGGAGGAATGTTGAATTTTAGCATAGGCCCTCGAAATTCTCATCGTTCAGCAGCTATGTCGGACTTATTTGGCTCGGCTCGGCAAAGGGGCTCAATGGAAGACCCTTCGGAGAAAGTCACGATTCCGAACCTACCCGCACTCAGCGCACTTGATCCCGCAAAAACGTTCGATCTTTTCACTCGTCTTTGGCCCATAGCCGCGGTGAACGTCAACGAGGTAATGGACGAACTCGAAAGTGAAAAAGCTAATGCCAAGAGGGATAGCCGCGGGGGCAAAGGACGAAAACGCTGCAGCGGCGCTGCTTGAAAAGGGCTCAATGGCGCTCTGCACTAAAAACAGGGTATATTTGCTATAGAGCAGAGTTCCGACGCAGATAGAGATTGCGGCCACCATCGATTTTTTGGCGCTCCGACCGGCCACGTAAGAGATCGTCGCCAACGCCAGCGTGACCAAAAGGCTCGCAAGACCTCCGTAGAAGAACTGGAACCAGATTCCGGACGCGATAACGATAGCCAACCGGAGCGCCGGCCAACGTGTCGTCAGGGCATAGAGCGCGAAGAACGCCAGCGCGAACCAAACAAAATCGTAAGTAAGAAAAATCATATATGCCCCAGCCCGCGCTCAGTCTAAGGCAACCTTAAGGCGGCCAAAATGCCCCGATGGGGTATATTTTTAACGCAAATCGGTGAGTGATGTCCGTGGGTGTCTGAGCCCGGACCAGTGAAAAGCCCTGCCATCCTTGGTCAGGATGCTCTCGAAGCCCCGACAGCATTAGGAAGATCGATGCGTACGCAGATCCTCCCGATGCCGACGCGGCAAGGATTGCTAACCAAGCCTTGATGACGATCAAGATCGTCGCTAATTGAGGGTACCTTTGCGAAGTTTGTACGTAAATCGATTGCGAGGGCATCGATGATCGATCATCAAACAACGGCCACCGCCAAAATCGATGCTTGGTTGGATGGCGCCGAACCGTTTGTGGCAGATTTTCTGTCACTGCGATACTTCGCTGTAGCAGCCCTGATAGTGGCTAGTGTTTCCATTTTCATGTTTTTTGACGAGTTTCACGCTTATAGCAGCGACGCTGGCCAGCACTACGCCTTGATACGGGCGCTTATGGACTTGGAAGGATGGGGTCGGCCTTTAGCAACGCCGAATTTGGGCGGACTACCTTTCTACCCGCCGCTTTCTCATTGGATGGCGGCGGGGGTCGGGAAGCTGCTTGGCTCAGGCCTGATTGGAATGACGGTTGTTGCGTCTGCCTCGGTCGGGCTGTTCTATTTGTCGATGTTTGTCATGTCGTTTCGAATCGACTGGCGAGCTCCGCTATTCGCCTTTCTGATAACGATCTGTTTTGCCCTGCTTCGCGGGCCGGTGTTTGGCCGTATGGTTGTAAACAATTATTTTTATGCGCAAGCCGTAGGCTCTGCAATTACGGCGTTAGTACTTCTGACTGCGCTCTACAAATGGCGAAGGTGGAACATCATCGCCCTCGATTTTTTCGTCCTGGTCGGTGGTCAAATCGTTGTATTCACCCATTTAATGCCAGCCGCGCAGCTACTTGCTGCTTATTGTACAATTTTGCTGATGGTTGCCTGGAAGAGATCCAGCTGGCGACATTTAGGGCGCCTCGTGGTTTTTACGGGATTATCGCTGGCTCTAACGGCCTTAAATCCATTCGCACAGAACAACTATTCGATCGCTCAGTCCGAAGGGGGCGCCCACATCAATTTCTTTGGCGAGCGAATTACGCAAATCTTTCTTTTGATTGGAGGTGTCGCAGCCTCCATTAACCTTATCCGGCGCACTGTAAAAAATGAAGACGCCGGAATGTTTCTTGGATGCATGGGTCTTTCTGCTTGCGGCCTGGCATTCCTGCAAATGCTTCTGTTTTGGATTGGCATAGGGTCTAACTACGCGATCGCGAAGCACATGTTTGTTTTGGTTGCAATTCTAATTTTTGTGCTGGCTGCTAATCTGGCCTTGCGCAGGACGACAAAGGCCGAGCACCAGAACTTTGGAAAACCAGCAACAATCCTTGTCATGTGTTCTGTATTAGCTTTGCTAACAGCAAGGATCGATATATATCCTTCGATCCTAAACCTAAACAAGGTGCTGCAATTCCAGACAGCTGTCCGCGAGTTATCCTCACGGGAAAAAAACTCGGACGACCGGGGCATGATTGCACTCGCTAGCGAGTGGCCACCCAACATTGCTTACGGTATTACTATCGGGGACCTTCGGTTTCCTATGGAATTTGCTGGTCCCATATTGGATCAGAAGCCACTGCCCCGAGACCGGGTGAGCATGGCCTTCATGCCGACCAGCGACCCGTCCGCTCCTCGCACATGCGTAATCCCTGCATTCTCTAATCAAATTGCTTTGGCGCTGGACTATGCTTGCGTTTTAGAACGCGCGAAATGACGGCTGCCGCTGTACGCGGTTGCCAACCTTGCGGTTTTACTCGCGGCATTAACTGCGATTTCCTCCGCCCATTCGCGGCGATGCAATCTTCGCTCGCCTCAACGCGTGAAGTAATTCCGCGCTTCTAGCTGCCTAAGGAGAAGAGAGACCGATGGCCTCGCACTTAGCAAATGAAACGATTTCGAATTTTTCCAGCCTTCTATTATTCGGCCTGCTTGGAATAGGTCCGGTTTTACTTTTTCGAGATAATCTGAGATTTGCCGCTCTTGCGAGTCCACTGGCGGGTTTGTTGTTTTGGAATATTGCTACTCTAGGAATGTATTTTGTATTTTATATTCCGCACGACAGAGCCGCGCTCTGGGCGATGGGAGCCAGCGCCGCTACTTCGTTTTTTTTGGGCTGGACACACCGTCAATTTTTGCGCGGCGCCGACACAATCTTATCGTTAGTTCTCTTCGCCTTTCTCGCAGTTTGTTTTTCTTGGCTCAGCAACGCCGCTACTGTGCTCAATGGGTCACCGTCTATCTTATACTTCCATGGTACAGACCATCTCGGTTATGCCAACGTCGCCGATTGGATGAGAGGTCACATTGCGTGGCCAGGCATCGGCACCCCTTTTAGTGCCGGGCCACGGGCCGACCCGGCCTATCCGTTCGAGAGTATGCCTAACATAATGCTCAACAGCGAATCTCGAAATGGAGCATTTGGCTACTTGGCTTTGATCGGATTCATTCGTCAGCTACCAAGTACGTTCGCTTATGATCCAGCCTGCGCTGTCTTTCTACCCGCCGCGATTGTGGGGGTTGCGGCAGCTTTCAGCAAGAGTTGGCCGACGTTCGCGCTCTTGTCCCTGGGGTACGGATTTTCAAGCTGGTACGAATTCTCTCACACAGGTTATCTCGGAAAAATGCTTGCCTATCCTGCAACTCTGTTTGCGCTTGGCCTATTTTTTGCGGCTCGCAAATCGGACGACTTACGCCTTCTATTAGTCACTGCAATTATATGCGCAGGCAGCGCTCTGCTACTCGCCGGTGTGTTGACAGCCGCTATCCTGTTCATGTTGGCGGGCCCCGTCCTTATTCTCAGTTTTGTGAGCGAAAGGAGGATCGATTGGAATCAGATTTCCCGACTCGGACTGTGCTGCTTTGTTTCAGTTCTAGCAGGGGGATATTTCGTTCATCCGGTCAACGGCTGGGTACCGGGAACTGCGTTTGCCCTAGACTTCGTAGCTCCGCGAGCGCTTGACATAGAGGGATGGACCGCAGGGACCGGAATCGCCGATGCGGGAATTCATATGATGGTTGCGCTCGCTATTCTGACAGTACTCGGCGCAAATCTGCTTCTCCTGCAATTTTCGAATCGAGGGGAATTGCTACAGACAACGGGTCTTCTCTATCCCGCGATGTTATGCGGATTGGGTGTCCTCCTGACTGAGACGAGCATGTCCGGTAATCGAGTCCTTTTTGGAGTAGCGTTCCTTCTTGGAGTTCTAACTGTAAGTTTGCGACTTCCGCACTCAATCGCGTCTATCAAACGATATGGGCTGCCGGAGGTGGCGCAGCTTGCCTATACAAAAGAAGAGATTGATTTGATTGCTGATGCCGTTGGTCAGCAGACGGTGACCGTAGATACAGGACGAAGCCCAAATCCCGCGATAGTTATGCTGGTGGAGCTTGGTCGGCGTGGAATATCCCACCAATGGACCGCGGAGACTTGGTCGGTAACCATAGCCGCTTGGCGAGGTTGGCCGCTCCCGACTTACAGTTCTGTTGCGGACTTACGGCTTGTAACAACTGAAGCGAAAGGGGAGTCGGGAGCCATTTTCGTGGGACCAAAATTTGCGTTGCTTCGCAATTAGTGTAATCGATCGATGAAATGTGGCACGAGTTGCGCGTCATCCTCAAAAATCAGCGCCAAGTCCTGCTGGCGGTCCCGAATCCGCTGCATAGCTACAATGTGCTTCAGCGCACAGGACTTCTGCGGCGTTGTCAGGTCTGCGCCAGGCGCGAAGTATGCTTCGGCAACTTCGGGAGTGAGCTAGCTGGCGTCGAAGTCCAGCACTCATTCGAAAGGGATTACAG
>WNFR01005231.1_pt1 | contig 13269 bp, 11 predicted proteins | sample 5400221 | NCBI WGS metagenome assembly WNFR01 (sample SAMN13153357, study PRJNA577476) | soil metagenome | isolation source: 40 cm soil under Madrone tree | place: USA:California | collected 2016-06-14
CGAATTCCGAAGGGCTCCAATCGGACCGCGCGCCTATTCCCGGGAACGAATCGCATCGAAGACGCACTCCGCGCTTGCGACGCATCCCTACGGACAGGCATGAGTGTCTGTCCTGCATCCCCGAGCGCCCGTTCACCGGCACGCGCGAAATCGGCCACGTACTCGGCGAGCCGCGGCATCCGGTCCGGGTGCCAGGTATATTTTCCTGAAGATTCCATATTCAGCGTTGGAATCCTCGAGTCAATCACCTCACGCGCGGCACGGTACACATCGTGACAAACATCGAATGCAAACGTCGCTAGCATGGTCTCTCCTCCATACCGTCTAACGTGCAATTGCGATTTGTCTAACCCTGACAGGTAATGCAGGCCTGAATTGCGTGACACGATTCGGTGCTCGATAAAACGATTCCGTTCAAGAATCCCGGCATTGGTCGTGTTTATGAGCGGCAAGTTGTAGCGCCGGCCTTCAGGCGGGCATTTGCGCGAAGGCAAAAATGTCGGCCTAAAGGCCGACGCTACAAATGCACATGAATTACGGCGACCGCGATCCTTCACGCGCCCTGATTCGCTCGAGCGCTTCCGGCTTCACTCGTACCGGTCCGCACTGCGGGCCTTGCCCAACCATCAATTCGCGCGCGACCGCAAGTGACTTGTCTCTTTCACGAAATGAATTTCCAGCGGAACGATGATACCCACTTGGCGCCGAAGCAACGTTCCCTGCCGCCATTGCGCGCGCAGAGGGTGCGGGCTCTACTTGGAGCCCGCCGGAGCAGGGCGCGGGCTCTACTTGGAGCCCGCCGGAGAACTGCTTCAATTCAGGTCGAGAATCTGTCGCATTGAGCGGCTTTGGCCGTTGAATTTCCGATTTTGAATTAAGATTTGGAAGAAGGAGTTGCGGTTTTGATTTTTCCTCCTCATTTCCCGGATTCTGCGAAGCGCAATGCTTTTCTTCAGTCTGCGCCGTCCCAGCGAACACTTCCCTCTTCTGATTCCGATTCTGATTCTGATTCCACTTCCAATCCTGTCCTTGAGTAGCCTCAAGGCCGTCGTTGAGGTCTTCAACACCGGGTGCGGGCTCTACTTGTTTACCCTGAGTCCCGAAGGGCAGCCCGCCGGAAGAAACCCCGGGCCCGGGCAAACACTCGCCAAAAAATCCCCCGCCTGGCGAGGCCGCCCGCCCGCGCGAGAACCTCGCCATGAATTCCGCATACCCTTGCTTCGGCACAGGCGGCGCCAACCGTTCCAAACGAATACGCCACGAAGGCGCCGGCAAGCGCCCCGGCACATCGCTGCCAGTCCAATGACCGTATCGCTTCCCGTTTTCCTCCCAAACGAACAACAAACCTTTGTCGTGAAATTCATGGAAAATCTGTTCCAGCCGTTCGAGCGACAAATTGCGCCGTATCGCCGCAACGCGTCCCCAGATGACCCGCAAGTTCGTCAGCTCGAAACACCCTGAGGCATCCGCCAATCCGTAAAGCCACGCATACTCGGCCTGCGCCCACTCCGCGCATGAGGCCAGTTTGTCCGATCCCCACATTGCATCGAAATCAATTACGCGTTTCGGCATGCGTCACCCTCTTCCGAGACTGATCGAATGGCTGCGCTTCAATTTCTTCACACCCGGAAAGTTTCGCCGCAAGTGGCAAACGAATCCTTTGTGTCACAAATTTCAAAGGCTTCGGAAGAAAACTCCAAGGCGGTCATTCCGCGCGAGGAATCCCTCTGTATTCACGGCAAAAATTAAGAGGCATCCTTTGCGCAAACAGGCGCTCCTGATCCGCACACTCTCGCTCTGTGCGCTTTCTCCATGCTCGCCGCGCCTCACAACATTGCTGGCGGGCTGCCCTTCCTGCGTCAGGGCAAGCAAGTACGGCCCGTGCCCCTCTTCAAGCAGGCAAATGCAGCCCAGCCTGCAATATTCGCAGGATGCGATATTCCCACACGCATTCGCCACGGCCGTCCGCCGACGCGCCCGTTCCCACCGCGTCTTCGCGTCGCTGCTTGGACACGTCGTACCCGCCATTTTCCAATTTTCGCAAATGCCGCAACTGCGCCGAAATGGACGCCTCGCCGTAGCGCGTCAACGCTCGCAGTTCACCCAGAGTCAGCCAGGTGTCACAATCCGCCGCGGCCAGCATCACGTCGCGGATCACCTCTCTTTGCGAACGCAAACGCCGCGCGTCATACTCGCCGTGCTTCGCCACCGCAGCTGCCCGCAAATGATCCGGCAGTCTGCTTTCAACCACGTCACGCCCCATGCCCGTTCGCTCGACAGCTTGCGAGTCGCAATTCAGTTCAGCTTGTTGCCGCCCAATTAGTAGGACAGGCTTCAGCCTGTCTGGTTTTGAATTTGAATTGGCTTTTGAATTTGGTGTGATTTGGGTTTTGGGTTGCTCCCGCCTCACATCCCTTCCCGCCAAATCTTTTTGCGGAAGCTTGTCCGAACCACCGGAAAGATTCATTCCAGATCTCATCTCTCCCTCCTCTTTACGCTCAATTTTGGATATGCTCGTTGCGTTCGCTTGCTGGGCCTGCATAATTCCGTTCATCGCAGACTTTTCTCGCGCGCGCCGAGAATTCCTCTGGGCACGCCGTCTGGCCGGCCGTACACGCTGGGGGAAAAACCAGCGCGCGCGGGAAAAACCTGCGTTGAATCGCCACCAAATTCACCTCGTACGATGTCTGATAACGGAACTCATCTGTTCGCAATTGCCCTCTCGCCAAATCGCGATTTTCACTGGACCCTTGTTCTGTTTACCAACGGCGTATAATCCATTCTCTTTATATTGGAAAGATAATCACAAAATCGACTGCCGCCCGCGATTTCAAACCGCTTTGCGGTTTTCCTCATTGCCTGCATCCTCAAAGCGCGAACTTGTCTCATAATATTTTGCTGGTTCTAAATGCAAAGAGTTTCATGATCCGGACGAGAAGGATCAAAGTTATCGGCCTCACTCGTAATGCCCCGGAAACGCTCGTCATTTACCGTTTTCGGCGCTCCAAATCCGCCGTCGATTCCACGAAATCTCCTGGTTGTCCCCCCCCCAAAAGCGCCATCTGCAAAATCCTTGATAGAACACCGGCGTTAATAACGATTCCGTTATAAAAGGTGTTATTCACAGCTATAAAAATAATGGTGGACACGATTGGTGCCAAGTCAGTAAGGTCCATCTGCACACAAAAGTTGCTTTGTCCCTAACCCAGTCCGCCTAGGAGTTTGGCCATGTCCATAACGCGAATCGCTCCGCCTGCCGACTATCTTCGTTCGGCATCAAGAACTTCGCTGCAGAGTTTCGAGCTTGCCCGACTGAACCACGCGGCAAATCTCCGCCGAGAAATCGCTGTTTTGGTCGATCAGTGGCTCGAAGAAACCGCCGAGGCAATGCTGGCTCGATGGATGCTCGACCACCACGGCTCGCTTCGTGAACCCGCGTTGTCCATGGCCGATCTCTTGCGCAATATCCAGGATCCTGGCCTTGACCCGCTGACGGAGGCTCCGCAACCCCCGGTAGACATCCGTCCCGCGCCGCCACGTTTCAGCGAACCCGTCCCGCGCATTACGAGAACTCTCGGGTCCAAAACACATAAATGATTCCCCGCCATCCCTGGATTCGCGCCGAACTGATGGCTGACGTTGAAACATATATTTCACGAGTCTCGATACTCTGACTTCACGGACCACATTCGTGAGGTGTTCCCGTCGTTTTGCGTTGCAACACCGTGAAATTCCGCACAATGCTTTCTGGTTGATTCCGGTGCTCTCCAGATCTTGAGTGTGAAAGGCGCCATGAATCGCCCTGAATGCTGTTTTAGGATTTGCATGGGAGAGAAGTCGCGAAAGGATTGCTACACTAGAGCAGCTTTTAAGTTTCTTGGCAGCCAGCGGATGAACAGTGGCCGTACGATCTTTGTCCGGTGAACAGATTTTCTTCCCACGACCGAATTCCTCGGCTGCATGCATCGCTACTGGACCGATTGCAAGGTACGGAACTTCTCCCACTGAGGCCAAATCCTCCGCTCGGCCTTCGTATAACTCAGCAGAAGCGAGCATGCGCGGGACATCGAAGCGTCTTGGCACTCGCGATCGCTGAAGCTTTCCAATACGCAAGTCCAGGCCTGCACGTCGTGCAACTTCCTGACGCACGTCAACAGAACGCGCGACTGGCATATCTTTGGCGGCGCGCAGCGGCTCGCAGAACATGTCCGCGAATCGTATCGCCGCAAGCCGCGCGGCCTGGAGCAGGACCAGCCCGTCCACGCGCCGGATTCCATCAGCACCGATTTGTGTCTGGCGACGTTTGCTCGAGCGCACTCCGATCCCAGCGTTACTGCGATCACAGCACTTGCCTTTCTCGATGGGATCGAGAGCGTTCCGGCCAATGTTTATGTGACCACCCACGCCGGTGACGACACCCATTTTCTTGATCATTTTCATATCATGCCGTTTCGCCGTGCACCCGAACCCAGAGCCAACAGAACTTTCACATGCGATAACCGAGTTCACCCGCACATGCACCGTCAAAAAAACATCGCAGCACCTAAGTGTCCACAAACCTTGAACCAGGAGCATCGTCCACTTCGACAAACTTTCACTCCCACTAAAATGTTTCTCCATCCCACCACCGCAAAAAAATCTACCCACACACAAAAGTGAAACCGCTCAGCATCTACCGCCCAAGACAATTTGTCTCAACAATTTCCGGCAATTCACAAATCACCCACGCCTATGTAAGACCCTGTCCTATATAGCTTATGAGCCGTCCTGATATGCGCATTTGGAGGGGATTTAATATTGGAATTCACTGCAAATTGAGTAACGAAGGCTGTAAAAGTTTTTTAGGATGCAATGATCATTGGGGGGGGTGAAATTTGGTTGAGATCGACTGCTCGCGACTCGGCGGGTGTGGGCGGCTTGTTATTGCACGGGGAGATCCGGGTAGAAGAAATGTGGGTGCTGGGTGTGTAGTGTCAGGCTGTTGGTGCTGGACGGCATTCAGTTAATTGGAATCGTATTGTCGTTTTAAAGCAAAGGTGAATATGCCGGGCGGATGGCGTGATCTTTGCCCTACAGAGCGAATCGCACGAGAAAATGAAGCGGGGCGTCAAGATGATTTGATACAAAACTGTTTTTTCGGGAACATTGCGCGTCCGGAATGATCAAGCGGGAATGTGGTGTCTGATATTCTCTTGACATGTTTGTGACACCATTCTGGTCGTGGGAGAAATGTGGTAGGCGCGAGCGCGTAGAAGTAGGTATCAAATCGATGGACCGGCAATGGCGATGGAATATTGCACCACAGTTTTGGTTAGCATCCCTATCAGAGATAACCAAGATAACCAGCGGTCCGTTGGAAAGAGCACTTTAGACGGTCCATGCAGCCTCTGAAACTTGGCTATGTAATGGAAGCTATGATTTTCTTTGAGAAAAAAGAGAGCCGGATTATCGATAGTTGCTCACTGCGAGACTCACAGGGTAGTACTGCAGTATGAATTTCATCATTTAATTTTGTCAGCTTTGCCGGGTATTACTTCCTTCTGTGGCATGTCAGGCTATGTTTTATTCTTGGTTCTATGACCGGCTCTCAGTTTTCATCATTTTATCGATCTACTCTCCCTTAAATATGGGTTGCATGGGATGAATCACCGGGGGCGACCAGACTGCCTGCCATGCCTCTGCTGTCCGAATGCGACCACCTCAATCGTCACTATTGTGACTTATTGGAATCCGATCTTGAAATTATGGAGAACGGGCGCCGAAGTGGAATCGCCAACCGTTGAATCCCCAGCCTGATTCACTCTCGCCGATTCTCGTTAGGCTGGCGCAACATTGCGGAAAGCGAAGTTCGCCGAAGAATTGAGTGTATATTCGACTGCTGCCATCAGAGAAGTCAACGGTATGAGTACGGGAGTTACAAATTGAAAATGCGAATCGAAGAGGATTCACTTGGCCGGCGCGCCGTGCCTGAGGGCGCGTACTACGGCATCCAGACGCAGCGGGCGATTGATAATTATCCGATCAGCGGTTATCGAGCGCATCCTCGGCTCATCCGGGCAATTGGAATGGTAAAAAAGGCGGCGGCGTCCGCGAATCGTGAACTGAAACTGGTGAACGAAAAACGCGCTCGGGCGATTGTGAAAGCTGCGGACGAGGTGATCGCCGGCAAATGGAACGACCAATTTATGGTCGACGTTTATCAAGCGGGGGCCGGTGTGTCGTTTCACATGAATGCAAATGAAGTCATCGCGAATCGTGCCATTGAGATACTCGGAGGAAAACGCGGTGACTATGAGATTTGCCACCCGAATGATCACGTCAACTTTGGGCAGTCGACCAATGATGTTTTTCCTACTGGCATGCGGGTTGCTGCGCTGCTTTTGTTCGACGAAGTCATCGGTTCGGTTGAAATTCTGGAACAGTCCTTCGCGAAAAAAGGGAGAGCGTTTAACCACATTTTGAAGTCTGGGCGTACGCACATGATGGATGCGGTGCCGATTCGCCTGGGACAGGAATTCGCAGCCTACGCAACGGCGATGCGTCGGTGCACGAATATGCTGAGACAGTCTCAGGAATATCTTTGCGAAGTGGGACTGGGCGGTTCGGCCGTGGGAACGGGGGTAAATACACATCCGAGGTATCAGAAGCTCGTTGTGAAAATCTTGAGTGAGGTATCCGGGCAGAAGCTGAAGCCAACGGACGATTTGCGATACGCGATGCAGTCGAATCTTGCTATGAGTGTCGCATCTGCCGCGCTCCGTAACCTTGCGTTGGAATTGATCCGAATCAGCAACGACTTGCGGTTACTTTCCAGCGGACCGAATACCGGTATTGCGGAAATTGTTCTGCCCGCGCTGCAGCCGGGATCATCGATCATGCCGGGGAAAATCAATCCTGTGATGGCGGAACTTACAGCTATGGTGGGATTTCAGGCTGTGGCCACAGATATTGCGACGAGCATGGCAGTGCAAGCGGGCCAACTCGAATTGAATGTAATGATGCCGGCCATGGCGTGGAATGTACTTCACGCTGCTGAAATTCTGAAAAACACGATGCGCGTGCTGGCCACAAAGTGTGTGGATGGCATCGCGGCCAACGAGGAGCGTTGCCGACATTATGCGAACGCAACGATCGCGATCGCGGCGGCGCTGAATCCTTATATTGGGTACGCAGCCGCGGCAGAGATCGCGAAGGAAAGCATCAAGACGGGGCGGACGATTACTGAGATTGCTCTGGAACGCAAATTGATCGATGAAAAGACGTTGCGGAAAATTCTGGACCCTATGCGCATGACAGAGCCCGCGGCTCCCCTCGAGAAGGTGGGCAGAAGAAGAAAAAAAGCGGTTAAGTAGTGGAAGGTCCCTTTTCCAGAAGTTTCTCTTTGCGGTAGATCAAGGCGTTAATGTTCGTGGTCGCCAGCTCGAATCCATGTCCGTGCGTGATGGCGTCGGTCGGGCACGCCTCGACGCAATAGCCGCAAAAGATGCAACGCGAATAGTCGATGTTGTAAACACTAGCGTAGCGCTCGCCCGCGGAGATGCGTTGCGCCTGGGTATTTTCGGCGGCCTCGATGTAGATGCAGCGGGCGGGGCACGCCGCCGCACACAAGAAGCAGCCCACACACTTTTCCAGGCCGTTTTCGTCCCGGTGCAGAACGTGAATCCCGCGGTAGCGGGCCTGGAAATGGACAGGCTCTTCGGGATAATTTTCAGTAACGGTTTTCCGCAACATGGTGCGGAAAGTTACGCTGAAACCTTTTACCAGTGTGGCGATTGTTTCGCCAGCTTCTCTTAGCATGGAAGGCATCGAGTTTCAGTTTAGCAAAGAGCTGCGGGTGCGGCAAATCGAAGCGACTTGGCACATGCCAAATGTCGCGGAACGGATCATGAATGCTGTGACTGGGCCATGCCGGCCGCGAGTGCCGCGACAATCTGCTTGCCGTGGAGGCGTCCATTTTCGATGAAGATCTCGCTCGTATGATTGCCGCCGATCACCACTCCGGCGAGAAATATACCGGGCACATTACTTTCGTGCGTTTGGGGATCCATCTTGGGCTTATTTGTCGCGGGGTCGAGAGAGACGCCGAGGGATCGCAGAAATTCGAAGTCGGGGTGATAACCGGTCAGCGCAAAAACTTGAGCGGCAGGCAAAGAGTGTTCACCGGTGTGATTCGAGACCCACACGCGGCCCGGTTCGATGCGCTTCACGTGTGTCTCGAAGAGCGCGCGAATTTGCCCGGCCTTGATGCGATTCTCGATGTCCGGCCGCACCCAATATTTGATTGTCGAGCCAAGCTCGGCGCGGCGGTGCACGAGAGTTACGTTGGCGCCTGAGCGGTAAAGATCGAGTGCGGCTTCAGCAGCGGAATTTTTACCACCAATAACCACAACCTCCTGATGCCAGAACGGATGCGGCTCGGTGTAATAGTGCGAGACGTGGGGCAAATCCTCGCCGGGTATGCCCAGACGGTTCGGAAGATCGTAATATCCTGTCGCGACAACAATCTTTTTGGACTCAAATTGCGCGGCGATTCCCTGCTCGTCGCGAGTATGCACTCGAAACCGGCCATCGCTGCCCTCAACTTTTTCTACGCGCCGGCCCAATCGCAGTTCGAGTGCATAATGCTCGGCGCATTTGCGGTAATATTTCAGCGCTTCAGCGCGCGTAGGCTTTTCGGAGGGACTGGTGAGCGGAAGGTCGCCGATCTCGAGGAGTTCCGGCGTGGTGAAAAAAACCATATTGACCGGGTAATGATAGAGCGAGTTGCACAGGCAGCCTTTGTCGATCACCAGGGGGCGTAGACCGGCGCGCTTCGCCTCAATGGCACAGGCGAGTCCCGTAGGACCCGCTCCGATGCAAATCAGGTCAAATGTATCCACAAAAGTAGTTTGCCCTGCGAAACAAGCATTTGCAACCGCGCTCCCAGCGGTCATTCATACTGCACTCACGTTCTTGTAACCAAATTTTTACAATCTGTGAGTATAATCAACTGTTGGTGAGAGGTTAGTTTGTCAAACGAATCCGTGACGGCTATCGAATCTACCGCTGCCGCGCCGGTAGAAATGACTTCAACTCCCCCGGTTCTCGAGCCCGCGCGTGGCTATCCGGGAGCTCTGATCGTTGTCGAAGGCATCGACGGCTCCGGAAAAAGCACACAACTTTACCTGCTTAAGCGCTGGCTTGAAATTGGCGGTTATCGCCTGCATTTCACGGAATGGAATTCTTCGCCGCTCGTAAAATCGGCGACACGGCGCGGAAAGCAGCGCAGGCTGCTGACGCCCACGACATTTTCCCTTCTGCACGCCGCGGATTTTGCCGACCGTTGCGAGCGCCAGATCCTTCCTCTGCTGCATAGTGGATATCTGGTCCTTGCCGACCGGTACATTTACACGGCATTTGCGCGCGATGTGGCGCGGAATTGCTCTCAGCGCTGGCTACGAAATCTATATCGCTTCGCGCCGGTTCCGGACATCACGTTTTATTTTCGCGCGCCTCTCGACGTGGCTGTCAACCGGATCATGAGCGGCCGTCCGAAATTGAAGTATTACGAAGCGGGGATGGACTTGAGCCTTTCGCTAGACCGCGCTGAAAGTTTCCGCATCTTTCAGGGACGCATTCTGGCGCAGTATGACGAGATGATAGAATCCGACAAGTTTGTCGTGATGGACGGAACGTTGCCCGTGAACAAACTTCAAATGCAGATGCGGCATTTTGTGAAATCTCGAATCGAACTTGCGCGATTTGCGCCCAAGAAAGCAGCGCGGAGGCCGCGATGAAAAAATCGCGCGTCGATCGCAAGAACGGCAACGCTCCGACTTTCTCCTCCGCAGGCGCCTCGCCTCGCAATTACGGATTGCCCCTTCCCGGCGTAAATGATGAAGAATTTGGCGGCTCGCTGATTGTCATTGAAGGCATGGACGGTTCCGGCCGCTCCACGCAAATTTCGCTGCTGACCGAGTGGCTGGAGTCGGAAGGCTTCGCGGTCCAGACAATGGGTCTGCGCCGATCGGGCCTGGTAGCGAAAGATATTGACGCGTTGCTCGCCGAAAATACGATCACCCGGATGACGCTCACGCTGATGTATGCGACCGATTTCTACGATCAGCTCGAGCATCGCATCATTCCGGCGCTGCGGTCTGACTTCGTGGTTCTCGCCGACCGCTACTTTTACACGTTGATCGCTCGCGCGGCTGCGCGCGGAATTCAGCGCGACTATTTGCACGGCCTGTACGAAATGGCCCTGCGTCCCGACCTGACGTTCTGGCTCAATGTGCGGCCGGAAGCCGCATTCGAGCGGGAATTCAGAAAATCCCACACCATCAGCTATTGGGAGTCGGGCCGCGACATGTCTCTGTCCAACGATTTATTCCAATCTTTCATCATGTATCAGGCAAAGATGAAAAAAGAATTTGAGGCCCTTGCTGAGAAACAAGGCTTCATCGCGATGGATGGCGAGGCCAGCGTGGCCGCTGTGAACACGGAGCTGCGCAAACGCATTGCCGCCCATCTTGGCATCCAACGAACTCAGTACAGGCCCTCCGCTGCGCTGGCTTCCCTGTGGCGTTGACGCTACCCAAACCACTGCATCTGGCCGCGATTGACGCGGGCTCGAACGCCTTCCGGCTGATCGTCGCCCGTGTCCATTCTTCCGATGATTGGGAGATTGTCGAATCTGTCCGCGCGCCGGTGCGCCTGGGCCACTCCGCATTCACGACCGGTAAATTCGATCGCAAGACGCTCCGCGACGCCACCGCGGCCTTCCGCGAGTTTCGCCGGATCATGGACCGCCACAACGTTGTAGCCTATCGCGCCGTCGCCACCAGCGCTGCCCGCGAGGCCCGCAACCGCCACGTTCTTGTGGAGCGCTTGCGGCACCAGGCAAAGATCAATCTCGAAGTCATCTCCGGCGAGGAAGAGGCGCGCCTCGTCCGGGTGGCGACGCTTCGCGCGATGCGAAATCTGGATCCGCCCCGATTCATTCTTGATCTGGGCGGCGGCAGTCTGGAAATCAGTGAGTTGAGACGAGGCGTCCTGCGAAGAAGTGTCGGCCTTCCGCTGGGGACGGTGCGGCTGATGGAAGCGTTCCACGTTCTGGGCGCCATTCATGAAAATACCGTGGATGATGTCAGGCTGCATGTTTTATCCGTGCTGCGCAGCGCGCTTCCGAAACGTCCGCAGCCTACGGCAGCTTTGGCCGTCGCTTGCGGCGGCAATGCGGAGACGCTTGCGATTCTGTCGCCTGGCCCGCGCGTGGGCGGCATGGGAACACTGAACACGAGACTTTTAAAGGATCGTCTCCTGCAAATATTGCGGCTCGACGTGGAGAGCAGGGTAAAGTCCTTCGGAGTGCGTCGCGATCGCGCGGAGGTCATGGGCGTCGCGGGAATCGTTCTCCTCGCTGTCGCACAGTGGCTGCGCATCCGCTCGATGGTTACGCCGCGTGTCGGTGTCCGCGAAGGTTTGCTGCACGAGCTTGCCGCCGCGCAGATGGCGCTTCCGGAGCCGACAGCGGAACAGCGCAAGGACGCGCAAATCATGATTGCCGGCGCGGAGTCGTTCGCCTGCCGTGTCCACTGCGATCTAAAACATGGAGAGCAGGTTCGCAGGCTCGCCTTGCAACTTTTTGATCTCCTATGGCCTTACCACCACATGGATTGTGAACTGCGAACTGTCCTCGAAGCGGGTGCCACACTTCACGATTCCGGGCATCTTATTAATCGTAAGAATCACCATCGTCATGGCGAATACCTGGTGCGCAACACAAAAATTTCGGGTTTGCGCGGATGGGCAAAAAATATGACCGGCTGCCTCGTGCGTTACCACAATGGAAAATCGGAGCCGAGCGCCGCGCACAAGCTGTATGCCGCGCTGAATGGCGCCCGGCGGAAGCAAGCGCGCATCCTGGCTGGAATGCTCAGACTCGCCGAGCGTCTTGAAAGCGATCACCATCAGGCAATCGCCGGGCTCAACATCGAGGGCGGTCCTCGCGACGTCAGAATTCACGTGGAATTACGCAATGAATCGAGACTTAATCTTGCGGGCATCGAACGCAAGGCCCGTTTGCTTGAACGCGAACTCAATTTGAATTTGTCCTTTCAACGCGTCCTGGTCGTACAGAAAGAGAGGGTAGCCTAATGATGCGCCTGTATCTTGTGCGACATGGAGTTGCGGTGGACCGCGACGACCCTGATTGTCCTCCGGACACGGAGCGTCCCCTGACCCCCAAAGGCGTGAAGAAATCGCACGACGCCGCGATGGGACTGCTTGCGCTTGGCGTAAAGCCCGACGCCGTGCTTACGAGTCCGTGGCTTCGTGCGGTGCAGACCGCGGAAATCTTCTGCGAAGCGATCGGCTTTTCCTCGAACAAAATCATTCGCACAGATTCCCTCAAGGGCACCAGTACTCCGACTGAATTGCTTCGTGAGCTGGCGAAAATGAAGTCCAAAGAAGTTATGTGCTTCGGGCATGAACCCCACTTGCACCTGGTTATCGGGCAGGTCCTTCACACGGGCGCGAGGATCACGGAACTGAAAAAAGCAGGCGCAGCATGTCTGGATCTGGAACGAGTCTCGCCCCCGCAAGGACAGCTGATCGCTCTCTATCCCGCGAAAGCCCTTCGCCTCATCGGCGAGTAGAGCGCTACGAACCCCCTCGTAAACTCGGTTTTGTGGGTCGCGGCTTCACGGACTCAGGGAAAACTGCATTAGAATGTCATTCCGAGCGGAGCGAGGAATCCCTCTCTGTGTGAATGCACAAACAAAGAGAGATTCCTCGGCACGCGGCGTGCCTCGGAATGACGAAGTTTTGGTATTTCAGCAAGCTGCTCAGCCGCGAGAGTGGAGGTAAAAAAGCATTGAACGAACTGGGTGTCCCATTGCTCTGACGGAATGTCTATACCCGGGGCTCGAGCAACAGTTTTAACTCTGAAACAAACTCCTCCAGTTCGCGAACCCGCTCGGGAGTAGCTTCCAGCCGCAATTTTTTCCACACAAACCAGGATTTACCTTTTTCCGTGACACGTACCGTCAGATTCCCATCCAACAAAACACAGGGTTCGCCAAACAATCGGAACCCATCTCCGGGAATCGGATCGAGCAGAGCCGCAAAGCCTCCCCGGCGAACACCAACTGCATTGGCGTATAGCGGGAACGCCACAATGGAAAATCCTGCTGAGACAATCCGTTCCAAAATTGCCATCTGTTGCGCGGTAATCTCGTTCACAATTCACCAAGTCCGAATCTCAAATTTCAAATCTGAAATTTCAAATTT
>WNFR01006639.1_pt1 | contig 13269 bp, 12 predicted proteins | sample 5400221 | NCBI WGS metagenome assembly WNFR01 (sample SAMN13153357, study PRJNA577476) | soil metagenome | isolation source: 40 cm soil under Madrone tree | place: USA:California | collected 2016-06-14
CTGAGGCGAACAGTGAAGTGCGGGAGTGGGATACGTTCGGCGTGCTGAAACTCACCCTCTCCCCCGGAAAGTACGCTTGGGAGTTCCTCCCCGAAGAGGGGAAGAATTTTCATGATGTTGGAACCGGAGCTTGCCACAATTATCCCATCGAATCGGACTAACCGGCCGTTCCGTTTGTAACAAATAGGACTAGGGCTTAGGGCTTGCGCATGCGCCGCCTGCGGTGGCAGCTTCGATTAGTTTTTGCACGGCGGGCGCGGGGATCATGAGCAGTTGCGCCTTCGGCTTTTTCACCTGTTCGATGATGGCTAGCTGTTGCGCTTTCCAGGAATCGGTAGCGGGCTGGCCTTTGGCGATGGCATCCAGAGCGGAGAGGCCTGCTGCCCCCAAGGCGGAGAGATCCTGGGAGTTGGCGGCTACTTCTTTCACAAAGAATGAACGCTGGGCGAGCGGTTGAAGTAAGGCGTCGTTATCACGCCAAGTGCTAAGTTGAGCGCGCAGACGCGCTTCTAGCGCAAGATCGTGGCAAGTGGATGCGAGGAATTGATCGACCAGTTCGCCGAAGCGGCGTCCGGCGTCGCTCTCGAGGGGAACTGCATCCACGACGCGGTTCAGCGGCGTCGAGCTGGTTGGCTCAGCGGGAGCAGTCCGTTCGCGCGTGTAATCTTTTACCGGCTCGATGACGTCGGTAAGTGTGCGCAGAGCAGCAAACTCCACCGGCGAGGCCGGACCGGCAAGCCGCTGTAACATGTGGCGCGAAACGGTGCGATGCGTGAGGCCCAGCCACTCCAGCCTGGCGCTGATAAAATCCAACCGCGCGTACATGAAAGCCGTGTCGCGGACTTCCTGAGGAGACCAGAAGCGCTCTGCGATCGCGGCATTCCTGGGCCAGATTCGCGAATCCACGTTTTCAGGATTCACGTACTCGGCCCACATACAGGACTCACCACCAAGAATTCGTTGCTTCTCGTCCGCGGAAAGACTTGCCGCGTCGCCGCTCATGGGGTCCACGGCGTAGTGCCTCGCGGCGGGCCAACCCAAATCCAGGTAGTAGCCGTTCGAAAGAATCCCCCGGTAGCCCTGTTTGGCGGCTTTCGCCAGCGCTGCTTGTCCACGCCAGGACTGAATCACGATATCTTTCGGCACGCCTTCCACAAGCACTTCGTCCCAGCCGATCACCGCTTTGCCGTGCTTGACCACCAGTTTCTGCACGCGGCCGCTGAAATACGCTTGCAGCGCGTCATTGTTCTTGAGGTCATGGGCTTTCTTGAACGCTTGAATCTTCGGATTGGCATCCCACTCTTTGCCGTTCACCTCGTCGCCACCGATGTGGAAATAGTGGTCGGGGAAAAGCTTGGCCATCTCGCCGATGAGATCATCAAGAAACTTGTAGACCTTCTCGTTCGTCGGGTCCATTGCCGGATCGAAGATTCCCCACCGGCGCTCGATTCCGTACGGCCCTTTTCCGCTGGCCAGCTCGGGATGGCCGACGAACCACGCGGTGCTGTGACCAGGCATATCGAATTCCGGCACCACGCGGATGCCGCGATCTCTGGCGTAAGCAATCAGGTCGCGAATCTCGTCCTGCGTGTAGTAGAGGGAGTCGGAACCCAATTCGTGGAGCTTTGGATATTTCCTGCTCTCCACGCGAAAACCCTGATTCTCCGAGAGGTGCCAGTGAAAAACGTTCATCTTCACGGCTTCCATGCCGTCGATGTTCCGGCGAATGACATCGAGCGGAATGAAATGGCGTGCGGAATCGATCATCAAACCGCGCCACGGAAAACGCGGCTGGTCCTGAATCTTGAGCGCCGGCGCGGCGAAGCCGCTGGGAGAGACATCCACTAGCTGGAGAAAAGTCTGAAGGCCGTGCATCGTGCCGAGGGGTGTCGGCGCGGTGAGTTTCGCGCCATCGGTGGCGACTTCCAGGACGTAGCTCTCGTCCTCGCCAACTTCCTGAATATCCTTACCAGCGTGATCGGTTTGAACCAGCAATGTCGCTTTTGTCCCCTTGCCGGGCTTGAGTGATATGAGGAGGCCCGTTTGGCGCGCGAGCTGCCGCAAAAATCGCTCGCCAGCGCGCTCCAGCCGCGGCTCGGTATAGCTAGTAAACGTCACCGAAAAAGACGCGTCCACTGCCAGGCTTCCCGTGCCGGACTGTGCACTGGCGGGGAGCGGCATCAAATTTAGTGCCGGCTGTTGAGCAGTCGTCATCATCGGGTACAACAAAACGCAAAGAACGAGTATGCCAAGAACTCGCAACCGTACATTCTGAGCCATGTTCTGGAAAATCCTCCCACGCAGGGTAGCAAATCTCGAATGACTGCTATGTAGCACCAACTTCGGAATACTGTCATATCCTCGCCGTTCTGCGAAGAGGATTCCTCCATCGCGCAAAAGAATCCACTTTGGCCTCCCGCCAAGTTTGCAAGCCGCGGTTTTCCCCGCCTGAGTTAGAATAAGCCAAGCCTTGCGAAACTGATGACTCGACGATGAAAACTTCGATCGCCATTTACCCCGGATCGTTTGACCCGGTCACCAACGGCCACCTCGACCTGATCGAGCGCGGGGAAAAGATGTTTGACCTGCTGATCGTCGCGGTGCTGCGGAATGCCGAGAAGCAGCCGCTGTTTTCGGTTGCCGAGCGCGTCGATATGCTGCGCGAAGTCACCAAGCAGTGGACGGGCGTGGAGATCGATGTATTCGATGGGCTGCTGGTGGACTACGCGCGGAAGCGGGGCGCCGGCGTTATCTTGCGGGGAATTCGCGCCGTTTCCGATTATGAATATGAGTTGCAGATGGCGCTGATGAACCGCAAGCTGGAGCCGCGGCTGGAGACGGTGTTCATGCTGCCGGGGCTGACGTACAGCTACTTGAGCTCGAAGCTCGTCCGCGAAATCGCCCAGCTGGGGGCTTCGCTCAAAGGCCTGGTGCCGGAAGTGGTTGAGCAGCGTATGCGCGCCAAAGTTTCGTAGCCGAATTTTTCTTCACTCGCAAACTGGGAACTCTATTCAAGGAGCGAAGGTGCAACTAACGGACCGGATCAATCGCATACAAATCTCGCCCACCGCGGCAGTCATCTCCGAGGCGGAGAAGATGAAAGCGCGCGGAATCGATATCGCGGACTTCGGCCCCGGCGAGCCGGACTTTGCCACGCCGGACCACATCAAAAAAGCGGCGATCAAGGCCATCGAGGAAAACAAATCGAAATACACGCCGACCGGCGGCATCATGCCGCTGCGCGAAGCGATTTGCGCTTGGCACAAACGCGAACTTGGCTCGTCGTACGAGGCGAAGGAATGCGTCGTGAGCGTCGGCGGCAAGCACTCCATCTTCAATGTGATGAGCGTGCTGGTCCAGCATGGGGACGAGGTGATTATTCCCGCGCCGTACTGGGTGAGCTTTCCGGACATCGTGAAGTACACGGGCGCGACGCCGGTATTCGTGGAAACAAAGCCGGACGACGGCTTCAGCGTGAAAGCCGCGACGATCGAAAAAGCCATCACTCCGCGGACAAAATTGCTGATTTTGAATTCGCCGAGCAATCCCACGGGCGGCGTGGTGCCGCGGGATGAATACGAGCGGATTCTCGCGGTCTGCAAGAAGCACAACGTCTGGCTGATGGGTGACGAGTGCTATTCGCATTTCACTTACGAACCGCACAAGCCATACTCGATCGCCAGTGCGGCTGGCGCAAAAGAACACGTCATCATCGTCGGCTCGGTTTCAAAGACATTCGCGATGACTGGCTGGCGCATCGGCTACACGCTGGGGCCGGAGACGCTGATCCAGGCGCTGATCAAGTTGCAGAGCCAGTCCACCTCCAACGCCACGTCGATCGCGCAGTACGCCGCTCTCGAAGCCATGTGCGGCACGATGGAAACCGTTCCGGTGATGCTCGCCGAATACGAAAAGCGCCGCAAACGCATTGTGGAAGGCCTACGCGCGATTCCCGGAGTGACTTGCGAGTGGCCGGGCGGCGCGTTTTATGCGTTCCCGAACGTTTCGGCTCATCTCGGTGAGGGCAAGCACGCGCTCGCTAAGACTTGCACTGAGCTTTCAAAGTTGCTGCTAGAGAAGGCGCACGTTGCGCTGGTGCCGGGCGAAGCCTTTGGCGCGCCAGGCTACCTGCGGCTGTCCTACGCCACCTCCATCGAACGCATCGATGAAGGCCTGCGCCGCCTCGAACGTTTTTTTTCGCGCGCTGAAGCCGCGTCGTAAACCGTGAGGCCGGAACCTTTTCGCATCGAGCCCACTTTTGTTCCGCGTATTTGGGGCGCGCGTTCGCTGGCGCCGCTGTATCCTGAAAAATCAAATCTTCAGGAACCGGTAGGCGAAGCCTGGCTTACGGGTGTCGATTGCAGAATTGCTTCCGGCCCCTTTGAGGGAAAATCTTTGGGCGCTGCTTGGGGCGAAATGAAGACCTTGTGGCGCGGAACGCGACTCAAGGCGGTTGAAGACTTTCCCATTCTGGTCAAGTTTGTTTTTCCAGAGGACAAGTTATCTATTCAGGTGCACCCGGACGATGCCTATGCCGCAGCGCACGATGCAGCAGCTGGAGGTCGAGGCAAGACCGAGATGTGGCACGTGGTCTTGGCCAAACCTGGGGCTCAGGTACTCGTTGGTCTGAAATCAAACGTGAATAAGGATGAATTTCTCGAAGCGGTCAAGACGCACACCCTCGAAAAACTGTTTGAAGCTTACGCGGCTAACCCGGGCGATACGTTTTTCGTACCAGCAGGCACACCGCATACTATTGGGCCGGGAATGGTCATCTGCGAAGTGCAGGAATACTCTGACCTGACTTATCGAATTTATGACTACGGACGTGTGGATGGCCAAGGTCACCCCCGCGCATTGCACCTCGAAAAAGCATTAGGGGTGATCAAGTTCGGTGTCCCCTATGGTGGACAGACTCCTGCTTTAGCGCTCCCTGCCAATGGATTCAAAAAGGATCTGCTTGCGGCTTGTAGGTATTTTGTAACAGAACGCTGGGAGCTTATCGGACCCACCGAATTTTTTACAAATAGTGAGCACTTTAACATTTTGATCTTTCTTTCCGGGCGGGGCAAAATCGTGGCTGAAGGCAAAGCAGTCAGCTACCACCGCGGAGAAGTCTGGTTCGTGCCTGCATGCATCGCACCACCGCAAATCCTCCCAGCAGATGCCACGACATTTCTCCGCGCTTATGTTGTTGCGAATATGGACGATTTCAAAAACGAATGGTTGGACACCGGCTTAGACGAGAAATCGATTACCCGGCAAATATTTAGGTAACAAATGACCTTCACGTCCAAAGACAAATTGTCCGTCCACGCCGTGATTCTTGCCGGGGGGCGGGGGACGCGCTTCTGGCCGCGCAGCCGCACGCGCACTCCTAAACAACTTCTGAACATCGTTGGTAAGGACACCATGTTGCAACAGACAGTTGCGCGCCTGAAGCCGCTTATTTCGCCCGAGCGCATCTGGACGGTCACCAACACGGAGCAAGCGGCCGCGGTGCGCAAGCAGGTTCCGACAGCGGCGCGCAAACACGTCCTGATCGAGCCGATGGGAATGAACACCGCTGTCGCGATCGGCCTCGCAGCCATCCACTTGCGCCATGCCGCGCACGGCGACGCCCTGATGGCTGTGCTCCCAGCCGATCACTACATCGAACTAGCAGGAAAGTACCGAGAGATCGTGAGTGCCGCTCTTGAAGTCGCTCGCCATCCCGGACGCATGGTCGTGCTCGGCATTCCTCCAACACGTCCGGAAACAGGTTTCGGGTACGTCGAGCGCATGAATGAATCGATCGGCACCAAAGGCTTTCCGGTTTTCCCGGTCCTGCGCTTCACGGAAAAACCAGAACGGAAACTCGCGCTGGAATACATGGCGGCCGGCAACTATCACTGGAATGCCGGGATGTTTTTCTGGCGCGTTTCCACTTTCCTCGACAATCTGAAAAGTTTTCTCCCGAAGACCTACGATGCACTGGAAACACTTTCTGCATTCATTGGAACTCGCAGCTACGAACGCAAGTTGCGCGCTATTTATTCAAAGCTCGAAAATATTTCCGTGGATTACGCCGTCCTCGAGCCGGCCACCAGGGTGGAAGGCGAGCCGCGCGTGTTTGTGATTCCCGCCGAAGTGGGCTGGAGCGATATCGGCTCCTGGGCTGCGGTACACGGGCTACTCCTCGACAAGAACTCCGCGGACGGCAACGTGTTCGCCACTCCGGGCTACGCCCTCGACGCCCGCGGCAATCTCGTCTCTTGCCCTGGAAAAATTGCCGCCCTCATCGGGGTGCACGATTTGATCGTCGTGGATACGCCCGACGCATTGCTCATTTGCCCGCGCGAACGCGCCCAGGACGTCGGAAAAATCGTGAAATGGCTCGAAGAGCGGCGGCGGAAAGACCTCCTGTAACAGGCCAATCCGGCTGTTGGCGAAGTGTTCGCGTCGCGTATACTTTGCATCGGCACATATGGACTCGATCAAGTTCGGCACCGATGGCTGGCGGGGCATCATCGCGGAAGATTTTACTTTCGCGAATGCGCGTGTTGTGGCGCAATCCATTGCCCGCTACGTCGTGCGTTGCGAGGATGCGCGCAAAGGCGTCATCATCGGCTATGACCATCGATTCGCCTCGGATGAAATCGCCGCGGTCACGGCCGACGTGGTTTCTTCCACCGGTACGCCCGTTTTCTTGACCGACAAGCCCTGCCCCACCCCGGCTGTTTCCCTGCTTGTGAAGCAGCGCGGAGCGGCCGGCGGCCTGATGATCACCGCGAGCCACAATCCCTATTCGTGGAATGGCATCAAGTACAAAGCGAGCTACGGCAGCTCGGCTTTGCCTTCCATCGTGGCGCAAATTGAAAGCGATCTCGAAGTCGTGCAGCGTGCGAACGTTGCGCCGCTGCCACCTCAGAAAAATCTCATTCAGCCGCTGGAACCGCGCGAGCCATATCTCGACACACTCGAAAAACTGGTGGATTGGAAAAAGCTTCGCGACTCGGGATTCCGCTTCGTCTCTGATCCCATGCATGGATCGGCCGCGGGCTTGCTGCCCAAGCTGCTGCGCCGCAATGGCGTCACCTGCGACGAGATTCGCGGCACGCGCGATCCGCGATTCGGCGGCGTGCATCCGGAACCGATCGAACCGCACATCGACGCCTTGCGGCAAGCGGTGCTCGCTGGAAAATTCGACGCGGGATTGTGTGCCGATGGAGACGGCGACCGCATCGGCGCCATCGACCGCGACGGCTCCTTCGTGAATCCTCACCAGATCTTTGCACTGCTCCTCTGGCATCTTGCCGGAACCCGCAACCTGCCCGGCGACGTGGCAAAGACATTCTCAGTGACGAAACTCATCGACAAGGTCGCTGCAAAATTCGGCCGCAAGCTCCACGAAGTTCCCATCGGATTCAAATACATCTGCGAGTTGATGCTGGAACAGAACATTTTAATCGGCGGCGAAGAAAGCGGCGGCATCGGCACAAATCTTTATATCCCCGAGCGCGACGCCACAGTTTCCGCGCTCCTCCTCGCTGAATTGATGGCCTGGCATGGCAAATCGCTGGGCGAACTGCTCGCTGTGCTTACCGCTGAATTTGGCGAGTATCATTACGGCCGTGTCGATCTCGGCCTGAAGCCAGGCCAAAAAGAAAAAGCCATCGCTTACTTTTCGAATGGCAAGTTGGCCAGCATCCTTGAACTTCCAGTGGTTCACCGGGAAGACATGGACGGCATCAAGCTGTACCTGAGCGATGGCGGATGGGTGATGGTGCGCACTTCAGGAACCGAGAATCTCCTGCGCGTTTACTCTGAGACCTCCAGGGCGGATACGACGCAACGCGTCCTCAAAGCGGTAACAAAAATGGTTCGCAATCTTTAGGTGCTTTCATGAAAACGATCAACCTTAATGAAAAATTCAGCCTTTTCTCCGACTACTGTAACCCGCGCGTGATCGGCGAAGTGAACGACTGCCACGTGAAAGCGGTCAAGCTGAAGGGCGAATTCATCTGGCACCATCATGAGAATGAAGACGAACTATTCTTGGTAGTGAAAGGGACACTGCGGATGAAGTTCCGCGGTCACGATGCGATCGTCAACGAAGGTGAATTTGTTGTCGTGCCGCGGGGCGTGGAGCACTGCCCCGTCGCCGACGAAGAAGTCCACATCATCCTGATTGAACCAAAATCGACGCTGAACACGGGAAATATCACCAACGAAAGGACGGTCGCCCAGCTCGAGCGCATTTGAAATCCGCTCCCGCGGCGATCCACGACCAGCCATGGAACATCGTTTCTACACACTCGACGTTTTTACCAACAACCGCTTCGAGGGCAACCCGCTCGCCGTATTTACCGACGGCGATGGACTCTCGGACGATCAAATGCTCGCCATCGCCCGCGAGATGAATCTTTCAGAAACCGTATTCGTGCAAAAGCCGACAGACGAAGAGGCGCTCGCCCGCTTGCGGATATTCACGACGAAGGAAGAGTTGAAGCTCGCTGGCCATCCCGTGATCGGCACGTGGTTCTTGCTCGCGGAACTAGGTGTCGTTCCCGCGCAGGACGGCGGCGTGCACATTCTTCAAGAAACAGGTGCGGGCATCTTGCCCGTGGAAATTCGTTTCAAGGACGGCCGCCCGCAGCGCGTCACCATGACTCAGCAAGAAGCCCGTTTCAAGCCCGCGAAAATCAACAAGAAGAAGCTCGCCGCTGCGCTAGGGATTTCACCGAAAGATTTCGACCCGAAACTGCTGCCTGAGTTTGTCTCCACCGGTATCTTCAATCTGATGGTGCCCCTGCGCAATCGTGCCGCGCTGGGCAAGATCGTCATGAACATGACCGAGCTCCGGCGCCTCCAGGGCAAAAGCTCAACGATGGCGTATTGCTTCGCCCTGAGCGGCAATGGCAAAGCCTTCTCCCGCGGCATGCTTCCATGGGAACAGTATGAAGACGCCGCTACCGGCTCGGCCGCCGGTTCGCTAGGCGCATATCTGGTGCGCAACGGAAAACTGGCGCCCGGCCACACTCTGAGCATCCTTCAGGGCGTGGAGATGGGACGCCCGAGTCAGCTCGAAGTGGAAGTGACGCAGAGCGGCAAAAAACTAATTCCACGCGTCAGCGGAGCCGCCGTAAAAATCTTCGAGGGCACGTTTCACGTCTGAGGCAAGTTCTCGCTGAATGACAAAAAGGGCCGAGCGTATTTATTTCCGCGCGGCCCTTCTCCTTTGCAGATTGAAAACTTACTTGTGTCCCTTGCGATCCTGCTTCAAATCCTTGCGGTCTTTGTGCAAGTCTTTCTTGTCCTTGTTGATATCCTTCTGATCTTTGTTGCGATCCTTGCGATCCTGCTTCAGATCTTTCTTGTCGCTGTGCAGGTCCTTGACGTCCTGATTCCGGTCCTTGCGGTCCGCATTTAGATCTTTCACGTCCGAGTTGCGGTCCTTGCGATCGGCATTCAGGTCTTTCACGTCTTTGTTGCGGTCGGTGCGATCCTTCGAAATGTCCGTCTTATCCTTGTTGATATCGTGTTGATCGGCGTTACGGTCCGTGCGGTCCTGATGCAGATCTTTGCGGTCGGCCTTGGCCTGCGCGCTGTTGTCGCCGTATTTCGCGTCGTCCTTGGCCAGCTTGTTCTTGTCGTGGTTGATGTCGCGTTGATCGGCGCTACGGTCGGCGCGGTCCTTGGAGAGGTCGGTCTTGTCATTGCGGATGTCGCGATTTTCGCTCCGAACGTCGCTCTTGTCCTGACGGATGTCTTTGTTGTCCTGATGAACATCACGTTTGTCATGGTTGATGTCCTTGCTGTCCTGGTGGATGTCCTGCTTGTCGTTCTTGATGTCGCGTTTGTCGTGGTTGATATCGCGCTGGTCGGCGTTGCGGTCGGCGCGGTCCTTGGCCAGGTCTTTCTTATCGTTGCGAATGTCTTTCTTGTCCTGCTTGATGTCCTGCTGTTGCGGGGTGGGATCCTGGCTCTGAGCAAAGGCACCACCGGCGAGCAAACCGGCCAAAGCAAATGCGAGCACGCCTCGACGGACTATGAAATCTGCCTTCATGTTCTTCTCTCCTGTTGAATGTGATCCTGGAAATACCACCACACTTACGAAACCCAACCCTAGGCAGTGCGCAAAGTCGCGCCTACCACGCGATTTTTTTTAAGATGATAAGGTCTTGAAAGAGGCGAGGAATATATAACTAGCTTTTTTTCAATGATTTATGGACGGCGTCGAGTATCCCGTTCACGAACGACCCCGACTCTTCGGAGGAAAACTTCTTCGCCAAATCAACCGCTTCGTTCAGGACGACTTTAGGCGGCGTGTCCGAGCTGTTCATTTCATGAATCGCCAGGCGGAGAATGGCCCGATCGATGGCTGAGAGCCGTTCGAAGCGCCAATTGTCGGAATGTCCGACGATTAGGGCGTCGAGAACGGCGATATCCTTCGCCGCGCCTTCGAAAAGTTTATTCGCAAACGCGCGCGTTTTGTCCGCGGCCTTGGCGCTCTTCCAGAACTTGGATTCCAGCTTGGTAAAATCCTGCTGGCTCATGTCCCATTGGAAGAGCATTTGCATCGCAAACTCGCGGGATTTCGTGCGCAGTGACACTTTACTTTTGCCGCGGCTTTCCGGCAGGCGCCGCATTCGAATGCGCGGCGCGAAGCTTGCGCGACAACTGCGCCATTTCAATCGCCGCTAGCCCCGCTTCGAATCCCTTGTTCCCGCCCTTGAGTCCCGCGCGGTCGATGGCTTGCTCCAGGGTGTCACATGTCAGGACGCAAAAAATAATCGGCAAGCCGCTGTCCATCTGCGCGAGCTGGAGGCCGCGCGCGGTCTCCGAGCAAACGTAATCGTAGTGTGTGGTCTCGCCGCGCAGCACGCACCCGATGGCGATCAGCGCGTCGTACTTTCCCGTCGCCGCCAGTTTCTTTGCCGTCAGCGGCAACTCGAACGCTCCTGGAACGTGTACGACATCCACATCCTTGCTGCCCGCTCCCGCCCGCTCCAATGCATCCACCGCCGCGGCAAGAAGCCGCTCGGTAATAAAACTATTGAACCGACTCACGACAATGCCATAGCGGAATCCCACCGCGCTCAAACCGCCATCAATCTTCCCGGGTTGTATTTTTTCCGCCATCGCCAATCCGCGCCGCCTCCGATTTCTATCCTACTTCCTACACCTCATTAACTTCCTTACTTCCCTTTGAATTGCGGCGGCCTCTTCTCCAAGAACGCCTTAGTGCCTTCGCCCTTGTCCTCCGTCGCGCAGACCAAGCCGAATAGCGTCGCCTCTAGGAAGAGCCCTTCTTCCTGCGCCATCTCGATTCCCCGCTCGATGGCTTCCATGGTGTATTTCACCGCGAGAGGCGCATTGGCAATAATTTTCTTGGCCATCGCCTCCGCGGCGGGAATCAGCTCTGCCGGCTCGTAAATATGATTCACCAAGCCGATGCGTTGCGCTTCTTCCGCCGAAATCATCTCGCCAGTCAGACAGAGTTCATGCGCAACGCCCTTGCCGCAAAGCCGCGCCAGACGCTGCGATCCGCCAAATCCCGGGATGATGCCGAGTTTCACTTCCGGCTGCCCGAGTTTCGCGCTCCGGCTTGCGATTCGAATCGAGCAACATAGCGCAAGCTCGCATCCACCCCCAAGCGCGAAACCGTTGATCGCACAGATCGAAGGCTTGCCCATCGTTTCGAGGAGATGCGCAACGCTTTGCCCGGAAATCGAAAACTCTTTCCCGTCCACCGGAGTGCGTTGCGCCAGTTCGCTGATGTCCGCGCCCGCAACAAACGCTTTTTCTCCCGCACCAGTCAGAATCAGAACACGTACGGAACTATCATCTCAGATTTCTCTCGCTCCGATTTACATTTTCTCTTGTAGGGGCGCAGCATGCTGCGCCCCTACTCGGCAGGATCTAGAATTTCATAGCCTTTGGGTTTTTAGCGTCGGAGTAGTCGTAAAATCCCCGTCCCGACTTTCTTCCGTTCCATCCGGCCAGCACCATGCGCTTCAGCAGCGGCGGCGCCGCAAATCGCCGTTCCTTGAACTCATCAAACATAATTTGCGAAATGTAATACGTGGTATCCAGTCCCACAAAATCCAACAGCGTCAGAGGCCCCATCGGATGCCCGCAGCCCAGCTTCATGGAATTATCGATGTCCTCGATGGACCCCACGCCCTCTTCCAGCGCCCGAATCGCATCCAGAAGATATGGCACCAGCAACCGGTTCACGATGAATCCCGTGCTGTCATGCGCACGCACCGGCGTCTTGCCGAGCTTCGTTCCAAACGCCACCATCTCTTCGTAAACGGCGGGTTCCGTCGCAATTGTTCGTACCACTTCGACCAGCTTCATCACCGGCACAGGGTTGAAGAAGTGCAGCCCTACAAATCGTTGCGGCCGCTTTGTCGCCGTGGCAATTTCGGTGATCGTCAGGGAGGAAGTGTTGCTCGCAAAAATAGCCGATGGCGGGCAAATCGCGTCCAGCGCCCCAAAAAGTTCGCGCTTCGCCGGAAGCTGCTCGATGATCGCCTCAATCACCAAATCACAATTTTTCAGGTCATCAATCGAGGTCGTGCCCTTCAATCGGCTCCGGATTTCTCCGCGCACGGGTTCTGCGATCGTGCCCTTCTCCACCAACCGATTCAAATTCTTCTCAATGCCCTTAATTCCCTTCTCCACCAGCTCCGCGCTCACTTCGCGTACCACCGTTTCAAATCCCGCCGCAGCCGACACCTGCGCGATCCCCGAACCCATCAGCCCACACCCCACGACACCCACTTTTCGAATCGCCATGCTCGCAATCCCTTGTCCGCCGCCGATGCACGCCGTCGTAAGCCCATACCGCAGCCCATTGCGCCTCAACTCATTCAAAATCGTAATCACCAGCCGCGTTCCCGAAGCTCCCAGCGGATGCCCCAGGGCAATCGCTCCGCCGTTGACGTTCGTCTTTTCACGCTTCAGCCCCAGCACTTTTTCCACCGCCAGATACTGCGCCGCAAACGCTTCGTTCACTTCCACTCGATCCATCTGCTCCAGAGTAAGCCCCGCAAGTTTCAGCGCCTTCTGCGAAGACGGCACCGGGCCAATCCCCATGATGCTCGGATCGACGCCCGCCACCGCCCACGACACGATCCGCCCTACCGGCTTCAATCCGCGTTCTTTGGCGATTTTCTCTCGCGTCACCACCGCCGCCGCTCCGCCATCCACAATCCCACTGGCATTTCCCGCCGTCACAATCCCATCTTTCTTGAACGACGGCGGCAATTTTTCCAGTGT
>WNFR01018976.1_pt1 | contig 13269 bp, 14 predicted proteins | sample 5400221 | NCBI WGS metagenome assembly WNFR01 (sample SAMN13153357, study PRJNA577476) | soil metagenome | isolation source: 40 cm soil under Madrone tree | place: USA:California | collected 2016-06-14
TCGCAGATCTTTAGCGCACTCGCATCGGCAGCACTCGCGTTGGTCTCGTGGAAACATCTTGCCATTCCTCCGGTAGCCGTCTTGCGAGGAGGCAATCGCGCGTTGGCGGCTATCGCCACGATTTTCGAGCGGCATCATCCAGTGTTCCATTTCGATGATGCGTCTGTTCCCCTGATTTATCTCCTTCTTTTTCTTGGAGGAACGGCGCGCACATTTAATTGGGCGGCGCGGAGCTCCTTTTTCCCGACGCTGGTCTCGCGCGATACGTTTGCGAACGCGGTCACCTGGAACAACACCGTTTTTCAAGTGGGATCGGTCGTCGGCCCGGCTGTCAGTGGGTTGCTGGTCGCGCACATCGGTTTCCCTTGCGTCTATACCTTGGATGCATTATTCGCATTTGTTTTCTTCCTTCTGGTTCTGCCGATCCGTCGCGGGACGCAATCGCGCAATCAGATGGAGAAAAGCACTTGGAAAAGTCTGGTTGCTGGGATGCGGTTCGTGTTCAGCAAAAAGGTGATCCTGGCAACGATTACCCTGGATCTGTTTGCAGTGCTGCTCGGGGGTGCGACGGCACTGTTGCCTCTTTTCGCCGATCAAATCCTGCATTGTGGACCAATCGGACTCGGTTGGATGCGCGCCGCTCCAGCGGTAGGGGCGTTCGCCATGGCGCTGGTGGTGGCGCATCTGCCGCCGATGAAACATGCCGGCAAAACCTTGCTCTGGTGCGTCACTGGTTTTGGGATTTCGACCATCCTTTTCGGCTTGTCGAAGGCGCTCTGGTTGTCGCTCGGTTTGTTGTTTCTTATCGGGGCATTCGACAGTGTGAGCGTGATCATCCGTGGTTCCATTGTGCAACTGATCACGCCGGATGGAATGCGCGGCCGCGTTTCCGCGGTGAACAACATTTTTATCGGCACATCGAATGAATTTGGCGCGCTCGAATCGGGATTGACCGCAGCGCTATTTGGTCCCGTGATTTCCGTTGTCGCTGGAGGCATCGGCACAATCCTGGTGGTGCTTGGCGTTGCATCGCGCTGGCCGGAGACGTCCAAGATTGGCGCGCTAGATAAGACTTTGCGCTAGGTAGGGCGATTGACCCCGTTCGACTGCGGTCAGGGCAGGCTCTCAATCGCTCGGGTGCTTCGGGTGGACCGCCACTACCACTAAAACGCCCCGTGGAGTGAAATCATTCCGTAGGGAGCGCCGCCGTCCTCGTGATAGCGTACATCAGCCCGATAAAAGTCGAAATTTCTGTAAGGCTGGTATCCGACCTCGCCTGTCGCCGTTATGATCGGCGAAATCTTCCAATCCAAGCCCCCGCCGGTTCGGATCTCGCTATAACTTAGGATCGCGTGGTTAAGCCGTGGAATTTGATGCTGGTCTCCGAAACCGTCGCTCACACGGAAATTGGTTTGCTTCACATTTGCACCAGCATAAAGCGTTATTCCTCGATTGATCTCGTACTCCAGACGCGGGGTTGGCAGCACGGCGTCAAGCACCCATTGGGGCGCCATTTTCCACCGAATTCCGGCGGCGGGAATAACCGGATACTTTCGTTCGACATCGACACCAACGCCGAGGACGATCTGCAAATTGGGGCTGTAAATGTAAGTGCCGCCGATTACGAACGGAAGATTGAAATCGTCCGACAAATGACCGAACCCTGTATTGTAAACACCAGGTTGGGCTTCGACTCTGATCAGGATCGAATCCGACAACTGCGTGTCTAGTCCGATGATCAAATTAACAGCTTGCAGCTTGCTCGGCAGAGGCGCGTGATGTGGAAAACCGAAAGAGAATCGTTCCCATCCGAGGCCGAGCCGCAACACCCCAAATTTGACTCGCGGGGTCAAAACAAGCTGGAGGATGGAATCGTGTTCATCAAAATCGCGAACGCTTTTGCTGGGTCCGCGTTGAACATCGCCATCACCGACATAGGTTTCCTCGGCAAGATATTCACCCGGAGGGGGGAAGGTCGAGCTCGACCCGGTTTCCTCAGCGGAAATTCGTGCCGCAAGGAGAAACAACGACCCGGCGCAAAGAACCCGACGGAAAGATCGACATGTGGAATTTTTCATTCGTTCAACGACCACTCGTGTCGCGACGAAACAGTGTGACAGACTTGGAGATCTGTTTCATCATCACCGATTCCGATCCGAGGCGCTCGACGCCATGCAGGGAGGCAAGCGACGGCGCAGAGATCATGTCGCCACGCCAAACCAGCGTCGAAGGTTTCCCCTCCACGGTAACGGGCCACATCTGGTATAATGTGAGTGCGACATAATAACCGCCGCTGGCATAATAAAGCGCATCAGCGGCTTGATAGGTCCCGTTGGCTCCGGAGCGACTGTAGGACGCGCCGAGCGTTACCACGCCTTGATCATCCACATCGAGAAGTTCCCAATAAAGTTCCGGCCTAAGCGATCCAGCGCCGCGGCCGATACCCGTAGCTCCAAGAAATCCGGAAAATTGGCGCCGGATTTTTTCCTGTTCCCGCAACAACCCGTTTAATTCATCGTTCGCACGGATCGCCTTACCAGTATGATCATAAGGCGGCTGGCCTGATGTTCCGCTGGATGCAAAACTTTTCGCGCGCGTGGTCAACACGTCGGTCCAGAATGCTGCGACCGATGCAGGCATTGCGCCGCCGCTACCGCCTCCGGCAGAAAACTTTTTTGCCTCCTCCCGGCTGATTTGAAGATCGGAACTGAGTTTTTGAGTCGCCGCGACCAACGACCGCACCGGCCCGTTATCGGGGGCGTTCTTCAATTTTTCAAAATTCGCAGCCGTCGGGTTCGACGGCAGGTCGGAGTGCAGAAAGACCTTGAGTTCGCGATGTTTTGTCGGATCCCATCGGCGCGACGCTTCGATTTGCTGGGCAGGCGAACCCGGCGCAACGTAGCAGCTTTGGACAGCGAGAAATCGCGGGTTACTCATGGGCGGCCCGTGGGCGGTTTTCACATCGCTCTTCGCCAGTTGAGCGAGGTCGACCTTGTCGAAGATGGAAAACGAGGCGAGCTCAGAAACGGCGTCAGCGCGCACGATTGTCGATCCTCCAAGCAGTAGTACGAGCGCGAGAACGGCGGATGAACTCGCCAAAAGGCGGGGAGAGTGTTCCACGTCTTCGAAGTTCATAAAGGAGGAATATCTATTAGTCGATGATGGATGGTTGCAAATTCGGGGGATCATCGCAATAAGGTTTTGAGATGAGCGAACCGGTAATCGTGCTGGACCACTTGAGTAAGAGTTTTGGCAACGTTCATGCCGTGCAGGATCTCTCACTCACAATCGCCCCGGGAACGATCTTCGGTTTTCTCGGAGCAAACGGCGCGGGCAAAACGACCACGATCCGAATGTTATGCGGGCTGGTCCATCCCACGAGTGGAACGGCCATGATCGCAGGCGCGGATGTTTGGAAAGATCGACAACGTGTTCGAACCAAGTTCGGCTACGTCCCGCAACGCTTCAGTCTTTATCGTGATCTTACTGTTCTGGAGAACTTCCGCTTTTTCGGCGGCGCCTATGGCGTTCCGGGTGCGGAACTGGAGCGACGGATCGAGCGCTTGCTTCGGCTGAGCGACCTGGAAGAAAAGGTTCATGCTGCTGCGGGAAGTCTATCTGGCGGCATGCGGCAATTGCTGGCGATTGGTTGCGCACTGGTGCACGATCCGTCACTCCTTTTTTTTGATGAACCGACAGCAGGCCTTGATCCCGTTCACCGGCAGCAAATCTGGAACTTGCTCTACGATCTGAGTAACGAGGGAAAAACGATCTTTGTTACTACGCATTACATGGACGAGGTGGAACGCTGCACGGAAGTGGGCTTTATCGAAAGTGGGCGCCTGCTGGCGAAAGCTTCGCCGCGCGCTTTGAAATCGGGCTTTCGCGCGCGCTTGCTCGAGATCGATGTGGAGCCACTCATGCCTGCACTGGTGCGGTTGCGAGATTTGCCCGAGCTGCTGGGCGTTTCCTTGCGCAGCGGGAGCCTGCGCCTTTACGCACAGGAACCGGAGAAATTGATGGCGAGATGGCGCGAGAACTGGCCTTTTCCAGATCTTCGTTTGTTGGGGGAACGCTGGGTAGAACCCGACATGGAGGACGTTTTCACCGCATATTCGCAGGGCTATGATGGCGTCTTGAAAAAGTCGGCATCATGAAATGGCCATCATTCAGCGCAATTGCGAGCGTCGCTTACAAAGAATTCCTCCACATCTACCGCGATCGGCGCGTCTTGCTTTTACTGATTATTCTCCCGCCGCTCTTTACGCTAATTTTCGGGCATGCCTTCGAGAATACTGAGCTCACCGGTGTTCCGGCGTTACTAATCGATCGCGATCAGACGCCGCGCACCGCCCGTTTCATCGACATCATCTCCAAGGACAAAACGTTTTACTGGAGAATGCCAGCGCCCGACTTTCAGGGTGAGTCGGACCTGATCGGAAATGGAGTGAAGGCGGCTCTGGTTATACCGGTTGGTTGGACCGATAGCCTGAATAAGGGGGACCCGAAGCCGCTACCTCTTTACCTCGACGACAGCGACACCAACACTGCCGGTGCAGTCGAAGGCGCTGTGCAAAAGAGTCTGGGTACGTTCCAGGCCAAAGAGCGCGACCTGATTGTGGAGTCACTCCCGGAGGACGTGATCGAGTTAGGCAAGAAATTGCCCGTCGATATCCGTAAACAATTCGTCTCGCTTATGACCGCGTGGAGCGCGGAGCCGAAGAACTTGTACAATCCGAAGTCGCGCTTCATCGATTACGTCGTGCCAGGCGTGATCGGGTTGATTTTGCAATTGCTAACTGTCACGCTCATGGCCTGCACGATCGCCCGCGAACGCGAATCGGGCACGCTCTATCAATTGCTGGTGACTTCGCTCCAGCGCGGTGAAATTGTCATCGGGAAAATGCTGCCGTATCTGGTTGTCTCCATTTGTTTGGTGGTGGTGATTGTGGCGCTTAGTTGGTGGCATTTTGGGGTAGCATTTTATCAGCCTCCCGCGCTTGCGTTGATCTGCCTGCTCTTCCTCCTCTGTTCGCTCGGACTCGGGTTGCTGATTTCAACCTTCTCGCGCACCCAAACGCAAGCGATCCAATTTTCCGTTTTCTTTCTGTTGCCGGTCTTTGTTCTCTCAGGCGCATTTGCGCCGCTCGAGCAACTGCCGAAAGCAATCCGATATATCTCCGAACTTTTCCCGCTCACCCATTTTTGCCGTGCGTTCCGGCTCGTAAACATGTACCACGCCGGCGTCTCCTTTTACGTTGTCGATCTTATCGTGCTCCTGGCGGGAACGCTGATCACATTTCTCGGTGCAGCTTTTCTGCTCAAACGAATTGAGCAATAACCTTCTTGAACGCGCTGCATCTGGCTGGCATTCGCTGCCCGAATTTCGTCGATGCGCGACCTGGCGAAGCGCGTTTAGGTTCTGCTCATGACAACTTCAAAATTTTGTATCGTTCCTCTTCCGACCGAAGTGGCAGAGACGGCGCGGCGGTCGGCGGCGAATGGCGAGTCAGACCACGCGATCATGGTTGCGGATTCACCTAATGGTTACCCGTGCCGGCATTGTCTGCGATTCGCCCGGTCCGGCGAACGCGTGATTCTTTTTCCTTACGCGGCGATTCCACCTGATCATCCCTACTCCGAGAGTGGTCCGATCTTCGTTCATGCTGAGCCATGCCAGCGTTACACGGCGACGCGTGAATTTCCAGCGGACCTTCGCAAGGGCAGGGCGATGCGAGCTTATAATTCAAAGTTCGACATGATCGACGCAGAGATCGTGAACGGGAGCGAACCAGAAACAGTAATTGAAAAGTTCTTTGAAAATCCGGAGACTGCATTCGTGGATGTGCGCAGCGTTACTCGCGGTTGTTACACATTCCGAATCCAACGCGCATGAAAACGCCGGAGCTTCTTCCTCCACCTGAAACGATGTTTCGCGCCCTGCTGAAGCGTGATGCGAGTTTCGAAGGCATATTTTTGGTCGGGGTGCGCACGACGGGAATTTTTTGCCGGCCAACGTGCACGGCGAAAAAGCCGGCGCGAGAAAATGTCGATTTTTTTGCGACGGCCGGTGAGGCGTTGCACGAAGGTTATCGTCCTTGTCTGCGTTGCCATCCGATGGATCCAGACAAACGTCCGCCCAAATTGATCGAGCGACTGCGCACTGAAGTTGAGCGCGCGCCGGACGGACGCGTAACGGACAAGGAACTGACGGCCATGGCAATCGATCCATCCACGGCGCGTCGGCAGTTCAAACGGCATTATGGAATGACATTTCAGGCTTATCATCGCGCGCGCCGGATGGGTCTTGCTTTGAGCGAACTTCGCCGGGGCGGTCGCGTGGATCGAGCGCGAAACGGCAGCGGTTTTGAATCGGAAAGCGGTTTTCGCGAAGCATTCACAAAGATTTTTGGTGAACCACCCACAACTGCCAGAACGCGGTCTCCGATGTTCGCGGAGCGAATCGATACGCCGCTGGGCGCGATGATCGCTGTCGCGGACAATGAAGGGCTGCGTTTGCTCGAGTTTATCGACCGACGCGCGACCGAACGTGAATTGTCGATCTTGCGCAAGCGATTGCGAACCAACGTCGTGCCGGGTGAGCATCCGCACCTCACAGCGGCGCGCCAGCAGCTCGGTGATTATTTTTCCGGCAAAAATCTGGAGTTTGATGTTCCGTTGGCGCCGGTCGGATCGGACTTTCAATTGCGTGCCTGGAAAATCCTTCGGTCCATCCCGGTGGGGGAAACTCGCTCGTATTCGTGGATGGCGAAGCGCCTGGGAGATGAAAATGCGGCGACGCGGCCTTTCAAGGCATACGCGGCGATCGGCCAATCTTCTATCTCGGAGGAGAGAGAGGGGATCAACTCTTAAGTAGCACCGTAAAATCCCGCGAACGCACCGTGGCTGCAAAACGGAAGAGTAACGATCTTGGGGTATGAAAAAGCTTGCATTACTGAGTTTAGTCGGCATCACATCGATCGCCCTGGCTCACACAGGATGGGCCGCTGGCCACGGCGGGGGCGGAGGAGGCTTCGGTGGTGGTGGTTTCCATGGAGGCGGCTTCGGCGGTGGCGGTTTCCATGGGGGTGGCTTCGGCGGCGGTGGTTTTCATGGCGGCGGCCATTTCAGTTCAATGCCAGGCGGACACACGTTCGTCCGCGGCGGAACTCATACGTGGGGTGGCCGCAATTGGAGTGGGCGCAACTGGAATGGCAATTGGCGCCATCACCGATTCTCTAATGATGTCGTCTTCATCGGCGACGTGGGCTTTCCGTGGTGGTGGGGCTGGTACGATCCGTACGGATATTACGGTTACGACTATTACCCATACGCTTCCTATGGCTACGGCGGGTATGGATACGGCCGGTACGGTTACTACGATCACTCCGGTTATAGACACCGCAATGGCAGCCGATCAGGGAATATGCGCCCTTCGCGAAATCGGTGACAAGCGCGGGCTACGATGCGGGCAAGCGAACCGCGACCACAGCGCGATGATTGTCTCATATTTCTCTGGGAACACGGGTCAGCTTTTGCTTGTTTGAAAAAGCAGTTTTCAGAGCATGCGCGCCCGGGGTGACTCGAACACCCGACCGACGGATTAGAAATCCGTTGCTCTATCCGGCTGAGCTACGGGCGCAATTGGCGAAACACTTATACCGAGTTTCGTCGCAAATGAAAGCCGGTAGGGCGCGCATCCTCTGTGCGAAGGGAATGTGTGCGGGCTTTGGCGCCCACGGAGTGACGCGCCCTACCTCGACGACGTCGGCCGGCCCGATGATTGCACCTCCAGCGCGCGGTATTCCAGAAATGCGCGCCAATCTGCTTTCGCTTGGACTGCCCAGGAGTCACTACCTCCGCAAGGAGACCCGGCTTCGAGAAAAGCGCTTGTGCCGGGGGCGGTTCTTCGGCAGTTTCGTGCCGTCATGGCAGCAGATCGCAGGCTCGGTTGTCTCAGCATATTTTTGTTCGTCGCGCTCTGCGCCAGTCTGTTCGTTAACTTCGTGCTGATGGTCGCCGCGTTTCAGCGCTTCGCTGGTGTTCGGGAAATCGAACCGCTCCCCCGTTTCCGCGAGATTCTGCTTCAGAGAGGCACTCGCGGAGTTACCGATAAAATCGTCGTCATTACAATGCGCGGCTTAATCAGCTCTTCGTTGCCCGGCAGCGTCACCGATTCAATGGTCGACGACATGCGCGCGGCCCTGCAACAAGCTCGCGACGACGACCGGGTCAAAGCCATCGTCCTGGAAATCGATTCACCCGGTGGAGAAGTCACCGCCTCTGATGCAATCTATAGTGCCGTGATCAAAGCGCGCGCCAGGAAACCGGTGGTGGTTTATATGGATTCGCTCGCGGCTTCGGGCGGCTATTATGTCTCGTGCGGCGGCAAATTTTTGATGGCGAACGAAACGACGATTACCGGCAGCATCGGCGTCATCATCCAAACCTTGAATTACGAGCAGTTGCTCAACAAAGTCGGGCTCGCTTCTGTTGTTTTCAAAAGCGGCAAGTTTAAGGACATGCTCAACGGGGCGCGACCAATTACGCCGGAGGAACGCGAGCTGGTGCAGAGTTTCATTATGAAGACTTACGACAAGTTTCTCGGCATCGTGGCGAAGGAGAGAAATCTGCCGGCCAATCTTCTGCGCAACACGATCGCCGATGGCCGGATTCTGTCGGGCAGGGACGCGTTCGAGAACAAACTGATCGACGGCCTCGGTGAACTGGACGACGCGTTTGCTAAAGCGAAACAATTGGGGAATGCGCCTGAAGCGAAAGTTGTAAAATACGGCCCCCCCTTCAGTTTGAGCCGATTTTTGCGAATATTTGGGCAGGCCGACTCAAAAATCGAACTCCAACTTCCGAAACAGCTCATTCCGCAACTGGAAACGGGACGTGCGTATTTTCTGCCGAGCTATTACGCGCCGTAGAGAACAGGACGCATGCGATCCGACAGCCTCTTCGCGGCATTCGGAGCCGCCGCGACCTTTAGTTCTAATGTCCTTTTCGCTCTTTATTTTTTTGCCAGCATTTGTGTTTACCTTGCGCTGATCCTCCAGATTAGCGCACGAACGTCGCCTTTGGGTGGCGCGCCGACGAAATCCTTCGGGTTGCCCGAAGCAATAGTCGCTGGCGCATTGATCTTTTTATTTTTGCGCGCTATCGGCGCGTCAGTTTCGCGTTCTTCGGTCGAGCTCAACGCGCGCGATCTTCTGGCAAATCTTATTTTCACGGTGGTCATGGTGTTGTTCATCGCGACTTTCCTGAAGCTCCGCGGGATTGACCTCAGCTCGGCAGCCGGTTTTTTCAGGCTTAATTTTCTCCGCGCTGTCAGCATGGGAACAATTTTGCTATTGGCGGCCTATCCTTTAATTGCGTTGTCGGAGGCCGTTACGCAGAGCCTTTTTGGAAGTGGTTCGAGCAAGCAGAACGTCGTCGAACTCTTCAGCGGATCGCGCACGATCGAGCAGCGAATTATGATTATCGTTTTCGCGGTGGCAATCGCGCCGGTAGTCGAGGAATTCCTTTTTCGATTTTTCCTCTACGGCGTACTCAAACGCTATTTCGGGCGTTTTCTTGGAATTACAGTCAACGCGCTGCTCTTCGCCGCTGCCCATACACATTTCCCGTCTTTCGTCCCCCTCTTTGTCCTGGGAAGTTGTTTCACCATTGCTTACGAATGGAGCGGCTCGATTCTGGTCGCGATGACGATGCATTCTCTCTTCAATACGGTGTCGCTCACCGTGCTTGCATTTCCAGAACTCTTTCCGCAATGAGACTGCGCAAGTCCGCCAGAGGACTGATTCGCCTGGGCGAACTCGGCGAAGACCGGCTGCTCGAGCAGCTTTTGCCTCATCTTCCGCTGGGAAAAGGAGTTGTCGCAGGCGCGGGCGAGGACTGTGCTGTAGTGAAACCTCCTGTTGGCGGAGATTTTCTCGTGCTGAAAACCGATTGCATTATCGAGGGCGTCCATTTTTTGCACGGCGTCAACCCGCACGACATTGGCTGGAAAGCGATGATGCGCCCGCTGAGCGATTTTGCCGCTACCTCCGCCGTGCCTCAGTTTGCGCTAATTACCCTGATCACGTCGGCGCAAACCGAAGTGGAGTGGGTGAAACAGCTCTATCGCGGCCTCCGCCGGGCTGCAAGACGGTTCAAAGTCAGCATCGTCGGCGGCGAAACGAGCAGCACACCAGGTCCGACTGCCATTTCCGCGAGCGTTGTTGGGTTTGTTGAGAAAGACCGCTGGGTAACGCGCAGCGGCGGCAAAGATGGCGATGATCTTTTTGTCACTGGCCGGCTCGGTGCCGCTATGACACGCAAGCATTTGCAATTTGTTCCGCGGATTGCGGAATCGCGCTGGCTCACGAAGAATTTTTCAATCCACGCGATGATGGATTTGAGCGATGGATTGGGCGTCGATCTTCCGCGTCTCGCGCGCGCCAGCAAAGTCGGGTTCAAGATCGAGATGGAGAATTTGCCGCTCAATCGCGGCGTTAAGATCGACAATGCAATTTCGGAAGGAGAAGACTACGAATTGCTTTTTGCCATTTCGCCGCGTGACAGAGATCGGCTGGAACGAGAATGGCAAAAGAAATTTCCGAAATTGCCGCTTACCCGAATCGGCTCTCTCTTTCCGCAATCCGCAATCCGCAATCCGCAATTGAAAGGTGGCTACGTTCATTTCCAACAACCCGGCTGAAACGGAGGCAATCGGACAACGATTTGCGAAGGATGTCAATGCTGGATCGATTTTGGCTCTCAAAGGCGAACTCGGAAGTGGCAAGACTCAACTCGTGAAAGGTCTCGTCGCTGGACTGGGAAGCGGCGCCGCCGTCACCAGCCCGACGTTTACGATTCTGCACGAATATTCGAGCGGGCGTTTCCCGGTCTATCATTTCGATTTTTTTCGCCTGGAAGATCGACAATCGGTCGCGCGGCTTGGCCTCGATGATTACTTTTTCGGCGACGGCGTTTCGGTGATTGAATGGGCCGACCGGTTCCCAGAATTCATCCCCGGGCAGGCGCGCTGGATTTTGTTCGAGATAAAATCAGAAAATACGCGCGCGATCACTTTAAAATGAAGATTCTCGCGATCGAATTGTCCACTGTGCGTGGCAGCCTGGCCTGGCGCGACAACGATGTCGATCCTTCGACTGCGCTCAGGACAAGCCTTGCGCCTGAATGGCCAAACGATCGGAAAAACTCCGGCGCGTTTTTTGAAAATCTAGACAATATCACCAAAAAATGTGGCGCAGCGGAGCTGATTGTGGTTGGGCTTGGTCCGGGTTCGTATGCTGGAACGCGCATCGCGATTTCAGCCGCAATTGGATTGCAAATTTCATCGGGCGCGCGCCTGATTGGTTTTCCATCGATCTGCGGCATGGAAAGCGCAGAAGCAGATTATTGCGTCATTGGGGATGCTCGTCGCCAATCGTTTTTCTTCGCGCGAATCAGCGGGAACGAACTGATGAAACGCCCTGAGTTGTTTAGCGAAGAAGGCCTCAAGAGCAAGCTCGCCTCGCTTCGGAGTGATACGCCGATCTTTTGTTCCGAATCGCTTCCCCAATTTGAACGTGCTGTCATTCGTTATCCTTCGGCGCACCTGCTCGCCCAACTTGCTCAAGATCCAAATCGCAACTTTAAATTGCCGCCGCTCGAGCCGATGTATTTAAGAGATCCCCATATCACGATGCCAAGGAGCGCTTCGTCAAAATGAAAGAAAGTTATCGTTGCTGGGCGGAAATCGACCGAAACGCATTGCGCCACAACGCGAAAGTTGTGCGCGAGCGGATCAGGTCGGCCGAACTTCTCGCCGTCGTGAAAGCGGACGGTTACGGTCACGGCATGATTGGCGTGGCTGAGGCGCTGGCCGATGATGCGCAATTATTCGGCGTGGCGAATCTGGAGGAAGCGATTCAACTGCGCGCGGCGCTTCCTCATCCAATTATGATCCTTGGTCCAGCTTTGCCGGAAGAAAGATCGACAATCGTGGAGCGCGGTTTCATTCCTTCGATTTCTACTTTTGAAGAAGCAAAGGATTTCGAACGGATGGCGGGCGATGCGCCAGTGCCGGTCAATTTTAAAATCGACACGGGAATGGGCCGCATGGGCGTTCCGGAGAACGAAGCCTTTGTGCTTTTCAAAAAAGTTTCGGCATTGCGCCAGATCAGGATTCACAGTGTCTCTACGCACTTGCCGGTTTCGAATGAGGATGCCGAGTACACGCGCGGCGAGCTTTTGAGGTTTGGCAAGATCCTAAAGCAATTTCGCGCTGACATTCCGGGAGATTACAAAGCGCATGTATTGCAAAGTGCAGGCGCCCTTGCATTCAACCAGAAGGTTTTCGACATGGTGCGTGCTGGCGTTATGCTCTATGGGATTTCCCCGTTGCCGGAATTTCAAAACCTTCTCAGACCGGCGATGGCATGGAAAACGCGAATTGCGCTCGTGCGCGATATGCCCAAGGGGAGTTCCATTAGTTATGGCCGCACCTTTATTACTCCGCGAAAAATGCGGATCGCAACGTTATCGGCTGGTTACGCCGATGGGTATCCGCGGCAGCTCTCCAGCCATGATGCCGCGGTTTTGGTTCGCGGTCAGCGCTGCGCCTTGCTCGGCCGAGTGACGATGGATTTGATGATGATCGACGTGAGCAAGATCGACAATGTGGAAGTGGGGGACGAGGCAGTTTTAATGGGACGCGATGGAGACGAGGAAGTTTGTTGCGCGGAATTGGCCGAGAAGGCCGGCACGATTACTTGGGAAATTACGACGCGCATTGGCGCGCGCGTCCGGCGCGTTTACGTTTAGGAAAACTGTTTCAACGATGTAACGATTTAACGAACGCATGTTCCAAATCATCTTCAACGAATTGAGCGCGGCGGAGATCTCGGCGCTGCCGAAGAAATTGCAGCTCGATTTGCTCGCTGAGTTCCAAATTTTACCCGAGGATTTGGATCATTTCGATTCGGAGCGATTCGGCGTGATCCAGCGCGAGGGAAAAAAGTTATATCGTTATCGCGCGAAAGATTACCGGATCTATTTCGCGAAGACTGACGAAGGCATCAAGGTCCATCGCGTCCTGCACAAGAACACATTTCGGGATTTCCTTTTCCGCAGCAAATTGCCCGTTTCGGAAGACGCGCAGCTGGGCGAAACGCGCGAGTTCTGGAAACTGATCGAGCAGGGCGAGCGAACGCGGAAGGCGTAGCGGACGGCCTACAACTATTTCATCAACAAGACGGAGCGGCTGCGCTTGATCTC
>WNFR01010506.1_pt1 | contig 13268 bp, 10 predicted proteins | sample 5400221 | NCBI WGS metagenome assembly WNFR01 (sample SAMN13153357, study PRJNA577476) | soil metagenome | isolation source: 40 cm soil under Madrone tree | place: USA:California | collected 2016-06-14
TCACGCTGGTCGAGTATCTGGTGAGATCAGGATCGACGGCAAACCGGTCCGGATCACAAGTCCGGCGGAGGCTATCAAGCATGGTCTAGGTTTTGTTACTGAAGATAGAAAGCGCTTTGGTCTGGTACTGGACCAGACGATTCTTAACAACATGACACTCGCCGGGTTGCGGCGAATCTCGGGACGATTCGTGACAAGCATTGACGCTGAATCCGCGGCATCGGAACGAACAATGAAAGACCTGCACGTCAAAGCAAACTCAGTTTTTACGATCGCCGGTACACTGTCGGGCGGCAATCAGCAAAAAGTGGTATTGGCAAAATGGTTGTTAACAAACCCCCGCGTCTTATTTCTTGATGAACCAACTCGTGGAATCGACGTCGGTGCGAAGCAGGAGATCTACGCGCAGATTAACAAGCTCGCCAAAACCGGCTTGGCCATTGTGCTGGTGTCGTCGGAATTGCCAGAGGTGCTGGGCCTCTCTGATCGAGTGCTCGTTTTGCATGAGGGTCGCTTGACGGGAGAATTTAGTCGCTCGACCGCAACACCTGAGAAAATCATGGCCTGCGCAACCGGGCATTCGAAGCGTGCGGCATAGCAGGTACTGTGCAGTTTGGGTAAATAATCTATGAGCAAAAGCGCAAGTGATCCCGCCGTCGAACGACCGCCGACAACGTCAGATCTGACCCCGTTGGCGGAGACAGATGAAATCACGCCGCAAACAACCATCGGTAAATTCAAAATCCCCACTGATGCACTGCGGGCCTACACAATGGTCTTCGCGTTGATTGCGATCTGGATTTACTTTCATTACTCAACCAATCACATTTTTCTCGAGCCGCGGAATTTCTCCAATCTAATGCGGCAAACTGCCGTGACAGGCGTCCTCGCGGTGGGAATGCTAATGGTGATCATCACAGGCCAGATTGATCTTTCAGTAGGATCGGTCGTTGGATTGGCTGGTGGAGTGGCAGCTATTGCCCAGGGGTGGCTTGGTTGGGGGCTCGTTCCTTCTTTGGCCTCGGGCATCGCTGTCGGCATTGGAATTGGCGCAGTTCAGGGAACGCTAACCGCTTACATCAACATCCCAGCGTTTATCGTCACACTCGGTGGTCTGCTGGCCTGGCGCGGGGTTGTCCTGGGTCTAACCAGGGGAGAAACTATTCCCTTGCGGCTGCAATCCTTTAAGTCGATCGGACAAGACTACGTTGGACCAACTGTTGGTTGGGTGATCGCGGCCATTGCTGTTGCCGCGATCGCGTGGTTGACCATTGCCAGGAACCGCGCGCGGCGGCGTCATGGTCTCAATGCCCCTTCACTGGGTACGACCGCGGTTCGCATCATCGTTCCATCGCTGGTAGTTGTCGGATTTATTTATCTGATGAACTCTTACGAGATCGCTCCCGGCGTTCGTGCGGGAATTCCAAATCCGGTAATAATCTTTCTCGCCATCGCGTTAGCTGGCGCGTTCCTGACCCAGAACACGACGTTCGGACGTTATCTATATGCTATTGGTGGCAATCCCGACGCTGCACGGCTATCGGGAATCAACATTCGCCAACACATTCTCGCCGTCTTCTGCATCATGGGTGCTCTGGCGGGCGTAGCAGCAATAATCTATACCGCACGCGTTGGCAGCGCTTCTCCGGACGCAGGGCAATTGCTTGAACTCGACGCGATCGCCGCATGCGTCATCGGCGGCACGAGCCTTATGGGTGGACGAGGTACCATTTTTGGGGCGATTCTCGGCGCATTGATCATGGCTAGTCTCGACAACGGAATGTCGCTAAAGAACGTTGAGCCTTACATGCAGAACATTATCAAGGGAGCCATTCTCGTGACTGCTGTGGGACTCGATATGGCTGGCCGTAAACGCGGTTGAAAGATCAGACCACTGTTGTTAACCTCCAAAGTTTAGTGCTGGGCACACGCGCTGCACACAATAATAAAGACATGTACGGCTCTATGATCATGTTTCTCACTGGCGTCATTAGTTGGCATGCTTTGTTGGATCAAACAACTAAGAACGTTGCACCTGGGGGTCCAGGCAATGACGCTCACTGGCCGACTGCAGCCAAAAATGGGTTTGGTACCGCGAACACGATTGCTTCTAAAGTCTGGTTCACCCTTTGTGATGGTGTGTTGTCCGAAGTTTTTTATCCAACGCTCGATGTACCAAATGTTCAGACACTCCAACTAGTCATACTCGACAGTACTAAGGTCGAGACTGAAAGCGAAGACACAACACATCACATGGAAGTGCTTGACTCCCGAGCGCTAACCTTTCGGCAAATTAACACAGCCAAAAGTGGCTCGTATACGATTACTAAAACGTACATCACTGACCCCGCACGCGACACCGTTTTGATCGACATTGAATTTGATAGCCGGCTCCCCGCGCGTTTGTACGTCTACTACGATCCATCGCTCAATAATAGTGGGATGCACGACTCCGCGTGGACCGAGGGGAATGCACTGGTATCGGCAGATGGAAACAAGGCTTCGGCGTTGGTTTCCAGTACTGGATTTGGTCTTCGAGGTGAGACGAATGAACCGGAAGTCACGAACGGCTATTTGGGCACGAGCGACGGGCTGACCGAATTGAAGAGGAATTGGAATCACAAGAGCTTCACGCCCTATTCGCGGGCCGACAATGGAAATGTTGTTCAGGTCGCGGAGCTCAAAGGTTTCGAGGGAAATGTAGGGGCGTCCCTCCGTGGGCGCGCCTTGTTACGCCACACGGGGCGCCCACGGAGTGACGTCCCTACAATCAAACCTCACTGTACGATTGCTCTCGGTTTCGGCGCGACAACAGCCGAGGCTCTCAAGAATGCCAGGGCTTCACTTGCCAAGGGTTTTGCGCGCGTGCGTCGCGAATACGAGACAGGTTGGCACAAGTATGCTGCGCGTTTGCCGCAAATCGGCCGGAAGTATCAAAGGCAGTTCAATATGTCGGCGATGGTCTTAAAGGGATCGGAAGATAAGATGTATCGCGGCGCGATTATCGCCTCGCCTTCGACACCGTGGGGAGGTGGACCAAACGCAAATGAAGCTACAATCAGTGGCTACCACGCCGTTTGGTCTCGCGATCTTTATCAGGTAGCAACAGCGCTCTATTCGATGGGAGACAAAGCGACAGCGAACCGTGCGCTTAACTATCTTTTCAACGTTCAGCAACGCAGCGACGGAAGTTTTCCGCAGAACACATGGGTTGATGGCCGGCCGATTGGTGGTGGCTTGCAATTGGACGAAGTAGCATTGCCGGTCGTTCTCGCTTATCAACTAGAACGCGTGGATCAAAAGACCTGGCTTAAACACATCAAGCCGGCCGCCGACTTTATGGTTGGCAACGGTCCGGTTACAGGTCAGGATCGCTGGGAAGAAAAGCCGGGCTACTCTCCAGCTACTATTGCCGCTGAGATTGCCGGACTCGTTTGCGCCGCCCGTATCGCCGGGTCTCATGGCGACACGAAGTCCGCCGCCACCTATCTCAAAACGGCTGACAACTGGGCGGCTAATGTTGACTGGTGGACTGCAACCTCGAACGGACCACATGCTGACGGTCATTATTGCCTGCGAATCACGGAGAAGGGTACTCCCAATGAGGCGACGACGATTGAGATCAATAGTGGCGGCGGTTCCTATGATCAGCGTGAGATCGTCGACGCCGGGTTTCTCGAATTAGTCCGCCTGGGAATCAAGAGCGCCGACGACCATTTAATCCGCAAGTCACTTGCGTTGGTTGATAAACTCATCAAGGTTGAAACGCCGCTTGGTCCAGGTTGGTATCGCTATAATCACGATGCCTATGGTGAGCGATTGGACGGCGAACCCTACGATGGTCGTACTGGAGTCGGGCGACTATGGACGTTACTGACAGGTGAACGAGGCGAATTTGAGTTGGCTTCAGGAAATATATCTGCGGCTCGCCGTCTCCTGGATACGATGACCCAGTTCGCAAATGATGGACTAATGATCCCGGAACAAGTATGGGATCGCAGTGGGCCTCCGCCGGTCAAGTTTGGTGCGGGCACGGGATCCGCGACGCCGTTGGCCTGGTCGATGGCAGAGTTTATTCGGCTTGCGGTCAACCTGCAGAATAACCGTAACCTTGATATTCCGTCTGTGGTCACACTGCGTTATGACAAACGACGTTTCAAACCAAGATGATAAATTCTAACCCCCTCGATAAGAAAAGTTCTTCAGACGTAGTTTTTGCGGTCGACCTTGGCGGCACCCATCTCCGTGCCGCGCTCGTGGATGAAGATGGACTAATTCGTTTTCGCTTCAAACAAAACACGCCTCGCACAGAAAACCCGGATGATATCGTGCAAGCAATTGTTGCAGCTGTGCGCAGTTGTGAACTGGATGGGCCGGCAAGCGCTGTTTCAGTTGTCGTGCCGGGCACTGTCAACGTTGAGAAGGGAGCAGTTGTTAGAGCGCCCAACCTCCCCTCTCTCAATAGATTTTGTCTATCAGCAGCTCTCGAGCGCGAACTCAAGTTGCCTGCCTTTATTGAAAACGACGCAAACGCTGCGGCGGTGGGGGAGCTTTGGCAGGGCGCCGGTCGTGGTCGCCACTCCGTCATTTGTCTGACTTTGGGGACAGGAGTTGGAGGCGGAATAATTCTCGCCGATAAGCTTTGGCGCGGGGCGGACGGTTCAGCTGCGGAGATTGGACACATGGCTGTCGACCCTTTTCTTGGTGTTGCTTGTCCCTGCGGTAGCAGAGGTTGTCTCGAAGTCTATGCGTCTGCTACGGCGATAGTTCGAATGGCCCGCGAAGAGCGGTCGCATTATCGAAATTCGATTGTCAGACAAGATGGTGAACTGACAGCACGGGAGGTCTATGCAGCAGGCATCGAAGGCGACGAATTGGCCCAGGAGGTTTTCCGTCGCATGGGTGTCTACCTGGGGGTTGGTCTGGCGAATCTAATCAACCTTTTGAATCCGGAGATAATTATTCTCGGTGGCGGTGTTGTTGATGGCTGGGTGCTATTTGAAAAGCATATGCATCAAGAGGTAGCCCAACGTGCCTTTCCTCTGCCGGCAGCGCGGGTACAGATAGCGCGCGCGGAATGCGGCGACGACGCGGGCCTGCTCGGCGCCGCCCGTTTGGCGTTTGCTTCGCGGTTAGACAAATTGAACCGCGCCTGATCACAGCTCGAGGCGTTCAAATCAGTCAATGGTGGTATGTAAATGAGTAAATTGCTAACTCTCGTTTTTTGTCTTATGTCCATCGCTGTTTGTGCCAGGGCACAGGACATCACAGGCCTTGAGAAGATTGGACCGGTCGTCAGTTTCACAAAAGGTGCTAATGCCGTCACCTTAAACTGCGCCGATGGTTCGCAGGTTCAGTTGACGATGCTCGCTCCTGACCTCATTCGCGTGCGTGCGTCCTTTACCAAACCCGTGTCTACCCGCGACCACTCCTGGGCAATTGCCCGAGACAATTGGGATACGCCGCGGTGGACGTTAACAGAATCCCCAGAAACGATCTCGATTACAACTGAAGAGGTCGAGTGTGTAATTCACAGATCACCATTGCTGATAAGCTTTCGAGATGCGCACACGCACGAGGTCATTAACGCTGACGAGCGACCAATGATGTACGACGCGAAGGGCACTTTGACCGGAATGATGTTTGATCCGGCAGCCGGCATGTTCGTTGCAGCCGCGAAGAAACTTGGCTTCGATGAGCATTTCTATGGGCTGGGGGAAAAGGCCGCGAGACTCGATAAGCGGCGCGGCTCGTTTGTTAATTGGAATTCCGATACGCCTGGTTATACCGAGGGAAAAGATCCTATCTATCAAACTATTCCTTTTTACCTTGGTCTGGAACGCGGCGCAGCTTACGGAATTTTCTTTGATAACAGCTATCGCAGTTATTTCAACTTCGGCCGCAGCTCGCAGGAGCGCGCCTGGTTTGGAGCCGAAGGCGGCGAGATGAACTACTATTTTTTTTACGGCCCTACAATAAAGAAGATCCTCAGTCGGTACGCAGAGCTCACGGGCCATATGCCGCTTCCTCCGCTTTGGGCGCTTGGCAATCAACAGAGCCGCTGGGGTTATTACCCCGACACAATGGTTGAAAGGGTTGTCAGTGAGTACAGACAAAGGGACTTGCCGCTCGACGTAGTGCATTTGGACATCGACTACATGAACGGCTATCGCGTGTTTACCTGGAATCCTCAGCGCTTCCCCCGGCCGAAGGAGATGAACGAGCAACTCATAAAGCAGGGCGTTAAGGTCATCACCATTGTGGATCCGGGCGTCAAATACCAGCCTCACTCAGCTGTTGCAGAGCAAGCCGCCAACTCGCGAAATCCGGAACTGGGACCAAAAGAAAAGAGCTACTACGTTTTTGACCAGGGCCTGGAAAAGAACTACTTCCAACATCGCAAAGACGGGAAACTGTTCATACCTAAGGTATGGCCCGGTGACAGTGTTTTTGTCGACTACACTCTTCCGGAGGCGCGTAAGTGGTGGGGTGATCTTCATCGCGCATACTTAGACAACGGTGTTGCCGGTATCTGGAACGATATGAACGAACCTTCCGACTTCGTAGACCAGACCGGGAAGAACCAGTCGGACGTCATTAGCTACGACGAGGGTGAAAAGTCGTCGCATGCCAAGAACCGAAATGTGTTTGCGTTGCTGATGGCGCGAGCCACTTATGAGGGACTGGCAAGACTGAGACCCGACCGCCGTCCATACGTAATCACACGAGCAGCGTACGCCGGTATCCAGCGCTACTCGACGATGTGGACGGGCGATACGAATAGTACCTGGGATTCTTTGGCGCTAAACATTCCGATGTTCACGACGCTTGGCCTTTCCGGTGAGCCGTTTGTTGGCAGTGACGTTGGCGGATTCATGGGTCGAGGGGACGGCGAACTGCTTGTGCGATCTTATCAGGTCAGTTTTCTAGCGCCATTCTGCAGGAATCACAAAAATATCGACAGCTACGACCAGGAACCCTGGCGTTTCGGAAAGTATTACGAAGACATTATTCGAAAGTATTTGAAGCTGCGCTACCGGCTTTTGCCATTTCTCTATACCACCCTGGAGGAAGCACATCGAACCGGAGTACCGCTTTTCCGGCCGTTGGTGCTGAATTACCAGAATGATGCGAACACTTACAATCTCGACGATGAGTTCATGATTGGCAATGATTTGCTTGTTGCGCCAGTGCTCAGACCGGACGTCACGCGGCGGTTGGTCTATCTTCCAGAGGGCAAGTGGTACGACTATTGGACCAACAAAGAGTACAAAGGCGGAAGCGTAGTGTCCGTCGACGCCCCGCTGGAAACTGTTCCGATGTTTGTACGCGGGGGCTCGATACTTCCGCTGGGTCCGGAAATGAATTATGTGGGTGAAAAAGTCTCCGAGCCATCGTTCGTCGTTTACCCGGACGACCGAGGCGAGGCAGCTACCTCTCTCTACGAGGACGACGGTCTGAGCCCTGAATACACCAATGGTGTCTACCGGCGAACTGCCTTGCACTTTTCCGGTAAACAGAAACAGATCCAGATTAGTGTCAGTGCGCCGCAAGGAACATTTAAACCTCAGCCAAGGACGGCTAGTTTCATTATTTCTACGGCGTTGTCTCCAGGAAGGGTATTACTTGACGGTCAAACTGTTCCGCGAGCCGCGGATGGGGGTAAAGGGTGGTCCAAAAATGATGGCGCCCTGATCATTCGCATCCTTGATGATGGAAGGGCGCACAAGATTGAAATTGAGTAATGAGCTTTTTGTGTTTGTTGGCAGTTTCGAAAAGAAAACGTCAGTCCCCGCGCACATAACCGCCACCTTTGTTTGGCCTACTAATCCTGCCCCCCGATCTGCTGTTTGTCGGACTGTAATTGAGGAAGGGTATGATGTCGACCGAGGTAGCTAATAACACTGTTCTTGTCGTTGATGACCAGCCGGATATACGCGAGCTATTGCGATATTCTCTGCAGATGAAGGGCTACAAGGTAGCTGAAGCAGCCAATGGTCGGGAAGCCGTTGAGCTTGCGCCGCGACTTCGACCGGGATTGATTCTGATGGATTTGTGTATGCCTGTGTTGGACGGATTTGAAGCAACGCGACGGATACACTCACAGCCGGCAATGAAAGCCACTCCCATCGTGGCAGTGTCAGCCTTTTGTGACTCATACAACAGACATAAGGCCATTGAAGCTGGGTGCGTCGAGTGTGTGAGTAAGCCGATAGACTTCCGTATGATTGATAGTCTCTTGAAGACGCACTTTCACGATCATTAATGACACAACGGTTTCACAAAAAATCGAGCAAGTATGGCGCTTGGTTTTTCGGTTGTGGAGAAGAAGAGAAGGGCGGCACGTTTCCATCATACCGCCCTGGCGGCGCCTAACGTTCTGGTCTTGGCAGGGGAGGACGTTAGACGCTAATACAAGACGAGCCCCGATACTACAATTAACGTGCCTTACTCAAACACATCGAAATGCAGGGAACTGGTGAGGTCCTGACTGCGCGCCAGCGAGCAGTTGTGCGTATTTGCGAGCAGTGGCGAGCGATCTGTTTGCGAAAAGAGACCGTAAACGATTTGGTTGCCACGTGGTGCAAAATTTGCTGGCCATCTGCCTGCATTCTTCTGAGGCGTTAGCTGCCTGTCCCTGAGTCAATAGCTTTCGCGCCACACACTGTTTTGCGATTGGGAAGGGCGACCTAGAAACCCAGAAAGAATCAGCATCCGGCGAAAACGCCCGTCTGACCCTCCTAGGGGCCGTTGGGCGCGTTGGGGCGGTGAGGGTGTAAGACCTTGCCGCCCCTTTTGCATCTGTGCAACCGAAAAGACAGGACATTAAGAATTAAGCCGAAGTCGGAAGAAATGAAACTAGGACACTACCCCTTCTCCCCTGAGCTTGCGCAAAACACCGCTAATGGATGAATCTCTCCATGGTGTGTGATCACTCTTGACTTTTGACTGCCCTGCAATAGAGTTTGTAAGTCTTGGGTTACTCCTTCTGGTAGGTAGATGCCTATTTCCCCAGCTACTCGCCTTGGACGCTACGAAATCCGCTCGCTGCTTGGCGCGGGTGGCATGGGTGAGGTCTATCTCGCTCGTGATCCAAAGATCAATCGAGACGTTGCGATCAAAGTCATTCCCGCTGCTTTCTCTGCGGACTCAGAACGACTGCGTCGCTTCGAGCAGGAAGCGCAGGCCGCAGGTGCGTTAAATCATCCAAACATCCTCTCAATCTATGATGTTGATACACACGACGGTTCGCCTTATGTCGTCTCGGAACTGCTCGAGGGTGAGACGTTTCGCCAAGCTGATCGAACCCAGCAATGGAAGGGAAGCTCTCACTGACCTGCCGACGCGTAAGCTCAATACAGATTGGCTTGGGGCGTGAAAGTTTGAGGAGGTAGCTATGGCTTTCAAGATTCGCCGCGTTGATTACTTTTACGCCACTGTCAAAGATCAACCCGGAGAGGCTTACAAGGTACTTTCACTCTTAACCAGCCTGGGTATCAATCTGTTGGCTATTACCGCAGTTCCTTTCGGACCGATGAACACCCAGTTGACGATCTTTCCAGAGGATACCGGAAAACTTCGCAGTGAGGCGCAGAAGTCCGGCCTTCACTTGGATGGACCGCTGCCGGCCTTGCTGGTTCAAGGTGACGACAAGCTAGGCGCCCTGGCTGAGGTGCACATGAAGCTGTATGAAGCTAACGTCAATGTATATGCATCGAGCGGAGTCGCCGATGGCAAGGGCAGTTACGGCTACGTTATCTACGTGCGGCCGGATGATTACGAGAGGGCGGTGGTGGCTCTCAAGCTGTGATGGGTTTTTCAGTGATTAACGGCGCAAGATGTTGCGGGCTGCGGTGATTGCTTGCGTGTGAGAATGGAGTAAACAAATGGATAAATGGATGAGATTCAGTCTCGCGTTCGTCGTTTTGTTCATTAGTTTGACAGCGTTGGCCCAAGAGCAGGGTCTCGTCAAGCCCCAAGTACTTCTGAGCAAGATCCTGCAAGGGATGCCGAAAGGCGATAGGCAGGAGATGCGCGTCCTCACGGCGAGCTTCAAGCCGGGCGATAAGACTTTGTTCCACACGCACCGTTTTCCAGTGACGGTCTATGTCTTAGAAGGTGCATTCACAATGGAAATTGAGGGGAGCGAGCCAGACACGGTCAAGGCCGGCCAGGCGATGGTGATGCCGGCGCACGTGAGAATGACGGGCTACAACCGCAGCATCGCCGAGCCGTTGCGGGTGGTGATCTTCTATGTGAGTGATCCCGACACACCATTCCTTGACCAGATACACTAGCGAATAGATAAGTATGATCGAACAGACAATTTCCCATTACCGCATTATCAAAAAGCTCGGCGCAGGTGGCATGGGAGAGGTCTATCTTGCTGAAGACACAATGCTCGACCGTAAGGTTGCCATCAAATTCTTACCATCCGAATCTTCTAATGATGTAAATGCCAACCGGCGCTTGATCAGAGAGGCCAAAGCGGCGGCCACGCTCGACCATCCAAACATCTGCGCTATACACGAAATTAATGAAGAGGGAGGACGGTCCTTCATCGTCATGCAGTATGTTGAGGGCGAGACCCTCGATTGCAAGATTAAAACGCAGCCTTTGGATCTTCCGGAAGCGCTCGCCATTGGCGTCCAGATAGCCGATGCAATCTCAGAGGCTCATACGCGCGGAATCATCCATCGGGACATCAAGCCTCAGAACATAATGATTACTGCTCGCGGGCAAGCGAAGGTGATGGACTTCGGGCTGGCTAAAGAGGTACGTGAGACGAATCAACTGGAGAGCGACGCAGAAACGCTGGGTTTATTGACGGCGCCGGGAATGATAGTCGGGACTGTACCTTACATGTCGCCGGAACAGGTGCGGGGAGAAGGGGCGGATGCTCGCGGTGACATATTCAGTTTCGGGACGTTGCTATATGAAATGCTCAGCGGCCGTCGGCCTTTTATCGCTGAGAACCCGGCTAGCACGATTTCTGCAATTCTGACGAAAGAGCCGCCGCCGCTGGCGCGATACGCGGCGGACGTCCCTATGGAGTTGGAGCGCATCGTGCGCAAATGTTTAGAAAAGAATCGTGAGCGCCGCTATCAGACGATGCGTGATCTGGTCATTGATTTGGAAAATGTGCGCGAATATGGGACCGCTCGAACCCCTGACGCACTCGATGAGTCTGGGTTTCTGCTTCGAGGTGCGCCTCCTACACAGAACCCCGAAATAAGGTCTCTTGCTGTGTTGCCGATGGCCAACCTTTCCGGCGATCCGGCGCAGGAGTATTTCGCTGATGGGATGACGGAGACACTCATTGCCGGATTGGCCAAGGTCGGAGAGTTAAGGGTGATTTCGCGGACTTCCGTGATGCAGTATAAAGGCACGCACAAGCCATTGCCGCAGATAGCGCGCGAATTGAACGTGGATGCGATAGTGGAAGGCTCAGTGCAACGCTTCGGCGAGCGGGTACAGATCAACGTGCAGTTAATCCACGCGCCGACCGACCGGCATTTGTGGTCCGAGACGTACGACCGAGACCTACGTGATATCCTGTCGCTGCAGAACGAGGTAGCGCGGGCTGTTACCCAACAGATTCAGATCAAGCTGACGCCGCAGGAGCAAATCCGCTTGGCGCGCGCGCGCCCGATCAACCCGGCAGCTTATGACTATTTTTTGCGCGGGCGGTTTCGCCTTAGTCGCCAAACTGAAGCCGACAATGAAACTGCCATCGAGATGTTTGATCGCGCCGTCGCTACAGATCCAAACTTCGCCGCGGCCTGGGCAGAATTAGCGCAGGCGTGTGTATGGAGGTTTTTTTTATTCACGCCGGATGAGAAACAGTTGGAAGAGAAAGCCTTTGTTGCCGTCGAGAAAGCGCTTTCCCTGGACCAGGATTTAGCCGAAGCTCACCTGGCTCGTGGCCGCCTCCTCTGGACGCCGGCCAATCGTTTCCCGCACGACAAGGCCATTCAGGAATACTGCCGCGCCTTGAATTTGAATCCGAATTTGGATGAGGCGCAAAATCAACTTGCGCTTGTCTATGGACACGTTGGGCTTCTTGACGAAGCGCTCCAACAACTCGAAAAAGCAGTTGCCATCAACCCGAGCAATACACTCGCGCGATATCACGTCGGAGAAACATTGCTCTTTCAAGGCAAGTATGAGCAGGGCCTCACAGCTTTGCGTAGTGTTCCCAGAGAAGTCAATCCGGCGCTTGTGGGGTATCAGACGCCAATAGCTTTATTGCATCTTGGAAGAATGGAAGAAGCAGCGGCCATACTTGAGGAGTCATTAAGAGATTACCCTGAAGATAACGGCGGACTCTTTACAAGTGTGCAAGCCCTGATGGCAGCCCTAACCGGTGAGAAAGACACCGCTGAGGACACGATCAGGAGTGCCATTGCAAAAGGTAAGGGCTTCGGACATTTTCATCACACTGCTTATAACATTGCCTGCGCTTATTCGCTTATGAACAAGCCTGAGCAGGCCATCAAATGGCTGCAAGCGGCGGCAGACGACGGGTTCCCCTGTTACCCGCTCTTTGAGAGCGATCCATATCTCAATCCTCTCAGAAAGGATTCGCGCTTTGTCACATTAATGATGAGGCTGAAGGAACAATGGAACTATTACAAGGCCCTATCATGATTGAACCTGGTATGGCACGAACGATTCAGGTCACAAAATGCAGAGACTTACTACATTTTTTACTACGGTAGGCTTTTTACTGAACTTGCGAAAATCTCTAAGTTGTTGAATGAGTTGGAGGCGGCGATCGGAATCGAACCGATGAATAAAGGTTTGCAGTTCGACAGTCATGCCGCTTTCGTCGTTGCGATCCGTTTGATGCGTTCGTATTCCTTGCGTCGAGCGTGATGGGTATCCCAGAGATCAACGTCCTGGTGTATTGACACATGAAGCATAACCACATCCGGCGAATCTGTGCAGCATCTGAAGTCAAGAGCAATCCAGCCCCGAGGCTGGCCTTGACACACAACCAGCGGGCCGAAGTCCTAGCAAAGACAGCCGGAACGTGTCACGTCTGCGGTGGTCGCGTAGGAAGAGCCTGGCAAGCAGATCATATAATTCCGCATCGACTTGGCGGAGCACATTCGATTGATAATTACTTACCCATTTGTCGCGAATGCAACGTCCTTCGAAGAGGCCACGCACCGAGAAAACTGCGCCTGATCATTAGCCTTGGTACATATGCCACGAATGAAATCAGGCGCGAGACGGACTTGGGCGAACGACTGATTCAAACG
>WNFR01005234.1_pt1 | contig 13267 bp, 9 predicted proteins | sample 5400221 | NCBI WGS metagenome assembly WNFR01 (sample SAMN13153357, study PRJNA577476) | soil metagenome | isolation source: 40 cm soil under Madrone tree | place: USA:California | collected 2016-06-14
GGTCGTCTGGCGCTCCGCGTCGCCACCACCGACGGCTGGAGCACCAAGCCGCAGATCGGCTATTCGTCCGCCGGCGGCGACGTCACCTGGATGGTCGGCCTCGTGGAAGACAACCTGTTGGGCACCGCGACGTCCTTCACCGCCGTATACAACAAGACGCCCGACCGTCGCACGTTCGATCTCGGGCACGTGAACCCCCACTTCCTCTCGCGCCGTGGCTGGCTGCAAGCCAGGTACAGCAACAAGTCGGACGGCGTCCGGGGCACCTGGCTGGTGGGAGTGCCGTTCTACGAAACCGCCGCACGGCGCGCCTTCACGACCGACGGGGAAGCGGCCTCAGAGCGCGTGTTGGTGTTCCGCGACGGCGACACGAGCGCGATCGTGGAGCGCCGCGCCCTGCGCGTGGGGGTCGCGGCAGGGTTCGCCCCGCACGCGACCTCGGCAGGTTACCTGCGGCTGTGGCTCGCAGCGCAGTGGCGCCGCGAGGACTTTGCGCCCGAGGGGACCACGGTGTTCCCCCGCTCGGTGTTCGCCACGGTGGGTGCGGGAATGGACGTCGGGCATGTGCGCTTCCAAGTGCTCGAGCGATTCAATTCCTACGCCCGGCGCGAGGACGTGGATGTGTCGCAGGTGCTTCACGTCGGTGTGTGGGCGGCACCCCGCGCGTGGGGGTATCCGTCCGGCCAGGCGGGCGTCGGGCCCGAGGTCAGCGGGCAGCTCGCGGCACCCTGGCGCAGCGGGTTCGTCGTCCTGCAGGCGGCGGCGAACGGCGTCCTCACGGCAGGGCTTCCCGACTCGGGACGGGTGGCAGGCGGGTTGACCGTCGCGACCCAGAACCTCGGCAATCAGACCCTGGTTCTCCACGTCGAGGGCGCGGCGCTCCGCCGGCCGAAGCCCGGCGCCGAGTTCGATCTGTGGAACTCGCAGAACGGGCCGCGCGTCTTCGGCATCCACCAGTTCACGGGCACCCGCCGGGTGTGGCTCGCCCTCGAGGATCGGCTGCTCGTTGCGGACGACCTGTGGGGCCTCATGGGGGTCGGGGTGGCGCCGTTCCTCGACTATGGCGGAGCCTGGTACGCGGACGAGCCAGCCCGTCTGGGTGGCGCGGTGGGCATGTCGCTGCGGATCGGACCGACCCGCGCGGTGCGCGGCGATGTGGCGGAGTTCGCCGTCGGATACCGCTTCGGGAAGGGATTCACCGGCAGCCGGTGGGGCCTCGCGATCCGCAAAGGCGTGCGGTACTGAGCTTGCGCTGCAACATCTCGAGCCCAGTCAGCGTTACCCTCGTCATGGAGACTGAAACGAAGCATCCGACCGTGAGCCGGCCCCGGGGCATGATCGCTGCCATCCTCATCGTGGCCACCCTGTGGACCATGCTGCACGTGTACGTGGGGCAGCGTTTGCTCGCCCAGACTCCGCTGGCGCCTGCCTGGCGCCTGCTCGGCTGGGTGGGCATCCTGCTCCTCATCCTCGCGCCGTTCGTGGCCTTGTTCGCCGGACGGACCCAGCGGCTGCCGGCGAAGCGAGGCCTCGAGATCGCCGGCTTCACCGCCATGGGGCTGTCGTCGCTGCTGATCGTGTTCGCGCTGGCGGGAGATGCGCTGCATGTGCGGGCCTGGCTCGGAGTCGGCGGCTTTCAGCTGGCGGTCGTGGGCGGTGCGGTCGCCGTCTTGTTGATCGGTCTGTGGCGGGCGCGGCGGCCCGCGATGGTGCGTGTGGTGGACGTCCCGATCACGGGGCTTCCCTCGGATCTCGAAGGCTTCCGCATCGCGCAGCTCTCCGACCTGCACGTCGGCCCGACGCTCAAACGGGAGTTCGTCGAGCGCGTGGTGGACACGACCAACGGCCTCCGGCCCGATCTGATCGCCCTCACCGGGGACGTGGCCGACGGGTTCCCGCCCGCGCTGCGCGACGAGGTCGCGCCGCTCGCCGGCCTACGGGCGCCGCACGGGAAATACTTCGTCACGGGAAATCACGAGTACTACTGGGACGCGGCCGGATGGGTGCGCGAGATGGAGGGCCTCGGCTTCAACACCCTGGTCAACGGACACCAGCTGATCCGGCGGGGCACCGGCCGGATCGTCCTCGCCGGAGTCACGGACCTCTCGAGCCGCGGCCTCCCGGGGCACATCTCCGATCCCGCGGCGGCGGTCGCGGGGGCGCCGGAGAGTGACGTGCGGGTGCTCCTGGCGCATCAGCCGAAGAGCGCGTTCGCGGCACGGGCCGCTGGGTACGACCTGCAACTGTCGGGGCACACCCACGGCGGACAGTACTTCCCGTTCAACCTGCTGGTGCGGCTGTTCCAGCCGTTTGTCGCGGGACTCCACCGGCTGGAGGCGATGTGGTTGTACGTGAGCCGGGGGACGGGCTATTGGGGGCCACCGCTGCGCCTGGGCGCACCTGCGGAGATCACGCTGATTCAGCTTACGCGCGCGTGAGCGCGTCCGCCCACCCGAATGGGTGGCACCCGTCCACGGTCCGGTCTTGACGGTCGCGGCACCCAGGCGTATCGTCCGGGTCCTGTTGTACCGTGGTAGCACTGTTCCGATTTGGAGTGCCATCGACTCGTGATGCAGCTTGCGCTGGTCCTGCTGCTGGTCCTGGTCCTGCTGAGCATTAGCTCGGAACAGGGTCTGCGGCGCGCGCCAATCAAGCACATGAGCAGCTAGCGATACAAGCAGGACGCAGTGAGCGCCGCGGACCAAGAAGGTCCGCGGCTTTTTTTTCACCATACGCGAGACGGGGAGCACGGGAGCCACTCATGGCGAGAGATGTCATCATCTTCGACACGACCCTGCGCGACGGCGAGCAGGCGCCCGGCAATTCGATGACGGCCGAGGAGAAGCTGCGTCTCGCCCACCAGCTGGACACGCTTGGGGTGGACGTGATCGAAGCGGGGTTCCCGAGCGCGTCAGACGGCGACCGGCGGGGCGTCCGGGCGATCGCCGAGGCGGTGCGCCGTCCCGTGATCGCGGCCCTCGCCCGCTGTCACGACCGGGACATCGATTTCGCCGGTGAGGCCGTGCGACCGGCGGCGCGACCGCGGGTGCACGTCTTCATCGCGACATCCGACCTGCACCTCCAGTGCAAGCTGCGGCTCAGCCGCGACCAGTGTCTCGAGCTGGCACGCGACGCGGTGCAGCGGGCTCGCCGCTACACCGACGACGTCGAGTTCTCAGCCGAGGACGCGACCCGCACGGATCTGGAATTCCTGTGCCGGGTGGTCGAGGCGGCCATCGCCGCGGGGGCGACCACGATCAATCTCCCGGACACGGTGGGGTACGCGTTGCCCGTCGAGTACGCAGCCATGTTCCGCGCCGTGCGGGAGCGCGTTCCGAACGCGGACCGCGTCGTGTTGAGCGCGCACTGCCACGACGACCTCGGACTCGCCGTGGCCAACTCGCTCGCCGCGATCGAAGCCGGCGCCGGACAGGTCGAATGCACCGTCAACGGCATCGGTGAGCGTGCCGGCAACGCGGCGCTGGAAGAGATCGTCGTGGCGGGGCGAGTGCGGCCGCACGCGGTCGCGTTCAATTGCGGTGTGAACCCCCAGGAGCTGTTCCGGACGAGCCAGCTGCTGTCACACGTGATCGGCGTCTTTCCCCAGCCCAACAAGGCCGTGGTCGGCCGTAACGCCTTCGCCCACGAAGCGGGGATCCACCAGCACGGCGTGCTGCAGAACGGCCTCACGTATGAGATCATCCGACCGGAAGAAGTGGGGGTGGCGCGCTCGAGCCTAGTGCTGGGCAAGCACTCAGGCCGACACGCGCTGGAACGGCGTTATCGCGAGCTCGGCTACGAGGTGGACGACGCCACGCTGCGGAAGCTGTACGACGAGTTCACGACCCTGGCGGACAAGAAGCGCGAGATCCTGGACGAGGACCTGCTCGCGCTGTTGCACGGCCGGTTCAACGACGCGCCGGAGGCCTACCGGCTCGCGTATCTCCAGGTGACGTGCGGGACGGTGTCCGCGTCGGCGGAGGTGCGGCTCGCGGGTCCCTGGACTGGTGGGGAGCGGGGCGCGACGGCGGCCGGCAACGGGCCGATCGCCGCGACGTTCGCCGCGATCGCGAAGGTCGTCGAGCGCCAGGTGGAGGTGCTGAACCTCACCGTCCAATCGGTCACCCCGGGGCGCGACAGCCTGGGGCAGGTGCTGGTGCAGGCGCGGATCGACGGGAAATCGCTGAGCGGGCACGGTGCGTCGACCGATATCGTCGAGGCGAGCGCCCGTGCCTTGGTGCATGCCCTGAACAAGGTGAGCCACGCGGATCAGCTGGAGGACCAGTCGCTCAACGCCAGCTACTTCTGGGGAGTGTGAGCCGATGAGCGAGATGCTCTCGGGAGCGGAGATCCTGTGCCGCGCGCTCGTGGACGCCGAGGTCGAAGTGATCTTCGGCTATCCCGGCGGCGCCATCATGCCGTTCTATCACGCGTTGGGGGACCACCCTCGCCTGCGGCACATCCTGGTGCGGCACGAGCAGGCAGCGGCGCACGCGGCCGACGGCTACGCCCGGGCGAGCGGGCGAGCGGGGGTGTGCGTCGCCACGTCCGGACCCGGCGCCACGAACCTCGTGACCGGGCTCGCCGCGGCGCATATGGACAACTCTCCGGTCGTGGCGATCACCGGTCAGGTGTCCCGCCCCATGATCGGGCGCGACGCGTTCCAGGAAACCGACATCATCGGCATCACCCTGCCGATTACAAAGCAGAACTATCAGGTCCAGGACGTGACCGAGCTGGCGGAGGTCGTCGCCGAAGCGATGGCCGTCGCGGTGGAGGGACGGCCGGGGCCGGTGTTGATCGACGTCCCCAAGGACGTGCAGAACCAGAAGATCGAGTACCGCGTTCCCCGGGCTCGCGCCCGGGGTCAGTCGCGTCTCTTGGCCCCGGGTGCAAGCCCGGGGCTCGAGGACGGCGTTCGCAAAGCGGCGCGACTCATCGCCGGCGCCGAGCGACCGCTCCTCATGGTCGGGCACGGGGTGATCCTCGCGGAAGCGTACGCCGAGGTGCGCGCATTGGCGGAGAAGACCGGGATTCCCGTCATTACGACGCTCCTGGGCATCAGCGCCTTCCCGGACGGCCACCCGCTCCACCTCGGCATGCCGGGCATGCACGGCGAGGTGCATGTGAACCGTGCGATTCAGAACGCCGACGTCATCATCGGTATCGGTTTGCGGTTCGACGACCGGGTCACGGGCAACACGGCCAGCTTCGCACCCCAGGCTCGCATCGTCCACATCGACCTGGACCGCGCGGAGATCGGGAAGAACGTCCCCGTCGCCGTCGGCATCGTGGGCGACGCGCGCGACATCACACGCCGCCTGGTGGCGGCGGTGGAGCCGCGCCGGTGCGAGCGCTGGGTCGAACACATCCACGGGTTCGTACGCACGCGAGCGGAGTCGTATCGCGGCGACCTGGCGCCCGAAGCGATCCTCGCGTCCATCTACGAGGCGAGCCACGGCGAGTGCACCATCGTGACGGACGTAGGCCAGCACCAGATGTGGGTCGCGAAGCTTTATCCCTACCAGCGCCCCAACACCCACATCACGTCGGGGGGCCTCGGCGCCATGGGGTTCGCGGTGCCGGCCGCCATGGGCGTTCACCTCGCCCGCCCGAGCGGCACCGTGTGGGCCATCTCGGGCGACGGCGGCTTCCAGATGAACATGGCCGAGATGGCGACCATGGTGCAGGAAGGGCTGCCGGTGAAGATGGCGGTGTTCAACAACGGCTACCTCGGGATGGTGCGGCAGTGGCAGCAGTTCTTCCATGAGAAGCGCTACTCGTGCACGCCGATCTGGAGCCCCGACTACCTGAAGCTCGCCGAGGCGTACGGCATTCCCGGCTATCGGGTGAAGGAGGCGGCCGAGCTCGCCGACGCGGTCGGGCGGGCGAATGCCGAGCCCGGGCCGGCGCTCGTCGAGTTCATGATCGAGCAGGAGGCCAACGTGTTCCCGATGATTCCGCCCGGGGGCTCCCTCTCGGAGCCGATCGAGGCGGCGCCGGCCGGCGCCGCAGGCGGTTGAGCGGCGTGCCCGCCCCCTCCCCCTCGGCCCACACAGTGGCCGTGCTGCTCGACGACGCGCTGGTGACGTTGAACCGCGCGTTCGGCGTGCTGCGCCGGCGCAATGTTCCGATCGAGGGCCTCGCGCTGCACCCGAGCGGCACCGCCGGCGAGGCGCGGTTGACGTTCGTGCTGAAGGCCGATGCGGCGACCACCGATCGCGTGGCGCAGCAGTTCCATAAGATGATCGGCGTGCGCTCAGTGATGGTTCTCGCGAATGAAGATTCCACTACGGAGGCGAAACGATGAGCTCGACGGAAACGCGCATTTTCTACGATACCGACGCCGATCCCGCCCGGCTGCAAAACCGCGTCGTCGCCGTGATCGGCTACGGCAGCCAGGGTCATGCGCATGCGCTCAACCTGCGCGATTCGAATGTCGGCGCGCGGGTGATCGTGGGGTTGCGCCCGGGCGGACCGTCGTGGCAGCGGGCACGGGCGGAGCAGCTGGACGTCCGCCCGGTGGCCGACGCGGCGCGCGCGGCCGACGTCATCATGATGCTGGTCCCCGACCAGGAAGCGCGCGCGGTGTACGAGGCCGGCGTTGCTCCGGCCCTGCAGCGCGGGAAGACGCTCCTTTTCGCTCACGGGTTCAACGTGCACTTCCGTGAGATCGTGCCCCCGGCCGGCGTCGATGTCGCGATGATCGCCCCGAAGTCCCCCGGACACCTGGTGCGCAGCGAGTTTCAGGCCGGCCGGGGCGTGCCGGCGCTCGTCGCGGTGCACCAGGACGCGAGCGGCAACGCATTGGCCGATGCGCTCGCCTACGCCGCGGGGATCGGCTGCGCCCGCGCGGGCGTGTTCGAGACGACGTTCCGCGAGGAGACCGAGACGGATCTGTTCGGCGAGCAGACGGTCCTGTGCGGCGGCGTCACCGCGCTGATCCAGGCCGGTTTCGAGACCCTCACGGCCGCGGGGTACGCGCCCGAGATCGCCTACTTCGAATGCATGCACGAGCTGAAACTGATCGTGGACCTGATGTATCGCGGCGGGATGAAGTTCATGCGGTACTCGATCAGCGACACCGCGGAATACGGCGACTACACCCGCGGCCCGAAGGTGGTGACCCCCGAGGTGCGGGCCGCGATGGAGCGCATCCTCGTTGATATCCAATCCGGCAGCTTCGCGCGCGAGTGGATCGCCGAGTCCCGGAGCGGGGGCCGCCGGTTCGAGGCGTTGCGCAAGGCCGGCGCGGAGCATCCCATCGAGCAGGTCGGCGCCAAGCTGCGCGCCATGATGCCGTGGACGGAAGAAGGCCGCGCGGCAGCCCAGGTCCAAGGAGCCGGCGTCGGGTCGTGACGGCGCGGACGCTGTTCGACAAGGTCTGGGACGCGCACGTCGTCCAGCAGTTCCCGGAGGGCCCGGCGCTCCTGTACGTGGACCTGCATCTGGTCCACGAGGTGACGTCGCCCCAGGCGTTCGACGGGTTGCGGCAGGCGGGGCGCCGGGTACGCCGGCCGGCGCTGACGGTGGCGACGGTGGACCATAACGTCCCCACGGGAGACCGCGCGGGGCCGATCGCCGATCCGATTGCCGCGCGGCAACTCGAGGCGCTCGCGGTGAACGCGCGGGACTTCGGGCTGGAGCTGTTCGATCTCCGGTCGCCGCAGCAGGGGATTGTGCACGTGATCGGCCCCGAGCTGGGCCTCACCCAGCCGGGCATGGTGATCGTGTGCGGCGACTCGCACACCGCCACGCACGGGGCCTTCGGAGCGCTCGCCTTGGGGATCGGCACCAGCGAGGTCGAGCACGTGCTTGCGACGCAGTGCCTCGTGTGGTCGAAGCCCGGGACCATGGAGGCCCGCGTCACGGGCGCGCTCGCACCCGGGGGGGGGGTCACGGCCAAGGACTTGATCCTCGCGTTGATCGGCCGGATCGGGACGGCCGGCGCCACGGGTCACGTCATCGAGTACACGGGGGAGGCGATCCGCGCCCTCTCGATGGAACAGCGGATGACGGTCTGCAACATGTCGATCGAGGCGGGTGCGCGGGCCGGGATGATCGCCCCCGACGAGACGACTGTCGCGTATCTCGCCGGCCGGCCGCGGGCGCCGAGCGGCGCGGCGTGGGACCGCGCCGTCGGGCAGTGGCGGGAGCTCCACACCGACCCCGGCGCGACGTACGACAAACACGTCGAGCTCGATGCCTCGGAAGTGGCGCCCCAGGTAACCTGGGGAACGAGCCCCGGCATGGTCACTTCCGTGACCGGTCGCGTGCCGAGCCCCGCCGACTTCACCACCGACGCCGAGCAACGCGCCGTCACGCGCGCACTCGAGTACATGGGGCTCACCCCCGGCACGCCGCTCGAGGGGCTCCCGATCGACCGCGTGTTTCTGGGGTCCTGCACCAACGCGCGGATCGAGGACCTGCGCGCCGCGGCCCGCACCGTCCGGGGTCGGCACGTCGCGACGGGCGTCCGCGCCATGGTGGTCCCTGGATCGCAACAGGTCAAGGCGCAAGCGGAGCGCGAAGGGCTGGACCGGGTGTTCAGCGAGGCGGGGTTCGAATGGCGCAACGCGGGGTGCTCGATGTGCCTCGGCATGAATCCCGACGTGCTGCAGAGCGGCGAGCGCTGCGCCTCCACGTCGAACCGCAACTTCGAGGGGCGCCAGGGACGTGGCGGGCGCACCCATCTCATGAGCCCGCCCATGGCCGCGGCCGCCGCCGTGGCGGGGCGCATCGTGGACGTTCGGAGATGGGGAGCCGCGCCATGATGGAGCCCTTCGTGCGTCACACCGGTCGACTGGCGGCCCTGGCGCGCGCCAACGTGGATACCGACCAGATCATTCCGAAGCAATTCCTGAAGCGGGTGGAGCGCACCGGGTTCGGGCCTGCCCTGTTCCACGACTGGCGCTTCCGCCCCGACGGCAGCCCGAATCCGGACTTCGAGCTCAACCACCCCGTCGCCCGGGGCGCGAGCATCCTGCTCGCCGGGGAGAACTTCGGCTGCGGCTCGTCGCGCGAGCACGCGGTCTGGGCGCTCCGCGAGTACGGCTTCCGCGCGATCCTCGCGCCGTCGTTCGCGGACATCTTTTCCGCGAACTGCTGCCAGAACGGGCTCGTCCCCGTGCGCCTGCTGCCCCAGGAGATCGCCGAGCTGTTCCGTCGCCATCAGGCGGCGGGCGGCGAGTATCAGCTCACGGTCGACCTCGAGGAGCAGCGCGTGGACGACGGCCTCGGGTTCCGCACCACGTTCTCCATGGAGCCCTACCGTCGGGAGATGCTGCTCCACGGTCTCGATGAGATCGGGCGGACCCTGCGTTTCGAGGATCGGATCGGAGCGTACGAGAAAAGCCGGGAAACGGGAAACCCTCAAGGACTCCCTGACGGTCGCGGGAACGGGAAAACGTTGTGAAGCCATACTCGATCGCGGTGCTTCCCGGTGATGGGATCGGGCCGGAGGTGATCGCGGAGGCGGAGCGGGCGATCGAGGCCGTCGGCGACCGCTTCGGGATCGACTTCGCGATGCGGCGCTTTCCCATCGGCGCGGCGGGCGTGGCGGCCGCGGGGGATCCGTTTCCGGCAGAGACGCGCGCCGCCGTGGTGCGGGCGGACGCGGTGTTGCTCGGTGCGGTGGGCGACCCCGCCCTCGACCACGCGCCGCGCCACCTCCGACCCGAGTCCGGCCTGCTCGCGTTGCGCGCGCAGCTTGGGGTGTATGCGAACCTGCGCCCCGTCACGGTGCTCCCCGCGCTGGTGGACCGATCACCGCTCAAGGCCGAACGGCTCGAGGGCGTCGATGTATTGATCGTGCGCGAGCTCACGGGGGGCCTCTACTACGGCGAGCCGCGCGGCCGGGAGGCAGGGGGAGCCTCGGCCGTCAACACCCTGCGGTACTCCGCGGCCGAGATCAAGCGCGTCGCGCGGGTGGCCTTCGAAGCGGCGCGACAGCGGCGGAGGCACGTCACCTCGGTCGATAAAGCGAACGTGCTCGAAGTGTCCCAGTTGTGGAGGGAGACGGTGACGCGCGTCGGCCAGGACTACCCCGACGTCCGCCTCGACCACGTGTACGTCGATACCGCCGCCATGCGTCTGGTCGCCGACCCGAGGGCCTTCGACGTCCTCTTCACCGAGAACATGTTCGGGGACATCCTGAGCGACGAGGCCGCGGTGCTGGTCGGCTCGCTTGGTCTGTTGCCCTCGGCCTCACTGGGCGAGGGCCCGGGCCTGTTCGAGCCGATTCACGGATCTGCGCCGGACATCGCCGGCCGCGACATTGCCAACCCGATCGGAGCGATCGCCACCGTGGCCCTGTTGTTGCGCCACGGGATGGGCCTGGCGGAGCCCGCTGCTGCGGTGGAGCGTGCCATCTCGTTGGCGTTGGAGCAGGGCGCGCGGACGCGGGACATCGCCGAGCCTGCAGCGCCGGCCCTCGGAACCCGGGCGATGGGATCGCGCATTGCCGGGCTGATCGCCGAGGCGCACCGGTCGCGGGCGTCGGCAACGCGCTAGGCCCGCGACCTACGCGTCCGTAACCGCCCCGACGCTCGCGCTGGACACGAGCTTCGCGTACTTGGCGAGCACACCCGACGTGTAGGTTGGTGGACGCGGCTTCCACCGCGCGCGCCGGCGGGCGAGCTCGTCGTCGGGCACCTCGACCTGCAGGAGTCGCCGTTCCGCGTCGATAGTGATCGGGTCTCCGTCTTCGACGAGCGCGATGGTCCCCCCCACGGCTGCCTCGGGCGCGACGTGGCCCACCACGTGGCCGTAGGTCCCGCCCGAGAACCGCCCGTCGGTGATCAGACCAACCGCATCGCCGAGCCCGGCGCCGATGAGGGCCGAGGTGGGCGAGAGCATCTCCCGCATCCCCGGACCGCCTTTCGGCCCCTCATAGCGAATGACGAGCACGTCGCCGCGCCTGACATGGCCGGCGAGGATAGCCTCGAGACAATCCTCCTCGCAGTCGAACACGCGCGCCGGGCCGGTCATCCCCGGCGTCTTCACACCCGTGATCTTCGCAACGCCCCCCTCAGTCGCGAGGTTGCCGCGCAGGATGGCGAGATGCCCCTGACGATAGAGCGGCCGGTCCCACGGGCGAATGACTTCTTGATCCTTGCGCGGCGCCTCCGGGACGTCTCGCAGCACCTCGGCAATCGTCTGCCCGGTGATCGACAGCGCCTCCCCGTGCAGCACGCCGTGCGCGAGCAGGATCTTCATGACCTGGGGCACCCCACCCGCCCGGTGCAGGTCCACGGTAACGAACCGTCCTGACGGCTTCAGGTCGCACAGCACCGGGACGCGCGCGCGGATGGTCTCGAAATCGTCCAACGTGAGCGGCACGCCCGCCGTGTGAGCGATGGCGAGGAGGTGCAGCACGGCGTTGGTCGAGCCGCCGATGGCCATGGTGACGGCGATGGCGTTCTCGAATGCCTGGCGCGTCAGAATCTGTCGCGGACGAAGGTCGCGGGCGATCGCGTCCACCAGGACCGCCGCGGAGCGGGCGGCGCTCTCGGCTTTGTCGGCGTCTTCGGCGGCCATCGTGGATGAGTAGGGAAGGCTCATCCCCATCGCTTCGAAGACCGAGGACATCGTGTTCGCGGTGAACATGCCGCCGCACGAGCCGGCGCCCGGGCACGCCCGGCGCTCCACCTCCAGGAGCTCGGCGGCATCGATGCGGCCGGCAGAGTATTCCCCCACCGCCTCGAACACGCTCACGACCGTGAGGTCGCGCCCCGCGTGGTGCCCGGGCTTGATGGTCCCGCCGTACACGAACACGGCCGGGATGTCCATGCGGGCGATCGCGATCATGGCGCCCGGCATGTTCTTGTCGCACCCCCCGACCACGAGCAGCCCGTCCATGCTCTGCGCGTTGCACGCGGTCTCGATCGAGTCGGCGATGACCTCGCGGGAGACGAGGGAGTACTTCATCCCCTCGGTTCCCATCGAGATGCCGTCGCTCACCGTGATCGTGCCGAACGTCTGCGGCATGACGCCCGCAGACCGCAGGGCGGCCTCCGCCCGCTTGGCGAGGAGGTCGAGCCCGAGATTGCACGGGGTGATGGTCGAGTACGCGTTGGCGACGCCGACGATGGGCTTGCCGAAATCCCGGTCGCCGAAGCCGACCGCCCGAAGCATGGCGCGGTTCGGAGAGCGCTGAACGCCCTCGGTGATCGTCCGGCTGCGAAGCTCGTGAGCCATGGCGGAACCTAACCCTTGGCGACGGGGATGTCGCTCCCGGGGTAGGCGCCCAGAATCCGCAGGTCGCGCGCGAGTCCTCGCAGCTCGGCCAGGGCCTGGGCCACTCCGCCCCGTGGATCCCCCGCCACGTCGAGGTAGAATGCGTACTCCCACGGCCGCCCGGGCAAGGGGCGGGATTCGATCTTGGTCAGGTCGACTCCGCGCGCCGCGAACACGCCGAGCGCCCGGTGAAGCGAGCCGGGGACGTTGGGTAGCGTGAAGACGAGCGAGGTCTTCCGGGCCTGCTCGGGCGGAGCGGGGTCGCGCGCCACCACCAGAAACCGGGTGTAGTTCTCGGCATGGTCCTCGAGGCCTTCCTGCAGGACCGTGGCCCCGTACAGCTCGGCGGCGAGCGAAGACGCGATGGCGGCGTCGGCGGCGACCCGAGCCGCCATCAGGTCGCGGACGCTGCCCGCCGTGTCGTAGGCCGGGACCGGCACGACGTCAGGGTGTTCCGCGAAGAATCTGCGGCATTGCGCCAGCGCGACCGGGTGCGAGGCCACGCGGCGGATGGCGGCGCGCTCGGTCCCGGGGCGGGCGATGAGGCAGTGACGGACGCGGACCTGCGTTTCCCCCACGACGTGGAGCGCGTGCGCGCCCAGAAGATCGTAGTTCTCGTGCACCGACCCGGCGAGCGAGTTCTCTATCGGAACCGCTCCCCGCGCGGCGTCCCCCCTCTCGACCGCCCGAAACAGCTCTTCAAAGGTGGGGCAGGGTACGAGTCGAATGTCGGGCCCGAGCGCCTGCAGCGCCGCCGCATGGCTGAACGACCCGGCTTCGCCCTGAATCGCGACTGCGACAGTTGTCATGCTTCTTCTGATACGTCCGCGCGGCGTGACCGTCAAGCGCAGGCCCAAGGCGAGCCGCGCGGGGGTTTCGGGTCGCCCGGGGATCACCTATGATGCCATTCGTCGCGCGGGCGCCGCATTTCACCGTGCCGCAATGGCGGTTCGTCGCAGCCTCGTTCCAGTCTTGACCATTCGACGGGATATCTTCGATTCGGCTCGCGGCGTTGGACGCTCGGCTGTCG
>WNFR01013795.1_pt1 | contig 13267 bp, 10 predicted proteins | sample 5400221 | NCBI WGS metagenome assembly WNFR01 (sample SAMN13153357, study PRJNA577476) | soil metagenome | isolation source: 40 cm soil under Madrone tree | place: USA:California | collected 2016-06-14
AGTAACCATGTCCCAAGAGACCATCCTACGAGAGATCTTCGACTATGCCAATCGCGCGAACCCCTACCCGCTGTGGGCGAAGCTTCGCCAGACCCCGGTGTGCTGGCAGGAAGATGGCCCCGACGAGGGGGGGACGTACGTCGTGAGTACCTATCGCGAGATCGAGGCGCTGCTGCATGATCCGCGCATCAGTTCCGATTTGAGAAACTGTGCTCAAACCGGGGGACGCCTACGGACCTCCACGGCTCCGTATCAGTTTATCAACCTGGACCCCCCAGAGCACGACCGCCTGCGCCATCTGGTGATGCGCCACTTTGGTCCGCCAGAACGCCCGGAATACCTGGAGCAACTGCGTCCCGAGATGCTGCGCATCGTCAGCACCCTTCTCGATCAGATGCGGGGCCAGCGCCAGATCGATTTCGTCGAGAGCTTCGCCTATCCGCTGCCGGTGACGGTGATTTGTCGGATCCTGGGCGTGCCACGGGAAGATGAACCCAGGTTTAGCGTGTGGGCCTCCTTGCTCGTGGCAAATCTGGCAGGGCAGAGCGACGAGCAACGCCACCAACGGGAACAGGCCCAGAGCGACCTGAACCAGTATATGGCCGGGCTGGTCGAGCGTCACCGCAAGCAGCCGGGTGACGATCTGCTTTCCAGGATGGCGACCGATACCGACGCCCAGGGACGGATGGCGGACCCCTACCTCGTGGCGACCGCTGCACTGCTGCTGGTCGCCGGCCATGAGACCACCGTGAATCTGCTGGGCAATGGGATGCTCACGCTGCTGCGGCATCCGGCGATGCTCGAACGCCTGCGCAACGAGCCGGATCTGATCCCGGCCACCGTAGAGGAACTGCTGCGCTATGAGCCGCCGGTCCAGTTCTTAGTCAGTCGGACCACCCTGGACGAGATTCCCCTGGCTGGGACGACGATTCCCAAGGGCGTGCTGGTCACGCTGGCCCTGGCCGCGGGCAACCGTGACCCGGCACGCTTCGCGGACCCGGATCGCTTTGATCCCGAGCGGCGCGATAATGAGCACCTGGGGTTTGGCAGTGGCATCCATATCTGCTTTGGAGCGCCGCTGGCACGCATGGAGACCCAGATTGCTTTGACGGAACTCGTGCGGCGGCTGGAGCAGCCGCGCCTGGTCGTGGACCCCCCACCCTACCGTCCCAGTCCCCTCCTGCGCGGCCCAGAGCACCTGCTGATTGAAGTCGATGGGGTGCGCGCAAGCGAGGAGCACCTGGCCCCCTCCATGCAGCGATGACAGCGGGGGAAAGGAGCCGAAATCATCCCCATTGCTATGGTCATTGGCGAGAGCAGTACAGCGGAGCGTACCCGCTGCAAGAAACAAGGTCATTCTATGCCAGGAAGATTGGAAGGAGATGGCTCGTCCTATGCTCCAGCAGCAGCAGCGACTCGATGCCTGTCAACTCCTTCTGGCTGGTGAGCCTTTTCTTCTCAGACGCCTGCTCGCTTGTCAGCAGGCTTCACTTGATGCTTATGGGCTCCTTGAGCTGCCGCGACAAGTATCTCGAACACAGCTCGCGGATGGGACAAAGGAGATGCATGACTGGAAGCGATCTGACGGGTTGTGGCCCCTATTCTCCTGGCCATGAAGCGCTCTGAGTCAACGTTAATCACTCGATCATTGCCCGACACTAAGTACCAGGACGGAACCGTTTTCCAGGCAGGTGGCCCTGAAATCGCCGTAAAGCATGCTGGCGTGATCGGTTTCTGCACCACCGCCAACGCTCGAGCTTTTGCGACATCGATATCCGGCACAAAGTCTTGGGGAAAAAAAGCTGGATCAACCCAAGTATATCCTTGACGGTAGGAAGGAACAACGTGCGCTGTGATGGGAGGCGTAGGGAATTGCTCGGCAATGCCCATGACACTCTCCCCTTCCTTAGGAGCCACCGCTGCGATATACACCAGGCTATGAAGGTTCGGGGCACCGGTAGCGGCATTGGTAATCACAGCCCCACCATACGAATGCCCTGCCACGATCGTCGGACCGGAGAGCGAGGCGAGTGCTTGACGCGTTACATGCACATCATCTGCTAACGATGAGAGTGCATTTTGAACGGCGAGCACGTTGTAGCCCTGTGCTTGCAGTAACGGGATCACGAGCATCCAACTTGATGCATCCACCCACGCTCCGTGGACAAGCAAGACATTGATCGCAGCCCCTGCTGAATGCCTGAACGTGGCATCGCGATGACTGTCCGCATGGGCAGAAAGCGTGTGAGCGCCAAAAAAAAAGGTGGTTGCGGCTGCAGCACCAAGGTGCTTGCAAAAAGTGCGGCGCGTTGAAGTAAAAGCAGTATGCAAGACAGTTTCCTCCGTGACCTCTCTTCAGAACGAACATGTGATTCTACTCGCTCTTTATAATCCCATAAACTATGAGTCATTAGAACCTTCGCCTTCATCATCCTGAATTGTTTCTCGTTTCCGCATAAATTCGTCCAAGGCTGATCGGCGGGTACGATAGCCCCCTCTTCCCACGGGATGCGCAACGATCTGTACCTTCGGCTGAAGTGGCTTCACAGGCCCGTTCAATGCTCTCGCTTTTTTCTGACAAGGGGGCAGAAAGAGCGCTGTGAGAGCAGTTCCTCACTCCAAGGCCCAGCGAATGCACCTCGCCCTCACTGGTCCTAGTGTAAGGAGGAAGCGTCATGAACGCGTCATGAACAGCGCCATGAATATCATCTGGCATCATCGCCCAGCATGGCCTGTGTTTCTCCGTGTTCCACATTGCCTGCCCTCTTTCAATCTCAGGGTCTATTCTCTTCTAATCTGCGTGTTCTCACGGATGGAAATCCGCCACGTTTCGTGCATACTTATGGTAGTAATACCACAGCAACGACGGTTGTGGGATGGACCTCGCTGGTAGGTTCACCCCAATTGGGAAGCGTTTGTGTATTGAAGAAGAGAAATGGAGTATTGCCATGACAGAGACCAGCACACCTCTGTCCCAAAAGAGAAACATGGGTCTATTTCTGTGCAGCTTGAAGCGCTGTCACTGCTACCATATTCACAATATCACTCGCACTACAACCGCGTGAGAGATCATTAATAGGTTTTGCCAGCCCGGAGAGGATGACTCCCAAAGCAGTCGCTCGCCCTACACGCTCCACCATTTTGTAAGCAATATTCCCAGCATCAAGATTAGGAAAGATGAGCACGTTTGCCCGTCCCTGAACAGTATTCCCAGGTGCTTTGTGAACTGATACCTCAGGTATCAGCGCGGCATCGGCCTGTAACTCACCCTCTACATGTAATGCTGGCGCTCGATTGCGCACGAGCTGGAGCGCCTCGCGTACCTTTGCTACTGACTCATCTTGCGCACTGCCATAGGTGGAGAACGAAAGTAAGGCGACGATCGGTTCTTCCCCAAGCACTGCCTGTGCCACATGGGCTGTATTGATGGCGATTGAAGCCAGCTGTTCGGCGCTCGGATTGGGAACAACGGCAACGTCCCCAAGAACGATGGCATCCTGACCAGCGGGAAGCCGTTCTGCCAGCAGCAGAGCGAAGGCACCAGAAATCACAGGGCATTGTGGATCAACACCCACGACCTGAATGCTCGCACGAAGCACCGTAGCGGTCGGGCTCGTCGCTCCACCAACCAGACCATCAGCAAGACCTGCCTGTACCAGGAGCATACCACTGTATATTGGTTCGCTGGCCATCGTATACAACGTGGACTGATCGGGAATGGCTTTGCCGCGCTTCTCCAGTTGAGCGCGCAAAAGGTGTACTAAATCATGCTGGCGCGGGTCCTCGCTTGGGTCGTAGACATCAACCTTCCCGGTTATACCCATGTGTTCCAACTGGGGAAGGATGGAAGCTGCCTGCCCAACCAGAATAGGCTGAATAGCAGATTCCTTCACGAGCGTGCGAGTCGCGGCCAGAGCTCTCTCATCGGCTCCATCTGTCAGTACAATGCGCATTGGATGCGCAAATGCGCGTGCATGGAGCCGAGCAATATGAGGACTAAAAGCCTCAGTCTGTTCTTGTATCATAGCTCTCCCAGGGCGGGGCTTGCCCACCAAGGGCGGGGGCAAGCCCATCCAGGGCGGGGGCAGGCCGCACTGGCGTGGCGATTGCCCCGCCCCACCAAGGGCGGGGGCAAGCCCCGCCCCTACTATACACGGGCCTGGCGGTCGTCCTGACTCCCTTGAGTTGGTGCCTATGCCTCCAAGCCCTCTGTCTCTCCTAGTCCGTCCATACCCAGTCGCGCACTTCGGGCATGTCTTCCAGATGAGTTCGTATATACGTTCTGTGTTTCGCAAGCAGATCGTTGCACTCAGCGATCAATGGCGCTGTCAGCCCTCGCACGCGTGTGGCCTGTCGCATCGCCTCAATGCAGAGATGATAGCGGCTCGTTTCATTGAGCACGACCATGTCGAATGGTGTGGTGGTCGTTCCCTCTTCATTAAAACCACGCACGTGGAAACGGGGCGCATGCGAGCGTCCATGGATGATCTGGTGAATCGCCCTTGGATAGCCGTGGAAGGCAAACACAACCGGTTTATCTTCCGTGAAGTGCTCAATGAAGGTGGTCTCGTCCAGGCCATGGGGATGGACATCTGGTGGATAGAGCGTCATGAGGTCCATGACGTTGACCACGCGCACCTTCAGTTCTGGAAGATGTTGGCGCAGCCACCAGGCTGCGGCCACCGTTTCCTGGGTTACGATGTCGCCTGCGCAGGCTAGCACGACGTCTGGCTCCATTTTCTCGTCATTGCTCGCCCAGCGCCAGGTGGATAAGCCGCGCGCACAGTGAGCAATAGCTTCCTGCATGTTGAGCCATTGCAGTTGGGGCTGCTTATCGATGACAATCAGGTTCACGTTATCGCGACTGCGGAAGCACCGATCGGCGACCGCGAGCAGACTATTCGCATCGGGTGGCAAGTAGATGCGTGCGATCGTGCCTTTCTTCGACAGAATGGTATCGATCAGTCCAGGTCCTTGATGGCTAAAACCGTTATGATCGTTGCGCCAGCATGTCGAAGTCAACAGTATGTTGAGCGAGGCAATCGGATCGCGCCAGGGCAGTTTGATCCCCTCTTGCAACCACTTGGCGTGTTGGATCGTCATCGAAGCGGAGATCATGGCAAAGGCTTCGTAGGTGGCAAACAAGCCATGCCGGCCGGTGAGCAGATAGCCCTCTAACCAGCCATGACAGAGATGTTCGCTAAGCACTTCCATCACACGCCCGTCGGGAGAGACATGATCGTCAATCGAGATGATGGGTTCCATCGAATTGCGATTCTCGACCGTAAAGACATCCCCGAGGCGATTCGAATTGGTCTCGTCAGGGCAGAAGAAGCGGAAGTTCTGTTCCCTGGCATTTCTCGTAAAGGTGTCTCGCAGCAGCTTGCCGAGCTGGCGAGTCGACTCATGGCGCTCCGTCGCGGGCTCGGTCACTTCAAGCGCGTAGTCAGTAAATGACGGGAGATTCAGATCGACCAGCAGCGTGCCGCCATTGGCATGTGGATTGGCTCCCATGCGACGATCACCTGTTGGTGCCAGTGCGGCGAGCTCTGGGATCAGACGACCCTGCTCGTCGAACACTTCTTCTGGGTGATAACTGCGCATCCACTCCTCAAGCACGTTCAGATGCGCTGGATTGGCCTTCACATCGGCTACCGGGACCTGGTGCGCAACAGAGGTCCCCTCGACGATGCGACCATCGACCACTTTGGGCCCACTCCATCCTTTGGGTGTACGCAGGACAATGACAGGCCACTCTGGTCGCCTGGTGAAGCCATGCTGGCGAGCTTCTGCTTGATACCAGCGTATTTTCGCATAGCAGGTGTCTAACGTCCTGGCGAAAGCTTCGTGCATCTGCAGCGGATCATCACCTGTCACGAAGTGAACATCGTAGCCATGGCCCGAGAGGAGTTGGTGAATCCGGTAATCCTCTGCACGCCCCAGCACGGTGGGACCAGCAATCTTGTACCCATTCAGATGCAAAATGGGTAGAACTGCCCCATCACGTACCGGGTTCAAAAAATCAATGCCTTTCCAGGAGCCTTCGAGCGGTCCGGTCTCGGCTTCCCCATCCCCAACCACAGCAGCGACGATCAAATCAGGATTGTCGAAAGCTGCGCCAAAGGCATGGGCGAGGACATAGCCTAACTCGCCTCCTTCGTGAATGGAGCCTGGCGTAGGCACACTGACGTGACTGGGAACGCCGCCAGGGGTCGAGAACTGGCGAAACAGACGACGTATGCCCTCCTTGTCCTGTGTGACCTCTGGATAGATCTCCGTATAGCTCCCTTCGAGGTACACATTCGCCAGGAGTGCAGGGCCACCGTGCCCTGGCCCTGCGAGGTAGATCATATTGACATCCTCATCCTGGATGAGTCGATTTAAGTGGACGTAAATGAAGCTGAGGCCAGGTGATGTGCCCCAGTGCCCGAGTAATCGTGGTTTGATATGCTCGGGGCGTAAAGGCTCTTGCAGCAAAGGGTTGTCCTGTAAGTAGATCTGACCGGCCGTCAGGTAGTTGGCGGCGTTCCAATACTTGTGCATCAGATCAAGTTGCGTTTGATTAACGTTTGGCATCAGGTCAAGTTGCGCTTGATCAACGTCTGGCATCAGATCAAGTTGCACTTGATTAACGTTTGGCATGACATCCTCCATAGCTGGTTCGTTTATCAACGATAAAGGCCTCCATCGTTTCGTTCTTCCTCGGAGGCCTATTCTTACTTGTTTGAGCGAAACGATTAGCTAATCGTTTCGCTAATCGTTTCGCTCAAACAATAACATATTCATTTTGCTCTGTCAAGTCTTATGCTTTTTAAATCAGGATAGTAGAATAGGCAGCGAGGGCCGATAAATCGGCGCTGGGCGCGAATCAATCGACCCCTACGGATGGCCGGATTAGTTTGTTAAATGCCATAAGCCAGGGGGGAGGAAACGCCGTGAATGGTGAAATGGCTTGACAAGGGGACGATATTTATGATATCTTGCAAGAGCGCGAAACGATTAGCGAAACGATTAGCGAAGCGCTTTTTTCAGCGTACACTATGTTCGCTAGTGAGTACCAATGGCGGTACTCCCTCGTCTTCAACGAACAAAACGACTTCACTGCAGGACGTCTTGTGAGAGCTTCTGAAGAGGAGGCGTCATACGGACGAGATCCGTTGCGCTGCATGGAGGAAGCAAAACAAATGAAAGATATGGAACCGTCGGCTGAACGTCCAGCGACGATCAAAGATGTGGCAGCCCACGCTGGTGTGTCGGTGGCCACTGTGTCTGCTGTCATCAACCGCAATAAATATGTGAGTCCGGGCCTGGCACAACGGGTGCAGGAAAGTATCGCTGCTCTTGGCTATGAGCGCAATAGCCTGGCACAAGGCTTAAAGATGCACACCAGTCAGACCATTGGCCTGATCATCTCCGATATCACCAACCCCTTCTTTACCAGTGTCGTGCGCGGCGTGGAGGATGTTGCCAATGCCCGCGGCTACTCCTTGATCCTGGGCAATACGGACGAAGACCTGAAAAAGGAGATGAGCTATATGCACCTCCTGGAAAGCAAACGTGCCGATGGTCTGATCGTCTCATTCACACTGGGGAATCACGAATATCTACGCTCCTGGCCTGCACAACGGTTGCCACTGGTGAGCATCGACCGTCTCCCACCCGAGTTGAGCATCGATGCCGTCCTCATCGACAACGTGGCGGGTGCTCGCAAGGCGGTCGAGCATCTGATCGCGCTTGGGCACGAGCGGATCGGCATTGTGACTGGTCTCACCGGGATCACCACCACGGAAGAGCGGCTGATCGGCTATCAGCGAGCGCTCAAAGCCTCCGGCATTCCTCTCGATCCTGCATTGATCGCTGAAGGCAATTCGCGTGTAGATGGAGGAGAGCGGGCTGCTCTTCAACTGCTGACCCAGGAAGCCGTACGGCCCACGGCGCTCTTCGTGACGAGTGGCCTGATGGTCATCGGTGCACTGCAAGCCATCGATCGGGTGGGACTGCGCTGCCCAGAGGACATTGCACTGGTAGGCTTTGATGATTTCGAGTGGGCAGCAGTCATGTATCGGTCATTCGCGAATCGACCGGTGCCGCTTTGCAGTCATTCACTGCGCCTACAGAGATGCCTAGCGATGGACATCGATAGCTGGCCTTATCCTCCCCTATTCTCAGGATGCGGGCTTTGCCTTAGTGATGCGGCACAATTACTACAGAAATTTCCAGGTTTTTGCAGTAGCACAGAAGAGCCCTTAGCTTGCATTTTCGACATCTGTAGGATTCGCATTTGAGGTCTTTGATCTCCTCGATGATTGGCTTGATGATCCCCTTGCATTCCCGACATCCGCATTTCCGACATCTGGAAGATTCGCATTTGAAGGGGTACCAGGTGTAGGAGTCGGGGGGATCTGCTCGATCCGCCAAGGCTGCAGCTCTTGTTTTCCATACAGCATCAGGCCAACAGCAAGGTAGGCAAAAAAGCCGATGACGAGACCAACGGCGTACAGACCGAACAACACATCGCTCTTGAACAAGGCGATGACTGCTGCCCCACCAATCACCCCCAGGATGGTAAAGAAGTCTGAGAGTGCGGCTGCACTTGCACTCTGTCGCAGAATTCGGTATGCGATCCAACCGATTGCACAACCAAAGAAGATGGCACCGAGTCCAGCGATAAACATATGGTTCCTCCTTATGATACATCCCAAATGATACCTGTAACGATGATCAAGAGACATTCCTGTAGGTTGTGTTCCCACAAGACAGATACGAGGAGCGGAGGCCTCAGAGAGAGCTATTTCATCTCCTATCTATCGATGGTGTGCTCTCTGTCAGTAGGACGTGTGTATATACAAGAGGTAACACAAGGAGTACTCTAGGGGTCGGGGAGGGTCTTTTCTGGGGCCACTGAGCGGCGAGAGACTGCACCATGGTAGAAAGAGCACCATGGAGTGGAAAAGGCCAGCTCTTAGCGGTTCAGTGGAGGATCTGCCGTCATGACTGACGCGACAACCATCTCTTAGGAAATCGGGGTCCCCATCAAAGCGCTGTCTCACAAAGCATGTTTCATGCTTGATCCATCAGAGAGTGAGCTTTTTTCGTAGTGGCCCCCTAGCTTGAGACAGAGCCGATCTGCACCGTGGCTGCCAGGTCGAGCACGAAGCTGCTCCCTTACTGCCACCGTTAACCGTCTTACGGCAGGAAGTGAAACTTTCTACCAATTGACGCAACGAAAGTGAGATGAATCCATTGGCATGAGTGGCCCTCAAATGCCTCCTGCAAACGCCTCGGCCAGATTGGGGTATTTGGTCTTGTCTCAGTCTAGTTGCGTTGATCGTATAAAAGGCTCACTTCCTGCTGGCAACAGGTCTGCCATGTTCGATCACTGGTGCACTTCTACACCGGTTCAATGTGTCAATTCCTTCCGACCCTCTCAGCTTCCTGGGGAGTGACAAAGCTCTAATAGCCACTCGGCGTAGGGGTGCTTTGGGGTGCGCTCTGTCCTTTCAGAGTGGGAGTAGCGACAAACCACTTCCCCTTCAACCCCTCTCCATTGGTCTGACCAGGAGCGGTATCTTTCGAGTACGTATAGAGGTAGACTTTATCCAATCGCTAGACAAAAATGGAAAGACAGAGTAAGCTTCTCTGTAAAGTAGTACAATGTCATACCCTGAGCATTCGTGAGGATGGTTTCGGATTTCCCATTCACCGTCACCGAGGCAGTTTTCAGGATGGGCGTTGAGCTGGTGGGAGCCGTGGTTGGAGTCGTCCCGCTACTAGACCCTGTCGAACTGGAACTCCCACACGCCACGAGAAGCAGAGCCATGAAAAGAATACTTGCGAGCTGAAGCGTATGTTTGAGAGATAGCATCTGTGGTGTTCTCCTCTCGTCTCGAAATCAAAGACGAACTCGTCTTCTCATTACATACGTAAGGAGGTTAGGCTGACTCTCATTCTCACTAGCATGTCCTGTTCCTGTGCTGATCTATGCGAAGTCGCTATCTATTTTTCAGAGAAGAGTATCATGATGATGCGAAAGAACGATTACAAGAGGAAAAGAGAGGCCCATTTGGACAGGTTTTTATGGTAGATTCAACTGACGGCTAACATATTCATGTGCAGGAGCGAAACGATGAGGGGACAACCTATTAGCTTGACCCAAAGGAGACACAGCAGCAGTCACTCTTAGCAAAGGTGATCTAAGGAGAAAGGAGTTCCTATGCGTGAAATTGAACAGATTCCACAACTCCCAGCGCGTACCGAGAAGACCTGGCAACAATATCTCATTGATAGCCTCCTGGCAGTGGGAGGAGCCCTGGTCGTGACCGGAATCATTTACGCGTTCCATCTGTATCCAACTATCCCGAACATTTCTATTGTCTACCTGCTGGTCATCCTGATACTGGCAAGCACACGTGGTCGCTATGCGGCGATCGTGGCAGCCGTGGTTGCCTTTCTCTCTTTCGATTTTTTCCTTGTTCCTCCTTTGTATACCTTTGTCATCTCTCGCTGGGAGGAATGGCTTGCGTTGTTTGTCTTTCTCGTGACGGCCCTGATCACGAGCCAACTAGCCACAGTGACACGGCAAAGTGTCGAGCAAGCCAGATTGCGAGAGCGTGAGGCACGGATTCTCTATGAAGCGGGACGTGTCATCAATAGCACAGACCGTCTTGATGAGCAGCTGGATGGCATCGCATTGTCTCTCGTCAGAGTGTTTTCCCCCTGGGGGGTGCGCGAGTGTGCACTGCTGCTCCCTGATGCGAACGGAACCCTCAGCATTCAAGCGGATGCCCCTATCCGTATCGAGCGTTTCACCCTGTCCCCTGATGAGATGCCAGCAGCGAGAGAGGTGATGGCCCAGGGGAAAATGAGGGAGATAAGCGAGGCTTCATCGACTGCTCAATCTGTTTCTGCTGCTTCGAGACAGGACGCGATATTACGTCTGATCCCCCTCAAGACTGCTAACCAGGTACTAGGCGTGCTCTGCCTGCGTATTGAACATGGGGTGTCATGGTTTGCGAGCAACCAACGTCTGCAGGAAGAACAAGAGCATCCTACTAATCAGAGCACCTTTTTTTGGACCTTTCTTGATCAGGCCATCCTGGTAATTGAGCGGGCACGCCTGCGGGCTCGTGCCATATCAAACAACGAATAGGACAAAAAAACAGGAACCCTTGCACTGCCCTGGTACTTTTCTGCCAAAGATCAGCTATATTTGAAGCTAGCGCTTACTACTATGCTACTATCACAAGTGTGCCATTGAAAATTAAGATGGGGGTGTTGGCTCATATTTTAAGGACACCAGGATGATCGCCGGCATATATATAGAGCAGCAACTTGATACGTATTGTCTTATTCGCCTGCTGGGTGAGAATGCATCATCCGAGATCTACCTGGGCGAACACGTGGGGCTTCATGCGCCCGTTGCCGTTAAGGTATTGCCTGGGAATTTGGCCAGGAGCGACCTGGAAAAATTCCTGGACCAGGCCCATATTCTTAGCCAGTTGAGGCATCCTCACATCGTGCGCGTCTATGATTTCGGCATCCAGGACGGCACACCCTACCTCGTCATGAATTATGCTCCTAATGGTAACTTGCGCCAACGCCATCCCAAGGGTAGTTGTGTACCCCTGGAGATCGTGGTTTCCTACGTCAAACAGGTAGCCAGCGCTTTGCAGTATGTCCACGAACACGAACTCATCCATCGAGATGTCAAGCCGCACAATATGTTGTTGGGGCCACGCGATGAGATCTTGCTCAGCGATTTTGGTATCGCTACCGCATCCCATAGCCTCGATCCTGGTCTTTCAGGCATGCCCGATTTCGAAGGCACAGTGCTCTATGCCGCTCCAGAACAGTTAGAGGGGAAACCTCGCAGGAACAGCGACCAGTATGCGCTGGGCGTGGTCGTCTACGAGTGGCTCAGCGGTGGATGGCCTTTCAATGGCCCTTTTTACGAGGTGGCCCGCCAGCATATGTTTGATCCTCCTCCTACTTTCAGTGAGAAAGGTATTGTAGACATTGCGCCTGCTGTTGAAGAGGTGGTGCTGAAGGCGTTGGCCAAAGATCCACGCGGGCGCTTTGGGACTGTGATGGAATTTGCCGATGCGCTTGAACGCGCTAGCCAGGGGAGCCTGGCATTTGGAATCCAGGCGAGACCAGGACGACAGTTCATGTCGCCTTTCCCTTTTGGGGTCTAGGGAGCCTGGCACCTGCAAGGGGTGCCACTACATGGGCGCCTGTTAAATCAGGTTTGACAGCACATCAGCGTGGTGTAGTCTCGCCAGGCGTGAATAGTGCGCCATGACCTGGAACTATCAGCGTTGCAATTTGCAGTACGCGCAGGCGATTGGCGTGCAGTGCAGCCGGGTCGGTTGCAAATGGGTCTTCCTCTGCCCGGTGGCCGACCACCATAAGTGCGTAAAAGCAACCAGGCCATCACTGGTCCCAACAAGTGTCGTGTGCTCCTCTGACGCACCTTCGCATCCTCTAAGCTGAACCAAGTGTGTCAAGAAACGGCCGGTTTTGCAACTCATCAATGTTCCCTGAGCGTGTTTTCGTGATAGACCAAATATCCTTTTTTAGGAATATGCCTTGACAAGTATATTCCCTTTCGTGTATACTAGAACTATGAAAACACTCTGGGCTGCTCTGACGGAGCCAAACCGCTTACATATTGTCGAACTGTTGCGCGATGGCCCGCTGACCGTCGGCCAGATCACTCAGCGGCTGGGATTACAGCAGCCGCAAGTGTCGAAGCACCTCAAGGTGCTGAGCGAGGCTGACATTGTGGAGGTCCAGCCGCAGGCCAACCGCAGGATTTATCAGCTGAGACGCGAACCATTCCAGGAGTTGGAGACCTGGCTACACTCTTTTCGTCGCCTCTGGGAAGAGCGCTTCGATCGTCTGGACAACTACCTCCTGGAAATGCAGGCCACCGAGCAACATACTAGCAACCGAAGTGAGGACAACGATGTTTGATTACCACTCGCTGAACCTTCATAATGGGGAACGGGAATTTGTCGTGGAACGGCAATTCAGCGCACCTCGCACGCTGCTGTTTCAGGTGTTCACCCAGCCGGAGCATCTCAAGCGCTGGTGGGCACCACCGTCGTACACTCTTCCCGTCTGTACCATCGACTTGCGGCCTGGTGGCATCTGGCACTACTGCTTGCGTTCGCCGGAGGGGCAAGATCAGTGGGCTAGAGCCGTATACCGCGAGATCGTGCCGCCGGAGAAGCTGGTCTACACCACGACCTTCGCTGACGAGCAT
>WNFR01005235.1_pt1 | contig 13265 bp, 12 predicted proteins | sample 5400221 | NCBI WGS metagenome assembly WNFR01 (sample SAMN13153357, study PRJNA577476) | soil metagenome | isolation source: 40 cm soil under Madrone tree | place: USA:California | collected 2016-06-14
GACCCCAAAAAGCTCGACGCTCTGATGGCCAAGGACGTTTCATTTGTGAATATATTCGGCACCTACCTCGCAACCAGGGCCGATGCAATGAAGGACTGGACCGGGGCCGGTTGCCAGGTCAAAAGCGTCAGCGTCACCGATGGCTTCGCCACGGCTCTTTCGCCGACCGTCGAGATGCTCACTCGCAAGGGCACCGCCGACGGCACTTGTGGCGGTCAGGAGATCGGAGGAACTGCTATCTGGGGCGTGTCAATTTACGTTAAGGAAGGCGATGCGTGGAAGTTCGCCTTTGGCATGAACTTGGCCGCTATGTAAGCTTGATTGCTGCTAAAAAGAAATGAAGGCCGGAGTTTATTTGCTCCGGCCTTTTTATGCGAACATTCACGGAACGAATGTCTCGATCTCCAGGCCTATACGACGACGTTGAAGTGGCGCGAAGCCTCCTCCGCGGGCCTCGCAGTCCGATCAACACTTCGGCGATTTGCGCTTCTTGCCGATCGCGCTGCGTGCTTCGAATTTCTTGATATGATCGGGCGCGAACGGAATCTTGCACGCCCCGACCAGGTCGACGGCGACCTTGCCGATGCCGTTGGCCGTATCGACCGCGAACTTGTGGAGCGGTTTGACGTAGCAGGCGACGGCGATGACGAAACTATTCATCACGTATTTGACGCGATTGGGCTGCTGGTGGATCGACTTCGTTACGCGCTGCAGGAGCGACTTGATCTCGGCAAGGTCGAGGTCCGCGTCCTCCTTGATGGCGACCATGCTGCTGTAAGTCTGCCAACCGGCCGAGGCGATGGCTTCGTCCTTGGATTCGATCCACTTCAGGGCAATCTCTCGACCATAGGGGCCCGCGGACGCCACCCACGGAACCGTGAATTCGGCGACCCAGTCCGAGCTGGCGCCTTCGATCCACTTTTGCAGATCCTTCTTGGTCATCTTCGCGTCGTCCGCGATCAGGCCGGCGAGATACATCGCGTCCGCGATGCCAGTGTCGTAGAGATCCAGAGCGAGCTGGTAGTCCATCTTGACGCGCCTCTGGATTTTCTTCATGTCCTCGACCTTGACGCCGAGGCACGGCTCCTGGGCGCCGTGGGTCATCCACATCTTCTTGGTTCGTGCGTTGCCGAGCCTCTTGAGTTCCGAGACGATGTCTTTGGCGGTCATTTACTTTCTCCCTCCAGTTGTATGTAACTCACAGCCGATATTACCACTCACGACAGTATCTCGCGTCTCATCGCTCCGTCCTTCCACTGACCGGCCGAGTCTGGATCGGCCGAACGCCACGCTGATGCGGTTGTTAGGCCGGCGCCTCGTGACCCTTCAGCTCGAGCGAAGAGAACGCACTAATCATGACGTAGTATCCGTCCGGATCCCGGAGCGCGAACTCTTTTGTTCCAGTATTCGGGTTCGCGTGCGGCTCCTCTTCGAGCCGGGCGACGAGCGCGCGCGCCCTTTTCAGCGCCATATCGAAATCGTCGACGCGGAAGAACAAGAGCAGCCCGTTGCCGGGTGTCGCGTTGTCCGGGCTCGTCAACGACGGATGCTCGTGCGAGCCCCACTGGTGGAGGCAGAGTAGGACAGTCCCATCCGAATCGAGTATTTGAGCAAAGTAGTCATGGCCGGGTCGTGTCTCGGGCTGGCCGAAGAGTGACTGGTACCATTTGAAGCTACTCGGCACATCGCTTACGCCTATGATCGTCCAGGTGCGTTTCATGACATTTCTCCCGTCGGCCTAACGCTTGAGTTAAACGGTCGGCTGTTTTGCAGTGAAGCTGTCTCGACCGTCCCGCCGCCCGCCTTCGCCAGCCACGGAAGGCCCGAACGGCCGGAAGGAAATAGCCACGACCATTAGGTCGTGGATCGAGAACCAATCAAAGACAAATTCGGCGCCGAAGGTGCGGCGAGAAACTTTCACATGGCAATAGGATATGCCGGCCCTTCGGGCCTCCGAAACTCTTTCATATCGTTCCGACCACGCCCTTGCGGACGTGGCTATTTCCTGACGGCCCTTCGGGCCTCAGTCTGTGCCCGCCAGTCCAGAAATCCCAAGTGAGCTAACGCTCGAACGGCCGCCCGAGGCCATCGACTGGATGACATGTTATACGGCGCCCGCCTGTGCTGACCCGCTGACTCTATTGGGCGCAGCTCCGGAAGGTGGTAATCCTCTTAGCAGGAGCCAAAAGCCCATCGTCAGTTCGAAGAAGAAGATCGGAGCTCCATAAATCCCAACGCCGACGACCTTCGCCAGCTCGGGAAAAATGATGAACGAGAATGCGCTTGCTCCCATCAGAATGGACGCAAGCATTCCCCATACGGCTAATATTTTTGGGATATAACTCGACTTGAACCACAAATAACAAAACAGCGTGCTGCGAAGTCCGGCAAAAACCAGGCCCACGCCATATCCGGCGCCATGTGCGCTCATCGAAGCCCTGGCCAATGCTTGCAATCGATCTGGCTCAAAGACCCGCAAGTAGTCGGCGCCACTCAATAGTCGCAAGACCTCGAGGTCATTGAGCAGGGTGACAACAAAGATCGCCGTCTCGATCAGCCCCCAGAACGCCGCGAGCAAGGCCAGGTTCCGATTGACTGGTTTGAGTACCACGTAAAGAGCTGTGATCAGTATTATATCGATCGCGAAGACAGTGAGGTTGCTGGCGGTGCCCAGACGAAAGAGTCTCTCGTGCGCCACGATATTACGAGCGGTGTCTACCGCGTTGTTGAAGACAATTAGTCGGCCGAGTACATAGAACTCGGCGAAGACCGCCGGCGGCAGCGCAAACAGATAAGAGAATCCCACAACTGTCGCTGCTTTGCGTTGTGATTCGTCGATGGTGCTCATTGTCATTCCGCTCCCCCATCGTCTCGGTGCCGCCTAACAATGTATATCTGGTTCCGTATAAACCCCGCGACCTCAGTTCTCTTCCGTATAAAACCGTGCGCTACGTTATGTCAAGTCTCTGGTTATCAACAAATTGTCGAATGCCGGACTCGGCCTCTCGGTTTTATGCGGATCCGTATAAACCCGAATCGACATCACCCAACCTTGCGGCCGTATAAATTCACGCCAACTGTCTTAATCACCCGGTTCAGCGTATAGTGAAGACTATGAACATTGTCGAGAATGAATCACCAACCAGCATTGTCGGCCAATTCTGCATGACACCTGATGGCCATCGGGTGTTAGTGGAAAAGGTCGGCGCCGAATTAGACTCGTCCGCGCGCGCGATCGTCCGGCGAGTAGAAGGACCAAAAGCCGGAACCCGATCCAGTTGTTTTGTCTCCAGTCTCAAGCCGCTTGGTTTTGACATCGCCCTCGAGTAGAGACGTTCCAATTCAACCAAGTAAGGTATCCAGTGATCTCGATTGCGATCACTCGGATTAGTGGTGTCCTATTTTTGAGAAGTTTGCGTTCCCGGTAAGACGATCCATGAAATTGCACGGCGCGTAGTTTTTTCGCGCGATTTAGTGTGGTTTCGAGGATCGTTTTTAATCAACGAAACACGAAGCCAAATTGGGAAACTAACGTCGGAATTTCTGCACTCGCCGCCCGCAGCGATCTGCTATATCCTGAAAACAAAACTGACTCTGGTCTGACTCTCCGGCTGAAGTGAAAGGGATTCGCGTGCTTAACTTTGCTATTCAAACCGCCCGCGATGCGGGGCGATTACTGGCCGAGCGATTCGGCCGCACGCTTCAGATTAGCAATAAGAGCGAACTCGATCTCGTCACCGAGTCTGATCTTGCTTCCGAGCGACTGATCATCGAACGAATCAAGATTTACCATCCGCGCCATGCGATCCTGGCCGAAGAATCAGGCGCCAGCGGGCCGGCGGATCGAGCCGCGCAAAACGAGTGGCGTTGGATCATTGATCCTCTCGATGGCACGACAAACTACGCCCATGGCTATCCATGTTTTTGTGTGTCCATAGGGCTCGAACACAAAGGACGTATGGAAATTGGTGTCGTTTACGATCCGCTGCGGGATGAATTGTTCAGCGCGGAGAGAGGCCAGGGCGCATCACTCAACGGCCGCCGCATACGCGTCTCGCCAGTCGAGAATCTGGCCGGCGCATTACTATGCACAGGCTTCCCTTACGACGTGCGAGAACGCAGCGAGTTCGCCCGTCACTTTGCAAACTTCATCATGAATGCACAGGGAGTGCGCCGCGATGGAGCCGCTGCGCTTGACCTGGCCTATGTTGCTGCAGGGCGGTTCGATGGTTTTTGGGAAGAAGGTCTGAAGCCCTGGGACGTAGCCGCGGGTTCTTTATTGGTTGAAGAAGCCGGCGGGCGCGTTTCGAAATATGATGGGGAACCTTTGAGTATCTACACGCCACCAATCATGGCCAGCAACGGGTTGGTGCATGAGCAGATGATGCGGGTGCTCGCCGTCTGAATTAGCTCGGAGCGAGAACATCCTGTCCGCCTTGAGCGCGCAGCGCGAAAAAACATTTCAAATTTCAAATCGGAAATTTCAAATCCAATCTCAGAGCGCCGACCGAATTATCTCAGCCAACCTTTCTGTTTCTCGCCGCGCGCATTCGCGGACGTCTTCGTTCTTGCGCTGCTCGATCACAAAAAGCGGGTGATAGATAATCTCGATCTGATGTCGCAGGCGTGGGAAACGGAAGCTGCTTGGCCAGACCTGTTGCCCGCCGCGAATTGTGACCGGCAGGATTGGCACTCCTGCTTCCAGAGCCATTCGCACGGCGCCCGGTTTGAATTTCTTCAATGACCCGTCAGGATTACCGCGGCCGCCTTCGGGAAAAAGTACCACCGCCCCACCTTCACGAACCCACTGTAACGAAAGGCGAATGGGGGCCAGATCGTGTCCTTCCAAATTCAGGGGCCAGGAGCCAAACAAAGCCATCATCCGTCCCACCAGCGGCCACCTGAACGCGGCATCCCAGGCCAGAAACCGAACTGGACGTTTGATGCGACTGCCAATCCAGAACGGATCAAAGTAGGTCTGATGGTTACCGGCTATGATCACTCCGCCGACCTTTGGAATATGCTCCAGGTGGCGCCAACGAATCCGCCACAATACTCGGCTCAGAACGGCCGCGCTCGGGCGCACGATATCCAGCGCCCACTGCGGGAGCATTCTTGGATAAGGACGCGCGGGACTGCGCCGCTGTGGTTGTTCAATACTGGTGGTCAGACTCAAAGCCGCAGTAATCTGGTAAGGGCCGGTACGAAATGAGTATTAGCGAGACAACGAATCAGTTTCCTGTTGCCCAGGAGCCAGGTAACTCTGACTGGCTGAGACGATCTTCATTCCGCCGCTTACATCGGGGGCATTCAAACCCACGGTACTCAATTGCTTCTTGTTTCGTCAAACTGATTTGATTTCTGTACGCACAGTCAGGGAAGGCACAACGCCGCTCGATTTCAATCAGCAGCGTTGAGCGCGGAAATTGAAAATTCTGTTTTCGTCTCATTGGCATCGCGGGCTGACGAAAGTTTGGTGGGTTTCCTATTTGATAGATCTCTCAGTCAGGTAAACAATCCACAAAACAGACGGAGTGAACTAGTTTTGTTCGTGCGTTTCGCGGATCGTTCTTCCAAGCGAAAGAAAGTACGAAACCTGCAGGACAGGACTGAGAATCGGCCGGCGGTCTTGCGCTCTGTCTTCACAATTCCCATTCACACCCTATGAATTCCAAATGCAGCCGCACAATACCATCAGGCGCGACGTGTCGATCTCTAACCACAGCGAGCAATTCCGACTGGTATTGCTGACTGGTTAACTTCACAAACTGGCCCGGTGAAAGATCGAGCGTGGTGAAGACGGCCGCGCCCTGGCGGCTGATATTCTCCGTAACTGTGCTCTCGCTCTGTGCCAGACTTCCATCCGGCGCAAACACCTCTACCAATACCTCAATGGGAATACTGTGACGAGTTTCTTTTCGTTTGTCTGTGGCCGTGATCTGAGAGATCTTTTCGCTTGATTCTTCTGTTACCGCCCAAAGGCCGAGATCGGTGACCGAGTGCGCAATCTCGTAACGTCGCGTCGGATCAATTTCGAAACTTCGCGGCGGACGTTTGCCGACAAACGCCACGCCTATTTCCACCAGTGCGCCTTTATGACTGGCCGGATCCACGAGCTTCACATTTCGCACCAGCGACCAGACGCGATACTGATCTTCGACATGATCGAAACAGCGTAGCGGCCGCGGCATCGGCAGAGTCAGCAGCAGCAAGCGTCCCGTTTCGGTGGGCCGCTTCAGTCTTAGCCGCGCGCCAAACGGTGTGACATCCACCAGGCGCGAGATCTCGATCCATTCGTGATCGAGACTTTCACGGCATTGCACGCGCACCGGCAAAGCCAACTGAAATCGCTCGCGCTGTCGCTGCGATTTGCCTCCGCTTTTCTGAGCCTCGTTCGCCAATAAACTGGTCTTTCCCTTAAAGCCTGTTCTTGAGTTTGCAGTCCCAGGAGGAAACTGCCCCAAAGAGCCTGATTTTATTAGCCTTTATGCGCTTTTCGGGCTTGATGAAGCGCGGTGTTTCGGGGTAAAATAATCGGGCAATTTAACTGCATGAATTATTCTTACCCCCGCACCTCGAGAAAGCCTTCAAAGCCGTCGAAAATTCGTGCCGGTAAAACCGGTGAGGGAACGCCTGAGTGGAGCGCGGGCAGGGCGGATTGTAGCGGAAAGGTCTGATTAATGGAAACTGCTGAACGACAACACATAAGTATTGAAGACGAGATGCGGCGGTCCTACCTAGACTATGCCATGTCGGTGATTATTGGCCGCGCTCTGCCCGACGTCCGGGACGGTCTGAAGCCGGTTCACCGTCGCGTACTTTGGGCCATGAACGAACTGGGCAACACCTACAACAAAGCCTACAAGAAGAGTGCGCGAGTTGTCGGCGACGTCATCGGTAAATACCATCCGCACGGTGACACAGCCGTATACGACACGATCGTTCGTTTGGCGCAGGATTTTTCTATGCGCTACCCGCTGATCGACGGACAGGGGAATTTTGGTTCGGTTGATGGGGATGCGCCCGCCGCGATGCGCTATACCGAAGTGCGAATGTCCAAATTGGCGAACGAATTACTCGCCGATATCGAAAAAGAGACCGTTACTTTTCAACCTAACTATGACGAAAGCCTAAGCGAGCCGACCGTCCTGCCCGCGCGAATCCCCAGTCTTTTGATTAACGGTTCGGATGGAATTGCCGTAGGCATGGCGACCAAGATCGCGCCGCATAATTTGACTGAAATCGTGGACGCCACCATTGCCGTGTTGCGCGATCCTGAGATCGACATCGAAGACTTGCTTATGATCGTGAAGGGCCCGGACTTTCCCACCCGCGGCTTTATCTGCGGCCGCGAAGAGATTCGCAACTCTTATCTAACGGGTCGCGGCATTTTGCAGATGCGCGCCCGCGCCACCATTGATCGCATTGGCCGTGGCACCCAGGAACGCGATGCGGTAATCATTTCTGAGATTCCCTTTCAGGTTAACAAGGCCCGGCTGATCGAACGCATCGCCGAGTTGGCAAACGAAAAGAAGCTTGAAGGCATAGCTGAAGTGCGCGATGAATCCGACCGTCAGGGCATGCGGATAGTCGTCGAATTGAAACGCGATGCGGTGCCGCAGGTCGTCCTCAATAAGCTGTTCAAGCTTACGCCGATGCAATCGTCGTTCGGGGTAATCAATCTGGCCATAGTCAATGGCCAGCCGCGGGTGCTGAATCTGAAGCAGATCCTGGAAGCCTTCGTCGATTTTCGACGCGAAGTCGTGCGGCGGCGAACAGAATATGAGCTGCGCAAAGCGAAAGCGCGCGCGCACATCCTGGAAGGACTTACCAAAGCGATCGACGCGCTGGATCACATCGTGACGTTGATCCGCAATTCGCGTTCGGTTGATGAAGCGCGACAGTGGCTGACCGGCGAACTGACAACCACCAGTGAGGTGAAGACCTGGAAGGGCGTACCGGGCGGAGAGCCGCTGAATAAATATCTGCCGAAGTTGAAGAAGGCGATGGCTAGCCTCGCATTTTCGGAGATTCAGGCGCAGGCCATTCTGGATTTGCAACTGCGGCGTCTGTCGGCGCTCGAGCGGCAAAAGATCATCGACGAGTACGAGGGAATCATTAAGCACATCGCCGAGTTGGAAGAGATTCTGGCCAACGAAAAATCTCTGCGTCGGGTGATCATTGACGAACTTGAAGACGTTAAGAGAGAGTTTGGCGACGCGCGCCGGACGGAAATCACAGAGGCTGGAACCGATTATTCCATTGAAGATTTAATCGCCGATGAGGACGTCGCGATCACGGTGACCAAGAGCGGTTACATCAAGCGCACTCCGATTACCACTTATTCCCGCCAGGGACGCGGCGGCAAAGGGCGCTTTGGGGCGATGGCCAAGAACGACGACTACGTCGAGCATCTTTTCATCGCTTCGACGCACGCCTACCTGATGATCTTCACCGACGATGGTCTGGTTTATAAGGTTAAGGTCCACGAGGTGCCTGATGCGGCTGCTTCGGCCCGCGGCAAGGCGATTGTGAATCTGATTCAGATTTCTTCGGAGCGCAAGCTGGCCGGCGTGGTCCCGGTGCGCGAATTCTCTGAAGGGCGTTACGTCCTGATGGTCACCAAGAGAGGCGTAATCAAGAAGACGGCGCTATCGGATTTTCAGAACATTCGCTCGAACGGGATCATCGCCATCAATATCGATCAAGGCGACGAACTGCTGGACGTGGTGACCACAGATGGAACCAAGCGCATCTTTATCGCCACCCACAACGGTTTTGCGATCCGCTTTGATGAAAAGAACGCGCGGCCGATGGGCCGGGCTACTCGCGGCACGCGCGGCATCGATCTGCGCAAGGATGACTTCGTGGTTTCCCTTTGCCCGGTGTCGGCGGACGATTCGGAAAAAATGCTTTCCGTTTCTGAGCGAGGCTATGGCAAGCAAACCCCGATCTCGACTTATCGTTTGCAGTCGCGCGGCGGTAAGGGCGTGATCAATATGAAGACGACCGAGAAGACCGGCAAAGTAGTCGCAGTATTCCCGGTCGATGCCGAATCGGAAATCATGATCATTACGCAACAGGCCAAGTTGATTCGCCTGGAAGCCGACGCCATTCGCAAGACCGGCCGCAGCGCCCAGGGCGTGCGTTTGATCAAAACTGACGAAGGCGACATGGTTACCAGCGCGTCTTTGGTTGAGGCGGCGACGGAAGATGAAAGTGAAGAGACGCCGGCGAGCTGAGGGAGCCCCTTAGGGTTGAATGTTTATAGCTCGGACCACTATCCCAAACCCCAAGCTCCTTTAGGAGCGAAACGTATAGCTATTTGGCCGTCGTTATTTCGCTCCTAAAGGAGCTGGGTTATTCACCGTATGATCGATGCTATAAATATCTCGCTCCTAGCGGAGCGAAGGCAGAGAGACTTTCCGCACATCGGCCGGCAAAGCCGCGATGAACCGTTACCACCTCGATCCTTCTTATGAAGGCGCGCCTTCCCCTTCAACCCACACTTCGCCGTCTTCGAAAAACTCCTTCTTCCAAATCGGCACCGTGCGTTTGAGCTCGCGAATGGCCCACTCACAGGCTTCGAATGCAGCCCGGCGGTGGGGCGCGCTGACGGCGATGACGACGCTGGTCTCGCCAATCTCCAGGCGGCCAGTGCGATGCACAATACCGATGTGCGCGATGTCGAACTTCTCGTGCGCTTGTTGCCCCACGCGTTCCATCTCACTAATCGCCATCGGTCGGTAGGCTTCGTAAACCAAATGAAGTGTGCGCCGGCCGCGCGTCCATTCGCGCGCATAACCGTCTAAGTTGACGGTGGCGCCGCATTCCGGCAACACGACACGACGAGCGACCGCGCCAACATCGATTGGGTGCGTGGTCAGTTCGAAGAAGTCTTTGGCGGAGGAATCACAGACTGAAGTCTGTGCCACTTCTTCTGACCCGCCGCTGACTGGTGGAAATATCGCCAGTTCGTCACCGTCTGAGATTTCTCGATCAGGGGCAGCGTACTCCTGATTGACGGCGAACAATAGAGATTTTCCAAAGCATCGCAAGGCAGGATAAGCGTTCAGCACTTGCTCAAAGACATTTGACGAATAATGCGGTGGCTCCAGTTTCAATTGAGCTTCGTCGGTGCCGGTTGCATCACGCGCGGCGCCAAAGAAAAGGATGTTTACGCGGATTAATGTACTGTCGCTGCCGGATTGCATAAGAATGGTCCGCGAAAGAAGCGGCGCCGATAATGGCTAACCCGCTCGCTATCGCGGGCGGTTCTGTACCTCTATTCGATCTCGATCTTTTTTCCGCCGTGGCCGTTGCCTTTGGCAACCGAGTGCAGTCGTGCGCGCTCTTCATAACTTTTGACCACTCGCGCCAGCAGGTCGCGCAGCCGGCTCAGCCTCTCGAAAGTGGAACGCAGCTCGAGTAACTGCTGTTTCGTCTCGACTTCGATTTCCATCGCGGCGGCTACCAGGAACGAGAGCTTCTGCGGCTCAGTGTCGCTGATGTCCGGAAGGTTGCCGCGTTCATCGTTGATCACTCTAATCGCATTGGCCACCCGCATGAACGTCGCCGCAACTTCGCGCGCGCTCGCAGTCAAAGCCGCGAAATCTTCTTCATCGTCCTCGAAATAGTGGGCCCGAACGACCAGATAAGAATCACCACGTTCGACGTAATCCTCGACCTGATAGCGGACCACTCCCACCGCCAACACGTTTGATCGCCCGTCAGGCAACGCCTGAGTCTCCGTCACCTCGGCGACGCAGCCGATATGACCAGCTGGTGGAAAGTCTTTGTCTGAGGAATCGGAATCGAAATAAGAAAGTCCAAAGAGGTTATCGCCCGCGCGAATGTCGGCCAGCATCGTTCGGTAACGCGGTTCGAAGATGTGCAGAGGCATCGGCATCCCCGGAAAAAGCACCAGGGGTAACGGGAAAATCGGCAGCTCGCGCACGCCACGCACTTTGTTCAGGGCTTCACTCATGATCGGTCACCGAATCTCCTCAATAACTCGCCTACGATAAGTTCGGTTACGGGCATTATCGCAGACGACGTAACAGAAGTCAGCAAAGAGGCGCTTTGGTTAATCAAGCAACGTGGATAAGGTGTGGTAGTCTGATCGAACTCGATAAGATATTGAGCCAACTCTGAGGAGGAGCAATGTCAGATTTAGCTGAGCTTCAATGTGTGCCATGTCGGGGCGGCGTGCCACCGCTGCCGGGTCCGGAGATTGAAAAATTCCTGGGCCAACTGGAAGAATGGCAGGTCGTCAACGATCATCACCTACAAAAAACCTATCGGTTCAAGGACTTTCGCGAAAGCCTTCAGTTTGTCGACCGAATTGGCGCGTTGGCGGAGCAACAGGGACATCATCCCGATATCTGCTTTGGCTGGGGCAAAGCAGAAGTCGTGATTTGGACGCATAAGATCGACGGTTTGACCGAGAGCGATTTCGTGCTGGCGGCGAAAATCGATAAATTGTAAGGTGCGAAAGTCTTGGGCTGGGCGCTTTGGCTGATGGTGGGGTAATTCCATCGTTATGGCCTAAGAGTCTGGGTGAGCGCATCTGTACGTCACATGTCGATAGACAAGACTTGAATATCAGAACCGCGATGCGACGATTCACCCGCTTAACAATCGGTTGCAGCAAGAAATGGGAGAATCTAAAGGCCGCACTCGGGTAGTGTCTTCTTTTAAGAGATTGCCGCTCTCTGAGGTAAGACGATCCACCAATACACGAAGCTGAGGCTTTGGTTCGTGCGGTTTCGTGTGATTTCGTGGATCGTTCTTGGCAGAGCGGGAACGAGAGACAAAACTAAACTAAGACACTACTGAAAAGCTGCTCGATTAATGATCTAAGCCGGCCCTTAAGGGCTTCACAATATGAAGAAAATTCATTTCACCGGCGGCAGTATCACAGTCTATCCCGACAGGCTCGACCTGGAGCAGAAGGCTCTTTTCTCGGTCAAGAAAACGGCGCTGCTCCCCTTTAGCGATATTAAGGATGTTTCGGGTCTATTCGATCGCTTGCACATCGAAACGAGGAGTGGCGAGAAGTTCAGTTTGTGGTTCGGTGTCGGTGGCACGATGCGAGTACTTATGGCCAAGAAGGCCATTAAGGCTGCGATGAAAGACGCTGGATTCTAGCCTGGCGCCTCGTTCGTCATCTTATCCACACATTTTACCTGACTATCATTTGGTTCCGCGGGTGCATTGTCGCGCGGCGGGTTGGTATACTAAGGGCCAATTATTCTTCGAAAGGGCAACTGACCTAAGTCGCGAGCGCATCGAAACGGCGGTTCGCGAGCAACGCCTCAGTTCGGATCCAATCACCATGAAACAGTTTTGCGCTCATCTCCTGTCTCTGTCTTTGCTGCTTGCGGCCCCGGCAGTGACTTTCACCCAGCAGCCTAAGGCACAGAAACCTGCGCCGCCTGGCGTGACTGAGCAAGGGCCCGAGATTATCAACGTACGTCGCGTTCGTCTGCCAATAACGGTCACCGACAAGAAGGGTCAGTTAGTGACGGGACTTACCCAGGGCGACTTTTCAATCCTGGAAGACAGAGTGCCGCAGCAAATCGACTCGTTCACCAGCGAAGCAAACAATAACTTGCCGCTTTACGTCGGCGTGCTGATGGATACATCGCCTTCGACAGCCGGCAAGTTGAAGTTCGAGCAGGAGTCAGCAATGAACTTCATTCAAACTGTGGTGCGCCCGCGGAAGGATCGAGTTTTGTTTGCTACCTTTGACGACCAGATTACTCTGCGACAGGATTTTACGGACCGTCTGGAGTTGCTGGATCGCGCTGTTTTTGCTGTCAAGGCGACGGGTAAGCAAACCGCGCTGTACGATGCCATCTGGCAATTCTGTGACGAGAAGATGCGCGCAGCTCAGGGGCGCCGTTCCCTGGTCATCATCACCGATGGAGATGACACCTACAGCCGCGCCGACATCAACGATGCGATTGACATCGCCCAGCGGACGGAAACAACGATTTTCGCGATCTCGACCAAAGCTGGTCTGTCGGGCTCCGTGCCAGGAGTTGAAGCAGGCATGGTTAAGGATCGCGGCGACAAAGGTCTCGACCGATTATGCGAAGAGACAGGCGGGACAGCGTTTTTCACCGGCGATATGCTGGCCCTGGAGCGCTCATTTACCAAGATTGCGAGAGAGCTGCGCTCGCAGTACTTGATTACTTACAAATCGACCAACAATCTCTACGATGGCAGCTATCGCCGCGTCGAGGTCAAACTAACGTCGG
>WNFR01005660.1_pt1 | contig 13264 bp, 16 predicted proteins | sample 5400221 | NCBI WGS metagenome assembly WNFR01 (sample SAMN13153357, study PRJNA577476) | soil metagenome | isolation source: 40 cm soil under Madrone tree | place: USA:California | collected 2016-06-14
CTTCCCGCGGGTCGGTAGCTCAATCGGTAGAGCAGCGCCCTTTTAAGGCGTTGGTTCCGGGTTCGAGTCCCGGCCGACCCAGCTTACCCTAAACAAATATCGTGATGCACAAATTGGGGATTTTGTCTTCCATCTTGATGATGCTCTTTACCCTGACGCGACTGCAAGGCACCGATTTTGAACTGGCCGCGACCGCGACCAATCAGCTCGCTGTCGATCTTCATCGGCAGTTGGCGACGGCCGACGACAATCTTTGCCTTTCGCCGTACTCGATCCAGAGCGCGTTGGCGATGACATTCGGCGGCGCGGATGGGGACACACACGCGGAAATGGCGCGGGTTCTTCATTTTCCAAACGCGGGCGACGCGATCCACAATTCGTTTGCTTCTCTCCAGCGCTCGCTGGAGGAAATATCGAAGAAGAGCGCCACAATCGCCGATGAATCCAAGAAAAGCGGCGGGCCGAGCGAGCCGATTACGCTGGCGATCGCAAATCGGCTTTTCGCGCAAAGTGGTTACAAGTTTCGCGATTCATTCCGCGCGTTCGTGAAACAATATTATGGCGCACCATTCGAGCCGCTCGATTTTCGCAACGACTCCACCAGCGCAACGAAGCACATCAACCAATGGGTGGCCGGGCAGACGCGCGATCGGATCCGCGATTTGGTTCCAGCGGGAGCGTTAAATGAAATGACGCGGCTGGTGCTGGCAAATGCAATCTATCTCAAAGCGCCGTGGGCCAAAGAATTTTCAGGCGCGGCGACGAAGCCGCAGCCGTTTCATGTTCGCGGCGGCGCGCCTGTTGATCTTCCGATGATGCGAAAAGAAGATCGAAATTTCGGTTACGCGAAACGCGATGGATTCACGGCGGTCAGCATTCCGTACTGCGGAAACGAATTGCAATTTGTCGTGCTGTTGCCGGATGAAGTAAACGGTCTGCACGCTCTTGAATCAAAACTCTCAGCCGAGTTGCTGGCGCAGTGCGCAAAGCTCGAACCGCAAGATGTCGATCTTTCATTACCGAAGTTCAAATTCGAACCGCCAACGATGACTCTCGGCGAGAGGTTGCAAGCGCTCGGAATGAAAACAGCGTTCGATCAACCGACGGGCAGCGCCAATTTCGACCGAATCGCGCCGCGCAAACCGAACGATTACCTCTACTTGTCACAGGTTTTTCATAAAACTTTCATCGCTGTCGATGAAAAAGGGACTGAGGCTGCGGCGGCAACTGCCGTAGTAATGATGGCCACGTCGGCCATGGTGAAAAGGTCGCCGCCAATCGAAGTGAAAGTTGATCGCCCATTCGTTTACGCGATCCAGCATGTGCCGAGCGGCGCGTGCCTCTTCCTCGGCCGCGTGGCCGACCCGCGCTGATGGACATCCCCACTCTCACGAACCTGATCAACGCCATCGCCGTCACCGCGGGCGTCATTTTCGCCGCCGTGCAGATTCGGCAGTATCGGCAACGGCGCCGACGCGACGCGATGGCTGCTCTCGTCCGATCGTTTCAAACTCCATCTTTTGCGCATGCACTGCGACGCGTTAGCTCTTTGCCAGAGAATGTTGCACCGGAGCAGATCTCGCAGCTGCTTGGGCCGGACGGCGAAGATCACATTTACGCTCTCCTAACGAGCTGGGAGGCTCTGGCAATCCTTCTCTACCGCAAAGAGGTTACTATCGAACTTGTGGACGACTTCTTCAGCGGACCAATTGTGGTCTCCTGGCGGAAACTTTCTCACTATGTCGAAGCGATGCGCGTGGAAGCACAGCGAGATACATATTTCGAATGGTTTCAATGGTTGGCAGAGGGAATGATGGAACGCGAGTCGAAAACTCCACCAGTGCCGGCACACATTGCGCACCGCCAATGGCAATACAGGTAGGGCCGCGATCTGCAGGCGCGAATTCTAGCGGCGGTCTGTGGCTCCTTATGGGACGAGTCCGGCTCCCGCAGAACGCCGCTACAAAAGCGTATCATAACTTAACCGGCCATCCACCACTCGCGCCGCGGAAGTGAAAGGATGGGACTCATTTTTGCCGAAATCGATAACGTGCGTCACCTCGACGCCTTGCGCCTTCAGATAATCGGCGATCAATCCGCGATGACAACGCCACCAGACCGCTTCCGCGCACATGATCACGGCCGGTCCACCCTCGTTGGCAAGATCGACAAGTCGCTCGGCGGTGTTTCGGAATTCTTCCGTCTCCATATAATCGGCATAACCGCGGAACGTAGCGTTGCGCCAGGCGGTGGCGTGAATCCGGTTTCGATTTTCGGCGGCCGCCCAGTTCCGGAAAGTGTTCGTAGGCCATGCCGCGCTCATTTAATGACGCGGCCAGCGCATCTTTATTAAACTGGGGATAGCGCTTCGAGCCCGGCAGTTTCCGAATATCAGCGACGAACTTCATTCCACTTGCTTCGAGCAGCGAAATAAAGATTTCGATCTTGCGGGTCGAGTGCCCGATCGTCCAGATACGCGAGCTCATCTTAGTTCTCTTGACTGCGGAGGAACGCTGATAAATTGGACAACGAATAGAGAGGCGAACATGAACAAAATCTTCTTATCAACAATCTTCAGCTTGGTTACTTTGGCGGTCATGCCTGCGGCCGAGACACAAAAGCAACCGGCGGCGGGAACATCCGCGCCTGACTTCAAGCTCACCACCGGCGATGGCAGCCAGGTGAGCCTGAAAGATTATCGCGGCAAATGGGTGGTGCTCTATTTTTATCCGAAAGATTTTACGAGCGGTTGCACGATGGAGGCGAAAAATTTTCAACGTGACCTGGCAAAGTACGAGCAAGCCGGTGCGGTCGTGCTCGGTGTGAGTGTAGACACCGCGCAATCGCATAAAGATTTTTGCACGAAGGAAGGGCTCAATTTCAAGCTGCTGGCCGATCCGGATGCAAAAATCTCCACCCAATACGGATCGACCATGGAATATCAGGGCGCGAAGATGGCGGCGCGAAACACATTTCTAATTAATCCGAAAGGCGAGATTGCGAAGGTTTACACGGGGGTGAAACCGGCTGAGCACAGCGAACAATTACTCAAGGATTTGGCCGAACTGAAGAAAGGGTAATCAGTCTCAGGATCCAGCGCGTTTCTTGCTTTAAAACGCCCGACGAAAGCAAATCGATGCGCGTAAAAAAAGCACGAATCAGAAAGTACCGGAGCATTCGCGATAGCGGCTGGTTTGACGTCGAAGAGGCCAAGACGATTTTGGTGGGGCCAAACGAGGCTGGTAAGACGGCGCTGCTCGAGGCGCTCCAAAAAATCAATCCGCCAAGGGAAGCAGTCCGCAATTTCGAAGCGCTACGCGATTACCCGCGTTCCGAGTTTAACGACATCATCAGCGGGAAGGTCCGCCTCGAAGATACGACTATCGCCGAGGCGCGCTTTGCTCTCGAGCCAGAGGACAGGGAACTGATCCCACCGGAGTTTCGGGATTGCGATTACCTGTACGGTCGCAGACCCGATAATAGCTCCTGGCACGCTCTGAGCGGAGGCCCTTCAATTACCGCATACGGCGATATCAAAAAGGACTTGGCGAGATTGTGCGCCCACATCGATTCCCGTGTTCCGTCTCCTTCCGAAGGAGCTCCCGCGCCAACGGCGCCGAGCGCCTCGCTCTCAGCATTGAGTCGAGACTGGGCGGATACGGATGAGATAAAGGGGAACCGCGCGACGGAGCTGAAAGCGTCGCTTGAAAAAGTTTTTCCTTATATCGAGGAAGGCAACGAGACCGAACAAAAAAGATACGATGAGCTTATTGCTGCAGTTGGTGCAGACGAGCGGCGATACAGCGCACTCAAGACTTTGCATCAGCGGCTGCCGGTATTCGTTCACTTCCGAGATTATTTCCGGGTCTGCCCCCTTATCCATCTGGAGCATCTCGCCCAACGAGTGGAAAAAAATCTCGTCGATAATGAATATGATGACTACGGCAATCAATGTCTGCTCCGATTGCTCGGTTTCAGCGCGCGCGAGCTTTCCGATCTGGGCAGGGCGGCTGAGCCGCAGCCTGGCAACATCGAAGCCCTGCAAAAATACCGCGACCAGCTCGATCGCAGAGCTTATCAGCTCAACGCCGCGAGTGTTCGTCTCACGGAAGAGCTTCGTCGCGTTTGGATGCCAGACTCAACCCGAACGGAAGCCAACCGATTACGCGTCGTCGCCGATGGTCAATATTTGAAAGTTGTGGTCGAAGACGAGCTCGGTGTCGAGATAGAGCTGGATCAGCGCTCGGAAGGTTTTCAATGGTTGGTTTCGTTCTTTGTTGTTTTTTTCGCGGAAGCGCCGGACAAGCATAAGAACGCCGTCCTCCTGCTCGATGAGCCGGGCCTGAGCCTTCACGGTTTGAAGCAGCGCGATTTTCGGAAAACGATCTCGCGTCTGGCGGAATCCAACCAGACACTTTACACAACTCATTCGCCATTTCTGGTTGGATCGGATGAACTTGATCTCGTCCGCGTAGTCGAGATGACCGATCGACAGATCGGCACAAAAATCCGCACGACCATCACAGCCCGAGATCCGGCGGCGCTCCTGCCGCTTCAGGAAGCGCTCGGCTACGATCTGGCCCAAAGCCTGTTCACGCAGCAGCGAAATCTCGTTCTCGAAAGCCTGACTGACTATTGGTATGTAGATGCGGTCGCGCAACTGCTCCGGGACGCGAAGGTTGTCGATCTTAATGAGAAAATCTCGCTCGTGCCAGCAAGCGGCACTGGCAGGATTGTTTACTGGGCTACCATCCTTCACGCCCATAAACTCAAGGTGGCAGCGCTTTTGGATTCCGATCTGGCTGGAGACCAGGCTTCCAACCAGGAGATCCTGGTTCATACCCTCGGCAATAAGGCCGTCTTGCGGACGAAAGATGCCTACAGTGGCACGGTCGAGAAACCGGCCGTCGAAGATCTCCTTAGAAAAACTCTCGTCAATATTGCCAAGGACGATCTTGGATGGGACGTGGCCGAGGCGGCAACAGCACAGCGAGAACGTTCAATCATTGACGTATTCACAAGCGAGGTCAGTGACTTTTCAAAGTACCGGCTGGCCAAAGCCTTCCTGCGCTGGACCCAAAACCATCGTGCCGCCGATCTGCCGGACAATGAACGGAGCCAGTGGAAGAAGCTAATAGGGACGATTAACTCGACGCTCAAATAGCATCGTTGCAAAAAACGATCGCGCGATGGTAAATTCGAGCGGAGGTCTATCATGCCAGGCTCAACCAGAAAATCGATCGATTGCAGAAACTATCCGAGCGAAAAGAATTGTTCGCTGAAAATTTCGGGCACGGAAGAGGAAGTGCTCGATGCCGCAGTGGAGCATGCCGCATCAGCACACGGGCATCAAAAATCGCCGGAGCTTCGCCAACAGATCAAGTCGATGCTCAAGGACGAAAGCGACTAAGGATTCGTCAACGAGCACGTTTCGGCTTCGCGGCCAATCGGCATAAAAAATATGCGGAAGAGTCGCGCCGCGTTTGTCCTGGCCGGCTTGTATCTCGCTGTGGTTTTCTTTGGCCGTCTGCCAGATCACTTGATTCTTTTTCCAAGCACTGCGGCAATTAACACACACGGAGCCGTTCGAAAGGCGATTCCATTCGAAAACGGCCAGCTTGAACTATGGACGGCAAAATCTCGGCGCGCGCAACGAAACGGCCATCCCGATGTTTATGTTTTGCGTTTTTACGGTAATGCAGATCGAGCCGAGCGCTGGGTCAGCGCCGAGGCCGACTCATGGAATGACCGAGCTATCGAGATCTGGGGAATGAATTATCCCGGGTTTGGCGGCAGCACCGGGCCGGCCAAACTCTCCCGCGTTGGACCAGCTGCGCTAATGGCATTCGATGAATTGAAACGAAGCGTCGGTAACAAATCCGTTGTGCTCTTTGGCGCGAGCCTCGGCACAACCGCTGCGCTGCATGTCGCGGCACACCGGTCTGTTGCGGGGTTGATTCTCCACAATCCTCCCGCGCTTCGGCAAATGATCCTGCGGCAATTCGGCTGGTGGAATCTGTGGCTGCTCGCTGGTCCGCTCGCGCTGCAAATTCCGCATGATCTCGATAGCATCGCCAATGCGAAGGCAAGTCATGCGCCGGCAATTTTTCTTCTCGCGGAAAAGGACGAAGTGGTCGCGCCGCGTTATCAGCATCTTGTCGCCGAAGCTTACGCGGGTCAGAAACGTGTTATCACGTTACGCGGCGCCGATCACAACACTCCGATCGAAGGCGCGGCGGTGGCTGACTTGTATAATGCTCTCGATTGGTTGTTGCCAAGGAGTGAGATCCGCTGAATTACTCAGCCGATTTTTTTCCTAAAGCGCAGCGCACAGAAAGAGAAAAGCAAGATCGACATGATGATCAGGATGATGAGGTGCGGCCAGTATTCGAAAAAAATTGCGCCACGCAAAATGATCGCGCGCATAAGCGAGATGAAATACGTCGCGGGCAAGAGCGTGCCGAGCGCGTAAAAAATCCAGGGCATGGTTTCCCGCGGGAAGACGAAACCGGAGAAAAAAACGCTAGGCAGCATATAAGTCATCGATATTTGCAGCGCCTGCATCTGGTTCTCGGCTTTCGTTCCGACAAGCAGGCCAAGGCTGAGCAGGGCAAAAACATAAACCAGCGTGGAAAACATCATCGCGAACACGCTGCCGTTGATCGGCACATTGAAGAGGAAACGCATGATCAAAAACAGAATTACGGCCATGGTCATACCGATGCAGAGATAAGGAACCAGCTTACCGAGCATGAGCCCCCAGCGACTCAGAGGACTGACCAGCAGCGTTTCGAGCGTACCTTTCTCGCGTTCGCGCACGACGGCCATTGCGGTCGCGAAAGTCGTGCCGATTTGCAAAACAATCCCAATCACGCCCGGGATGTAAAAGTTCGGACTGCGCATCGTCGGGTTGTAGAGCATTTGCGGCCGGATGTCGATCGGCACACCATGCCGGCCGGTCTCACGCATGAGCGATTGGATCGATTGGGTCAGGGCAACGGCCAGCGCGGTATTGAGCGCTTGCAGCGCCGTCGTGGAGTTTGATCCATCGATCAGCAATTGCACCTGCGCCGGATAGCCGGCGCGCACATTTTGCGTGAACTTCGGTGGAATTTGCAGTCCGGCATAGGCACGGCCTTTGCGAATCGCGCTCGCCATAGCCTCGATGCTCTGGACTTCGCCGACCACGCGGAAGGTCTCAGTGTTGACGAAGCGGTCGATGAACTGGCGGCTTTCTACCGTGCGATCCTCATTGAAGATGATCAACGCCATGTGCTTCACGTCGGTATCGAGCGCGTAGCCAAACGCAATCATCTCCACCAACGGGGGGAAAAACATGAAGAACAACGTCATCGGATCCCGCCAGACAACGATGAATTCCTTGAACAAAATCGCGCTAAGTCCGCGGAAAGGTTTGTGTTTCATGCCGCTTTCTGTTGTTCGCCCGCGTATTTCGCCGAAAGCGTGACAAAGACGTCCTCAAGCGAAGGACCGATCTCGTGAATTTCCGCATGACTGATCCCGACGCGATGCAGTTTTTCGTCAATCTCTGCGCGCCGCACAATTTCATCGACAAGCAGGTGCATCGATTGACCGAAAACAGTCGCGCTTCGGACGCCCTTAAGTTCGTGCATTGCCCGCAATGCGGTCGTGACGTGGTCGCAAGTCACGTCGAGCCGGCGCGTGCCAGGCGGACTGACTTCAGGCATTTGTTTCAACTCATCCGGCTCACCGCATACGATCAATCGGGACATGTAAATGTAACCGACGTGATCGCACCGCTCCGCTTCGTCCATGTAATGCGTAGTGACGAAAAGTGTCATTCCCTGTCCTGCAAATTCGAAGAGCAAATCCCACAACTCGCGGCGTGCGACCGGATCGATGCCCGCGGTGGGCTCGTCGAGAAACAGCACGCTCGGCTTGTGCATGAGCGAGCAGGCCATGGCGAGACGCTGACGCCAGCCACCGGAAAGCAAAGCCGCGCGCCGGTTCAGGTAGGGACCCAGATGAGTAATCGCGACCAATTCATCGCGGCGCTGATTCAATTGCCGGCCGTGCAGCCCATAAAGTTTACCGGCGAAGATGAGGTTTTCATTCGCGGTCAATTCATCGTAAAGCGAAAATTTTTGCGACATGTAACCGATCATGTCTTTGATCGACTCGGTCTCGCGCACAACATCATGCCCGCCGATGCGCGCCGTTCCGTCGCTCGGCTCAAGAATTCCGCAAAGCATCCGGATGACGGTCGATTTGCCGGACCCATTCGGCCCGAGAAATCCGAAGATCGAACCTTTCGCCACGGAAAAGGAGACGTGATCGACCGCGGTGAATGCGCCAAAGCGTTTCGTCAACCCTTCGCATTCAATCATCGTCTCAGGCATACAAAGAACAATCTGTCCAAATTCATTTTACATTTGGAAAATAAACATCGGCCGCCATCCCGGCGCGCAATCGATCCTCGCCGCTGGGCAAGCGAATTTTTACGCCGAAAACCTGGCGAATTCGGTCTTCGACCGTTTGCACATTGCGTGGAGTAAACTCGGCCTGGCGATTGACCTGCTCGACTATGCCGTCGAAATCCTTGCCGCGAAAGGAATCGACCCGGACGCGGACATGATCGCCAATTTTAATTAGACCGAGCCATGGCTCGGGCACATAAACGCGAACCCAAAGATGTTGCGGAAGAAGCAGCGTGGCCACTTCACGGTTCGCTGCCAGCACATCGCCCACTTTCACACTGAGAACCTCAAGCACGCAATCACTCGGTGCCTTGACTTGCATTTCGGCAAATTGCGCGTCGATATCCGCCAATTGCGCGCGCGCCTGAATGACGCGTGTTTGCGCGGCCGCGACGATCTTTTCTTGCGCCGTACCCGAACTGGCAGCTTTCTGCGCGTCAGTGGGCGAAATTACTTTGCGCTTTAGCAAGTCCTGCTGGCGTTTGGCGTCGTCACGCAGGAATTCCAGCAAGGCCACTTGCGACTCGGCATCGTGAGTGGCGCTATCGATCTGTGCAACGGCCAGATCGCGACGCGCTTTCAGTTCGGCCGCATCCAACTCGACAATTGGTTGACCAGCGCGGAGCCGATCGCCTTCTTGCGCAAAGATTTTCTCGACTCGGCCGCCCGAGCGCGGGCCGACATGGACCTCGTCCACCTCAATCGTGCCGGACACCGTGTTGCGTCGTTCTCCGCAATTAGCCGTTAAGATCGAGAAAGTAATTAGCGCACCGAGCCGGCGGTACTTGTCGATCTTTGTGTGCACGCTTGAACCTGTCGGTATGAAAGTGGATATCGGTATGTTTCGCAAGCGATTGCAGTGCTACCTTCTCTAAAAAATATGGCCGGCTATTCCGGAACACCGCTCGCACAAAAACTCGGGATTAAACCCGGCACCTCCGTTGTTCTTATCAACGCGCCGGCAAATTACCGGAAATTACTTGGCGGCTTCACAAATGGCGTGGAGTTCACCAGCCGAGTCGGTGGAAACTCAAATTTTATTCACTTCTTTACCACGCGCCGAAGCGAATTGGAAAAACAGCTGCCCCGCCTGCGCGCGAAAATCGCCGACTCGGGAACGGTCTGGATTTCGTGGGCGAAGAAATCATCTGGCGTCGCCACAGACATCACCGAAGACGTCGTTCGGGAGGTTGCCTTGCCCATCGGGTTCGTCGACATAAAAGTTTGCGCCGTCGATGAAACCTGGTCCGGTTTGAAGTTGATGATTCGCCGCCAGAATCGAAAATCCTAAAATGAAAACGCGACGTTTGGATCACATTGATTTGCGGGTAAAAGATTTCCAACGAGCGATGAGGTTCTACGAAAAACTTTTACCTCCGCTTGGATTTACCTGCGATCGCTCGGACGAGACGTGGGGCACGTTCTACTCGGCTGGCCAAGATAAGCCGTCAGATTTTTTTGGATTCACCGAAGATCGACAACATCAAGCGAATGGAACGCGCATCGCGTTTTGGGCAGAGACCCGCGATGAAGTCGATCGCATCGCCAAATTGGTGACAGAAATTGGCGGTCAAAATCTGGAAGGCCCGGAAGTCTGCGCAGCTTACAGTCCCGGATACTACGCCTTCTTTTTTGAAGACCCCGACGGAAACAAACTCGAAATCTGCTGCCGCGAAAATCCAATCGTTGCAGAGTGAGCGGATTCGGCGAAGAGTTTGTTGATGAGTGATCCGACGCATGTTCCTGCGATTCTGCAGGCGCCGCGCCGCGTCCGGTATCTCAAATTGATCGCGCTTTTCAAAATCTCGAAGGGCGTTCTCCTGCTTGTTTTGGGCTTCTCGCTGCTCTTCTTAAATTGGCGCGACCGCTGGCTCGACGCGATTTCCGACTGGGCTAACGAAGAAATTTTGCTCGGCCACAGCAAAGCGATCCATTTTCTTTTGAGCAAATTGCAAGACGTGCTGGCGGGCGGCACGTTGCGCGCGACCGGATTTCTGGCGCTGTTTTATTGCGCGGTCCTCTTTACCGAAGGCATCGGAGTTTACATGCAAAAACGCTGGGCCGAGCTGCTCATGATTTTCGCAACAGGAGCGCTGATTCCGTTGGAAGTGCGACACCTTTGGCATCGGCTGATGGGGCACGGGCCGATCTTGGCGGCGCTGCTCATTCTCCTGGCAAATTGTTTCATCGTTTGGTTTTTGTATCGCGTGCTCAAGCGCGACAAGGCAAAGGCGCACATCAAACAGCCAAGAGAACTGGTCGAAACTCGTTAGGCCGTCTTCGGCCTGATCCCGAATTTGGCCAGCGCGGCCGTTGTTTTTTCCATCGGCAGACCGACAACATTTGTATATGAGCCTTCGATTTTGTCGATAATCTCGCGGCCCTGTCCTTGCGCTGCATAGGCGCCGGCTTTGTCGAGCGGATTCACCTTCTCGATGTACGCGCGAATCGCTAAATCGCTCAAGCGACGAAACCAGACACGTGAGATTTCATAAAAGCTTGTCGAGCGTGCGCTGGTCAGATGACAGACGAACACTGCCGAACAGACTTCGTGCGCGCGTCCGCTCAAGCGGCGCAGAATCGCGGCTGCTTCATCTACATCCCTGGGTTTCCCAATGATTTGATCGTTGAGCGCAACCAGCGTATCGGCCGCGAGCACGATTTTCCGCGGATGCGCGCGCGCAATCGATATCGCTTTGCGCATTGCGTTAAGGATAGTGAGCTCGCGCAGGGTAAGGTCGACATCGAATCTTTCCGCGACATCCGGCGCGATAGTCGTAAATTCAAAACCGGCTTCGGTCAATAGTTGACGCCGTCGGGGCGAGTTGGAGGCAAGCAACAGCAGCGGACGCACGCGGCCGATCCTGGTCCGGCTAAGGTTTTGGCGAATCTTCTGCGGCCGGTTTCTTTTCGTGTTGGAGATGCACGTTCATTTCCGGCATTTTCACTTCCTGAAAATCTGTCGGAATCGCGAACTCAGCGTCGTTCACCGGGTCCTGTTTAACGGAAGTAAGCGTAGTGGTGACTTCACTTCCACTCACCGACACGACCGTTTTGAGCGGCAAACCCGGAAAATCGCGGTAATCGGGAACTCCCACGCGCTTTGGGTTCCACACTTCCGAGTTGAGAGACTGTAACTGTTTAAGTATGGCGGCGCCGTCCGGATATGTGGACGCAATCCAATAGGTCGCTTTAAAAGCGGGCGTCTCGTAAACATACTGTTCGGTTTCGTAGCCGCCGATGGTTTCTTTCTTGCCGGTGGGAGTAAGTTTTGCTTTTTCAACGGTTTCTTTCTTCCCATTGAATTTGCCGATCATTTCCGCGGCGGCCTTCATTCTTTCGGCTGAGATGTGAAGGATCTTCTTTTGATCGTTCATCAGATTAGTTATCTCGCCGGTTTTTCCATCGATAATGGTAGTCAGTTTTGGTGAGGCATCGATACGCGCTTTATCGCCTTTTATTTTAATAGTCATCTCGCCGTCCTCGCCCGCTCCTTCGACTTTTTGCACGAGCGTGAGGTCGGCCCGGGCAGGCAGAAGCAAGCCGACGCTGAACACAAAGAAAAATCCGGCCAGTTTCATAATTTCAGTAGCTAGACCTCGCCAAACGAAATAGCAAGTTGCGCGTGCTACCCTCGCAAAAGCCTCCGCGACTCGCAGCATTCGAGCCAGCCTGTCGAAAAAGAACTTGGCAGCCACGATCGGTCGCGGCAGCTTAATTGCGGCGCGCGGGCATAGCTTAATGGTAAAGTTCCAGCCTTCCAAGCTGGCCATGCGGGTTCGATTCCCGTTGCCCGCTGTTCCATGCGAAAGGCGGCTCGACTATTGGTTCGGTGAGAGGAGCTCGCGATGCCGCCACATGTAACCGAGGCCGGAATAAATAGTTAAGGCCACCGTGATCCAAACAAGGATTGGACCCGCTTCATACCAGGCGCGAAACCACCATGTCGATGTTTCATTCGCGTAACGCAGCTCGTGTATTGAAAGCAAGGCAAGAAAAAAAATCACCGTCACCACTTGCCAGGACGTCTTCTGTTTGCCGAGCTGTTCGGCCGGCAAAACATGACCCTTCGAACTCGCCATCATTCGCAAACCGGTGATGAGAAAATCGCGCGCCACCACCGTCGTCGCCACCCACGCCGGGATGGCCTTGAGCGGCACCAGGGAAATAAATGCGGCCGCCATCATGATCTTATCCACCAGAGGATCCATCAATTTTCCAAAATTGGTGACCCATTCGTAACGACGTGCAATTTCGCCGTCGATAAAATCGGTCACGCCAGCAATGAGGAAAATAACGAGCGCGCAGGTGCGGCCGTATTGCCACTCGGAAAGAGCCGAGCTAGCCTTCACAGGCAACCGGGATTTTCGCGCCGGTCGATTGTCGACCTTGAATTTCGGGTGCTTCCAAATGGGCACTTTTCTTTTTAGCTCGTCGACCATCCACTCGCTTGCCTCGAAAGCCGCCTGCCGATGCTTCGCTTTCACTTGCAAAAATAGAGACGCTTCACCGACTCCCACGAAACCGATGCGATGATGAATGATCACATGCCCAACTCCAAACTTAGCCACGGCCTCATCCCCAACAGATCGCAACTGGTGCGCCGCCATCGCTTCATGCGCCTCATAATCGATTCCTTCAATCTCGCGTCCTCCTTCGAGTTCCCGCACGACGCCCCAAAAATTGACAATTGCTCCGGCGAAAGTTTGTCCACCTCTTGCCGGAGGCGCCAGCGGGGCCTCGGTCAATAAAACTTCACAAAGCGAATTTGCCATGCGCTCCAATCACTCGTTACAATGAGACCG
>WNFR01005236.1_pt1 | contig 13262 bp, 12 predicted proteins | sample 5400221 | NCBI WGS metagenome assembly WNFR01 (sample SAMN13153357, study PRJNA577476) | soil metagenome | isolation source: 40 cm soil under Madrone tree | place: USA:California | collected 2016-06-14
CTTCGGGGGATATTCCGATATCGCCCGGTCAAAAGCCAGCGGCGTCGTTGGTTTGGTGGCCGGGTTTTGCGCTATTTCGAGCGCGCTTCCGTGATGGATTTCCGGATTGCCGCCAGCGGCGCGGCATCGTCGAATTCGAGGCTCTCGCCTTGCGCCTTCAATCCGAGATCGCGCCACAGGCCTGCGAGATCGGGGGTGACGGGCTTTGGCCCCATCTCGTCGTGCAGTCGGGTCAGCACGTCGACGCCGACGGCCTTGTCGGCGGTGGAAAGAACCCGATCAATCGACCAGTCCTTTTCATGATTGCCGCCGGCCGCGAGCATGCCGCGCATCGCGTCCTGCAGGCCGAACTTGTTGCCGGTGCGCTTGCGGATTTCGATATCCGCGAGCAGGCAGAACATCGCGCCGCCCCAATATTTCCGGCCCCAGGTGTCGGTATTGTCGAGTCCCTGATCGCCGGCCTGCGGCAGGCCTTTCGGCATATCGCGCATCATCGCCTGCCAGATCTCCTGTGCCGTGAGGTCGCCGGCCTGCACCCGCGCGATCGGCTCGACATAGACGGCGAGCCCTTCCGACAGCCAATTGTAGCGATCGTCGAGGTCGGGCAGGGCGGTATGCACCATCTCATGGACGATCACCCAGTCGCGCTTGAGATTCTCTTCGGTGGAATCGCGGCCGAACGGCAGGCGGATGGCGGCGCCGCGATAACCCCAGGTGGTGCCGCCGCGCACCCGCGTGCCATCGACCGGCACGATCAGCAGGCGCAGCGAGCTGACGGGAAACCGGCCGTAATAGGTCGAGACCGCCCTGGCCGACGCCCTGATCCAGTCGAATACTTTTTCCCGGGGCAGCGCGATCTCGCCGGGTGCGAACGCGACGTGGATGGTGCCGCCCGACACCTCCAGATCGGTCTTCGGCAGCCGGTCGAACGCGTCGTAGGGCATGCGATCGCCGCGCAAATATTCCGATTGCGCGTCGGCGCGGAATGAGGCCAGGCCGGCCAATGCCGCCGCCGTCATGGCGGCCACGACGATCCAGCGGAATCGCCCGGCGTTTTTCATCGCGACACGCTTCGGATCGGGTTCGATCGCGGCTTTGCGGTTGATGGCTCTGCCATCAACGCGGCGGCCTGCGCGTTGAGATCGTTGAGAATCGCGACGAGCAGGATTTCGCCCTTGGCTGAGGTCGCCAGCGTCGGATCGCCATAGCTGCCGGAGCGGCTGTAATTCGGCGAATTTTTGTCCGACGGCGTCAGGCGGCCGGGCGCGTCATGTGTCAGGGCGGGGCTGGCTTCGGCGCGCGTCATGTCGACCAGCTGCGGCGCCAGCGCCAGCATCAGCGAGGTCTCGAGTTCATCGGCATGGCTGCCGTGGTCCTGCGCGGCGAGCGCTTCGGCGGCACGGCGATAGCGCGGGCCCTGGTAAATCCGCAAATGCGCGATTTGGCCGGCGTCGAGACGCGCCAGCGCGCGATCGATCGGGGCCAGCGTGCTGATCCCGGTATTGAGCACGAATAATTTTGGGCAACCGCTGGCGAGAATTCCCGCGGCAATCTCGTGCACGACAGCTTCGAAGGTCGATGCGGAAAGGCTGCTGCTGCCGGCATATTCGGTGAAGGCGGGGTAGTAGCCGTAGGTCAGCGTCGGCCAGACCAGCGCGTCGATCCGTTCCGCCAGTTTGGCCGCAAACCATTCGGCCTGGATGCGGTCGGTATTGAGCGGCAGATGGAAGCCATGCTGCTTGGCCGCGGCGCCGATCGGCAGAATGGCGGCGGCGCCATCGGCGATACGCCGCGCGACTTCATCCCACGTCAGGCGCTCGATAAAATTGCGATCGGTGTCGGTGCCCATGCGGGGCCTTTCATATTATTTGAGCATGATCTCCGCGCAAACGCTTTGCGTTTGTCGCGAGGGAAAATCGGTGCCCACCCCGCATCAAGTGCGGGGCAGGCTTTTTCCGGATCATGCTCTAGTCATCGGCGGAAACGCCCGTCAGGCTTCCCGAACTGATCCAGCCGTGCAGATAGCCCGCGCCGCGCGCCGCCGCGCCATCGGGGTCGTCATAGGTCGCGAGCATCTCGCAGAGCACGCCGAAGGGGATTCCGTTGGCGGCCTCGTCCCACATCATCGCCTCTTCGGTGGGGAGTTCGCGAAACATCGGCGTCACGTCCTGGCGCCAGATCAAGAGGCGGGCAGGCTCTTCCAGCAGCTCCGCGTCCGGCGGGGTCTCATCGTTCTTGAGCGCCATCCAGATCGCCGGCGCATTGGTGTTGAGATCGAGCCTGCGGGCGCTCGGGTGCGGCTGAAAGGTGAGATCATTCCACATCTCCGGCGCAAAGCCGGCCATGTCCGCCAGCGCCAGCACTGGGCCTTCCGCGGCGTCGAAGGCGTCGTTGAGCGCCTTTTCCAGCGCGGCTAGATCGGACAGTGCCGGATGGTCGCTGTAGGGCTTTGCCGATTTCAGGAAATCGGGCAGGCCTTGCGAAAACCAGCGCAGGTTCGGATGTTCCGATGGCCTTGCCCTGACATAGGCATGCCCCATCTCGTCGAACATCTCGTCGCCGAGATAGAGGTGCAGCAGCTCGTGGTCGTGGCGCATGGCCTCGACCAGCCGCGAGCTGTAGGCATAGCGATAGACGCCGAACAGCGTCTCGCGTTTCTCTTTGGGGCTGTCGAGAATCTCGGCCAGAACCGTATCGTCGCCGGTCAGAATGCCGCGCTGGAACGCGCCCTGCTGCCGCGCAAAATCGCTCATCCCGCCAGCTTGCCCGGCAGCACTTGCTCGGCGATCGCGCGGGTCCGGATGACCTCCAGCAGCAGTTCGTCGAGCGGCGGGATGTTGTCGTCGCGCTCGATCATGGTGGAGACGCGGCCGAAACGTTTCAACGCCGCGACATAGAGATCCCAGACATCCTCGCACACGGGATGATCGTGGGTGTCGATGATGTGGGTGCCCATGTGGCTGTGGCCGGCCATGTGGAACTGCACCACGCGGTCGGGAGGGATGCCGTTGAGAAAGGCGAGCGGATCGTAGCCATGGTTGAAGGCGCTGACATAGACGTTGTTGACGTCGAACAACAGCCAGCATCCGGAGCGGCGCGACAATTCGGCCAGGAATTCCCATTCCGTCATTTCGGAATTGTTGAACTGGACATAGGTCGAGACGTTTTCGAGCACGATGGCGCGGCCGAGGAAATCCTGCACCAGCTGCACGCGGCTGACGACGTGATCGAGCGCTTCCTCCGTGTAGGGGATCGGCAACAGATCATGCAGATTCCTGCCATGCACGCCGGTCCAGCACAGATGATCCGAAACCCACTTCGGCTCGACCCGTTTGGCGAGGTCTTTCAGGCCCTGCAGATATTCGAAATTGGGCGGCGCGGTGGAAGCGATCGACAGCGATACGCCGTGCATCACGACGGGATAACGCTCGCAGATCCGGTCGAGCGTGCGCAGCGGCTGGCCGCCCGGCAGCATGTAGTTTTCGCTGATGACCTCGAACCAGTCGATCGGCGGATTGCCGGAGAGGATTTCGTCGTAATGCTGCGCGCGCAGGCCGAGACCGAAACCGAGGAAAGGCGGCTTGGCTGATGTCGTGGGGCGGTCCGCAAGCGCCGCCGCGGAAGTCTCTGGCAATCTGCTTGCGACGTTCATGTCGTCTCCGCTCGAACGGCCAAAACGCGTAAGACTGCAAAACCGGCTTGGCCGTCAAATTATCATGGAAATGAGGCCCGGCATACCGGGCCCCAGTTCCGGATCGCTGTCGAATCAGGCGGGCTCGTACTTGCCCTTGGCGGCGTCGCACTTTTCCTTGGTCATGGCGGAAAAACCCTGACCCTTGCAGGCGTTCAGGCCCTTGCAGGCATGGTTGCCGCCCTTGCAGGCGCTCTGGCCCTTGCAGGCGTTGGCGCCGATGCACTTGCCTTCGCCGGCGGCGTAGGTCGTGGTCGACACGACGGCACCAGCCAGGAACAAAGTGGCCGCCGCGGCGGCGATGGCGGCGCCCGACTTGGAAGTCATCTTCATGAGCATCTCCTCCATAAGAGAGTGTGACGGTAGAGAGTGTGACGGTGCAGCGCCCGCAAGTCGTGACGGTTCCCGGCCCGCAGGCTGCACCCAGCGATAGCTACGCGCGGGATTAGCTCTGGTTACGCGGCCTGCCAACTTTATTTTGGCGGTGGCCGCGAAACGACGAGGGCCCGGCACCGCCGAGCCCCCTTCGCCTCAGCCCTGAAGGGTCAGCCCTTGACGAACTTGGCGCCCATGGCGGCGCACTGCTTCTCCGAGGCCATCGAAAATCCGGTGCCCTTGCAGGCGTTCAGGCCCTTGCAGGAATTCGCGCCGCCCTTGCAGGCGCTCTGGCCCTTGCAGGCATTGCCGGCCATGCACTTGCCCATCGCGGCACTCGCCGGGGTCGAACTGGTCGACGCGACCGCGCCGGCCAGGAACAGGGTGGCGGCGGCGGCGGCGAGCGTGGCACCGGATTTGGAATTCAACTTCATGACGTTCTCCTCGATGATTGTTTGAAGAAAAATCTGACGCCGTGAGCATCCGATGATCGTTCGATCACGAACCGCACAACGAACGGAGGTTTGGACGACAAGCAAATCGCGGGGGCTTCGCGGAGCATCCTCGGGCCACCGCGATTTGAGTGCTCATCCAGAAACAGCTACGGGGCATCAGTCGATTTGGGTACAGAGTTTCAAAAGAAAATTTTCTTTTTGTGGGTTTGGACATCCCGTCCATGTCTAACACCGCCGCCCCAAGAGTATTTCGTTGCGCGGCAAGGAATGCTATCGGCGAACGCCGGTGGCCAGGAAAGCGTGGCGCTTCAAGCCATTACACCGCGTTTCGGCCCGATCCCGGTTGCGTCGCACAAGGAGCGGGCCTGTTCGATCAGTTCAGCTCCGCGCGCGAAGGTTTCAGCTTCGCCATTTGCTTCACATTGGCCTGAAGCTCCTCGGCACTGAAGGATGGAAACGAGCAGATGCGGTTGCTGCAGGCGAACGCCGCGGGCTCGCCGAGATCGGGATATTCGACATCGGGATTGGGCAATCCGCCCTCGCGCAGATCCAGCCACTCCAGCCGCTTGTACCGGGCCGGCAGCGCGCGCGCCAAGGCGTGCAGGGCCTGCGCGCGAGAATCGTCCTTGTGCCCGACGATCGTCATATGGGTCGGCTCGACCGCCAGCTCTTCGTCGGCGAGCAACACGCCGGGCAACGGACGCGCCATCTCGGCCGACGCGCTACCGAGATAGCGCATCGCATGGGACGCCTGCTCGCGATAGGCTTCATTGCCGTAATAGCGATTGAGCAGGTTCATGAAGCGGGCGACCTGAACTTGGTCGTCCGTCAGCTTGGCCGGCTTTGCGAACACGCCGGTTTTTCCTTCCGAGGTCTTCGAGGTCAGGAAACCGCCGGCCTCATCCCGAAATGTGGTGACGAAATCGCCGGCTTTGGCGGCCGTGGCAAGCCAGTCGCGGTTGCCTGTCGCGGCATAGAGATCGAGGAAGGCCTGCCCCATCGCCAGCGTGTCGCCGAGGAAGGGGCCGCCGCGAACTTTTTCGCCGTGGCGGAAGCCGCCGCCGGGCAATGAACGATTATCAATGACCCATTTTGCCGCGCGTTCGGCCATCGCCAGTATCCTGGGGTCGTTGGTGACGTCGTAATAAGCCGCCAGTCCCGAGATCGCCCAGCCGTTTTCCCGCGCGTACAAATTGCTGTCGATGCGCGGCATGCCGAGCTTGCGCCGGGCGCCGTCCGACAGCGCGTAATATGTGTGGCCGTCGGTGTCGTGATCGAGATCGGCATCCTGGCTGACATGGAACGCGCCGTCGGGACTTAAAAGGAAGGAAGCGAGATAACGCTCGATGTCGCGGGCGGCGGCGAGATATTTCTGGTCTCTCCACAGTGCGTAGGCCTGGCTGTATTGCCGCAGATATTGCGCCTGGAACGACATGATCTTTTCGAAATGCGGTTTGCTCCAGGAGCCGGCTTCGGAATACTGGAACACGCCGCCCCATACCGGATCGATCAGCGCGATCGCAGCATCGAGCGTCTGCCGGGCGCGCTTGCTTGCCGTGGCATCGCCGGCCTCGGCGCGGGTGATCGCCAGATCCATGCTGTCGGCGTCGATGTATTTCTGGTTCTCGCCCCAGCCGCCGAGCTTGTCGTCCCAGGATTCGTCGAAATTCTTCGTCAATTCCGCGCGTTGCTGTTTGGAGAGAAACGCCGACGCGGCCGGCTTGATCTCGAAGGCTTCGCCGACCGAAGGCCCCGGCGAGGGATCGTCGATGATGGCCTTGAGCAGCGCCTGCATCCGCTCCGGCTCGATATAGCCCCTGATCTTGGCGATCTCGGTGCCGTCGGGGCCGAACACGATGGTTGCCGGCCAGCCCCAGTCGCCGTAGCGGTTCGACAAATCGGGGTTGGCGTCCTGATCGACGCGAACCGGCAGATAGCTGGAGGCCAGAAGTCCCTGAACTTCGGGGTCCGCATAGGTGGTCTTTTCCATGACGTGGCACCAGTGGCACCACAGCGCCTCGAGATCGAGGATCACGAAGCGCTTTTCGGCCGCCGCACGGGCGAACAGATCGTCGCCCCATCCGCTCCATTTGGGTCCCTCTGCCGCCGACAATGGCGATGCCGCGAGTGCGGCAATGGCGACGGCGGCGATGCGGACGAATTTCATGGCGGCTCCCGGAGCGCAGTTGTTTACCGAGCTACGCGCGCGGAAAAATCCGGGCTCAGACTTTCCGCGACGTCACGGGAACGTGAGCAAGATGCTGGGATGGTCAGGTCGATGCTTTAGGATGCCCGGCCGCATCGACCAGCAGCCGGTCCAGCGAGGCCGCGCCGGGGCCGGCAATGGCGAGCCACATGAAGGCGGCGAAATAGGTCATCTCCTCGAAGCCGAGCAGGGTTTCCAGCGAATCGATGTCGCCCCATTTCGCCGACCTGATGGCGACCAGCATGACCACCGCCAGCATCGCGGCGGGGATCCTGGTGAACAGGCCGAGGATCAGCATGGCGCCGCCGAAGAATTCGACGCCGGAGACGAAGGGGGTGAGGATTTGCGGGAAGGGGATGCCCCAGCCGACAAAATTTTCGGTGACCTGCGCCAGATTGGTGAGCTTGCCCCAGCCGGTCAGCATGAAGGTGTAGCCGACGATCAGCCGCATCAACAGCGGCCCGGCCCAGGAAAAATACGACGAGAACCGCGCCGGCAGCAGGATGAGAAGATTGACGATGAAATTCATGCGAATCCCCCTCGAAACGATTGTCGTTAATCGAAGCCGCGGCGGCAGCTTAGCTCAACAAACGCATAAAATGGGCGGCCGCGACGGCGGCTACCTGGTCCTGGCAGGAGTTTCGCTGCGGCCGGCCCGCTTGTTACGGGGGACTTAGCCGAAATTTTGCAGCGCCGGGAATGTCTCCAGCAGCCAGATCGAGACGCTGGAGACGGCGCCGGTCAAAAAGCCGATGCCGGTGATCACCATTAAGATGCCCATGGCGTGCTCGACGCTGCGGAGATGCCGCTTCATCCGCGTGAACAGCGACGAGAACTGTTCGATCATGAACGCCGCCAGCAGGAAAGGAATTCCGAGCCCGGCGGAATAGACCGCGAGCAGGCCCGCGCCCTTGGTCACGGTGGCCTCGGCTGCGGCAATGGAAAGGATCGCGGCGAGGATCGGGCCGATGCAGGGGGTCCAGCCGAAGGCGAAAGCCAGCCCCATCACATAAGCGCCCCACAGCCCGACCGGTTTCGGCACGGTCAGCCGGCCTTCGCGCATCAACAGGCCGATCCGCGTCAGCCCGAGGAAATGCAGGCCCATCACGATGATGACGATGCCGGCGACGATCGACAGTTGCGCCGACCAGGCCCGGATCAGCCCGCCGACCAGCGACGCGCTGGCGCCAAGCGCCACGAACACCGTGGAAAAGCCGAGCACGAACATCACGGCCGAGGTCATCACGGCGCGTTTCGAGGCCCGCGCGGTCTCTTCATTGGCGACGTGCTCGATGGTCGCGCCGGTCAGGTAGATCAGATAGGGCGGCACCAGCGGCAGCACGCAGGGCGACAGGAAGCTGACGAGACCGGCGATCAGGGCCGCCGGGATGGAAACATCGTGCATTACGTGACCTTTGGAAGTGGCCGCCTGACATAGCGCGGTCTTGGCTTGTACGAAACAAACAATCCAGAAGTTTGGTAGCCGGCAGGTTCACAGCTGGTCACAGGCCCGTGTCCAAAGGGCCGGGATGGCCTCGCCAGCGAAACAAACGCTGATATGTTCCGTATTGCGGTAGCGAAACTGCTGAAACAGGACCGCCCATGCGCATCGGCATCCGCAGCGCCATTTCGGCCCTCGTCCTGACGTCCATCGTCGTCAGCGCCGTCGGCGTGCATTTATTGTGGTGGCGGACGGCGCAGCAGGCCAGCCAGACCCTGGCCGATACCATCAACGACCAGATCGTGTCGGCGGTCGGCGACGAACTGCAGTCGATCACCACCGAGGCGCGATCGTCGCTGACGGCGGTGCGCACGCTGCTGGTCGAAAAAGTATTCGACGCGCGCGACGCCAGGAAGCGCGAGGTCGTGTTCCAATCACAATTGCTCTCCCAGCCGACCATTTCGTGGGTGGCGTTCGGATGGCCGGATGGATCGTTCTTCGCCGGGCACAAGCTCGGCGATAGCGTCATCGAAATGCTCGAGATCAGCGGCGACGGCAAGCTCCGGATCAACCGGTACGAATTCGAGGGCAACGACCTCAAGCTCAAGGCCAGCTGGTTCGAGGACACCGAATACGTCGTCACCGATCAGGAGTGGTTTCGCGAGGCGATCCGCTCCAACGACGAACACTGGTCGACGCTGACGACGCATCCCAACGGCGAGCGGCTGGCCGCGGCCTTCGCGGCGCCGATCGATATCGATCAAAAGCCCGCCGGGGTCGTTGCCATCATCATCGAACTGACGCGGGTCTCGAATTTCCTGTCGCAGCTCACGGTCGGAAAGTCGGCCGGCGCCTTCATCCTCGACCGCGACGGCGGCGTGGTCGCCGCACCCGATCCGGATGCCAGCGAGGTGAAGGCGCTGAAGACCGATCATCCGCTGTTTCCGGTCGCCGTCGATGCGATGCGGCAGTCCGGCAGCGCCTACGACCCCGGCAGCGGCGAGGCGATTCATTCCCAGGTGACGCGGGAGGGCAAGGCCTATCAGGCGGTGCTGACGCCGATCTCGTTTCCGGGCTGGTCGCTGGTGACGGTGGTGCCGGAGTCGGAATTCCTCGGACCGGTGCAGATGACGATCCGGAAATTACTGATCGGCCTGGCGGTGCTGATCGTCTTCGCCGGGCTGTTGTCGGCATGGCTCGCGCAGCGCCTGATCGCCGCCCCGCTGATCAAGGTGATGGGCGAGATCAGGCACGTCGAGCGCTTCGACCTCGACAAGGTGCAACGCCATCCGTCGCGGCTGACCGAGATCGAAAATCTGTCAGGCGCCATCGGCGACATGGCGCAGGGGCTCGCCGCGTTCAGGAAATACATCCCGGCCGATCTCGTAAAGCGGCTGGTCAGCGACGGCACCGGCGCGCGGCTCGGCGGCGCGGTCAGGCCCATGAGCGTGATGTTCATCGATCTCGCCGGTTTCACCGGCATGTCGGAACGGCTGGGAGACCGTATCATCCCGCTGCTGTCGCGCTATTTCGATTCCGTGTCGGCGCAGATTCAGGCGCAGGGCGGCACCATCGACAAATTCATCGGCGATGCCGTGATGGCGTTCTGGGGCGCGCCGGCGGTAAGCCCCGATCATGCCGTCGATTGCTGCCGCGCCGCGCTGGCCTGTCAGCGCGTGATGGCGGAGGCGGGCCTCGTCGACGACAACGGCCAGCCCGTCCGGATCAGAATCGGCGTCAATTCCGGCGACATGCTGGTCGGCAATATCGGATCGGAAGTCCGGCTGAACTACACCGTGATCGGCGACGCCGTGAATATCGCCAGCCGCCTGGAGAGCACCAACAAGGTCTATGGCTCCACGATCATCATCGGCCCGGAAACCCGCAAGCTGGCAGGTGACCGCATCGTGGTCCGCGAACTCGACCGGCTCGCCGTCTATGGCCGCGCCGGCGGCCTGCAGATCTACGAACTATTGGGAATGTCCGGCGACTTCACCGGCGCGCTGGACTGGGTGAAATGCTATGAAGCCGGGCTGACGGCATGGCGGGCGCGCGATTTTGCGGTCGCGATCGGCGCGTTCGAGAAGGTGCTGGATATCCGCAAGGACGATATCGCGTCGTCGGTTATGATCGAGCGTTGCAGACAACAACTCGAGAATCCGACCAGCGACGATTGGGATGGCACGACCATCGCGCGAACGAAATAGACCGGGCGCGAGGGCGCGGGAGTTTGGCGCCGACGTTCCTCAGCTCTTCGGTCGCGCCGTAAATTCGCGTCCGCGAATCCTGACCAGATCGTCGGCGGAATTTTTCAAAAGGACATTGGTCGCCTCGCGCGCGCCTTCTTCATTCCGCGTCGCGATCGCATCCAGCACGGCGTGATGCTCGACCAGCGCCCGTGCGCGGTGCGAACCGCGGGCGGCGATGGTAAAACTCTGGCGCAGCGTGATGTCGAACATCTGCGCGATCGGCCAGAAGAACTCGTTGCGCGTTGCAAAGTAGATCGCCTGATGGAACACAATGTCGGCGGCCACGAATTGTTCGTCGAGCTTCGCCGCCGCCATCCCCTCGTAGCCGGTGCGGATCAGCGCGATGTCTTCTTCGCCCGCGCGGGTCGCTGCCAGCGCCGCGGCCGCCGGTTCGACCGCGCAGCGCAGCTGAAACAGTTTGGCGAGGTAGTCGTCCATATCTGCGGTTTCGAGGCGCCAGCGCAGCACATCCGGATCGAGCTGGTTCCATTTCTGCGGCGGGCGAACCCGCGTTCCGCTCTTGGGGCGCGATTCAACCAGGCCCTTGCCGGTCAAGGTCCGGATCACTTCGCGCACCACGGTGCGGCTGACATCCATCATTTCGCAAATCTGCATTTCGGACGGCAGGGTTTCGCCGGCGCCGACGTCGCCACGCACAATGCTGATCCCGACCCGGTCCGCGACCTGGCTGTGAACGTTGCGGATCAGGGCATTGGAGCTTTGAAACATCGGAAAGCCTTTTGGAACGTGCGCCGGGGGCAAACAGCCGCTCTTGCAAACGTCATTCGTTTAGTCATACAATATGATTAAAGCAGTGCCAAGCTCCGCCGCGACAAGACGGCGGGCGAAAGAAAATCCGTTCCCGGGAGGAGCATCATGAGGTCGAAGCCGGTTAGCCGTCGCGTCATTCTGCAATCTTCGATCGCCGCGACCGCCTGGATCGCCGCCGCGCCCGCCCTCACCGGGCAGGCCCAGGCCGCCACGCTCAAACTCAAATGCTCGTCGTCGCTGCCGAACGATCCCAAATATGCCAACGGCCGCGTCTACTATGACAATCTGGTCAAGAACCTGAAGGCGAACGGGCTTTCCGAGCAGGTCGACGTCACCTTCTTTCCCGACAATCAGCTCGGCCAGGAAATCGACGTCATCAATTCGGTCAAGCTCGGTGTGATCGACCTGATGGTGTCGGGTTCGTCGATCTCGGCCAATCTGGTGCCGCTGGTCGGCACCTTCGACCTCGGCTATCTCTTCACCAGCTTTCCGCAGCAGACCAAGGCGTTCGATGTCGGCGCCGCCAAGCCGATCGAGGACGCGCTCCTGAAGGGCGCCAACATCCGGATCATCGCCTGGGCCTATAATTTCGGCGCGCGCAGCGTGCTGGCGAAGAAGCCGGTGAAGACGCCGGAGGATCTCGCCGGCCTCAAGATCCGGACGCTGCCCAATCCGATCATCACCGAATGTCTCCGGCTGATGGGCGCCGCCGCCACGCCGCTGGCGTTCGGCGAAATCTACACGGCGCTGCAGGCCGGCGTGCTCGACGGGCTGGAACATGATCCGCCGACCATCCTCGCCAGCAAGTTCTACGAAACCTCGAAACATTATGCGCTGACGCAGCACATCTTCTCGCCCCTGGCGATCTATTTCAGCGACGCCACCTTCAACCGCATGGACCCGAAGCTGCGCGAGGGATTCCTCGACGCCGCGAAAAAGGCCGCCGCCGACAGCCGCACCCACGGTCTTGCGGTCGAGAAGGAGGCGCTGGCCGCGCTTACCGAGAAGGGCGTCACCGTCGTCGAATGCGACAAGGAAGCCTTCCGCAAGCGCGTGCTCCCGCAAACCGACAATTTCATCAAGGCCCGCCCCGAAGCGAAACCCGTCGTCGACATGATTCGCGCGACGCAGGCGTGAGGCAGGTGGCCATGTCAATCGCCGCGGCGTCGCCAAGCGGCGGCTACCGGATCACGGCTACGCTGCTCTCGGTGAGCGACGCCACGGCGGCGATCCTGCTCGCCGCCGATCTCCTGGTCGTCTGCGTGTCGGTGCTGCTGCGCTTTCTGTTCAATGCGCCGGTGGAGTGGGCCGACGACGTCGCCCGCGGGCTGATGGTCGGATCGAGCTTCTTCGGCGCCGCCAGCGCGCTGGCGCGCAGCGAAAATCTCGGCGTGGCGTTCTTCATCGACAGGCTGCCGGCCGGCATCCGGCGCCTGGTCGATGCCATCGGCGCGCTGCTGGTCACGGTCATCGCCTTCTATGTCGCGTTCAACGCCATCAAGATGGGCTGGCTGACGACCGGACAAACCTCCGGCTCCGGCCTGCCGCTGGAACTGACGTTCTATCCAATGGGCGTCGGCGCGCTGTTCATGACCGTGTTCGCCGCCGAGGTTTTTTGCGCGCGCCACCTCCGCGACATGGTCGCGGGAATGCTGGCAACCGCGCTGATCGCCGGCCTTTATCTCGCCTGGGATTTCCTGTCGCCGGATTCTGTGCCGTCATCGGGGACGCTGATGCTGGTCGGCTTCTTCATCACGTTGTTCGGGGGGCTGCCGATCGGTTTTGCGCTGGCGCTGGCGGCGCTGATCTTCATCTGGGTCGAGGGCACGCTGCCCGGCGTCATCTTCGCGCAGCAGATGGCGCGCGGCATCGACAATTTCGTGCTGCTCGCGATCCCCTTCTTCATCCTTGTCGGCTATCTGATGGAGGCGAACGGCATGTCGGTTCGCCTGATCGAACTGCTGCAGCGGGCGGTGGGTCGCATGCGCGGCGGCCTCTACGTCGTCATGGTGACGTCGATGGTGCTGTTCTCGGGCATCTCGGGATCGAAGATGGCCGATGTCGCCGCCGTCGG
>WNFR01005238.1_pt1 | contig 13260 bp, 10 predicted proteins | sample 5400221 | NCBI WGS metagenome assembly WNFR01 (sample SAMN13153357, study PRJNA577476) | soil metagenome | isolation source: 40 cm soil under Madrone tree | place: USA:California | collected 2016-06-14
ACCGCATCAGTTCGAAATAGGCCGCGCTCGAATTATATTTACGCGCAAGCGTGAACAGCTCGTCGAGAGCTGTCCGCGCAGACTCTTGGTCGAGCGGTGCTACATCACGCTGAGCCATTGCTATGTCTTAATGTCGCAAAGGTGATCGACGCGCTGCGACAAATCGATGTGCCGCTTTCATTCGATACGCCGCGTCGAAATCCAGAGCATGCGCGACATCGCCATGGGATCGATAGCCCGTCTCTCCCACCAGGCGACTTCGTCGCCGAAGCTATGGTTGTCGCGGTGATGCGCCCTGCACAGAGGTACTGTGAATTCGTCGCTGACCTTGCGCCCCATCGCACGGTGCTGGGTGAACCGCAGATGATGGGCATCAGCCGGGCTTCTCCCGCACACTAGACACGGCTGCGATGCCACGAACTTAAGATGCGTTTTGTCACGATGCCGCCGGGGCTCGCTGATCGCGAGCTCGTTTTTCTCGATTTTGGCGGGAGCGGTGCCGGTTTCAATGTGGGTTGAAGTCAGCGCGGGACTTTCACCGATTGGGTTTGAGATGACCGAGGGCGCGGCGGATTGCTCGGTCGCGGCTTTTATCTTCCGGGGGCGTCCCCTTGGTCGCACGGATTTGGTGGCGCCCGTTGATATTGAAGGCCGTCGGGGCGCTGTTGGGTCTGATGGAGGAGCGGACGAGAGTTCTTCCGCCGTCGGAGCCTCCGGGGTTGCGCCTTGCAAGGCCATCCTGGCCGCGAAGGCGACTTCGACCTGTTTGGCGTCATCCGTTGACAGGCGGTTCTTGGCCTTCAGAATGGCGATCGCGCGAAGCTGCAGGTCATCTTCCGGCAACGTTTCGATCTCCTGGATGAGTTGCGCCCTGATCGCGGCGGACTCCTCGGCATCGAGCTTTTCCCGGACCGGCGCGATGGTCGGGTTTCCGGTTCCGAATTGGCTTGAGCGGACCGGCGCGGCGCTGGGACTGGCAGCACGACCGCCGTCGACTGCCTTGTCTCCACTTGGCTGGTCGTTAATGACATCCGGCGCGTCGAGATCATCCTCGCCGGCGATCCCCACCATCGTAAACAGTGCGTAGCGTCGGGCGTAGGTCAGTGCTGCGCCCATCCGGCGGGGTGCGGATGTCTCGGATAGTCGGCAGACCGGCCAGTCCGAGGAGATCCACTCCCCCGAGGTATGCAGAAGAACGGTGGTCAGGTTGACCATGCCGTTGGCGCGATCAATGTCGGTGGTTTGAGCGATGGCGATCTGCTGGCCGCCCAAGGTCTTTCTGATGATGTCCAGACCGCTCGATAACGAGGCGTAGCGGAAGCTTTGCGGACTGTCTGACCGGTTATTGTAGACCGTCCCCACCATCGCCTTCTCGGGATTGGAGAGTTCGGTCTGGGCTTTGGCCAGGGCAGTGGCAATGGCGGCAACGCTTTCACTAGACCGATGCATGACCAACCTCCATCTCGACCAGATCGAAGCTGACGGCGCATGATTTGGACCGTTTCGCCCGGATGCCGTGGCCCATGGCCTCCCTGGCATCCTCCGGCATCAGGCCTTTGAGCTCGCTCTTGGCCCGCTCGTGGTCGAGGTGGGCCGTTCGGGTCTGGCAAAACAGGGCTGCAAATTCCGCCCAGGAGTTGGAAGCGTTCATGTCGACCACACGGACGGCTTCGATCCTTGGTTTCGGAGGTTCGCAATCGAACAGCGCCGGGGTTTCGCCGCTCTTGACCGCCCGCCAAAAGGCCTTTTCGGCTGCAATCAGGATGGTCTGGTAGATCGGGTCGGCTTCGATCGAGAGTTCAACCCATTTGCCGCCGCCGTTGATGATCGAGAGCACGGATTTTCTGGCGCCGGCGACCAGCATGTTGTGCTGAAGCTGGGCCATGTGCTTCTCGGCCGCAGCCTCTTCCGAGAACGACCACGGCAGCATGAACTTGGCCTCGAACACGGCGCCGGTTTCCCTGACCAGTCCGTCCAGCGTGGCGGCCATCCAGGGGATGGTCTTGTGGACCGCATGGCGCTGGATGTCGGAGATCCGGTGGCCGGAGTTTTGTTCATACCAGCGTCGGTTGAGGTCCTCGGTGACCAGGCCGAGCTGGACGATCAGGACGCCCGAGAGGTCGAGAGGAGCCTCCTCACCTCGTTTCTCGCGCCAGAGCCGCAGCAGGGCCTTTTCATCCTTGCCCAGGATGATGCGGGCATCCGAGCCGCCGATGAAGTTCACACGGTCTGGCTTATGAGACTGTTTTGGAGGGGAAATCGACATTGGCTGTGGCTTTCTGCAAGATTTTTGCGCTAAGGGCTGAGCATCAGGGGCAGATATCTATCAATATTTTATATTGAACCAGATACTAAACACCATGTCAATAGGAATTCGACATTCGATCACACCCGGGCAGTGTCGCGCTGCGCGCGCCCTGCTGGACATCACTCAGCCCGAGCTCGCCGAGGCCGCCGGCCTCGGGCTTTCAACCATTGTCGATTTTGAAAAATCTCGCCGCGACGTCTCGCGTGCCGCCGTCCTCGCCATGCAGAGGGCGCTGGAGAAGGCCGGGATTCAGTTTATTAGAGGAAATGGGGCGCTTGGAGTGCTGCTCCGTCAATGAGCTGACCAGCGCTCGACCATCGGAATGGTACCCCGAAAGCGATGGACTTCTAAAAATTAGCTCCAGAATGTCCGCGGCTTGAGCACGGACCAGTTGCGACCGAGTGGCGTCGGTAGGGTGCCGGATATGCATAGACTCTCTTGCCAGATTTGAGGCTGGATGCACCTTGGCGGACAGGGAGGCAATCATTGTCAAGGAACTCGGATCGCGGTGCAGCGGAGGTGAAATCGACGTCTGTCGTGCTGTTTCCTCAACAGCCTGCCCTGCAACTTATCTATGATACGGCGCCGATCGGGCTGGCTTGTCTCTCGCCTGACTGCCGCTATCTGCAGATCAACCAGCGCCTCACCGACATATGCGGCATCTCCGTTGAGGACCATCTGGGGCGCTCGGTCAGGGACTGCGTACCGGCTCTGGCCGATGCGGTCGAAGGCATCGTCCGCTCGATCATGGATACCGGTGATCCAGTGATTGGCATCGAGGTTGCCGGCCAGCGAGCCGATCAAACCGAGGAGCGGTTTTGGATCACCTACTGGCATCCGCTACGCAGCCCGAGCGGTGATATTGTCGGCATCAACGTTGCTGCGGAAGAAATTACTGAACGCAAGCGCGCGGAGGCAGCGCTAAAGGCAAGCGAACGAGAGATACGCAGCGCCAGGGATGCGGCCGAAGCCGCGTTGCGCAACTTGCAGGAGACCCAAAACTTCCTGATCGAAGCGGAAAAGCTTGCTGCGCTTGGGCGGCTGGTGGCGGGTGTGGCGCACGAGATCAATAATCCCGTGGGCACCAGCCTGACCGTGGCCTCATCGCTGGAGCGCAAGGCGGCAATGTTCACAGCGGAAGTCGCGCGAGGCGACCTCAGGCGATCGAGCCTGAATGAGTTTCTCGACATCAGCCGTGAGGCGTCGTCGCAATTGGTTGCTAACCTTACTCGTGCTGCCGAACTGGTCCAGTCTTTCAAACAGGTGGCGACCGACCGCAGCCACTCGAATCAGCGTACCTTCGATCTCGGGGATCTAACCGAGCAGGTTTTCCTGAGTCTGCGGCCGAGTCTGGGGAAACAAAATGTCACCCTAAACGTCGAGTGCCAACCTGACCTGACAATGAATAGTTATCCGGGTCCGTATGGACAGGTACTAACCAACCTCCTCCTGAACTCGATCGCGCACGCATTTCCGGGTGGCAAAGGAGGCATAGTCGACGTCAAGGCGCAGGCATCCGGGCATGATCACGTCGAGATTGTTTTTTCCGACGATGGCTGTGGCATGAGTCTCGATGTCAGGCGTAAAGCGTTCGATCCGTTCTTCACGACGCGTCGTGATCAGGGCGGCACAGGTCTTGGATTGCATATCGTCTTTGGCATCGTCACAAATTGTTTGGGTGGCCGGCTCAATCTCGACAGCGAGCCCAATCAGGGAACGAAAATGCAGATCCTTTTGCCGCGCGTGGCACCAACCGGATTATAGCTCAATAAACTCTACACGCTTTCAAAGCATGGGCAGCTCGGCACATATGGTCGTTCAGAAGGTGTGACAGCCGGGGCAGTGTCCATACTGGACTACAGCGCCAAGGGCGGCGGGCCGATTTCAGGAACCACCAGACCCCCTAAGCCAGTGGCGGTAATGGCGGTTGAAATCAGAAATGCAAGCGCGACTGGCTTGAACCATTCCCAGTAATTCACGCCGTGCTTTCAATCCAACCCAGTTGCTACGCTGCACTATCGAGCGGATTGCCTCGTAAATCTACACCCTTCGCGCATGGTACCCATGAACAAAACTGAGCCCGTTTCCGGTCCGCGGCCGTCGTGCTCCGTGGCTTGCCGAGATCAACAGCATTTTCCATGTATTGAGTACAAAATCGCTTTTCGCTAGGGTTATTTGAGTCCCGCGCTCGGGGCTTAATTTCAGGTGAGGCAGCAATTAATTCCACTGTGGCCTGTGCTGCATATTCAGACAGGCGGGGTCATGGAAAATCTGACGCACTACCCTCTTTTAGTGTTAGGGACGGCCTTCGTGACGCTGTGGCTCGCCTATGTGACGGGCTCGTGGCTGCGTAGAAACAACCCGAGCGCCGGCGATGAGCACAATGAGGATATTGGGGTCATCCTTGCAGCTACCTTAACGCTGCTGGCATTGATCATAGGTTTCAGCTTCTCGATGGCCACCAATCGTTACGACCAGCGCAAGAATTTTGAAGAAGGCGAAGCGAACGCAATTGGGACGGAAATCCTGCGTGCCGACCTTCTACCTCCGGCGGATGCCGCAAACGTGCGGAAGCTTCTTGGCCTCTACCTCGACCAGCGCATCGAATTCTATATTAATGAGGACGACATTAAACGAGAGCAGATAAGTCAGCGGACAAGCCAACTGCAAGATGATCTCTGGACTGCGGTCCGTGGAGTGGCCGCCGACCAACCAGCGCCGATTGCAGCGCTAGTTCTCTCCGGCATGAACGACGTAATCAATTCACGGGGGTACACACAAGCAGCGTTCTGGAATCGAATTCCGACCGCCGCTTGGTTGCTCATGGCGGCTATCGCGCTCTGTTCTAACGTGCTGTTCGGCTATCGCTCGCGAAAAGGCGCCACCAGAAAGCTTTCTACGGTACTGCCATTTGTTATCTCAATTGCCATGCTTCTGATCGCCGATATCGATGCTCCGCGACATGGTTTGATCCGCATCAGTCCACAGAACCTAGAGAGTTTGGCGAAGTCGCTTGGACGCTGAACTTAGTCGCGATGGTCGTCGGATGTCCGGCAAGGGTCAATTTTACCTGCGCTTCGGTTACTTCCAGGTCTTCGCCGGTAAGCCGCCGCCAGGAAGGCAAAATGTTGGACCCACGGCGCGATCTGCTTGAGAACTTCAATGGGCTCGCTCGCTCAAGTTAGCCTTCGAAAGGTTGCTCCGCCATGCACTTTCGCACAGGGCCAACGCATCATGGAAGAATACCTTCCAAGACCGCATGACCGAGGGGCAGATCGTTCCAGATCCTCAACGGTAACGACTTGGCTGCCCCTTTTGGCAGTCTTTCTTGCTTTGAAGCCAGCAATGCCCGCTGCGACGAAATAATTCTGCTCCCGACGAAACCAATTTGGCTCTCTCACGCAACCGTCCTGAAACCGTTGCCAGGTACTCGTTCGGGCAACAACGCGCCGCAAAGGCGCACTTGGGCGCTCAAAACAGTCAAACAGGGGACCACGATGTTCGATCTCGACGTTTTCAAAGCCAATTCCCGCCGTGCAACAGTCGCCATCGGTGCGATCGTTGGTCTGGTCGTATTCTCCGCATCGGCGGGGGCCGGACCGCTGCCGTTGTTTCCCTTCGTTACGGCCCCGCCGGTACAAACCGCGCCGCAACTGCAGGCCGTACCCTCACAGGAAGAAGGCATTGTCACTGAATTACCGGCACGCTTGAAACGCCAGGTCGTTAGCTATTCCACCCGCGAAGCGCCGGGCACCATCATCATCGACACTCCGAACACCTATCTCTATCTGGTGTTAGGCAACGGACGGGCGGTGCGCTACGGCATCGGCGTCGGCCGCGACGGCTTCACCTGGTCCGGAGTGCAGTCGATTACCAAGAAGGCAGAATGGCCGGATTGGACACCCCCGGCGGAGATGATCGCGCGCCAACCTACCTGCCGCGCTATATGGCCGGCGGCCCCGGCAACCCGCTCGGCGCCCGCGCGATGTATCTCGGCGGCACCATCTATCGCATCCACGGCACCAACGCTCCCGGCACCATCGGCACCCGTGTCTCGTCGGGTTGCATCCGCCTCACCAACGAGGATGTTGCCGATCTCTATTCGCGGGTCAACATAGGCACCCGGGTGATTGTGCTGCCGATGGACCGCCGGGCCGATACTTCTGTCGCCAGGCGCGGCTGAGAGAGGGGCGCACCAGTGAACCATTCTTTTTATAGCGCAGACCGGTCGACCCATCTGAAGATTGTAGTCGTTGCGCTTGTGGCGGGCATCGCGGTAGCCGGCGTGGCCTCGTTTTCCGCCACCAACCCTGACGCCAGTTCTTCGCAGAGTGCTGGTGTTATCAAAGCGGGGAAACCAGTAGCGATTACCAGCTCTGGCACTTCGGTTACTCGCTAGTCAGAGAAAGCGTCATGTCCATCCTAGAAACGGAGCACGGCCGATCGGGAGACTGGGATCCTGCCCTTTGGTCGATTGTCACCGCGCTCGGGGCGGCGATATTTTACGTTGCTTGCCTAAGCTAATTCACGCACGCACATTATTTTTGCAACAATCATGCGCGCGACTAAACACCTGTTCATCTTACATTGTAGGCAGCACGTTCATTCTATCAACCTCGTCTGCACAGGCGAGAAGTGGAGGGGTTTCCAATGAAAGCCGTCTATGCACTCGCGACCACCGCACTACTCGTGGTTCTGTAATGCCTGTTCGTGCTCAAACAGTTTACCCAAACCAGAGGTGCCGTGTGTACGATGATACTGCGTTCATTCAAATTCCGGGTCAGTGCGGAACGGTCGTGCCGTTTTACCCACGCAAACTGTTTGTGCGATCTCCGAGGCGGCCGCTATATTACTAATAAAATAACCGGTATTACTAGGCGACCAGTCCTGACGTCTCAAGCTGCTGATTTGCCCGCATGGCGGGCTACAGATGATTCAGTTGACGTTAGGCCGCGCGGTCGCACTGAGCTTTACAAGCCCGCCAAGGAATTGATGTCGCAAGTTGGTAGCCAGAATAGAAGCACCGAAGGCGACCCTTTTCGATCACCGCGACGACCATGACGGGGACGCGAATAGGCGTGTAAAACGCACTATAGTTGAGCAGGACCCCAATGCAGCCTATGAGGAGGCTAGACGGAGAAGCTGCAGCGCAACGAACTGGGCGACGGCTAGCGCCGTGGCGGCCCCGGTGACGATCAGGATCGGCTCAATGTGCGCGGCGATCACTCTGCGCTCCACGAATGCGGCCCAGACGCCGGTTCGAACTACAGTCGTCACATGCCGCTTCAGCTGTCTCTCCGCGATTAGCTACTCGCTTGTGCGGTTGTTCCGTTGGCCTGTCGTTTCGAGAACCTTGATCTCTGCCGCCGACAACTTCGGGCGATCAAGCTTAATATTCAGCTTTACGATTTTGCCGGTGAAAGCGAACGGCACTTGGTAGTCGCGGTCGTCAACACCTGTGCCAGTATCAGACCCGACGTCGAATGTCTCGTCCCATTGAAGGATGAATGGGATTGTTCGCTCCAATTTCTGAGAAGCGACATCTTTGCCGTCAACCTTGAGCACGCCCGTGCCGCCCCGCGCGATGCCGCTCACGCTGTTGAAGGCGAGCGTGCCAGCACCGAGGCCGTCGTATTTGAAATCAAATACTAAGGTGTGCTTGCCGGGGGCGAGTTGCTCGGGACCTTCCCAGCGGACGCGTTTTAGATCAAACATATTCCAGGTGAAGACTGGCTTGCCTTTCACTAGATAGAAGCCCCAACCAGCAAACCTTCCACCCTCAGTCATGAGCATGCCTTCGGCACCTCCCGCTGGAACCTCGATGTCAGCGCTTATGGTGTAGGACGTATTGAGAAGGCTTGGAGCATCGCCCAACGGGATACCAGTCACGGGCGCGGTATAGTTGAACTCCGTCCGACCCGCCGTCACGCTCGGGCGCGGCGCTACAAAGCGCGTTACCCCAGAGGCGTCTAACGGAGCTACCTGATAATTGCGGGCTTCCATCCAGAACAGATCTTGCAGCTCTTTCAGTTTCTGCGGGTTACTCGCGGCGACGTCGTTGTTCTCTGTCCAGTCCTTGGTGATGTTGTAGAGCTCCCATTTATAACCCGTGGCCGGATCTTTCATGGCCGCCCCACCGAGCTCCCATGGCGGACGAACCGGTGTCGTGGCAGCGACCCAGCCCTCGTGATAAATCGCATGGACGCCCAACATCTCGAAATACTGGGTCGTGTGCGTGGAGGGTTTGTTGGCATTGGCCGCGTCGAATGTGTAAGCCATGCTCACGCCTTCAATCGGCTTTTGCTTGATGCCATCGACCGTTTCGGGCGCGTGGATGCCGGTGGCCTCAAGGAGTGTCGGCACGACATCGATCACATGATGGAACTGCGTGCGAATGCCGCCAAGGTCCTTGATGTGGCCGGGCCAGGAAATCGCCATCCCTTGGCGTGTGCCGCCAAAATGTGAGGCGATCTGCTTGCTCCACTTAAAGGGGGTGTCCAAGGCCCACGCCCATGGAACTGCAAAATGCGGAAAGGTCTCGGCGCTGCCCCAAGCATCATAAAAATTCTTTAGCTGATCGGCGACAGGAACATCCGCGCCATTGAATGAAGCGATTTCATTTGGGGTGCCGAGAAGCGTGCCTTCGACACTCGCGCCATTGTCGCCGCTGATGAAAATGATCAGCGTATTGTCGAGCTTGCCCATGTCTTGGACGGCCTGAATGACCCGGCCAATCTCGCGGTCGGTGTAGGCGAGATAAGCCGCGTAAACGTTTGCTTGCCGGATGAACATCTTCTTCTCATCGTCCGACAGCGTCTCCCACTTTGCCAGCTTCGCACCGCCAAACTCCGCCTGCCCATCCGGCCACGCCGTTAACTGTGCATCTTGTGGGATGATACCGAGCCTTTTCTGGTTGGAAAAAATGTGCTCGCGTAGCGCGTTCCATCCCTTGTCAAACAAGTGCATGTCGCTGATCTTCTCAACCCACTCCGGCGTCGGGTGGTGCGGAGCGTGCGTGCCGCCAGGAACGTAGTAGACGAAGAAGGGCTTGCTTGGGTCGATTGAGTTGATTTGGTTCATCCAGGCGATGGCATCGTCAGCCATAGCGGTGGTCAAATTCCATTTGGGATTATTGAGGTAGGGATAAATCGCGGTGGTGTTGCGGAATAGGTTCGGCTGCCACTGGCTGGTGTCGCCACCGACAAACCCGTAAAAGTATTCAAACCCCATGCCGATCGGCCATTGGTCAAAAGGTCCGGCCTGACTGGCGACGAAAGACGGCGTGTTGTGGTTCTTGCCGAACCACGAAGTTGCGTAGCCATTCTCCTTGAGGATCTCCCCGACTGTCGCCGCATCTTTCGGGATGATGCTATTGTAACCGGGGAAACCTGTCGCCGCTTCTGAAATGACGCCAAAACCAACGGCGTGATGATTGCGACCTGTTATGAGTGCTGCCCGTGTCGGTGAGCAGAGCGACGTGGAGTGGAACTGCGTGTAGCGCAATCCGGCTTGTGCCACGCGGTCAAGCGACGGCGTAGGGATAACACCCCCGAATGTGCTTGGTGCGCCGAACCCGACATCGTCGGTCATGATTAGAAGGATGTTAGGCGCCCCCTTCGGCGGCACCACGCGGGGTGCCCACCAGGGTTTCGATTGCAGGGCGTTATCTTTGATTACGCCACCGAATTTCGGGTCGGGCGGCGGAAGCTGCTTACCATTGATCGTCGTTGTGGCGTCGGGCGAGCCCGGCACGCCGGTCGTTTGCTGAGCCGATGCCGCAACGCAGCCAAGGGCGAGAAGTCCTGCGCCCAAAAAAATTGTAGTGCGGTAGATTTTGTGTGCGGGAATACCGGCTCGCATGGCTCGCTCCTTGGAATTGGTGGTGCCGTTTAAGCGCGTTGCTCCGTGCGCCTTGCCGCCAGATTGTTACGCGTCAGAAGGCGGCCGCATATTGCCCTTAGGGGAAATAAAGATTGCCCTTAGAGGAAATACTGCGAAATTTTGCTCGCCGCAGATCAGTCTTTCGTCTTTTTTGCAAGCTGTTGGCCTTGAAGACATGTCAATAAGTCAACGTAACTGGGCGTCGCTCCGGGAACATCAGTCTCGTTGGCGGTACATAGCTCGATCGGAGGGAGCAAACTGGGACCACTGCGCCAGCTCGGCAGCCCCGCTCAACGTTAAATTGAGGAACATTGTCTGCAACCGTCATCAATAATTGCGAAGCGAGCACCAAATTTGAGAAATGGATCAGCATCTTGCTCTCCAAACTGGCTGTACCCGTTTGTGCCGAGATGAGGAATTTGGGGCCTGGGCGTGATCCAGCCTCGATCTTCAATCCTGAGAATGAATTGATCTAAATCAATATGTGAGAGCCGCTGCGAAGTTCGTGCCCGCAACGATACGCCCCGCCCGTCCGATCAACGGGGTCAGACGCCGCGTTTGTTACCCCAGGTCAACACGTGAAGTTGCGGCAACACCGTGGCGGCGAACCAATGGTCCGAAGTCACTTTGCCAACGAGCCAACGGAAGCGGCGCAGCAGGTCGTTAATATCCGCCTCGTCACTGACTGTACCGCCGGTGCGGGTCAATGGTGCGGGATTGCCAATCTGAAGATACACCGGCAACGCGGGATAGCGCGCGGCCACCGTCCGCGCATAAGTATAATCGGCGTCATCGAAGATCACGATCTTGAGGACGGAGTGCGGCCGTCCACTCGCGGCCTGGAGGCAAGCTTCGAATGCGTCCCAGTCGGTCGCCATGCCCGATGATGGCGGCTTCGGGCTCAGGACCATCCAATCGAGTTCGGCAAACCATGGTTGAGCCAAGCTGCCTTGGGTCTCAAGCGCAAAAGTATGGCCATTGCGGCGGCCGAGCGTGATGAACGACGCCAGAGGTTGCAATGCCGGATTGCCGCCTGATAGTGAGACAAGTACCGGATTGCCGCCAGCAAGCTCCTCCACGCGCGCCATGATGTCGGCTGGTGTCATGAACGCCCACTCGTTGCGATATGCAGGCAGCACCGCATAGAGGGTGTCGCACCAAGTGCAGCGATAGTCACAGCCGCCCATGCGCACGAACACGGTCGGGCGGCCGATCAGTGGCCCCTCGCCCTGTATGGTCGGCCCGAAGATCTCGCTGATGAGGATTCGTTCGTTCATGGCCTGTATTCGGCCCAAGTGCGTGGTGTCTCGCTGACACGTATGGCGACTACTTCCGGCCAACGTTCCTTGCACCAATCGTAAAGCCACTTGCTGATCTCTTCGGCGGTCGTCCTGTCGTGGCCGAACACGTCATTGAGATGCTTGTGGTCGAGGGTCGCGTTGATGAATTCCCTCAGCGCAGAAAGTTCGTGATAGTCGCGCACGAAGCCGACTGCATCGAGTGTCGGCGACCGCAAAGTGACCTCGACTTCGTAGTTGTGACCGTGCAGCCGGGCGCATGGATGATGGGCCGGCAACCCACCGATGATATGCGAGGCTGAGAACGTGAAGCGTTTTGCAATGGTGTACATGGTCGTCGCCCCTCAGCCCGGATGCTTGGTCAGATACGCGCGGCGCGCTTCGAGCCAGTAGTCGGGATCGTCGTAGGGCGTGGGGTCGTCGACGTTGGAAAGATGGAATGCTTCGCGTCGCTCGACGCACGTGCCGCAGCGGCCGCAATGTCGCGCCCCTCCCTTGTAGCAAGACCACGTTTCCGTAAATGGCACGCCAAGCCGTGCACCTTCCCGGACGATATCGGCTTTACTCCAGTGCAAAAACGGCGTTTCGAAAGCAATTTGCGAAAAACCGTCGAGCGCCATGCGCTGCATCGTAGCGAACGCGTCGACGAACGAAGGCCGACAGTCGGGATAGATAAAATGATCACCACCGTGGACCGCCGCCGCAACGGCCTCCGCCCGCCTTACAGTGGCGACGCCGAAGGCGATGGTCAGCATGATGGCATTGCGGTTGGGAACGATGGTGGAGCGCATCGTCTCTTCGGCGTAGTGACCGTCCGGAACCGCCGTGCCATCGGTTAATACCGAGCCAGTCAGGCGACGGCCAATGTCCGTGATGTCAATGATATCGTGAGTTATCCCGAGCCGTGTTGCACAGCGGCGCGCGTAATCCAGCTCCTTCCTATGACGTTGACCGTAATCAAATGAAACGAGATGGATCAGCGTCTTCTCGATGACGATCTTGTGTGACAAGGTGACGGAATCGAGTCCGCCAGAACAGACGACAAGGGTTCTCATGCAGGGCTCCTTGTTTTGACCGGGTAGGCTGCGACCGGGTCGGCGTCACCGCCGACAATTTCATCCGCGCGCCCCGCCACATGCTCTCGAGGTCACGCAAAGGACGGCAAGCTCACCGTCAGCCCCAAAAGGAGACCGTTCCGGGAAAAATGTCAATCGCGACGGTCGACGCGATTAAGCCGACGACTAAGAAGCCCGGCGCAACTTGAACGTGGCACACTTCATCGACCCAATTGCTCCCAATCTCCTTCAAGCCGTTGCTCAAACACTTGCGCCGGTGCTCCCTTGTGAACTTCGGCAAAATCCTTGAGGGGAAGCGAAGTGGTTACACCGACAACATTGGAATTAATGGTCTCCAAGGCCAGCATCTGGCCAGTCTCCAAGTCATGAATGAAGCTGGCGTTCGCCACACTTCCGGCTACGCAACCATTGGTGAGACAAATGACATAGGGTATTTGCACGGGCGAGCCCTGGTCGACAGTCAATTTGATGCCGGGCTGCAGGAATGATCCGGGGGTCACGAAAATCTGCAGACGAGCAACAGGATCGCCCTCTCGTTCGATCAGATCGGCTCTGAGTGCGATCTGACCCGTGTCCCATCTACCGTTGATGGTCGTGCGACAAACCATTTTCGACCCAGCCTCTTGGGTGGCCTTGAAACACACCTTGCGCCACGGCGCGTACGTTAGCGGGCGATCTGGCTGTCGTCCCCGAGTAG
>WNFR01010211.1_pt1 | contig 13260 bp, 11 predicted proteins | sample 5400221 | NCBI WGS metagenome assembly WNFR01 (sample SAMN13153357, study PRJNA577476) | soil metagenome | isolation source: 40 cm soil under Madrone tree | place: USA:California | collected 2016-06-14
AAAAACCGCTACTTATCGCAGATAGCGGCGGGCCGGTTTATACACAGGCTGCTGACGGACCGCCAGTTGGATTTCCGCCACCCCGGACAAGCCCTTGCGGCAAAAGCCGAATTCACATTTGCTGGCGGCGTAGTGAAAGCACGGGGAAATCGGGGTGGCAGGGGCTGTACTGGACGACGTTTTCATCGACGACATCAGCTTCCCCGCAGCGGACCGGTATTTGCTGGCGGCGACCCTGTTTTTGCCCCGCGGGGCGAAGCGCCATGCCGTCCTGATCAATTCGGCCACCGCCGTACCGCGCAGGCTCTACCGGGGTTTTGCCGGCTACCTGGCGCGGCGGGGCTGCACGGTGCTGACCTACGACTATCGCGGCACCGGCGACTCCCGACAGAAATCGGCGGTCGGTTATGAGCAGCCGAGATCGTTGGTCGGCTTCGAGGCCACGATGTCGGATTGGGCCGCACTCGATGTCACCGCCGCGGTGGCCTGGATGCGCGAACGCTACAAGAATCTGCCGCTCAACTATGTCGGCCATTCCTTCGGCGGCCAGGCGCTGGGACTTCTTCCCAACAACGGCGAGGTCTCGCGCGCGTTGTTGATCGCAGCCCAGGCCGGATACTGGAAGCTGATGGCCTCGCCGGAACGCTACCGCGTCTATGCCATGCTGAATTTCGTCGGCACCCCCCTCACCCGCCTGTTGGGCTATGCGCCGGGCTGGAGCGGATTGGGTGAGGATCTGCCGAGGGGCGTGTTTCTGCAATGGGTCGCCTGGGTCATGAACAAACGCTATCTGTTCGACGATCCCAAGCTCAAGGCGCTGGAGAATTTTCCGAAATTTCAGGGCGCGCTGCGCGCGCTATGCTTTTCCGACGACCCCTGGGCGACGCGGCCGGCGGTCGAACTTCTGTGCTCGGGATTTACTTCGACCAAGCCTGAAATCCTGACTGTCACGCCCGCCGATGCCGGCGCGACCAGGATTGGCCATTTTGGTTTCTTCCGCCCCGAGCATCGCGACACGCTCTGGCGAGGCGCAGCGGAATGGATCGAGGGGGCGGGGTAAACCCGACCGGACCGCGCGGACACGTTTCGCTTCACCTCAATAGAGAACAGACGGCATATATGCTCCGGTGGGCTCGTTGTAGAGACCCATAGTCATCAGCGTCATCCGGGAGACGAGCCAGAAGCCGACGTTCCCTGAAGGTCGGCTTTTGTCCCCATTTGCACATTGGCCTGGCCTGCGCTTCAACCCGATCGGACTGTTTCTCGCTCGCGTCTTCGCCGCAAAGTGCTAGATTGGGTAAATCAATGACACCGCGCGAGCTCATCGTTTTCGTTGGCGCCTCGGTTCCAGCTCGCCGGGACAAAGAAAAGAGCGCAGCTCTGCCATCGGCACAAGGGAGGACATCATGCTCGACAAAGCCCCGAACGGAAAAGTGTCTGATTTGCTTGACACGCTCGGCAAGGCACTCGCCGCTGGCGAAGTGGAAAACGCCGTCGATCTTTTTCAGACGGACTGCTACTGGCGCGACCTCGTGACCTTCACCTGGAACATCAAGACAATGGAGGGCAAGGAACAAGTTCGCGACATGCTCAAGGCGCGGCTAGCCGATACGAAGCCGTCGAACTGGAAAATTGCGGACGGTGAGGACGCTTCCGAAGCGGATGGAATTACCGAGAGCTGGATACAATTCGAAACCGGGTTCGCACGTGGCTTTGGGCACATGCGCCTGAAGGACGGCCGAATATGGACGTTGCTGACGACCATGAGCGAACTCAAGGGGCACGAAGAGCCGGTTGGCTTCGACCGTCCGATGGGGGCGAAACACGGCGCCGAACGCAATCGAAAAACGTGGAAGGAAGAACGCGAGGCGGAAGCCCAAGAACTCGGTTACTCGCGTCAGCCCTATTGCGTCATCGTTGGTGGTGGTCAGGGCGGAATCGCACTCGGAGCCCGGCTGCGCCAGCTCGATGTGCCGACGATCATCGTCGAGAAAAATGAAAGGCCTGGCGACAGCTGGCGCAAGCGTTACAAGTCACTCTGCCTGCATGATCCGGTTTGGTATGACCATCTGCCCTATCTGCCCTTCCCCCGGAACTGGCCGATCTTCTCACCGAAGGACAAGATCGGGGACTGGCTCGAAATGTATGCAAAGGTTATGGAGCTCAATTACTGGGGCTCAACCGAATGCAAGAAGGCATCTTACGACGAGAAGAGTCGCGAATGGACCGTTGTCGTGCAGCGCGACGGCAAGGACATCGTCCTCAAGCCAAAACAGCTCGTGCTTGCGACGGGAATGTCAGCCAAGCCCAACATGCCGAAATTCGAAAGCATGGATATTTTCAAGGGCGATCAGCACCATTCGTCGCAGCATCCAGGGCCCGACAAATACAAGAACAAGAAAGCCGTTGTGATCGGTTCAAACAATTCGGCACACGATATCTGTGCCGCGCTGTGGGAAGCTGGAACAGACGTCACTATGGTCCAACGCTCGACAACCCATATTGTGAGGTCGGACTCGCTGATGGAGCTCGGGTTGGCCTCGCTTTACTCCGAACAGGCGGTCCAGTCCGGAATGACGACGGCCAAAGCAGACCTTATCTTTGCTTCACTACCATACAAGATTCTGCACGAGTTTCAGATCCCGGTTTATAACGCGATCAGGGAACGCGATGCCGATTTCTACAAACGTCTCGAGAAGGCGGGCTTCTTGCTCGACTATGGTGACGACGATTCTGGTCTGTTCATGAAATACCTGCGTCGCGGGTCCGGATACTACATCGATGTTGGTGCCTCGGAACTGATTGCCAATGGCAGCATCAAACTGAAGAGCGGCGTCGATGTCAAAAAACTCACGGAACATACTGTCATCCTGAGCGACGGCAGCGAGCTGCCGGCAGATCTTGTCGTATACGCCACCGGCTACGGTTCGATGAACGGCTGGGCCGCCGACCTGATCTCCAAGGAGGTCGCTGACAAGGTAGGCAAAGTCTGGGGACTAGGCTCGAGTACGACCAAAGATCCGGGTCCATGGGAAGGTGAGCAGCGAAACATGTGGAAGCCGACGCAACAGGAAGGACTTTGGTTCCATGGCGGCAACCTGCACCAGTCACGTCACTACTCGCAGTTTCTGTCCCTCCAGTTGAAGGCGCGAATGGAAGGCATTCCCACACCGGTTTACGGCCTTCAGAAGGTCCACCATCTTGGCTGATCGGCGAACTAGATTCCCTTGAGCATGGTCCGTCAGCACGTTGGCAAGGCGCATGAATTTTCCGTGACCCAGGTTTGACAACACAGCCTACTCAACTAGACGATACGGTCTCGTTTCGGATTTGCCGTCGATAGCTTGTGCATTTCCGGTTTGGGCGCAGCAACAACGGGGCGGACCAGCTCTCGCGAAAACAGCGTCACGTTGACCCGTGATAGGACGACTTCCGAATCCGGATTTGGTCCAGCCTGGATCAGCCCATCATGGCGGATCGAGACCTCCGAAAACGGAGAGGCAGCCGCACGCTCAAGCAAGGCCCGCAGTTTCGGATGCAGACCCTCGCCACGCGATGCTGCGAAGGCGCTGAATTGATGGAAAGAGGTCATTACCGGGGCTCCTATGCCGCTCCCGCAATTGATAAACGCCTGACCGCCGCAAGCACGTCCCTGCACGTGGCTTTGATCTCTAGCGAGCACTGAGCGCTCCCGTTTTGGGACCGCTGGAACTCAACGGGTTGCACAAGGCAGTTTGCGGCCTTGTGCAACACAGAGGAAGAGATGGGGGTCCGGACGAATCTGACGATTAAATACGAATTTATGCTACGGTCTGATTTGCCAAATTCGCGTTTCGCGGGGCACTCGGATCCTGCAGGACGCAGCGAACGCGCCGCTCGATTCGCGGCAAGAAACGAGCCCATAGACTTCCTTGCAGGCGAGCCACAGCTTTGGGGCGTACACGCGTTTTCTTCGCGTAGACCAGAATCCACCCCGCTCCGGGGCTTTCACTCGAAGCCGCTACTCCGCCACCAGTTCTTCCGCAGCGGTCGGATGCAGGGCCATCGTCGCGTCGAAATCGACCTTGGTCGCTTTCATTTTAACGGCGATGCCGAGCACCTGCACCATTTCGGCTGCACCGTCGCCGACGATATGACAGCCGACAACACGATCCGTCGTGCCATCCACGACCAGCTTCATCAGGACCCGCGTGTCGCGGCCCGACAGCGTTGCCTTGATCGGCTTGAATTCGGCTTTGTAGATATCGACGTGACTGAATTGCGCGCGCGCCTGCGCTTCGGTCAGTCCCACCGTGCCGATCTCCGGCTGTGAAAACACCGCGGTCGGAATATCGATATGGTCGACCTCGACCGGCCGCTTGCCAAACACCGTGTCGGCGAACGCGTGACCCTCGCGGATCGCGACCGGCGTCAGGTTGTGGCGATGGGTAACATCCCCGATCGCGTAAATGTTCGGCACCGACGTCCGCGAGAAGCTGTCGACGGCGATCCCGCCATTGTTTGGATTGATAGTGACGCCAGTCTTCTCCAGCCCGAGATTGACTACATTCGGATGCCGGCCGATCGCGAACATCACCTGATCGGAGGCAATGCTGGAGCCGTTCGACAAATGCGAAGTGAATTCCTTGCCGTGCTTGTCAACCTTGCTGACCGTACAGCCGGTGAGAATGGTGATGCCTTCCTTCTCCATCTCGCTCCGCACATGGGTGCGCACGTCTTCGTCGAAGCCGCGCAAGATGTTGTCGCCGCGATAAATCACTGTCACATCGGAGCCAAACCCCGCAAAGATACAGGCAAATTCCAGCGCGATATAACCGCCGCCCTGAATCACGATGCGCTTCGGCAGGGTCGGCAAATGAAACACCTCGTTGGATGAGATCACGTGCTCGATGCCGGGAATCGCAAGCCCATGATTTGGGGCGCCGCCGGTCGCAATCAGCACATGCCTCGATCTGACAGCCTCGCCGGTTCCGAGCCGAAGGGTATGTGGGTCCTCGAACACCGCGCGGGTCTTGACGATACGGGCGCCGGATTTTTCCACATTGGATGTGTAGGCAGCCTCCAGTCGCGCGATCTCCTTGTCCTTGTTGGCGATCAGGGTCGGCCAGTCGAACGTCGCCGAAGGTATGGTCCAGCCGAAGCCGGCGGCATCCTCGATTTCGTGATGGATGTGGGACGCATAGACCAGGAGTTTTTTCGGAACGCAGCCGCGGATCACGCAGGTGCCTCCCATCCGGTATTCTTCGGCGATCAGGACCCGCGCGCCATGGCCGGCGGCGATCCGGGCGGCACGCACTCCGCCCGAACCTCCCCCGATGACGAACAGATCGACGTCGAACTCAGCCATATCAAACCCGATCAGATTTCCTTGCCGCGTTTGCGCATCTCGGCGCGGAATTGGGCGTTGACCGTTTCGGCAAAACTCAGCGCCCACTGATTCATATAGGACATGCTGGATTGAATTGCCTTGGGCTCCGTCGAGAGCAACTTCTGGCCGAGCGGCGATTTGTAGAACGTGACGAGGTCCTTCAACTCCTGCTCGGTAAACTCGTTGGCGTAAATCTTCGCCATGCCTTCGCCGATTTCCTTCTCGCGGCCGGCAAGGCTCTGGGCGACGATCACAGCGACTTCATTGAGGTCTTTTTGATAGTTGAGGTTGGCCTGCAACAGCGCTTCCTTGGTCTGGTGAACGATGTTGGGCACCGCGCTGGCATACATCGCGCTCGCGTTTTTCATCGCCAGAATTTCTTTTGCCGCGGCGATCGCTCCTGGAGAGGCCTGCTTGAGCGGAGGCGGCTGCTGCTGAGCTCCCGCTGGAACGCCGGCCAGAGCCAATCCCAATGCAAGGCCCGTGGCCGACAAAATTCTTGAAAGGCGCTTCATTCCAAATCTCCTCGATTGCGGCGTTACCGCCGTTCAACAACGCGAATTCCCTGAGAGCCTGCCAGAACAGCCGTGCTGGCAAGGCCAATGAACAGCCCATGCTCGACAACGCCCGGTATCGAATTCAGCAATCCCGCCAGCCGCGGTGCATCGGGGATTCGTCCGAGATGGGCATCGACAATCCAGTGGCCGCCATCGGTGACAAAAACGTGACCGTCCTGGTCCTTTCGGAGCGCCATTTGCCCGGAAGCGCCGCTTTCCGCAAATGCCCCGGCCATGGCGCGGCGCGTCGCCGCCAGGCCGAACGGAACGACCTCGACCGGCAACGGAAAGCGGCCGAGAACATCGACCCATTTGGAGTCGTCGGCGATCACTATCATGCGATCAGACGCCGCGGCGACGATCTTTTCGCGCAGCAATGCGCCGCCGCCGCCCTTGATGAGATTGAGCGAGACGTCGATTTCGTCGGCGCCATCGACGGTCAGATCGAGCCGATCGATATCATCAAGCGTGGTCAACGGAATGCCGCACCGCACCGCGTCCGTGCGGGTCGCTTCCGACGTCGGCACGCCGATGACATCAAGCCCGGCGCGAACCCGTCCGCCGAGAAGTTCGACAAAATGCTTCGCGGTCGAGCCGGTGCCGAGGCCGAGCCTCATGCCGTCGCGCACATGTTCGAGCGCACGGGCCGCCGCTTGCCGTTTCAATCCGTCCATATTCGCGTGCAAATGATGCCCCAGCAGCCGGTGCCGACATGCGACCGGCCATGGAGCCTATCTAGCGTCGTTTTAGGGTAAGGAACAGCGCTATCAGTACCTGGATGTGGCAACTTTGGCCTAGTCGGCGACCTTGTCCATCGCCGCCTGGATCGCCGCAAACCGCTCGTCTACCCCGGTACGCATATTCGGGTGCGTGAACACGTAAAGTTCGTCGTTGCTGATAGCATCGAGGACACGCGCAGCGACGGCCGCCGGGTCCAACCCGGCTTGCAAACGCGTGGCGATCTCGGCGACCATCGCGGCCGCCGGGCTGGCCGGATCCAGGGGTTGCGTCGGGCCGTAGCGCTGCGGCCGGTTGCGACCGCTCTCGCCAATGCCGGTGCGCACAAAGCTCGGACACAACACGCTGACCCCAATTCCGAACGGCTTGAGCTGCGCCGCCAGACCCTCCGACATGGCGACCACCGCAAATTTGGTCGCAGAGTAAGGGCTGAACCCCATGCCGTTAATCATCCCGGCCATGGAGGCGGTGTTGACGATATGACCACCTTCGCCGTGGGCGCGGATGTGCGGAAGGAAGCTTCGGATGCCGTGAACGACGCCCATCAGATTGACGTCGAGCACCCATCGCCAATTGTCGAGTGAGATATTGTCGATGCCGCCGCCGGCGGCGACCCCGGCATTGTTGCAGACTACATGGACATTTCCGAATGCCTGGTACGACGCCTCTGCTGCACGCTCGACGCTGACGGGATCGGCAACGTCACAGCTGACGCCGCGTATATCAGGCCCGATATGATGCAGCCTTTTGACGGCGGCCGCCAACGCGTCGGTCTCGATATCGGCGAGCATCACTTTCATGCCGGCTTGCGCAAAGGCCCGGCCGAGCGCGAACCCGATACCCCCGGCTCCGCCGGTCACGAATGCTGTCTTGCCCGCCAGCTCCCGCATCATTGTCCCTGCCATCTTCCGGATTACGACAGAAGCCTGTCGTCTCCCTACTTGCATGATTGCGCGCAGACCGATAGCGATTTTCGATGACCTCTGCCCGCACTATTGTATTCGATCTCGACGGCACGCTGGTGGACACGGCGCCCGACCTGATCAACGCGCTCAACTTTGTTCTCGGCCGCGAGGGGCTGCCCCCGGTCCCGCTGCTTTCCGCGCGCAATATGATCGGCGCGGGCGCCCGCCGGCTGATCGAACGCGGCCTGGAGTTGGAGGGCCGCTCCCTCGGCCTCGACGACGTCACCCGGTTAATGGGCGACTTCATCGATTACTACGCAGCCCACATCGCCGACGTTTCGCGCCCGTTTGACGGCCTGGAAGACGCGCTCGACGATTTGTCCGCGCTTGGATACCGCTTTGCGGTCTGCACCAACAAGCTGGAGTGGCTCTCGAAGCTGCTGCTCGACCGACTGGGACTGAGTTCGCGATTTTCGGCGATTTGCGGCGCCGACACCTTCGGCGTTTCGAAGCCCGATCCGGCCATATTGCGGCAGACGATCGCACGCGCCGGCGGCGAGCTGTCCTCCTCCATCATGGTCGGCGATGCCGGTCCGGATATCGGCGTCGCCCGCCGCGCCGGCATTCCGGTCATCTGCGTCGAATTCGGATATACCGAGGTTCCGATCGCTGACCTCAAACCCGATCGGCTGATCAATCACATGAGGGAGCTGCCGGAGGCGGTGCAAGGCCTCATGATGCTTCAGCGAAATCCCACATAATGCTTTGAATTTACAGGTATTTTCTGGAAGCGCGATCCACCCATTAACCATTACTTAACGATGCCGGCCCGCACGGTTGCGCCGCTGTCCTGACACTCTTATGGTCGAGCCCGGGGATTGTGGCAGTTAGCCGCAGTCGAGTGGCGGATGGATCATGCGTCGTGTCATCGGGATTGCCGTAGCGGGGGCTAGCCTTGCCGGCTGCTCCTCGTTTTCCTTCGACTCGTTCAAGCCGGCACCGCCGACGGTGCAAGTCCAGCTCGAGTCGGTGCCGTCAGGGGCTGAGGCGACTACCTCCCTGGGGCCCGCCTGCAAAACGCCATGCTCCCTCGCCGTACCAGCTCCCGACAGCGGTTTCTCTGTCACTTACACGCTCAACAGGTTCCACCCGGTGACCGTCCCGGTGCAGGTGACTCGCATCCCGGGAGATTTCTCCACGCCAGCTTCGACGACCGTCGATCCCAATCCAGTGGTCGCGGAACTTCAGCCGGCCGGGCCGCCGCCAAAGGCCGTGCAGAAAATCTTGAGGCCGAAAAAGCCGAAAAAGCCGAAGGGCGTGGCCGCGGCGCCGCCTGCAGGGGGATCACCATTCCCCGCACCGCCGCAAGCACCTCCGCCGCCGCCACCCGCGCCGACCCGCTGATTGCTTGCACCGCACCAGACAAGGTGCGGATTGTGCGCCGATCGCATCATGCATAGATTGTGACTGGGGAACTCTGCTCCGCACCCTCGCGGCTGGCGTGGTCACAAGGCATATTGAATGAACGAATCAGCATTGAGTCCTCCCGCTTCGTTGTCCCGTCCCATGACCGACCCGTTTGGCCGAACCATCAGCTATTTGCGGGTATCGGTCACGGATCGCTGCGATCTGCGCTGCTTTTATTGCATGTCCGAAGACATGACATTCTTGCCCAAAGCCGATCTGCTCACACTCGAGGAGCTCGACCGGCTCTGTTCGGCGTTCATCGCCAGGGGCGTGCGAAAGTTGCGGCTTACCGGCGGCGAACCGCTGGTCCGGCGCAACGTGATGTCACTGGTGCGCTCGCTCTCGCGCCATCTCGACACCGGGGCGCTCAATGAACTGACGCTGACCACCAATGGCTCACAACTGGCGCGTTTTGCCGGCGAGTTGCGGGACTGCGGGGTACGCCGCATCAACGTATCGCTGGACACGCTCGATGCGGCGAAATTCCGGGCCATCACCCGCTGGGGCGATATCGACAAGGTCCTGGCCGGCATCGAGGCCGCGCGATCGGCGGGCCTCGCCGTCAAGATCAATGCGGTGGCGCTGAAGAATCTGAACGAGGACGAAATCCCCTCGCTGATGGAATGGGCGCACGGCAAAGGCATGGCGCTTACGCTGATCGAGGTCATGCCGATGGGCGACATCGGCGAAGGACGTATCGACCAATACGTGCCGTTATCCCTGCTTCGCGCGCGCCTCGCCAAGCAGTACACGCTGACCGACCTCGACGATGACACCGGCGGTCCCGCGCGTTACGTCCGCGTCAGCGAGACCGGCGGCAAGCTCGGCTTCATCACGCCGATGACCCATAATTTCTGCGAGTCCTGCAACCGGGTGCGGATCACCTGTACCGGCACGCTGCATACCTGCCTGGGCCACGAGGACGCCTCCGATTTGCGCAAACCGCTGCGGGCCTCCGCCGCCGACGACCTCCTCAGCGCGGCGATCGACCGCGCCATCGGCCTGAAACCCAAGGGCCACGACTTCATCATCGATCGCAGGCACAACCGCCCGAGCGTCAGCCGCCATATGAGCGTCACCGGCGGCTAAGGGGTTAGTCCCGGCAGCAATCCGCGGGACCAAATATTCCCCTTCATTATCAACAAACTTCCAATTGACGGCGGCGCCGCGCGCTGGAATGGTGCGGCTGCTTCATGCTAGCTCGGCTGGATAAGCCGCTGTGCCTGACGGGTACGGTCAAGACGGCAGAGGCGCAATTGGGGAGGATCATCGTTGCAATCGCTCTTGAACCTGAGCCGCGCAATCGACGCGTTCACAAGGTGGGTGGGCAAGCGTCTGGCGTGGCTGATTCTGGTCGCCGTCGTGGTGTCCGCGCTCAACGCCATCGTGCGCAAGAGTTTCGACACCTCTTCCAACTCCTGGCTCGAGCTTCAATGGGTGCTGTTCAGCATCGTCTTTCTGCTGTGCTCGTCCTGGACGCTGCTCGACAACGAGCATATCCGGATCGATATCGTCAACAACTTGCTGCCGAAGCGGGTGCGCAACAGCATCGAAATCATCGGTCATGTGTTTTTCCTGATTCCGCTGACCTTCGTCATGATCATAACGGGCGGTCCGTTTTTTATGCGCTCGGTCGAGATCAACGAGCAGTCCGGTAACGCCGGCGGCTTGCCGCAATGGCCCGCCAAATCGCTGATCATCATCGGATTCGCCCTGCTGCTGATGCAGGGCATATCCGAACTGATCAAGCGCATTGCCGTGATGCGCGGTCTGATCCCGGATCCACACGCATCGCAGGTGAATCCTATCGAGGCCGAGGTCGAACACCTCGTCGACGCGCTCGAAAAACGCTGATCGCGGACGCGGTCGCAGGGGGAATCCAGATGTCTGCTTTTCTCATCGCCAATATGGCGCCGATCATGTTCGCGTCATTGGTCGTGGTGCTGCTGCTCGGATATCCGGCGGCGTTCTCGCTTGGCGCCGTGGGACTGATCTACGCCTTTGTCGGCATCCAGCTCGGAGAATTCCGGCCGGACTTCCTGCAGGCGCTTCCCGAGCGCGTCTACGGCGTGATGAACAACGATACGCTGCTCGCGATTCCGTTCTTTACGTTCATGGGACTGGTGCTCGAACGATCCGGCATGGCGGAGGACCTGCTCGACACCATCGGGCAGCTGTTCGGCACCATCAAGGGCGGCCTCGCCTACGCCGTGGTGTTCGTCGGCGCGTTGCTCGCCGCCACCACCGGCGTGGTCGCGGCTTCCGTGATTTCGATGGGCCTGATCTCGCTGCCGATCATGCTGCGCTACGGCTACGACCGCCGCATGGCAACGGGAATCATCGCAGCCTCCGGCACGCTGGCGCAAATCATTCCGCCCTCTCTGGTGCTGATCGTGATGGCGGACCAGCTCGGCAAGTCGGTCGGCGACATGTACGAGGGCGCGTTCATCCCGGGGCTGGTGCTCGCAGGCTTGTATGCCTTGTATGCGTTCTTCGTCACCTTAATATTCCCCAAGGCGGCCCCCGGTCTGCCGCCAGATGCCATCGGCTTTCGCGAGAAAGATGGCGGCCGCGGCCTCTGGTCGCTAGCTGTGCTCACGGTCTTGGCCGGCGTGTTCGGCCGTCTGATTGAGGGTTACTTCTTTCCAGAAGCCCATGGCGCCGATTTCGTCGTGCTTACCATGTTCTTCGGCATCCTGTTTGCGTTCTTCGCCGCGGTTTTGAACTGGATCATCGACAAGCTCACGGGATTCCGGTTCCTGTCCGCGATGGCGCAGCAGACCACTTTCGTGATGGTGCCGCCGCTGTTCCTGATCTTCCTGGTGCTGGGCACGATCTTCATCGGCGTCGCAACGCCAACGGAAGGCGGAGCCATGGGCGCCTCTGGCGCCATCATTCTCGGCGCCGCGAAGCGCCGGCTGACCTGGGATCTGATCAGGCAGGCCACCGAGTCCACCGCAAAGCTTTCGGCCTTCGTGGTCTTCATCCTGGTCGGAGCGCGCGTGTTCTCGCTGACCTTCTACGGCGTCAACGGCCATGTCTGGGTCGAGCATCTGCTGACCTCCCTGCCCGGCGGCCAGATCGGCTTTCTCATTTTCGTCAACGCGTTTGTCTTCGTCCTCGCCTTCTTCCTCGACTTCTTCGAACTGGCCTTCATCGTCATTCCGCTGCTTGGACCTGCCGCCGAACACCTTGGCATCGATCTGATCTGGTTCGGGGTCATCCTCGGCGTCAACATGCAGACCTCGTTCATGCACCCGCCGTTCGGCTTCGCGCTGTTCTATCTGCGCTCGGTGGCGCCGAAGGATCCCTATGTCGACCGGGTTACCGGCAAGCGCATGGATGCCGTCACCACCGGCCAGATCTATTGGGGCGCGGTGCCCTTCGTCGTGATCCAGGTCGCCATGGTGCTATTGGTCATTATGTTCCCGTCGATGGTCATGCACTACAAGGGCGCGCTGTCGACGATCGATCCCAATACGATCAAGATCGAAGTTCCGCAAATGGATGTGCCGCCGCTCGATTTCGGCCCACCGCCGAAGCAATAGCGATCAAACAATTGCAATTTGCGGGCTAGCGCAAACAGAGAACCCCCGAAGGTCTCGCTTCGGGGGTTCTTCCGTTCAGCTGAATTGTCGCGCGAGAATTGTCTTGCGCGATCAGCTCTGGGCGTGACGCGCCATGAAGTTGTCGTAGCCGACTTCCGCGACCTGGAACCACTGGTAGCTGTTATTGGAAAACGCGGTCAAGGATTCATAGACCTTCTTGAAGTCCGCATTGCCCGCAGCGACCTCGCTGTGCAACTCCTTTGCCGCCTTGAGCGAGGCCTCCATGATTGGGGGCGAGAAGGCATGCAGCTTGGTGCCGTTTGCCAGCAACCGGCGCAACGCCTGCGGATTGGACTGGTCATACTTCGCCATCATCCAGTTGTTGGCATAGTGACCAGCCTGCTCGAGCACGCTTTGGTAGAACTTCGGCAGCGCATTCCATTTATCGAGATTGACGAACGACAGCAGCATCGGTCCGCCTTCCCACCACCCGGGATAGTAATAGTGCGGCGCGACCTTGTAGAATCCGAGTTTCTCGTCATCGTAAGGACCGACCCATTCCGCACCGTCGATCGTGCCTTTCTCAAGCGCGGGGTAGATGTCGCCGCCGGCAATCTGCTGCGGCACCGCGCCCATCTTCTGCAGAACGCGCCCGGCAAAGCCGCCGATGCGGAATT
>WNFR01032284.1_pt1 | contig 13253 bp, 11 predicted proteins | sample 5400221 | NCBI WGS metagenome assembly WNFR01 (sample SAMN13153357, study PRJNA577476) | soil metagenome | isolation source: 40 cm soil under Madrone tree | place: USA:California | collected 2016-06-14
CGTACCAATCGCGCCACCGGATGATCTGCCGTTCCAGCGGCCGATCGTCGTGGGTGGTCACCCAGCGGCCCTCCACCCCGTAGACCAGGACGATGCCGAACGGATCGTCGAGCGTCGCCAGGATGAGGTCGCCGCGGCGCATGACCGTCTCGAGGCGGGGATCGTCGGGCGGCAGCCAGACCGGAGGAGGGGTGACAGGATTTGTCACCCGGCTCTGCTCGGCCTCGACGGCCCCGTGATCCATCTCGAAATTCGCCCAGCGGGGTTCCAGCTTGGGATCGCCCTCGGTCACCCACCCCTTGGCGCCGCAGCGCCTGCAGATGAACCGTGTCCGCGTGAACTGCCGTTCCGCGATGTCGACAGCCATCGGCAGCGGCCGGTAGCGGCGGCAGGGCTCGCAGACGATCCAGAGTCCGCCCTTGCTGGCCCACTGGAGCGCGCGAAAGGTGCCCTTGGCATAGGGACAGCGTTTCGTGCCCATGAGGCTGCATACAGGGCCGTGAACATCGCGAGAACTGACTGTGCCAGCAGTGTGTCACGCCTCGCAGGAAATCTGCGTATTTGGGAGGAAAAGCGCCGGGTTGCCTGTCACAGGCAACCCGGCCTCGCCATCGAAAAAGCCCCGATTTTATTGGTCGGAGTAAGAGGATTCGAACCTCCGGCCCCTAGCTCCCGAAGCTAGTGCTCTACCAGGCTGAGCTATACTCCGTCAGAAACGGAAAGATCCCGGTCGGCGAGGCGCGGTTATAGCGGCCGCCTCTAAGGGTCGCAAGACCCGCCGCCGGCCTTTATAGTGGCGCTGCACCGAGGCCTGGGGGGAGCTGTCATGGCTAAGAAGAAACGACTCAGAATAGCGCTAATCGGCTATGGCGCCATCGGCCAGATGCTGTTCGACGTCTTTCGCCAGCAAAAAGCGCCGCTCGACATCGTCGGTGTGCTGGTGCGGACGGGGCGGGCGAAGGCGGTCCAGAAGAAGCTCGGCGCCAAGGTTGCCGTCGTCGAAAGTCTGAAGGCGCTGCTCAAGACCAAGCCGGATGTGGTGGTCGAGGCGGCCAGCCAGGACGCGGTGCGTGATTTCGGCGAGGCGGTCCTGAAGAAGGGCATCGACTTCATGGTCATCGCCACCGGCGCCTACGGCGACCCCAAGCTGTTCAAAAAGCACATTGCGGCGGCCACCAAGAGCGGCGCGCGGCTGCGCCTGCCGTCGGGTGCGATCGCCGGGCTCGACGGCTTGCTGGCGATGCGTGCCGGCACGCTCTCGCGGGTGAAATACACCTCGATCAAGCCGCCGCATGCCTGGACCGGTACGCAGGCGGAGAAGGACTTCGACCTGCCGTCGATCAAGACACCGACGGTGATCTTCAAGGGCAAGCCGGCCGATGCCGGTCGTCTCTATCCGAAAAACGCCAATCTCGCGGTTACGGTGGCGATCTGCGGCCTTGGCCTGGAGCGCACGGAGATCGAGCTGGTGGCCGATCCGACCTTGCCCGAGGGCACCAATGCGAGCCGGCTCGAAGTCGAGGGGGACTCGGGCACGCTGATGATCGAGCGCCAGGGCCGGGCGATGCCCGACAATCCCAAGACCGGCGTGCTCACCGCGCTGTCGATGGCCGACGATCTGATGAAAATCGTTCGCGCCAGCGACTGGTAGGGTGCGCCAATGCTTGGCCAGGCAAAGGCCGGCAGCGCCACCACCACCATCACGGTGAACTCGATCGGCGGAAGGCGGTCGACCAGTGGCCGCCTTGGTCTTTGTTAGCTATGTCCTAGCGCGGACCGTGCTCGAGACCTCGCATGTGGCCATGTTCATGGCCGCCACCAGCCAATCCCATAAAAGGCCGGTCGAACACGACCTTTTGCTCCGGCGTCAGCGTGTTGTAGAGCGCCAGAATCGAGGGCTTCACGGCTTCCAGCGAATCCAGCCGCGCCTTCATGGCTTCTTCCCGCATGTTCCACCGCTCTACGAAGGTTGGCGGCGTTTTCATCTCGGCGGGCATCGCTGTGTAACGCGCGATTTGCTTGGCTGTTGCTTCGTCTGCCGCCTTCTCGAAGGCAGACCAGACGGCCATCTGCTCAGGCTTCAGATCGAGCCGGACCTTGAGATAGGCGCGGAAGCCGACGCGGTGCGCGACGTGTTCCAGGCACATGGCGCGCGGCAAGACGGCAGGACGCTCGTGGCGTTCACCGACGGCGCGAGCGGCCGGCGGCGGTGCGGGCGGGATCGGCGCGGCCTGTGCGATCAAGGCGTCGACGTTGGAAACCTGACCGGCATCGCCGGCCATTGCGCTGGTTGAAATGACGAACGACAGGCCGGCCACGGCCACGAAGGCGGCTGGAGAAGCAAGGAAGGACGGGCGCATTCGCATGGTGTTATCCTCAGGGGAGCGGCCGTTCCCTTACGGGCCGGCCTTACACCAAACTTACGACGCTGCGCGGCAGAACGTGCCCGGCGCCCCTCGAATAAATTTACGACGCGTTCGGCCGCTGGCCCTTCATCCACGCTGCGAGGTCGGCCCGCTGGGCTTCCGTCATGTGCAGGCCTTCCTTGGTGCGCCGCCACAGGACGTCGTCGGGCTCGTACGCCCACTCCTCTGCAATGAGGTAACGGACCTCGCGCTCGTAGAGATGGCCGCCGAAATGGAGGCCGAGATCGGCCACGCTGCGCATGCCTTCGAGCAGTTCGTCGACGCCGGTGCCATGACGGCGGGCCAGCACCCGCGTGAGTTCGCGCGGCAGACCCGGCCGCACCAGGGCAAGACCGTCCGCGAAACGGTCGAAGGCTTCCTCGAAGGTTGGCGCATCGCCAAATTCGCCATCGGTCAGGGCCTTGCCTGCCGTCCAGTCGCCGCCCATGCCAGGAAAGTGCGGCGCCAAGTCCTTGAGCGCATGTTCGGCCAGCTTGCGGTAGGTCGTGATCTTGCCGCCGAACACCGAGAGCAGGGGCGCGGTGCCAACCGTGCCGTCCACTTCGAGATGATAATCGCGCGTCACGGCGGAGGGATTGTCGTCGCCATCGTCGAATAACGGCCGCACGCCCGAATAGGTCCAGACGACATCGGCGGGAGAAACGGCCTTTGCCATATAGTGGTTGGCGATCTCGCAGAGATAGCTGATCTCTTCCGGTGTGCATTTCCGGTTGTCGCTGTTTTGCAAAATGAAGCAGTGCTCGCCCTCATGCAGGCGCGGCACGATGATATGGCTGCCCTTGATGAGGCGTACACGCTTGGAGGTCTTGATGTGGGTCTGCTCGTCGAGGAAGCGTTTGACCCATGGGCCGGTGGCGTTGATTAGGCCGCGTGCCTTCAAATGCACGGCGGCGCCGCCCGCGCCTTGCAATTCGATTTGCCAGAGCGTGCCGTCGTCGCTGCGCACGGCCCGTATGCAGCGATGACGGGCGTAGATCCGGGCGCCCATGTCGCGGGCCGATTTGATGTTGGTGACGACCAGCCGCGCATCGTCGACCCAGCCATCGGAATAGACGAAGCCTTTTTCGAAACTGGGCTTGAGCCCGACACCGTATTTGGAGTTGTGGAAATCCACACTCTCGGACTTCGGCAGCGTCATGTGCATGTTGAGATGGTCGTATAAGAAGAGGCCGAGCCGGAGCAGCCAGCGCGGCCGCAGATGAGGCTCGTGCGGCAGCACGAAGCGCAACGGCCTGCTGAGATGCGGCGCCTTCGCCAGCAGCACCTCGCGCTCTTTGAGCGCCTCCCTCACCAGGCGGAACTCGTATTGTTCGAGATAGCGCAGCCCGCCATGGATCAGCTTGGTCGAGGCCGACGAGGTGGCGCTGGCGAAATCGTTCATTTCGCAGAGACCGACCTTCAGCCCTCGCCCGGTGGCGTCGCAGGCGATCCCCGCCCCATTGATGCCGCCGCCCACCACAAAGAGGTCGAGCGGCTTGTCTTCCTGTTCATTCATGGCCGACACCATATCCACCGAAGCGGCGGGTTGCGAGACATCGGCTTGACCCGGCCGTCCCCCCCGCCCAAAACTTCCCAATGGGCTTTCTCTTAAAGATTCTGATCCTCGCCGCGGCGGCCTACGGGGCGTGGTCGATGTTCCGCACCTGGCGTCGAGGCCTCGGCAATCCGCCGGTCGCGACCAAGAAGCCGCCGCCGCAGGCCGAAGCCGACGCGGCGCGGACTCCCGTTGGCGCACGCAAGCCGGTGATCGAGGACACCGAGGCCTGCCGGGTCTGCGGCGCCTTCGTCTCCGCCGGAGCTGCCTGCTGCGGCCGCACCGACTGCCCGCTGCCCTAAAAGCTGGGCAAACGACCGGGTCGAATGCTGCGCAAAGGTGTCTCGGTTTGTGCGATGAGTCGAAACAGCTACAAAAAAGGTGGTGTCATCTCGCGCGGAGTAACCTCCGCGCTGGAGCGTAGCGAGGGACCTTGAAAATTATCCTCGCGAGACAAGGGCGGCGCGAAGGCCTTCCGCCGCGCTTGACCGAGGTAGGGGTGGCACCTAATTTGCCGCACCGCAAAAACCGCTCTAAATAGCGGAAATTAAAGGCCTTCTTAGCTTTTGGAGTGATCCGGTGTCCGACCTCTCCGCGGCGCGCGCCAAGCCGCAGTGCTTTCAGGAATTGATCCTGACCCTGCAAGATTATTGGGCGCGCGAGGGCTGCCTGATTCTGCAGCCCTACGACATGGAGATGGGCGCGGGCACCTTCCACACCGCGACGACCTTGCGCGCGCTTGGCCCCAAGCCGTGGCGCGCGGCTTATGTGCAGCCTTCGCGCCGGCCCTCGGACGGCCGCTACGGCGAAAACCCCATGCGGATGCAGCACTACTATCAATTCCAGGCGATCCTGAAGCCGTCGCCGCCTGACATCCTCGAGCGCTATCTGGGCTCGCTGGAGGCAATCGGCATCGACACCTCGCTGCACGACATCCGCTTCGTCGAGGACGATTGGGAGAGCCCGACCCTTGGCGCCTGGGGCCTGGGCTGGGAAGTCTGGTGCGACGGCTCGGAGATCAGCCAGTTCACCTATTTCCAGCAGGTGGGTGGCCTCGAGGTCGAGCTGGTGGCGGGCGAGATCACTTACGGGCTCGAGCGTCTGGCCATGTACCTGTTCGACAAGAAGACGATCTACGACCTGCCGTTCAACCGCGCCGATTCGGCGGTGCCCTTGCTCTATGGCGATGTGTTCCTGGAGAACGAGCGCGAGCAGTCGGCCTATAACTTCCAGTACGCCGACACTGACATGCTGTTCCGCCACTTCGCCGACGCGGAGAAGGAATGCGGCCGGATGATCGAGAAGAAGCTGCCGCTGCCGGCCTACGAGCAGTGCATCAAGGCCAGCCACAATTTCAATCTTTTGGACGCGCGCGGCGTTATCAGCGTGACCGAGCGGCAGAGCTATATCCTGCGTGTGCGCGAGCTCGCCAAGGCGTGCTGCGAGACGTGGCTTGCCATACAAACGGCGGAGGCCTGAAAATGGCCGAATTGCTGATCGAGCTTCTGTCCGAGGAAATTCCCGCGCGCATGCAGGCGCGGGCGGCGGAGGACCTCAAGCGTCTCGTCGTCGAGGGCCTGAAGACCGCCGGACTCTCGTTCGACGCGGCACGCGCTTTCGCCACGCCGCGGCGTCTCGCGCTTGTGGTTGAGGGTCTGCCGCTGGCCCAGCCCGACATCAGTGAGGAAAAACGGGGACCGCGGGTCGGCGCCCCCGAGCAGGCGATACAAGGCTTCCTGAATGGCGCGGGCCTCGCTTCGCTCGATCAGGCCGAGAAGCGCGACACCGGCAAGGGCGAGTTCTGGTTCGCCGTCATCAACAGGAAGGGCGGACCCGCCGCCGCTTCGCTGCCCGGGGTCATCGAGGGCGCAATGAAGGCATTGCCCTGGCCCAAATCGATGAAATGGGGCAGCGGCAGCATGCTGTGGGTGCGGCCACTGAAGTCGATCGTGGCGCTGTTCGATGGCAGGGTGCTGGCGGGCGAAGTCGCGCCGGGAGGCCAGATGGCGTCGATCAGGTTCGGCGACACGACGCGCGGGCATCGATTCCTGTCCCGGGGCGATATCAGCGTCACGCGCTTTGCCGACTACGAGGCGAAGTTGCGTGCCGCGCACGTGATCCTCGATTCGGCCGAGCGCAAGAAGATCATTCTCGAGGGTGCGGAAAAGCTCTGTGCGGACGCGCAGGTCGCCTTGAAGGCCGACGATGGCCTGCTCGATGAAGTGGCCGGCCTCGTCGAATGGCCGATGCCGCTCTTGGGCACCATCGATGCGCAATTCATGAACGTGCCGCCCGAGGTGCTGATCGTGTCGATGCGCACGCATCTGCGCTATTTCGCCACGACCGGCGAGGACGGCGCTCTCGCCCGCCGCTTCGTCGTCGTCGCCAACACCATCGCGCGCGATGGCGGCAAGACCATCGTCGAGGGCAACGAGCGCGTCCTGCGCGCGCGCCTCAGCGACGCCAAGTTCTTCTGGGACCAGGACCGCAAGACCACTCTGGAAAGCCGCCTGCCGGCGCTGAAGAGCATCGTCTTTCACGCCAAACTCGGCACGCAGGCCGAGCGGGTCGAACGCATCGGCAAGCTCGCGGGCGAGATCGCCAAGCATGTTCCTGGCGCCGACGCGGCCGAGGTCGCGCTGGCCGCGCGCTTGTGCAAGGCCGATCTGGTTACCGGCATGGTGGGCGAGTTTCCCGAGTTGCAAGGCATCATGGGCCGCTACTACGCGCGCGGCGAAGGCTTGCCCGACGCCGTCGCCGACGCCATCGGCGATCACTATGCGCCGGCCGGTCCTAACGACCGCTGCCCGAGCGCGCCGGTGTCGGTTGCCGTCGCCTTGGCCGACAAACTCGACGCGCTGGTGAGCTTCTGGGCGATCGGTGAAAAACCCACCGGTTCGCGCGATCCCTTTGCACTGCGCCGCGCGGCGCTTGGCGTCATTCGCATCGTCGTCGAGAACAAGCTGCGCCTGCCGTTGAAGCGCTTTTTCAAGGCGGAAGACCTGTTGGCCTTCTTCGCCGAGCGTCTCAAGGTGCAGATGCGGGAGAAGGGCGTGCGGTACGATGTGGTCGATGCCGTGCTGGCGCTGGGCGGCGAGGACGATCTCGTCCGTCTTCTGGCGCGCGTGGAGGCGCTGCAGTCGTTCCTCGGCAGCGAAGCCGGCAAGAATCTGCTGACAGCCTATGGCCGAGCAGCCAACATCGTTCGCGCCGAGGAGAAGAAGGACAAGACGTTGGCGGTGCAGATCGCCGATGCGCCGGATGTCGCACTTCTGGAACAAACCGAGGAAAAAGCCGTTGCCTCGATCCTGGCCGAGGTCGAGCGTACGGTGAAACCGGCGCTGGCGCGTGAGGATTTCGCGGGCGCGATGGCTGCGTTCGCGACCTTGCGTGCGCCGATCGACGCTTTCTTCGAAAAGGTCACAGTCAATGTTACCGATCGGCCGGTATTGCGTTTGAACAGGCTGAGACTTCTCAATCAGATTCGCGCCACTTTCGATTCGGTGGCAGATTTCTCAAAGATCGAGGGCTGACGATGGCCAAATGGGTTTACGGTTTCGGTGACGGCAAGGCTGAGGGCGGCGCGGATATGCGCAATCTGCTGGGCGGCAAGGGGGCCAACCTGGCGGAGATGTCGAGCCTCGGTTTGCCGGTGCCGCCGGGTCTCACCATCACCACCGAAGTCTGCACCTACTATTACGCCAACGGCCAGACCTATCCGGTTGAGTTGAAGGACGAGGTCGAGGCGGCGCTCGCCCGGGTCGAGAAGATCCTCGGCATGAAGTTCGGCGATCCGGAGAACCCGCTGCTGGTGTCGGTACGCTCTGGCGCACGCGCCTCGATGCCGGGCATGATGGACACGGTGCTCAATCTCGGCCTCAACGACCGCACGGTCGTCGGGCTGGTGAAATCGTCGGGCGACGAGCGCTTTGCCTATGACAGCTACCGCCGCTTCATCCAGATGTACTCCAACGTCGTGCTCGACATCGACCATCACCATTTCGAGGAAGCGCTCGAACTCAAGAAGGAAGACCTCGGCGTTGCCAACGACACCGAGCTCAAGGCGGAGCATTGGCGCGCCGTCGTGGCGCAGTACAAGAAGATCGTCGAGAAGCGCATCGGCAAGCCGTTCCCGCAGGAGCACCGCCGTCAACGTCCAGGCGATGGTGTTCGGCAACATGGGCGAGGACTGCGCCACCGGCGTCGCCTTCACCCGCGATCCATCGACCGGCGAGAACCTGTTCTACGGCGAGTATCTGGTGAATGCCCAGGGCGAGGACGTGGTGGCGGGCATCCGCACGCCGCAGCATCTCACGGTGCAGGGCAAGGTGGCGCAGAACTCCGACGCGCCTGCCATGGAGGAGACCATGCCCGAGGTCTTCCAGCAGCTCGATGCGGTGCGCGCCAAGCTCGAATCCCACTACCGCGACATGCAGGACATCGAGTTCACCGTGCAGCGCGGCAAGCTCTTCATGCTGCAGACCCGCAACGGCAAGCGCACTGCCAAGGCCGCGCTCAAGATCGCGGTCGACATGGTGCGCGACGGCGTGATCGACAAGAAAGAGGCCGTCGCCCGCATCGTGCCGTCGTCGCTCGACCAGCTGCTGCATCCGACGCTTGATCCCAAGGCGGTGCGCAAGGTCATCGCCAAGGGCCTGCCGGCCTCGCCAGGTGCTGCCTCCGGCAAGATCGTATTCACCGCCGACGACGCCGAGAAGCAGGCGTACGCCGGCGAGAAAGTCATTCTGGTGCGGCGCGAGACCAGCCCGGAGGACATTCACGGCATGCACGCGGCTCAGGGCATTCTCACCTCGACCGGCGGCATGACCAGCCACGCCGCCGTGGTGGCGCGCGGCATGGGCCGGCCTTGCGTTGCCGGCGCCGGCGACGTGCGCATCGACGCGGCCAAGGGCACGCTCAGCGTGCGCGGCACCGTGGTCAATGCGGGCGAGCAGATCACGCTCGACGGCACCACGGGCGAGATCATGCTGGGCGTCGTGCCGACGGTTCAGCCCGAGCTGTCCGGCGACTTCGCCGAGCTGATGACCTGGGCCGACGAGCTGCGCACCATGCGCGTGCGCACCAATGCCGAGACGCCGATGGATGCGGCCCAGGCGCGCAAGTTCGGCGCCGAGGGCATCGGCCTCTGCCGGACGGAGCATATGTTCTTCGAGGACGGCCGCCTCGTGGCGATGCGCCAGATGATTCTGTCGGACGACGAGAAGAGCCGGCGCGCGGCGCTGGCCAAGATCGAGCCGATGCAGCGCCAGGATTTCATCGACTTGTTCGAGATCATGGCGGGTCTGCCGGTGACCATTCGTCTGCTCGATCCGCCGCTGCACGAATTCCTGCCCAAGACCCATGCCGAGATGGAGCAGGTCGCGACCGACCTCGGCGTCGCTGTGACCGAGGTCGATGCGCGGGCGCATAAACTGCATGAGTTCAATCCGATGCTGGGCCATCGCGGCGTGCGCCTGGGAATCTCGTACCCCGAGATCTATGAGATGCAGGCGCGGGCGATCTTCGAGGCCGTGGTCGAGGTGCAGAAGAAGCATGGCGTCACGGTCATCCCCGAGGTCATGATTCCGCTCGTCGCCACGCGCAAGGAGTTCGACCTGATGAAGGTCGTGATCGACCAGGTCGCAGCCGAGGTGGGGCAGCTCTCCGGCCAGAAGCTCGAATACCTCGTCGGCACCATGATCGAGCTGCCGCGCGCTGCGTTGCGCGCCGCGGACATCGCCGAGAGCGCCGAGTTCTTCAGCTTCGGCACCAATGACCTTACCCAGACCACCTTCGGCCTTAGCCGCGACGATTCCGCGAGCTTCCTCGAGAAGTACCAGCAGCGCGGTATCCTCGAGCACGATCCTTTCGCCACGCTCGACATCGAGGGCGTGGGCGAATTGATCGAGATCGCCTGCACGCGCGGCCGCAAGACCCGGCCGGACATCAAGCTCGGCATCTGCGGCGAACATGGCGGCGATCCCGCCTCGGTCTTCTTCTGCCACAAGGTCGGTCTCGATTATGTGTCCTGCTCGCCCTACCGCGTGCCGATCGCGCGGCTGGCGGCGGCGCAGGCTGCTTTGGGTGGTCTGCTCAAGACGGAATGATTCTCCAGCGGCTCCGATCCGGCGGCAAACGCGCGCTCGCGTCGGCGCTGGCGGGCCTCGAGAGCCATCCCGACAGCGACGCGAACCTCGCTTTGCTCGGCGCCGCCTGGCGTGCGCCGCAAGCGCATGTCGTGGGAATCACCGGGCCGCCGGGCGTCGGCAAATCCTCCTTGTGCGCCGCCCTGGTCGCTGCCTGGCGGCGCGGGGGCTTGCACGTCGGCGTGATCGCGGTCGACCCGTCCTCGAAAACCAGCGGCGGGGCGCTGCTGGGCGACCGCGTCCGCATCGTCCACGACACACCTCGGGCGGGGGGCGACGACGGCGTCTTCGTGCGCTCGATGGCGGCGCGTGATCGGCTGGGCGGCCTTGCCGATCAGACGCTGGCCGCCATGGTGCTGATGCGGGCGCTGTTTGACCGCGTGCTGATCGAGACCGTGGGCGTCGGCCAGTCGGAGACCGATGTGGCGGGCGTGGCCGACACCGTCCTGTTCTGTGTCCAGCCCGGCTCCGGAGATTCGTTGCAGTTCATGAAAGCGGGCATCGTCGAGATCCCCCATCTCATCGTCGTCACCAAGGCCGATCTGGGCCGCGCGGCGGAGCGGGCGCTGGCCGACGTCGCAGGCGCACTGTCTCTGGCCAGCGGTGGCGACGCGGAATGGCCCCCCAGGGCGATGGCCGTCTCGTCGCAGAGCGGCGCCGGACTCGACAAGGTGATCGCCGCGATGGAGGCACATCGCGTCCACTTGTTGGCCGAGGGCCGCCTGGTCGTGGCCCGTCATCGCCAGGCAGAAGGTTGGATCGGCGAGAGCCTGCGTGACCGCTTCGGCCGCGACGGGCTTGCGCGTCTTCACCGCCTCGGCTTCGATCTGTCGTTGGCGGCGGGCGCCCAGCCATTCGAGCGGCTGCGGACGTTGAGCCGAGCCTTGACCGGAGGGGGAGAGCAATGACGGAATTTCCGCACGACGCCGGCTGCGTCTTCTGCAAGATCGTCGCGGGCCAGATCCCGTGCCTGAAGCTTCATGAGGATGAAGACACGATCGCGTTCATGGATATCAAGCTGATGAACTGGGAGCCGAAGCCGGGCGACCGTGCCGTGGTCGAAGCGGTCTACGAGCGGCTCAAGCGGCGATTGACGAGCGCGGTCCAGGCGCCGTGAACCATTCGCGCTCGTCCTTGCGGAACTGCTCGCGGATATAGTCGATCACGGCGCGGATGCGGGCTCCCTTGTTGGTCTCCTCGTGCGAGACCAGCCAGATATCGCGCACGATGCCAAGATCGATCGGCGCCTCGATCAAGGTCCTGTATTTTTTCACGTAGGTCGGAAAAATCCCGATGCCGAAGCCTTCGATGACCGCGTGAATGCTGGCGATCGGCGAGTTCGACCGCAGGACGACCCGCGCGCTGCGCTCGATCACTTCCGTCCAAGGCCTCATCGCCGGCAGTCCGTGCAGCACTGTGTGGTCGATCAGGTCGTGGTTGGCGAGGTCGTCAAGATGGGTTGGCAACCCGTGCCGCTCGACATAGCTTGGTGCTGCGAACAGCGCTACGCCGAACGATCCGACCCGTGCCGCGACCAGTTGGGCCGAAGTCGGCCGGACGAATCGGATGGCAATATCTGCTTGGCGGGCAGCGAGATCGAGCAGTTGGTCGCCGGTGATGATCTGCACGACGATATCGGGATGGCGCTGTCGCAATTCGATGAGTCGTGGCACCAGCCAGTTCGACGCCAGGCCTTCAGTCACGGCCACGCGCACACCGCCGGACATCTCGTCGTCGATGCCGGCAAGATGGCGCTCGATCGCAGTCGCGTTGACCATCATCGACTCGGCCTGGACAAGCACACTGCGGGCCGCGGGTGTCACCTCCATGCCATGGCGATGACGGTCGAACAGCTTGGCGCCGAGCCTGCGCTCGAGCGCCTGGATCCGCCGACCGACCGTCGTCTGCTTGGTGTTCAGTTGAACGGCGGCGGCGCTGAAACTGCCGGTCCGGGCGACGGCGAGGAAAAACCGCACATCGTCCCAATCGCCCAGCATGTTGGCAGGCTTATGTTTTCGAGGAGGAGAGGTCGTGGTCATCGAAGCCAAAATACAACGAGCAGTTCGGCTCATCTTAGACGCTTGCCTGCGCGTTGTCGTTTTCCGTTTCGGTCGTGGCTCGGGAACCAGTACCCGCCGACGCGAGCGGCGCAGAAATCGCGGTGATGTTCGCGGTAAAGTGGTGCGCTTCCTGCGCGCCCGGCCGATGCCTGCGGCAGCGTACGCCATAATCCTGTCGTGAATAATTCGTGAGCGCACGATCCTTGGGCTGACAGCGCGCTGATCGTCGTGCCAGTGTTGTGGGGTGATTGGTGGCGAGCGGGCGCCGGGCCCTGCAATAAATCGAACTGCAACGAGAGCAGATTTCGGTTTGGTCCTGGTATCGGATCTGGCCCTTTGTTTCGCTATACGTGGTCTGGTGGGATGTTCGGGGGGCGCTATGAGAAAGCGCATTGAACCGGGACGAATAGGTTCCGGATGCGCCATTTGGGAAGCAGCTTTCGCGGAAACGCAGGCATGAAGGTGCGCCGGCAACTTGGAGAAATCTTATTTTTAAGATGTATGCGGCAACACGCATCGCGATGGTTTGACCGGCATATCAACCAGTTTCTGGCTGATCGAATTGGGAGACTGCGCGTCAACATTCGCGCGGGAGTTGTTCGTGGTTGGGTGCGCCATTTAATTAGTCGGTGGCAAGAGTCACCGACGTTCCTTGGGAGAATGCGGCAATTGGGTGGCGGCGCTGGGGTACGGTGCCGGCAAATAGAGCGGGGAGCGTAGAATGGGAGAAGTGTTCGAGATCATCGTCGAACCGCGAGTCCGGCGGCGGCGCGGTCGCCGTGCGTTGTCGGAGAAGAAACGGGCCGCGACCCTGTTTCGGGTCTGGCATGGCGTGCGTGACCTGATCGACGAGGCCGAGCGCCTCGGCGACAGCGAGTTGGTGCATTTTCTTTCTGTCGCCCAGCTTCTGGTCGAGGAGAAAGCCACCGACATGACCATCGATGCTGCGGCTTTCGCCGGCGTCGACACGTCCCTGCCGAATTGATTGGGCCGAATTGACCGACCTATTTGTGCCGCGGGTCGAGCGCGTCGCGCAGCCCATCTCCCAGTAGGTTGAAGGAAAGCACGGCGAGGAAGATCGCCATGC